>Ga0207030_1002_pt1 | contig 115491 bp, 66 predicted proteins | sample Alteio_BWMinCont_40_FD_153260 | JGI IMG/M metagenome (GOLD analysis project Ga0207030, IMG submission 153260) | Enriched cells from forest soil in Barre Woods Harvard Forest LTER site, Petersham, Massachusetts, United States -... | ecosystem: Environmental > Terrestrial > Soil > Temperate forest >... | reverse complement strand
TCTTGATCGCTCGAGTTACTGGGATTACTAGAGTTACCTTGCTGAGAAAGTGGAGCAACGGTGTTTTCTACGGCAGGTAAATTGACGCTACTGTTGTGCTGCTGAGCAGGTGCGTTGTTATCTTCAGTTGGCGCAAGGTTTACTGCTGAAAACTTGAGTGCGTCTGCTACAGCTAATGCACTACTCCTGACCTGCGTTGATTCAAACGCTGTTTCAACTTGCACTTTCAAATCGTACATATCTTTTTTTGGATCATATATAGCTTTATCGTCATATTTTTTAAAAGATATTTTTTCCATAGCTTCAAATATTTCATTCATAGTGTTATTTATGGTGTTTGTTGGCTTAGAATCTAGCGCGTTTTTTAGCTTGTCACTCAAGGTATTTATAAAATTTAATACGGGCAACAACACAAGATCACAGTTAACTCCGTCAGTGTGACGAAGTAGATTCACAATTTTACCAGAAAAATTTGCTAAAAATGTAGATAGATTATTTGTAAAATCTGTTTTGATAAGTGGACTAAGATTAGAATTTTCGACTGCTCCATTAATCTCTAATATTTTTTCTCTTTGTTGGAATAATGCTGTGAATATTTCCGTCTTCTGTTTATCATCAATTTTATTTTCTCCAACAATAGCTACCGTACTATCAATAAGATGACCCAAGTTCAACTCTACTATTTGTCCCGAATCAGATAAAACTCTCGCTCTATCATTCTGTAATGCCATTGGGTCTCCATACGTAATCTCCAAATACTCAAAATCTTCACCACTCAAATCCGGAGAATTTTCATCCCTCAAATTCTGAAAATTTTCAGGCTTTACTAAGCGCTTGCTGTCCTTCGCAAATTTTGTAACTTCCACACCATCGCCACGGTCTTGCTGAGACTCAGTCTCCTTATACTTGCTTGCATCTGCGAGCAGCTCATCTTTCTTGAATAGGTCTTCGTAAGCCATCAGTGATCGATCAAGTATCGCGCCCTCATCAAGCTCAAGGAACTCAAAAACCCCACTAAGTAAAACACGTTCAAGGCCGTATACGCTAAAAAGATATCCTATTGCATCTTCTTTTTTATCCGGAGGAACACAATCTAACATACTGAATGGCATAAAGAATACCTCTCGATAGCAGTGATCTTTATTTTATTATAGCATATTATTTTAACACCGGCATGAAGGATGAACCCTTTGAAACGTACATCCCTCGCACTGATCATGGTAGCTACCAATTTAATTGGGAATTACCGCCCATCAAAAATCGGATGTATCATGCTGAAATAAAAGAACGCTGGGTTCAAGTCAAAGATATTTACAACAGATTCATTTGTTTTTCTTCTGTTATTGATTTATACATCAAAATCCATTGTGTTGCCAAACCCTTATCGAGCTCGAAAGAGCATGAAAAAACCTATTAAAATTATCATCTCTCAGCAAGACTACGCCGAATTTTTTTACTATCCTCAATGGCAAACATACTTGTGAATTATTAATAGCAAAAATAATTACGCTAGAACAAGCACTCAGCCTAACATCCGCCACATGGGATGCATTGGAATATTACCCTAACTGTTATGAGACCCTGCAAAACAATCGTTATAATACTGGAAAATTTGATTATGTCCCTCTTCATGTATGGAGTACCGTCATAAAAAATCGGCTAATTACTCTTTATCACGGAGCACCACAACAAATGGATGATCACACAAATGACTCCATTGAAATGATTAACAAAAAAATTGACTACATCGTCGCCGATGAACATCTAGAAAAAAAACGTTTAGTCAATTGGGTGACTGAATCGGTTCTGATTTTTATTCTCAACGCACTTGAGAAAGACACACGAAATGTTCCGAAAAAGCTTATTCCTCAGGTATATAATACTATTACTATGGAAATCAAGAAAACCCGGATACACAAAAATCCTAACTGGTTAGCTACTTTATCTATGATAGCCACTCAGGCTGAAGCAGGGCTTCACATCAATCCATCTCCCTCTTTTTCTTCTGCAAGTTCGCCAGCATTATTTCAACTCCCTAGCCAATTGACTCCTGCGGGAATTCAAGCATTTTGTCAGGGTATACTTAGCATACGATCGTTTGGAACGAACGGTGTTATACAACAAGTTTCTTCAGCAAATAAATTTAAGACTTGTTATTCCATTGCAAAAGATTAAGCGGGGGATTCATGAAATCCTTCCTAATGTTTAAATTATTGCAATAACTGGCTAATTAGTTTAATGTATATCCATTTTGTTAAAATGGAAATACCATCATGCCACTGCACAAAGCCCTACTTGAGCATAATTCACAAGTCGTCATTGATGCCATAAAAAACCATGCCGATATCCATGAAAAAGACCGGAATGGCTTAAGCTTGCTGCAAATTGCCGCTCGAGAAGGTTTACAAGAAGTCGTGCTACATCTTTTAAATGCGGGCGCAAGCATTGATGGAACGGAAGATCCAACTAAAACACCCATTCTTTTGGCCTTGGAAAACGGTCATGAAATCCTAGTAGAAATATTATTGGCCTGCGGCGCATACAAGACACAGCGAACACAATCTTATGCCATCCAGCCTAGCATCGTGACTGGATTATTGTTTTGGGCTATACGCAACACTGACGATATAGGCTTGTTATCTTTGTTACAAAAACAAATTGAAGCAAAAAATGAATATAGCGATGAAATCCGAATTGACATTGAGGAAAAAAAAGAAGACTTCACAGAGCTTCAATCTTTTTTGCAGAATGAAATAAGCAGCTTTCTCAAACTCAGCTTAACATTAAATAAAAAAATTATAACCGAAAAAATACTAGAAATTGCGACTAACATTCATGCTAATTATTTTGGTGGCTCTTTCATTGCTATTCCTATCTTAACTGAAGGTAGCCTCCCTAAGCGATTTATGAATGCGCTTGATCGCAAAGATTATACTACTCTACATACCTTGCTTGAATCACCCAACACTGATATTTATAAACTTTTACTTGAAGCAGTAGAGCTAAGAAAGAAAGACAATTTGCTATTCTTACTGACTGGAACAAATAGTAGTATTTACAGTTTTGCAAAAATTGCCGCACAAAATCCATTTATTTTTCAAGAGATGTTAGTACAGTTGAAAATAGAAAAAAGCTTATTGCATCAAGTGGTCAGCCACAATGTGAATATGGATGTAAAGATTTCTAACGAAGCATTACAATTATTTACTGCTCTTCCTCAAAATATCACCGTAAAAACAAACAAAATTCTTGCCTGTATTTATGATCGTCATGCTGATTCTATTATTGCCGAATTACTCACCCAAGATGATGGTAGCATCAATGAACGTATAAAAAAACGGAACTTGCCTTTGGCGATACATGCATTATTGTCTGAGCGATTTTTACGATTTGAAATTATTTTACAACCCAATTTGATTGCTACCTTATCTCACGACCAAGACTTACCCAATGTCCTCTGGCAATGTGTTTTTATAAATTTAAACAAAGATGAACAAAAAAATGTGAATCGCGTTTCACGTCATTTTCATCAACTCATCATTGACCCACAAGGAAAAAGACAACGCACAGCGGCTCCCTTGCAACGCAAACTGCATACGATCAATGTGTTTATCGAGCAAGCAGAGGATGAAATAGCCACCTTTCGTTGCCTTGATACTATCGATAAAAAAGATATGCTGGTACTAGCCGTCATTATTGTTTTAAGTATTACACTTGGCTTAAGTGTGAATTCATTTATCCAAAATTTACAGATACACAGTGATTTAGTCGATGAACTCAACCAAATACAGCTCACAAATAACAGCACCTGTGACACTTACTATGGTAACAATGGTTACGTGTGTGATGTGAAACGTCCCTCTCTATGTGAAGAATTATGTCATGAGATCGCTCTAAATATTAGTGCTCAGACTAGTTCATTCGTGGGTATAGATTTTTCTGGAGTCACACTACTCGGAATATTCATTATGTTAAGCTGTATAGCTTTTTATTCTAAAACAAAAAGAATCGCCGCACTAACACTCGATCAATTTTCAGAAACAATGCACGAACTTGCAACGGCCATGTTTGCTGAAAATGCGCGAGATTTTTTTGGTATGACACTGCATACGCCCATACAAGATGTACTCACAAAAGCAAAACAAATTAAAACCGCCTTAGACAAACAAATTCATGATATTTTACTAGAACAAGAAGAAAACACACCCTCACTCGATTTACAGCGTAAGCAGTCTGTTTCAAGCCTGGGATTATTTTCTCATAATCACATTAGATCACTCGACGACGAGGAGATACACGCTATAATTCATGCGGATTTCCGAGACAGGTAAGATAATAAGAGTGTTCTTAACTATCGAGGCCAGCAAACCTTCTTCGAGAAAACAGGATCATATGCCAACTCATTATGAAAAAATAGCTAAGCGTATCTTTGAGAGCAATGCGGCGAAAAGTTTCGATCCGTGGGCATTTATGTGCATGCTCATCCAGGCTTTGCCGACATGCAATCCATCATCGCAATCATCTGCTAGCGCGCAGCTGGGTTTATTCCCATCGGTAGAACCTCTAAAATTGTATACTGATATTCTCGCGCTGTGTGATATAAAACGTAAGAAGCGTCAATTAGAACTTTATAATTTCTTTAACACTGTTAATCAATACGACGGGCCCATTTCCGCAGAGAGTGATATCCTAAAAATTATAAATGCATTCCTTTCATATTATCCGGAATATCAACCATTACTTGAAAACAACGAAATAAAAAATCAAATCAAGATTGATACTGATTGGGTAAATCAATATGGGGATATTAAGCAAATCCAGGCATTAACAATTCCATATTGTCTGTGGTCGATGCACGAGCATGATCATGCACCCCAAAAAGAACAACCTTCTAAGGAAGAGTTAAAAGCAACTTATGATAAAATTTTTTCATTATTTGATAAGAAGCGGATGATATGGGAAACCGAATACGAATACGCAAAATTTTTAAATTCTTCATTAGCTTTGTTGACTTCTGTTTATAAACAACTTAATCAATTATCAACGCAAGTCGCGGTTGTTCATGAAAAAGATAAAGAAGAGAGCAAAGAAAATCAACACCAACACGATTACGCATTAGAGCTTGCCAATCAATTTTGCAAAACATGTTTGCGAGAAATTGAAGCACAAGATTTTTGGAGAATTGCATCACGAAATTATTCTTGGAGCAATGCTTGGAGTGAGACGAGTAATTTTGTTGCGGCTCTATCTCCTTCTCATCGAGATGTATTTTTAACCCAAGTTTTTGATCATGTTAAATTACATTTCTATAGCGTTAAGAGCCTAATTCCTATTTTTAAAAATCTCTCTGCCGCACTATCTGCTGAGGAGAGGCAGAGAATTCTAGAAAATCTTGCCTACCAATATAAAGATTACGAAAGCATTTCATTGTTAACAGTTTTGTTACTACCAGATAAAGTTTCTCAGGAATCTCATTTACTTGCGGAAAACACTAACCAAACCAGTGACTCTAGTAGCTCATCAAGCCGCACAGTGTTGCCATTAGTTCCGGATGATGCCGATGAAAGAAAAATGGATTCAGAAGATGATAAAGTTTTTCAACTAACAAAATTTAAAAATAAAATTGTCAATGACGTAATACAAGACGAATCACTGCGGCTGCCTAACGTCTATAAATATCCACACTATTTATATTTATTTCATAGGGTTGAAAAATCGCAACAAATCCTACTCATTGATGCTGCATTTGATAAATTAAAAGCTATTTCATATGCCGACGAGGACAATCAATTTGTAATTGAAATTTGTAAAAAACTACATGAAAGTCCGGCATTGCGATCAGAGTTTTTTTTAATGAAAGAAACATTATTCCAAAAGCTTGATATTTTATTACAAGAATTTCCTCAAGATACCCTTCTTAATCATATTAGACGCACGGCAAATCATTATATACAAGCCTTATTATTTCTTACCCAAAAAGAAATGTCTGACAAGGATAGAATTCGTTTTAATGATTTTTATATCGCATTTTTTGACAAATATGAATTTTCAAATGAAGAGATTAGCGTATTTACATCACATTTTTCACAAAGTACACCGGCGCAACGTCGGCAATTAATGACCCTTCATCTTGAATATCCAGCCTGGATCAGTGATACTTATTATGATTTATTGGTTGCGATGGCATGTTCAATTAGCGCAGAAGAATCAGAAGTTATTTCTCTATCTTTATTTCAAACACTCACGACACCTAGCAATAATAATAAACTAGTTGCAGGATCGGCACTTATCAAAATTTTACAGAATCACTATAAAGGCGATGCTTTAGTCAGTTTTATAAAGGCATTGGATGTGAATCATCAGCTGTCAGATCATTATCGCGATGTATTTCCTGCGCAAAGTTCATCTGCTTCTGCTTCTTCTTCATCTTCTTCCGTTGTTGATAATGCTAAATCACCATACTTACCTATTATCGATTTCTTGGTATCCACCACTGCAAACAAAGCAACGATAGGTGACATCTCTCGATCACCACATGGGTTTGCGTTCATATTTAAAATGGCTGATCCAACTCGCCGACAAGTTATTTTAAGACACTGCATAGAAGAAGGATGTACATCCAATAACTATTCTTCAATAAGCTTGCAAATAGGTTCTGAAGAATGTCTTGAAATCTTATATTCATTAGTAGACAGTATGTCAGACAATGAAAGAATCATGGTAATAAGAGAGACTCTTTTAGTTTGGAAAAATACTACCAATCATGAAAAAAGGCTGCAATTAGTTGCGAACGTTGTGATTCATGCTGTTGAACATCTTCAAGAAAATAAATCTAGTAAGGAATTAGAAGAAATATTAAATGAAGATATATTACCGAAGGTTCTAACAAACATCGTGTTGGGATATTTTAAAAGCAAAGGCAAATAAACTCATTAGATTCTCATTTTGCCGTTTTACGGGATTTCAACTGCCGAATCGCACTAGGATAATTGTCGCCCGTAAACGACTTTCGTATACTCTGGACTATTTACTCTACTTTGTGGCTCGCCATCAAATTTCAATATAAAATCGTTATCAAAATTCCCTTTTTTCAAGGAAGCAACAACGTCAACAACATAGTCGTTTCGATATAATTGTTTCTTTTTCTCATAAACAAAATGATCCATCAACATTCCACGCAAAGATGTTTTATCAATTCCGCTACTACGCGTCAAACTTGAAAAAATACTCCATCTATTTTTGTCTATTTCTGTTTTCCCATCACGTAAAAAATCACGCATCATTTGTGATAACTGAATTTGAGTTGTGGCACTATTTATTTTTAGTGTTAGCTCTGCTGCACGTTTGTGGCCATACGTATTTTTATGTGATTTTTGATAGGCTAATATAACATCTGTAATGGTACTTTTGTTGTCTGCTAGTAATGATGCATCAATTTCTGATTGGCTTGTCGCAGGATGCAAGTTTACAACGTCTGCTGTAGAGGGTGTTGGAATAGTAACTTCTTCCTGAGACTGAGGAGGAATCGCAAGAGCTGCTGGAACGTCTCTATCGACAGTTAACGCAGCAGGTTCAGGATGAGAAGCAACGGCATCTACTTCTGGGGGCGTTGCATCAACAGGTTCGTTATACGAAGAAGGAACAGAAATAGATGGAGGTGGATCAACAGTTAATGAAGGAGAAATATTTAAAGGTGCGTCACTCAGCGCAGCAGCAACATGTTCATCATGTAATGAAACGGTAGGAGCAATCGGTGGTTCCGAAACAGCTATTGCTATAGGTGCTGCTTCACTTAGCACAGAGGACTCAATATGCGGAGCAACAGTTTGACGTGTTCTTTTATTCAATACCACACCAAAGTCACCCAAAAATTTTTCTACACCTTCCTTAAATTCTACAAATGCTGGCGCGATGGATTTTACAGAAGCCGGATCTTTTTTTATAATAAGACTCAAGCCTAGGGCTGCAACATACTTCAGCCCTTTGTGAAATCGTGTTTGCTGTGCAGCTTTTTCTTTTTCTGTTTTTTCTGCGTGCTCTCTAGCTACTTCATCCTTCAATGTATTATGAAATTTAATAAATGCAAACTCCAAATTCGCTAACATTAAACCTAAACTAACATGATCTGCTGGATCTAGTGCATTAAGACTGGTTGCGCACAACTTTTCATAATCATCAACGGCGCTATCTAAGAACCCAGGTAATATTTGCAAATATTTTTCAGAAATAATGATAGGATCATTTTTAATGGGTTGCTCTGGGATATAGGGAGCGACCATTGGTATAAGGTTAGCCACTAATTGCTTGATCCCACCAACTCTTGCTCGCATGTAAAATACCTCACTCTAGTCTCAGTTTTGTTCAATTTGATCTCATATATATAATGAAGGCATAACATTAAAGCAGCATTAAGGACTGAGTAAATAACCTCATTTATGGATAAGAACCCAGTTAAATAATCAAAAAACTTGGTAACTGATTGAGCAAGCTGAGCACGAATTTATCAAATATAGCCCCTATAAACCAAATAATAGCTGAAATATTAAGTAAATTATTGGTATAATACGTCAAAAAACGCCTTCGCTCTTCATTCTCATTTTGGGATCACCAACAAGATTTGTGAGTTTTATCAATGCCAAAATCTGTGTACGAAATTTTAGGAGTAAGCACAACCGCCTCTCAATCTGAAATACGAAAAGCATTTTATAAAAAAGCAAAGCGTTGTCATCCTGATAAGTTTTCTGGGGATCGGGACAAAGAAGAAGAATTTAAAGAATTGAATATTGCCTATGAAAATCTTTCAGGCGCTGAGAACATACCAAAACCTGAGTCTAGAACACCACCTGAAGATATATTTTCGTTTTTTCGTGATTGGTCCTCCCAATTTAATCCTGAAAATGATTCCAATGACTATCGCACGGAAGAAGAATTACAAGAAATCGATGCAAAACAAAAATCATTTAATGATGCTTGCAGACATGGTGACTTAACACTTGTAAAAAAAATTCTGTCAGAAGATGTTAAAAATCTAATTAATATCGATAGAGCTGAATCATTACACGAAGCGGCAAAATTTGGCAATTTAGAAGTGTTTGAATTTCTCCTAACACTAAAGGCTAATATTTGGAAACGAGATAAGATATATAAATGGACTGCTTTTCATTATGCTGCCTACAACAATAAGGTAAATATTTTAGAATATATTTTTAATCATTCTAGCGCAGAAGATATTGAACAAATTATTGCGACTGTCACAGGCAAAGGATTTTTCAAAGGAAATGAAACATTGTTACACCTTGCAGTTCGTGGTAAAGCAGTCAATGCTCTAGAGTTTATCATCGAGAATAAAAGATTTATCGATATTGATCAAGCTGACCAACGCAATTTAACCGCCTTACATCATGCAGTAAGAAAAAAATATGAAATATGCGCCTTTATTTTATTGAAACATGGAGCTCAACTGACAGCAAACAATTATAATCCTATAACCTTTATAGATAATGAAAACGCATCACCTTCAACGAAAAAATTCATAAATGAATTAAACATCGCTGCAAAAAATCCAGAGGGTATAAACCTGGAGGCAGTAAAGCAGGACTACTCAAGACATTATTGCATTATAATGTAAAAGGACAAATGGGGTTACCCATTTATATTTGCAGCGCTTAACAAGGTGCAAGATTTTAGTCTTAAGCTTACTAACAAAAAAGATGGACGCTCTACGCACACCTACTCACCGTTAGCACACGACATTACAAGCTAAAACTGCTTGCTGATGCTGACATTGGTGCACGCAACACAGGTCGCTTATTTATCTTTGGTATTGTCATCATGTTTTTTCTCAGCAGAGAAAGACACTCATCTACTTCTGAAATATATTTATCTCTTTTTAACTTTTCTTGATCATGATTGAAAAAGTTAAATCTTTTTATTGATAAGCTCTTAGCATTTTCCATAAACATCTCTTTGCATTGTTGAGCATTATCAACAAGCTTTATTATCTCAGGACTATCTGTTATTCCAGTTTGCTTGGCATACGAAATAAGGTTTTCTATTGCTGCATTCAGTTGTTGACTTGCCACTTTAGTAGGCCCTTCTGGGAATAAACAATGACTGATTGTACTCAGCCAAGAAAGACAATATTCACGGTTGTGCTCCTGCTTCATTCTTGTGAACAGGTTAAATTTATCTTCTAGTATTGAAATAAATCCGGGGTTATCTAACGTTTTATTTTTTATAAAAACTTTAAATTGATAAGGAAACTCTTTTACTTTTTTTTCTTCCTCTTGCTTTTCTTCTTCAAAAACATGAGGAAGCTCATTCATCAGATCTACATTTTCCTCATCTGCTATCGAAATTTTCGGAAGCTCTCTTAGCATCTCTAAATTTTCCTCACCCGGTATCAATTCTTTTCTTGATTTTATGATGGCTGATTGAGGAAAAATTTTATTAAAATAATTAGCAAGTTGCCGTGCCAATAGTAATGGTCCATCTATGTAGAGAAAGGAATGAGAAAAACCATAGGTTCCCATATCGAATTGACTCCATACTTCTTTCATCTCAGGACTTGGGGTAAATTCCTTATTGATATTAAGATAGTCACATATCATATCTTCTAATACCGCAGGGAATTCCCTTGTTTCATTCAAGGCCTGCGAAATCACCCGAGCTTTTTGTGAATTTTCTTTAAGCATGTCCAAAAGTATATTACCCAGCGTGCCGGCTTCACTTTTAGAGCTAAGGTAAATAGATTGCTTGGATAAACATGTCGGTAGTTCTTTAAGATCCCCATAAGAGAGCAATTGATATTTCTCTAGACGAGCTTGATCTTTTTCTAAATAAGGCGCTATCAGTGGAAGATAGTCTTCACTAAATGCTTGCGCTCTCATTCGAATAATTTTAAAAATTCGCCGCATCATCGCTACATCTAATTTTTTATTGCCTAGGTTTTGTTGCTGTTGAATAAATTGCTCAGTGAAATCGGTGGCTTCTAATCTCGGAAAGCGCGCTGTTATCGCTGAAATAACCGGTAACGCACGAGCGTCCTCAGGAATGATATAAGATAAAACGACAAACTCTTCTTCTTCATCCTTATCTTCAAATTTATATCTTAGATGACTAGAATTCCAATATCCTCCATATCTACATTCATCCGGCTCATCTTCTATCCCCACACATTTTAAGAAGACTTCTTCAATCACATCGGTATTGGTGGAATCTATCTGAAGAGCCTTGAGTATATCGTCACGATTTTTTTCAAATTTTTCATAAGGCGTTACTGGGTCTCTTTCTGGGTACCTAGTTAAATACGATCTTCTTAAGAACATGATATCAATCCTAATTTGTATGAGGTCAACTCTATCAATAAGAGTGCACTATTCTATAATTTGGCGCAGTATACAGCGCAACAGTTGTGGCTGCAAATAAACAATGGGGTCAAGAGAAAGATCACAATTATCTTATCATTTGAAAATAATAATGTAACATTTACAAGAAGTTACATAAACCTGACTTGATCAAAATCATTATCCGAATATGGGCTATACTCAAAATAGAGGATGATTCATCAGAGGTGTCCGTTATGCCAATAAAACAGAATGGCAAGTGGATTACAAAGCGCTCAATATCAGATCAAGAGGAACTCGATCAATTAAATATTTTAAAAGATAATGAATCGTATCGTGATTTAGAAGACATAATTCAGTCAATATATATTCCTGGTTACATCAAAAAATTAGCTTTCAACACTATCATGGAAGGACTGAGAATTGCTTTATTGAAGAATAACAATGCGAGATTAGAAGAGATATCTAAGACAAAAGAAACGTTATTGCAATGGGTAAACAGCTATTTATCAGTAGAAGTGACTAAATTGTACGAACAAAGTAGGGCTCTTGATAATTATACAATTTATAAAGAACTTGACGATGGCATTGATTCACTCCTTGAGTTAGCCATTGATGAAACAGTACGGAGAAAAAATCCCATCCAATCACCTGTAGCTCCGCAAGACACCCTTAATAAAAATCATATAATTATGCTCCTGGAAAATATTTTTCACGGAGCAACAAGAGACAATACCACTTTTAGTAAAAATAGCCATCACGAACTTATTGTGGACATTAATGGTCATACAGAAAATATAACCTATCAATTAAATATTTTAAAATATAATGAATCGTTTCATGATTTAGAAAAAATAATTCAGTCAAGCCATATTCCTGGACGGGTTAAAGAATTAGCATTCGACTGTATCTTGGAAGGATTGAAAATTGCTTTAATGAAAATTAATAATATGGAATTAGAAGAAATATCTAAGACAAAAGATACTTTTTTGAAATGGATAAATGGCCATTTATCGACTAGATTGTTTACCTTATACAAACAAAATATGCGTCATAAAAAAAAGGGAAATAATATTGATCTTGAAGATCTCAACTATGAGGTCGATTCACTCCTTGAGATAGCAATTATTGAAAATAAACTGAGGAAAAACCCCATCCAACCACCTGCCATTTCAGAAGGTCCTCTTGATAAAAATCTTGCAACTCGATATCTGGAATTAATTTTCATCTACGCAATAGAAGGTCAAGTCACGTTTAGTGAGAATAACCGGCACGAAATTATTGTGGACGTGAATGGACACTCAGAAAATTTATCTTATTTGTTAGGCGAAGTTAACTTAACGCACTTTCAATTGGATGATGATGTACTAAAAAACTTAAATTTACTCAAGGAATTGAAAATATATATTGACGAAGCTGAGGAGAATAAATCTGATAATCAGCAAGAAAATATTTCGGATTGGAAATTGTTGCTAGATGAACGTAGGGCTATCATGGCATATAGTAATGGGTACGATGCAATTATAAATGATTTATTACGAACAGGAAAATGTTTTGTGAGCGAACCAAGAAAGCTACAAGAAGCTTTTTTGTTGGCATGTTTTTTTGCCAGTGCAGTAAATAAATATAAAAATAGCAATTTGCGCCATAAACAACTTGAATTGAAGGATCGCTTTAACATTGCAAAAACTGAATATATGGAAGACCAAAATCTTATAGAATGTAATGAAAGGGAAAACCTTGCAAGCATTCTATCTTATGCACAAACCAAAGGCTTAATAAATATTGAAGAAAGTTATAAATTAGTCGAAGAGAATTTCGTGCCAAATATTCGCAAAGCAGATTATACTCCAAAGAGTTTGGCTTTCAATGAAGGCATAATGAGCTCATCACACGGAACTGTTACACCTCTCTTTAAAGACAGACCTTTCACAATTGTATCCTCGTTCGCTGAATCCGTATCAATTAAAGATCATGCCTACTTTACAAGCGAACAAGAGGCAGTGAAAGGCTCAGGAGAATCATTGAATATGACTGATTTAGGAGATAATGTTTATTATGCCTCTGTAGTAAATACTCCGGACTTAGAAAGGCCTACGGATTATATTTATTTACACGCAGTACAAGTAGCTTATGATTCTTATCTTAAAAACCCGTATAAGGAATCCAACACATCAGCTACAGATTTAAAACACAGATCTGTTGAGAGGCCTAGGCATGGATTAGCTCATACCCTACGTACTATTTATTATGTTGATAATGTTCTTGCTTATCTCAAACAGCACGCTAAGACTGAACAAGCTCGCAATTTTTATAAAGGGATTAACAAGGATGAAATAGAAAAGATTAAAGTTGCTTTGGCTTTTTATGTTACTGGGCAAGAAAGCGAAATCAGTTGCGGTGGCAATTTGGAAAAGTTAAGCCGTTATGGCGAGCAATCTATTTCGAATTTTCGACATTATGTAACGGAAGAATTACATTGGCACCCAGAAGATGTGAATCGTTATGCAGAAATTTTTCTGCTTTCTCCTGCGGCTACTGAGCAAACTGAAAAAAATTGGCTATCCGATATAATTAATTTTGCGCACAAGTTAGATTTGCCGCGATATTATACTGCCACTCAGATGCAAGCGGCTATGGAGAAATTTATCCCGGATCGCAAGGAAGCCCAGAATGATTTTGCACTACTTAAGCAATGGGCTATAGAATGCATTAAATCAACCGGCGATAGATTAACTTGTACTGTTGATATAGCCGGCCATTATAGATCAACTGAAAAGAATTTCGAGGATAGCATTTTTATTGCTGCGAGCACGGATCCACTGGCAGCTTTAAAATTATTAAAAAGCGTTCCAGATCAGCAATTTTTATTTTCCGAGCAATCCTCAATTCCTGTAAGACAGCCAGTGCATTTTGAACAGCATGTAAAAAAGACTACGATTTTTTTAATGTTAAAAAACTCAGGTGCTTTTGCAAAAATGGAGCCAACAAAAAGAATGGAGTACTTATTGTTAGCATTAGATGATGCCAACGCGAAAGAACGCGTGGATTTATTCAGTGCATTTGATAAGAATAAAAGTGAATTAAAAAACTTTATTGCTCTTGCTCAAACAAAACAAGTGAATAAACTTTTCGATCATCTCCTAAATATGCTAAAAGAAGCGTCTCCAAGCGATCAACTTGCATTGTTAAAATTGAAAGACCTAGATGAAATATATGCTATCATTTCAAGCGATCTTATACAAAACCACGCAGAGTATTTCAATAAATTATTCAGTATCATTTCTGAAGAAAATAAATCGTATTTTGTCAATGTAATCTCAGGTGATATCATAAAAAATCCTATCACATATTTAAAATCTTTTAATAACACTGATTTATTCCACCTTGTTATGGCCATTTCGAATGGAACACGTTTTCAATTAAGTTCTGATTGCTTGGATATCATATTTGAATCATTTAGTGAGAAACAACAAGAAGCTTTCCTAACATTGCCTAATAATCTTGTATTGCAGCATATATGTCAGGATAACTCTATAAATTTTTCTAGAGTATTTAAATGGTTAAATTTTCTTAAAGGAAATAACAGTGCGTTATTGTTAAGATTGATACCCCAAGAATTAATTCAGAATATATCTTTAAGCCCTGATGACGCAATGAAATGGTTAACATATTCTAAAATAAACAACGATAGCTTATTGTCAGGATTGATACCCTCAAAATTAATCCAACTGATTAATGATTCTGAAAATTCCAGGAATACTACGATTAGGTTTTTAGTTAATGCTTCGAATGATAAGGAGATAAATAGTATTTTACAAGAGATTAATCATCCTGATTACCCTACCATCCAATCCGTACGTGACTCCTTGACAAAACCGCAAGATCTTGTAGATATTTATCGCTTTCTCCGCGATGAGGATGTTAAACATCGCATGAAAGTATTTTTTTCAATAATAGGCGATGAGAAACTTTTTAATATTATTCATAGTGACCAAGAATTGGCTAGCTTAAGAGATCAGCTGCAACTTAAAATAGGAAATGAAGATGAGGTATTTACAATATACGCTTCTATAGGATACATCTTGCATATTACCAAAGTAGAGGATTTAAAAACTGCACCTAATTCTTTTCCTTCACTACATCATTCTGAAAATATTTTAGATCTTTTTTATGATGATGAAAATATAACTATGGGAATAGAGGAAATAAAGAACGTCTATCAATTGTTATATATCGCACCCTACTATTTGACAGGTAACGAGAAAGATTCGGTAGATAAAATTCATGAACTTATTTTGAAGTGGGAAGACTTATTACAGTTTCTTTCTCTAGCGCCTATTGAAATGATTTATCATAATGAAGAAAAATTAGTATTTCTGAGTGATTCACACTGGCTGCAAAATATCGTTAAAACAAACGAACAAATTGCTACCTTATTAATTCTCATACCGCAAAAACTTCATCAAGATATTTTAGATTCATTAAATCGCAAAGAGAAACCTGATTTTTTCTTAAAAACTGTGGACAAAGAATATGTTGCAAAAAACCTAATTCAGTCTTCTTCATCCTTGTTAACTTGTTTGAATAATTTTACTGTCGAAGAAAAGAAAGATTTTATTCAGAGTGTAGACGTTAAAAAAATTGCATTAACTATGTTTTGTGAAAAACAATTATTGATGTTTAAGCCGCCTATTTTGTCGGAAGATGGATATAAAATCTTTCAAAACAAAATAATCTCTTGTAAAGTTGAAACATTGCATTCTTTAGATGAATTTGTAAAGTTAAAGGAGTTTTTCTCTGGTGTGAAAATGGAAGCTGCTAACTTTGCCGAAGTTTCTGGCACCATTAACACGCTTCAAGAATTATCGAAACTATTTGATTTGTATAAGGACTATGATAATCAAGAAGACTATATAAGTTTAATTCCTGATGCTGTACTTTTACGTATAATTTCAAAGCAATATGAGCTTAATGATTTGCTAGCCCAGCTTACCAAAAACAAATCTTTTTATAACAAATTTTTAAACCATTTTGTTGCTGTGCTTGATAACACTATTAAGAACCAAGAAGATTTTGATGCTGTTTCCAAACTCTTTCCCAGCCTCTGTAAAGAAAATCCAATCTTCATGAAATGGAGGAAACCCGCTGGTACAATTGCTATTCTCTCACCAACAATAAAACCATCTGAAATCATGCCTGCAAACCCTTTATGGGATAGATGCCTAGCAGAAATAGAGAATAAAGCTAATAAATTGCAGGAAAATTATGAAAAATATTTTTCTGACATGTGCGATAGAATAAAAGGCTTAAATGCAATTGAAGACTTTAAGCAATTCATGAATTTTAATGTCGTTCTGAATTTCCTTAATGAACCAAGAGCAACAGACCCTCTGGATATTTTGGATCAAAAGAAAAAAATAGATGCTGCATTGGACACACTAGAGGAGGATATTACGCGTGATTCAGAAAAAAACTTATTCTTAAATTATAAGTTACGTGATCTTATTAGTGTGACTCGCGAGGCTGAAAAAAGTATCGATATCTATTTTCCCAAATTTTACAATGCAAGAGAGTATGAAAGGGCAAGGTTATCAAGGAGAGACAGCTATGGCTTTATCATTGATACGGGTCCGACATTTAACTTTTTCTACGGGTATCTCTTAAAGTACGAAGAGGATTATCGATCATTATTTGTTACTCCATTAGATCTACTTAATATAAGTCAAGACAAAAATAAAGAACCCGTTGAAAGACAGAGAGCTGAAAAATTATTTGAATTACTGAAGGGTACAGCCAAAGAAAAAGAAAATATCTATAAGCTTTCTGCGGAATTAGAAATAGAAATTTCCAAAATCGAAAAAAAATTAGATGCTGCCAATAAATTGCGTAACAATTCTCAAGGAAAACCGCAATGGGAAAATTTAGATGCAGAAGATTCACCACATAAATTGCTTTTTGACGCTAACGTATTTTATGAAAAAATTAAATCTGCAGTTAAAAATAGTCTTGAACATATTTTAAAGACTGATTACCATCCGAGTAATGACATATTAACTAAGCCACTTACCTCTCCAGTGGAAAACCCGTATGATTCTGTACTACAATCAATTAACTCGGAATTAAATCGAACCGTTGAGTATGTGGATTCTATAGAGTGTACAAGAGACGATGCTATTAAACTTAACCTTACCAAGATAAAGAATAATCTAGCTAAGCTTGAAGCGCTGTTCCCGGAATTATCCTCTTCCGTTTCTAATGAATTTAACCAAGAAAGTCCACGCACAGATACTGAGCTTTCTGATGATGAGTTAGAATTAAATAATATAAATTTATCAATTTTTAACTATGACGATTTTCTCGATTTGCTTGAAAAAAGAAACTATGAAGAAATATCATTTGCTCTACAAAATCTAAAAGAAGCCCAAGACCTTCCTTTGTTAGATAAAATTGAAAAAAATATATGTTATAAAATGTCACCTAAAACAAATAGCCTGCATAAACACCCGGATACAAAAGAACTTTCAGAATTACTAACTCAAATTACTTTCGTTAAACAAAAGTTGGAACATGGAAATAATAAGCCTGGAAATCTTAGCCAAGAAATTAAATAAGCCCCTACCTTACATTCCGATTTCTGTAAATTCCAATCTAATGCATGCTAGCAAGAGCAGGTAAATCTACTGATTGAAAAAATTAATTGAATAGTCTACTTGTCAAGCCTGACCCCATTTATGCTAATATACTAATGATTAAAAGCAAATCGTTCCTGAATCGACTGAGGCTCTACATGACATAACTCTTCGCTATTAAGTTCAACTAGAGAAAGCATTTTTTCTTCATCTACATAGGGATACCACGCATTGCAAATTAAAAATCGAAAGTTCATCAACTTAGAGTCATCACTATTAATTTTGTAAACGTCAGAGAAAAATTGATGACATAACACAGGATCATTTACTTGAAGCAGTGCTTGTGTAGTAGTTTCTTGATCGTAGGATTTGAGCAACCGTGTTATCGCATAACGCATGAAATTTTCTTTCTGTTTTTCATTCATGCGGGGTAAATAAGGCTGCAAAACCCCTAAACGCGAACGCCAACAATTATCCGCTTGTTGTTGGACGGCATCGATTGCTTGTGATAATACAGAATGTTGAGATAAGCGTTCTGTTTGAATGTTACTTAATTGAAGGTATATTTTTTGTAAATTAAGATTAGGCTTCCTCTTTTTTTGCGCCTTTTGCGCCTCATCAATTAGAATAAAAACTTTATTTCTAAGTTGCTCAATTTCATCCACACTATGTTGAGAAAACCATATTCTTAAATCATCCAAGGAAGGCCAATTATAGATAGATTCTTTACCCTCAATGATACAAGCAATAAAACCTTCTATTTGTTGAGAAGAAAGAGGCTTAGCGCATTTGATGGCAACCCAAATCATTTTATCATTCCATATCCTATTTTTGCTTTGAGATGATTCTGTCAATAGGTATTCCAAAAGCTCAGTAGTGATGGCAGGATTAAAATCTGCAGACATACAATGCGGCATCCAATTATTCAAAAATTTTTTTTGCTGCGTTACATTCAGCCGATGAAAACATTCCTTTAATTCAAAAAAATCCAAACCAACACGGTAAATTTCTTGTTGCAATCTCTCATCATCGTCAAGCAACTTGATATATCTGATATATTTATCATGATTATATTTCTCAAATTGCAATTGATGTGCAGCATATTTTTCAATTAATTCGTATCTTTCTTGAGGTTCAATTCGGTTTGTAATTTGCTCAAAAAAACCAACTACCCACCCAACCAGATCTGGATGATTCGTGCAAGCAAGTTCGAATAACCAACCTTGTATTTCTCGGACATTTTCTTTTGAAATTCTCGTCGCGTGCACATCCAAAAAATATCTTATTAACAGCAAATCCGAATCAATCCCTTTTTCTTCGATCATCTTTTCCGTCAGCGGCCAGTTATCTACAATTTGAATACACATCGTTTCATATATATTTTTAATTAAACTGAAAGCATATTCTGGATCCAACAAAGAAAATAAATCTCTTGACGTGTAGTACATTCTTGTGTTTGCTAGGATTGGCACCGTTAAACGGCGAAAATGGGATACTAAATCAAGCGCCTCATGCGGTCTCAAGTGTTCATAGTTTTCATGAGTAATTTTTTTTATTAATATATCCCAATTTTCACTAGATATAAAATCAGGATAATTTTTTTTAATCGAATAAATATCTGCAAACGTAAAATCGATGATTTCTTTATCGGGTATAGTTTGCAAATGCGCTTGAAATTTTTCTTTTAACGACTCTCTTGGTAAAAACGCATAGAATTCAACATTTTTTTCGAGATCCATTGCAGAAAATATTTTTTCAGAAAAGACCGTTTCAGCATCTTTGTTATTTTCCCACTGAGCAATCAGTAATTGTGCGAGCGAGAAATATAATGATTGGTGAGTGAATAAACGCATTCTTCGTAAAACAAGCTCCCTGTCTTTCGAATGTTGATCAGATAATTTCAATTGATACAATAATAGAATTAAACGTAGTTTAAAATTGAGATTGGGTGTTTTCACAAACACTTGCAATTCATCAATAGAAATTGAAGTTTTTAAAACAGGATTTTTTAAACGCGCAATCAACCCTGGATGGAAAATTTCTTCATTCTCAGCAACAATAGTTTTAATCCACATAAATTCTGCGTTTACTGGAAAAAAATGGTAAGCCCGTTGAAACAGAGGTTTTTCATATGATGATAGAAATGATTAAATATTTTCTAATGAAGATAACTTATTTGGCATGATAATTCTCTCCAAAATTTTCATTTTGTTGTATCTTTTCAGCAGGCCTGCGTGGAATTACACTAGCCTGCTGTAAACACGCTGAAGAGGGTTGAAATAAGGATAAATTTCTTAATGTTTGTTCGGATTTCTGAGGCTCAGCTTTTACTCTTGACAGTTGTTCCTGAATATCCTCTCCTAAAAGATCCGTCTGAACGCTAGCATCTATTAGCTTGGGTTTTGTGTTGTCTGGAATAGGAGTCGGGAGGTTAACTTTTGTTGTCTCTACAGAAGAATTTGTTTCTGAATTTTTCTTTATTATGCTGTAAGGTAATAAATTTAAAAAAATAGGTCTTATTGCCTTAGCGAGGTTAATTTCACATATAGCATCTATAATGTGTATGTTTATTATATGATTGGGATAGTCATCAAACCAATGAGGTAACCAATCAAAGGTACCTAGGTTATTTATCCTATATAGTTTCATATAAAGTAATTTCATTTTTTCACCATGGGAATTGGTACCTGAAAGAGAAAGTATTAGTTGTTCGTCTATATTTATAATAAGATTTATGATCGCTTTTAGGATTTCTGTCTGCACATCATGTGATAATACTTCAAAAGATTCATACTCGAAGGTATATGCTAATGCATCTCTTATGCGCTCATGTATGCTATCAAAAAATTTAATTTTGCTTTTTAAATACTCGGTATCATGATTTTTGAGAAAGCTTATACGTGTCTGGTTATTTATTTCGATGGGTAATTTTTCTAATAGAAAATTCGTTATTTGTTGTATTATGAAATTTGTTTCGTTGACCCAGGGATTCACTTTGTTATTGGTTATGGCGTTTTGTTTTTCTATGATGTCACCCTGCAGAGCCTGAAGGGTATGTAATAGGGCGATTTTTATTCTTTCTTCGAGTACCGTAATTGCGTAATTATTGCAATAATTATTTTTGCCGAGTGGTCCTGAACCCTGTATAGTCGTGTAGCAATAATTGTAATAAGAAGCCTCGCGAATATTGTTTCTTGCTTCATAGCAAAATAAAAAAGGGTAATCAGACAATGGGAGAAGTATTCCCCCCAGCTTTCTTGGCGTTACTATCCATTTATTTTCTTCAACACGACCACCATATATATTAATTTTATCCAGGGCTTTATCGCCAATGTTTTTTACAATCTCATCTAAGAGTTTTTTTTGTTTCTCGCGAGATAAAAGTATAAAAACTTCATGGTTCACTACATTATCTAGGCACAGGATAATTTGTTTAACTATGTCGTCATAGTCAGCTAGATGTTTTTTTATATAATCTTCATCCCAATTTTGAAACAGGGTGATGGGTGGTATGTCATCCCTATTTCGCCCATTTTTCTCCCTATCCTGGGTTTCTTTAGTTATTCTATTAATTATTTTTTCTGATACGGGTTTAATTGTTTCTTTTAATATATATAGCGCTTCATCCACCCATCGTGTATTTGCCATGAGATATCCTCTGTTTGAGTAACTGCGTAATTCACGTCATTGCAGCAATTTTTGAAAAATTATACAGAGCTGTATGGCTTAGCGCAAAGGCTATATGCTTCCTTTGGAGCTTATGCATGAACATGATTTTTTAATTAGAAAAATCAATGAGCTAACCCGATGTGCTATAATTAAATCAAGCGTATCTATGAGCGATAAACAATGCACAGCCATCCTGATGAAGAACATAGCGATAAAAAATCTACATCCGATTCTCAGAAAGAATCAACTTCGACAGTTCAATCTTCGCTTTAACGAAAACACCATAACTCACTCTATAAAAAAAAGATTTTGTACGGCAGCGATTGAAACTCTTAAGTTATATGAAAATACCCGAGAAAATAGCATTGAAGATAGTATAAATGTAAAAAATCTTATAACGTCTTTAAGTAACGCACACTCTAATCAAGATATTGCCGAACTCCTGAAAAATCCCTTCTAGCGCACGCAGCGACAGAGGCTCAGTCTGTCTACTAGTCACAATATTTTCTGCACGGCCTCTCCTGCTCTTTGACTCATTAACTTATTTTGCTGTCACTGTAGTATTTAAAACTATTTCCACCATTATTTTTTACGTCATACATAGCCATGTCAGAATGTTTTGTTAACGTTTCTTCATCGAGCCCATCTTCTGGATAAAAACTAATACCGATACTCGTTGTAACAAAAATATTATTATTTTTTATTTTTACAGGTTCTGCTAGTGACTGACAAATACTTTTCGCAATACGAGAAATCGCCTCCTTATCAAGTACATTTTCAAGTAAAACCATAAATTCATCTCCACCTAACCGACATACGATACCCGCAGAGTGCACACACTGAGCAAGACGGTCAGCAACTACCACTAACAGCTGATCACCAGCAGCATGGCCTAGTGTGTCATTAATCATTTTAAATTTATCGATATCCAAAAACATCAAAGCAAAATGTTTATTTTTCTCTTTGGCATGCGAAACCACTCGAAATATTTTTTCGTTAAAAAATTGGCGATTAGGTAACTGAGTGAGAACATCATGCGTTGCAAGATTTTCTAATTTTTTATTTAACTTAACTAAATCTTCCGTTAATGCAATATTTTGAAAACGTACAGTCAAAGCAGTAGTTATAAGACTGCTTGAAACAATAGAAGTAATTAGCATCAACAACCCAAAAGCAAATACAGCTATCCCCGAAAAAATATAGAAATTAGAACCTTTTAATAAAAGGAAAATTGCGGTAAAAGCTAACGTTGGAATTAAAAAAATGGCATAAGCTTTTTTAATGGGAGAATAAAAAGGATTAGCAGTAGCAGCAACACCTACTAGCAAAAAGATAACGAGGGCTTGATATAATCCACTATTCTGTGGCAGAAGTACTGTACCAACAAAACTCCATCCTAATGCGCTGATAAAAAGCATGACCATGATGGCCATTTCCCAGCCTTTTACTTGCTGGTGCTCTAACTGCAATCGTGTATAGGCCCTAGTTAACAAATAACGAGGCAACCAACTGATAACGAGCATAAAGGCATACCATCCTAATACTAACATTCTATCGCCATTACCATACCACCATAGAACAAATAGTATTAAAGTAGCTGCAAATGCTTCAGCCCATAACATTTGTTTAATTTGTTTATATAAAATATCCACTAATTCATAATGGACTTTTCCCTTAACTTGTTCTGTCACTGAATTATTTAAATCTGTGGCATCACTCATTTGTATGACCTTTTAGCCATGAGACTAAGTTACGATACCTAAACTATAGTATATATGATTTTACCTCTGTCTGACCTTCCCTCAAATAAAATTGTCGTTAAGCTCTCGTTAACTTATTGCTCTTTATTTGATATATATCTATAATAGCGAACAATAAATACCAACAATGAAAGAATAACGTCCTTATGAGTTTGAAATAATGGATCCTTTTGACCAAAATATTCAGCTATCACCCCGATATAACGGTATACCTCACCGTTTCGATTCGTTAATCGAAAACAAGCTAGGTGTTGACGATAAACAAGCTGAGGTGATTTCATCGAGCCAAACACAAAAGCTCTCTTCTGCTTTTCTACTGGAGTTCGCAGCACTTCTCTGTAGAGCCGTCGAAGGCGGACTGAAAAGAGCCGAAGATATGATGCAATTTTCAATTGCTGTATTCACAGCTATTCAACTCACCGGTTTTCTCAACTATCAAATACATTCAAAAATACAAGGCTATCGAATGCTTTCAGCGTCTTTAGAATTTACTGAATGCACACTAGGACAAGTCTACTGGCATAACGAATCGATTGAAGCTACCGTTTTTGCTCCGGTAACTCAAAATATCACAAATCTCTCTCCTTTTTCCATGGAACTTTTACCCACCTCCATTCAGCAGCTTTTAGACGAAATTTTACTATTCAATATGAATACCCTTACGTATGCTTCATTAACCGGATGGCTATTGGTACATAGCATATCAAGACCGCTTAGACGTTATCTTTTAACAAAAGAGGATGAACTTCTTTTAAGAATGACAAAAAGAAAAAATACGTCTCGAGAAAACACTCAGATTGATTTATCTCATCGAAAAGAACAACACCCAGAAACTATTTACAGTTTTTTAAGCTTTTTATCGGAATATCTGGACCCTCTTCTACCTGGTACTCTAATAGGTCTAATTCTCACTTTGATTGAAGGCGTTGAAAAATTAGGCCCCTTTGCCGTGCAATATGATGGCGGAGCTGACTATCAAAGTCACAATCCAATTCTAAATATTACATTTGATTCTGCTGAAAATCCGTTAAGCGGCGAATTTAATTTTTCATCAAGTGAAGCACTTATCCCATTTTCCGTTTTAATGAGCTTATTTACCATCGCTCTTCTGATTTACGCCGCTCAGAAAGCTTGTCTTTTTAAACAAGATATTATTAGACACGAAGTTAACGCAATATCGAAGAAGAAAGAAAATAAGACTTCACTATTCTCTTATGCAGATCATCCATTTTTTCATTACTCACCTCCTCATCGATTTTATACACAAAATGAATATTTTTTTTCTGATGACATTCCTGCAAATCCTAGCTTTAGTCTTCTCAACATGAATGCGAAAGAATTTACATTTTGCCTAGCAGCAGTGCTTTGCCGTTCAGTGGAATCGGGGCTGAGTCAAATTGAAACTTTAATAGAATGTGTTTTATCTATTATGTCTGGCGCTTATCTTTCTGGATTTTTTGAAACAAGTTTGCAAACAAAAATGCAAGGATTCCGCAAGCTTGGCGGTATTTTGTCTTCTTGTGATTATCGCGCGGATCAAATTATTGGTGAGCAGTCCTCACCCTACACGATGGCTCTTGCGCCGCAGAACATAGGAAATATTTTTAATAGTCTGATTTCTCCCAATATGACAACTTTGACGATTGGCGCAGCAATTGGGTGGTTTCTTAGGAATACTGTGTTAAAGCAAGCACATCATACTCTTTTAAAAAAACAGGAAAAGTTTATTTTCAAAATGATTGCTGCTCAACATAAGCGGCTTAGTCATCGCATCGCACCGTTAACTGATCTAAGCCTGGAACATATGAATGACGTGACAATTTATATAAAGATAAGTGAAGCACTCGAATTTTTTAGACCCTCCTTGTCCACTGCTCAATATGCTCTTTTTCTCATAGGACTGCAGGCAGTTTCAAGCGCTCCTCCTTATCCTGCGCTTTATGATAATGGGGCGGATATGGACATTTATCAGCCTGGTCCTGGTGAAGGTACTGCTATAGTTTTTTATCTGCTGATGAATGACAATACCGCTCCTTCACTGATGGGAGAATTTATCCTGTCAGGAGGGAAGTCACTCGTTTCTCTCTCTGCGCTTTTTGGTCTCTTAGCCTTTGGGATAAGTATTCATGTACTGAATGCAATATTGCATTTTAAGCATGATGCCAAAAAAACTGAAGACCGGATTTTATCAAAAGATAAAGGTTCCCAACATTCGGAGAGAAGCTCATCTCAGAGTGGCTGCATTCAATCTATTCACTATACCTTGGGATCCACAGCATTGGCTCTTCGTAAACTCCATACTCATGATTCAAAAGAAAATAGGAATGATTCTTCTCTTGAATCAAGTTCGCATGATCTCTCTCAGATCGTAATAGAAATGAGCGAAGAACCAAAGTCATCCACTAACATTGCATCAATAAATCCTCATGCGCATCTTAGCTCACCTGAGGGTATCATACCACCTAGAGTCTAGACTGTTGTATTGAATGTCATTTGCTAATGAAAGCGATTTTATCAATACATCGAAAAAGTTCGTTCATTGTCAGATTTGAAAGAATCAATCAATGAGTTTTTCATAACTTCTGGACTTAAACTTTTATCTGCAAAATAAAACGCATTACGTCCAAAGCGGTTTGTTTGTTCTAATGATAAATCTAATTTATATAATTTATTAAGCTCAACAGCATAAGTGACAGCCGCTGGATTTCCGCTGATAGCCGCTAAGTGTAGAATATTACTTTTTTCTCTTGTGAGCACACCCGGATTAATTTTTAATTCTTCCACAGCATAATGCATAGCGGCTACATCACCATCATTTGTTGCAATGTGCAATGCATTCATTCCTTTTTCGTTAATACTGTTTGCCAATGCTTGAAATTCGGATGGCTTGTCATGGCTTGACTTCTTTAATTCACTGGCTACGCATCGAATCATATTTAAGTTTTTACTTATGAACGCAGTATGTAAAATATTTTCTTTTTCTTTGCTGACAAACGTCATTGGATTAAATGTCGGATCAGCTTTTTTAAGCTTCTTTAATGCATATTTAAATGCTGCAGTGTCACCACTTCGAATGGCATAATACAAAAAGTTTTCGCCTGAACAATCAAGTTCACGCGGATCAAATCCAAGGTCATCCATTACAAATTGCATCATAGGAACGCTGCCGCTTCTTGCAGCAAAATGTAATAACGTTTCTCCCAATTCACTTGTATCGGTTAATTTAATATTTTTAAATATCTTAATCACATGTTTTAATGCAGAGATATTACCGCTCAATGCAGCATAGTGATAAACATTTGCTTTATCTTTTGCTTTATTAGCTGGATCTAACTTCAATGCGCGATAAGCAAAATCGATTGCTTCAATATTTCCGCTAAATGCCGCATTTAATAATGCGTTGACTCCAGCATCATTTTCGCTGTGCGCATCAATTCCCACTGTTTCATAAGCAAATCGCATTTGTGCTGCACTACCCGAGAGAGCCGCCAGCAATAAAGCATTATCACCAAATTTATTTTTGGTATCTTTTGTTAATTGTTCATGCTGAACAGCATATTGAATAGCTGACACATCACCGCTTAAGCACATCAATTCCCACGATTCTTTCATTTGAATTCGGTAGCCATACCAAACTTTCATAAACGCATGATATAAATTTTTGTAATTACGAATTGCGCCTGTCACGGCGACCTGAAGCAAGACATTCTTCTGACAACCACTTGCAACTAACTTGCTGCGCCAGTGTTTTAATTGCTTAGTTTTCGTGTGAAATAAACTGTTGGTTGCGGATAACATGGAAAGTGTTTTTTCATCTAAGAAAGAAAATACAGTCTGTTGAGCGTCGTCGTATAAGCTACCTATAGAAAATTTTTTTTCTTTTTTACGAGTTGTCTTTTTGGATGATTCAACAGTGGTAGCTTCTTCGGAAATAAATTCTAAAAAAAAGGGGGCGCTTGCATCGTTACTTGCAAAATACTTGGGATTAAATAGTTTCCGCTTTTTTCTTCCTTGTAAATTAAGATAGCTTTCAAACATTTCAAAAGTAATAGAATCTTGCTTATTTAAATTCTGAATCACAGGTGTTTTTGAAAATTTATTGAGTAAATACAAGGGATGATTCACTGCCACTCGTTTATCTAAATGATCCACAATACATTTTTCTAAACTTGATTTACGCATACCGTACCCTCTGTTATTGATAATGATGCAGCCTGTACAATAATTTATCACCACTAGCTTAAAAGAACCTTAAGAAGGTGAATTATTCTCGGGTTTTATAATAAATTAATAAAATCATAGCATTACCATTGACCTATTGTTAATCGTCCCTCCCTTTAACAAAGGGAGGCCAGGAGGGATTTAAAAAATTATCCCTAAAAATCCTCCCTAACCCTCGATTTTCAAAGGAGGGGAACTATACTTAGAAATAATTGCTTCTACTTAATTAAGAGGGCATATGACGACGTATTCTCGATTAGCTAAAATGCTTCCTCAGATTACCTTGTTAAAAGGGGCTGCAGCGGCTGCTATTGATGAGATGGCGTCTGCTGAGGCATTATCACAGCCAACTGAGGCTTTTGCTGAAGAAAAAGCATTATTAGCTGATTTGAAGAATGAGGTGATTGCTTTGGAAGAGTTAAGAATAGAGATTGCTGGGGATGAGCATAACAACACGGAGAAGGAGTCAGATCTAGCTACTCTTCAAACTCATATGGATTCTCTCAATGGAATGATTCAAAAACTTGAACATGCAACTGCAATATCAGTATCTAGCGATCCTAAACATTCTTCAGCTGAGAAACCGTTGAGATGAGCTATCTTTTATTAGTAAAAACTTTTTTTGTATCCTGCTCATCAGCGCTTGTAGCTTCAAATTTATTAGTACGCGTCTTTTTAGACTCCTGTAACAAAAGTCTAGCACTTTCTAGCAACTCCTTATTAGCTTGAGGTTTTACTACGCTCCATTCTTTTATTTCACCCTGTAAGTTTTGTATTTGAATTTTCTTATCAATTATTTTTCGATCTAGCTTGGCCGCCAAGTTATGCGCTGCCTCTTGTTTTGCATTGTAATCTTTATATGTCGGGTCGTTTACCTTCAGCTGACCTTTTGGTATTATTAGATCCTGTTTTGCTGTTAAGTGACCAAGCTCTTTTTTAGTAGCGGTTACAATATCAAGCTTAAGTTGGCTTATCTCAGCATTCAAAACTCCAATCTTTGCAGTTCTAATCCGAATAGCCTCAGTTAATTCATACTGAGTCATTGTGTAGTTATCAGGAACGGGCTCCTTTGTTTTGGAATCATCTTTCTGTCTTGTTTTGCTCATAGATACCTCCTACTGTTTGATGATATTTAATCTATTTATCGATAGCGAAAACCCTTTTCGTCTGGCCTTATCGTATCTTTTTCTCCTTCAGTATTAGCTGATGCAGTTCTCGATGCGATTTCAGCAGCTTGATCAGCTTTTTTTGCTGCTTGCTGAGCTGCAGGCAGAACTATTTTTATCTTCTTGTCTACATCACTTATTGCTGTCTCTAATATTTTTACTTTAGTCGCCTCATTACCAGCTGCCTTCAATTCATCTTTTTCTTGTATTTTCGAATCTCTTATTCTTGAGAAAGTTTCAAGCGCTTGAATTAAATCCACTAGTTCAGGAGTTTTTCCTGCATCTAGATCATTAAAAACTGCGTTCGCACGATAAAGCGCCTCACGTTTGTCGTTGGCTATCTGCTCCGCTATTTTACGATCCTCTATCGCTTGAGCTTGTGCTGTATTAGGGTCTTTACGAGTATTTTTTTGAACAAACCGCGCTACTACTTTTGCAGAAGAAGATTTGATTTTTGAGGTGTTAAAATTGGTACCATCCTCTGCTGGTTCTCTCTCTCTATTACGTTCTTTATCTTTGGCACTCTCTCTACTACGGCTCATAATAAGCACCCTTATTAAGTCAAATCATACTGTCATTATAGCAAATAGATTAAATTTCGACCACATTGAACAGGCTCATCTGTCGACTCCTTACTTCTAAGGCATAATGCATATATTTAAGTATAGCACTTTATTTTGGATAAATATTTGAGCAGACACATATGGGTAACTAATTGATTTTAAAGAATAATGAAAAGCTAAATTTATTGTTTGTCAGAAAATTATAGTAATTATAATAAGTTATAATGTCATGGCGATAATGGCATTGAAAATTATATGGTTTCAGTTATTCCTGCGTAGTGTTGTTGTGTAAATCACAATTTGCATTCTTATCCTTGTGGGTTTGTAAGGGTGTCTGCCAGGCTCGGAGGGATGAGGGGTGATATTAAGCCAAAAGCACCCCTCATCCGCCCTTCGGTCGGCTTCTCCCACAAGGGGAGAAGCGAAAAAACCTCGAAAGAAGGTTATGTGGCTATCCATCAGCTCTCAGCCCCTAAGCAAGCATAATTATTCCTATGGTTTTCTGGGTCCTACGCGGATAGTGATAATCTTAGTATTTGCATCTGTCTCCGGTTTGTTAGTGGCAGGAGTCGTGTTAACTGCTTGCTTTAATGTATCGTTTCCGTTTGTGTTAGGATTAAATCGATTGGCAGCCTTAATAAAAATAAACTTGGAAGCGGTAGTTGTTGGTTGGATAGTTGGAATCTTCTTTTTTTCCAGCTTCTCAACATAAGCAATGGGCTCCACAAAACTTGGGCCGTTCGGCATAGGTGAACTCGCCTGCCCTTCCTGATTATTTTTTTGAGCGACATCACTTGCATTTTTGAAAGTGGCAGAAAATGCCTGGGTTATCATGTTCGTAGAGTTACTAACTACAGCTGGAGAAGGTGACAGATGTTGCGGCTCAAATTTTGGCAATGTATTTTTAAACTCCTCTAGTTGTTTTAAAAACTTCGGTTTATCCACGCCGAAGGACCATCGAGATGGATTTTCTAATTTTTTGACTTTCGATATGATGTCAGAGTTCGCAAAATAAGGATGATACGTAACTAACTCGTTCGCAGAACTATAGAGACCCTCCTTAATGAAAACTTGCAACGCTTGACAAAGTAAATACTTATTAAGCATGATATATTGATCATTAGTCTTAGTCTTCATAATTTTCTGAATCAAAGAATAATCTTTTTCTAGGATGTATACATCTTCTATGGAATGTTTGAATGCTACGGATAGTTGATCACTAGACAGTTGACTAGCAGATTCTTCAACTAATTCTCTTATTGCTGTTGTATACTCTGATTCTAGAATTAAATCTGCTGCTGACTTTCCATCATTATTTTTTATAGTTACATCCTTACCCTTTAATAACGAACGAAATAGCTTTTGATCGGGAAGGTGAAGATTTTTAAATGCGATTGCAATACGCAACTTACAATTCAAATCATATTCTTCATTTAAAGGATAATTAAACACTTGTTTGATCCATTCATTTTGATCCATTGGTAGGTTATTGAAAGCATCAATCACCAAGGGAACCTTTTTCTCTTCAATAGCAAAATTTAATAATGGTAATATATTCATCTCTTCAAAAAAAGAAGGATCTTCTAGTAGTTTGTTTGTCAGAGAATCAATATATGCTTTGTAAGGAATTCTTTCTTGACTTGATAATTTTGCTAACGCATCGCTTATACTTGTGATAATTCTTATTTGCGGCAAATCTATGGGAAGCCCAAATTGTTTTATAGTACTCGCTAAATTATCTACGCCAATTTCTGGCAGGTAGCCATTGTCTAAAACACTTTCAGCAAGTTTAAAGTTTTTTTCTTTTACCGCAAAATTAAATACGCTGGACACCTGTGTGTCGGTAAAAGATTCACCGTGTGCGGCCATCATTGCTTTCAAGCCAACTTGATTGTTTGTTTTGATTGCCAAAGCTACCACAGCATCAAAAAGACTAGTAATAAAAGAGGCATCACGACCTACGATCATTGGATTTGCATTCGACTTATGCTGAAGCAACAAAAAAAATATTCGAGCTTTTTGCCCTATATTTAAAGAAGTATTAAACTCTAATAAACGAGCACTTTTTAAAACCATGCCATAGTCTGGGTTATCCATTTCCAGCAGTATCTCAAATCCAGTTTTTTCTTGCCCATGTCTAGTCGTTAATGTTTTTGGATCTAAAAATTTGAAAACCTCACGTCTGCTAAAAATTCTTCTTACTAAATCTTCTTCATTATTTTTTACAAGATTATCAACATGGCTTGCTAGTTCCTGTGGATGCAGAGTATGAATCCATGCTGGATTAAAATTAATGCCTTTTTTCATCAAGGAATTGGTCGCTTTAATTTCATCTTTAACTTCTTGATTAAGATTGTCACTTTCTAAATAAGCTGACAAACATTTTGATTGGCTTATCTTAGACATAAACTCAACATACTGATCAGGAGAACCAATATATTCCCATGAAAAATCTTCTTTGCGGATATTATTTAATAAACACTCTAAAAGAGGTTGGTTATTATTTTTTAGCGCAGCAAATAACGGAGTGAAGCCAGCTTTATTTTGATCTTGCAAAAAATTTGGCATGTAGTCTGCTATTGTTTTTATAATCGATTCGTTAAAAGCGGCATTCCATGTGGAGGATATAATCTTATTAAATGCGCTATTCACAACGTTTTTCATATTAATATAAGCTTGATACTGATTATTATCTTTATTTAATACATCTATGCAATTGGTAACAAATACTTGAAAATATTTTTTATTAGAAATAATCGCTGATACCATTTCTTTTGCTGATACCATTTCTTTTGATTTTGGAAGTAGATCAATCGAATTTAAAAATTCTTTATCTTTGATCTTTTCCAAAAATAAATCTATAAAAACTGGTCCAGCAATCGTTTTACCTAATCCATCATATAGCTCAGGTCGAAGAGCCGATGCTGCCAATAGCTCTCTGTGGTTTTGTGGAAAGAGCCTCAATATTGCATCAATTTCGTGACTGTAATCTGCTTTCTTGTTTTTATCTATTAATGTCGTGACAAGATTCGTTACATCTTTTAAATTAATCTTAGTTAAATATTGGTCTGCATTTTTAACATCTTTGAACAACAGGAGAAATTTCCGCAAATCATACGAGAAAGCTAGATCTGGGCTCGATGTGACGTACGCAAGCAATTCAGTTTTCAATTCTGGAAAATTATCAGCAATAAATTTCATTTGTTCTAGCGTTGTAACAAAGCTTAAACCCTGACTGTCTAATGATTCTTTAAAGGACTTTTTTAATTCTATATTTTTTTCATTAAATTTTTTTATAACTTCACTTAACTGATGTTTTGCATCAGCCAATCCCATTCGTTTGTCATAAGGAGCACACAAGGCCTCTATTATCCCCTTAAATTCAATGTCATTATAATATTCAAATCCAAATGCACCGTCTGATAATAATATATCCTTCAATACTTCACCAACAGCAAATTGATCAGCAGCGGTTGGATACTGCTTTAAATATAGTTCTTTATTCCCTTTCCATTCATACTTATAATCTAGTTCAGGCGCCATATAACCTGGCGTACCTACATGTAATCTTGTGCTCCGTTTATTCGTATATTCCATGAATCCAAAATCAATTGCCTTCATCGTGCCATTGGATTCATCCACAATAAGATTGTCAGGCTTAATATCACAATGCACCACATTTTTACTATGCAGATATAAAATTTCATCTATGCACGCTAATGCCATATTAAATCGCTGAGATGGTGTTAAAGTGCAACTACCCGATTTAAGTAAATAATAAAGCTCTTTCCCAGGAATAAGCTGTTGCATGACACAGTAACTTTTTAAGTGTTGTGCGTGAACTTGGTCCTTGATCATTATTTTTTTAGGAATAACTCGAGCATCCCCTCTTTCGAGCACCTTCAAAAAATAACCTTCCTTCTTAAATTCTTCTAAAGCATATTTATAAAATTCAGGGCTTTGAATCTTTTCATTATCTGCCGCATTCTTTAAAATTTTTATTAGCAGAATTTCACCTGTTTTAAGATTTTGAACTATTTTTGTTTTTCCAAAAGCTCCACCACCCAAATTAATTGCTTGTTGAGAATCCGCACCAGGTTCAGCATCTTCTTTTATAATAGCAAATAATTCAAATTCGTTTGATTTTTCATTTTTAACTCGTAAAATTCCACCACGCTCAATGTCAATATCCAATTGTTCTCTTAAATATTCTTGAGCATATCGGGCGTCCTCCGCTTCACCATGCAATTTAAACTGTTGTTCCATTTCATGGATTTGTTTATCCTCCAGTACCATGCCATTTGAAAAAAAATGGACGTCCTTTAAATATGGGAAGCGATTAATATCACTATAATCAACGAATGAGTGCATTGCATTTCTCTCGAAATAATCAATACGGAAACCACTTGTATTAAGTATAGGTGTTATTGAATTAATGTGTTATTTTTAATGGTGAATTTTGATATAAGTCTAATAACTATAGGAAAAACAAGGCAAACTTTTCAAAATCAACGGATATCGTGACTTGAGCATACGGACGAAGTGTTAACGTCTATGAGAAGCCAGCTCGACATCTCTTTCTACGTCCAGAATAGAATCTAACTTAGCGATTATGCTAGATGCTGTTTTATCAGCACTTATCTTGGGACCTGCCTTTAATTTTTTAATAAGATTATTGATTTCAACATTATTGACAACGTTTATTTCTGTCTTAACGAGCTCTTCGAGTGACTTCGCACACCCCTGGACATCTGGAAATTTTTTTCTACCCCAAGACGTCTCATAGAGTCGAGATACTAACTCTGAAAGTGTTGATAGGTAAGCTGCTTCTGTTCGTAATTCACCTAATCTAGCTTTACAAACACTCTCTCTTATTTCTTTTTTATCTTCCGTATTCAATATTATATTTAAAGTAGCGGGAAGGGCTTTCAAATGAGTTAATAAAGTAAGCTCAAAGTTGTTTCTAATTTTAGCAGGCATTGTTAGCTTATTTTTAATTAAAAAATCAGCAATTTTATCTATTTCCATAGATGTAATCGTCATATCTTCTAGTAATGACAAACATGACTTCACCTTAATGTCTATGTTAAAAGAGTTATCAACCAGAATGGAAAAATGCACCCGCTTAATGTAAATCTCTAATATTATTTTAAATACATCCTGAGGTTCTAATTTTGAAGATGATATTCTCATCACATCCAATAATCTATGTTGCGCAATCAAAGGATGATCATTTGAAAAAATATTGTTTAACAAGGATATGCAATCATCCTTGTTACCTAGAAATTGTTCTTCAGGTTTTAAAAAATATTTAATCATTTTTCGAGTGGTTTTATAAGGAGAAGGAGGCATAGGCTCAGGATCATCTTTCATTTTTTTTAAGACATCTTTAGAAAGCACACCCTTGTAGAATAAGTCGAGTACGAACAATGGATTTTCTTGATAGAACTCATCTACTTCCTCTGCGCTAGCATTGGTATTAAAGCTGGCATGTTTACAGATCGCATCTCTTGTGTCACTTGGAAATTCATCTAGCACATGATCAGGATGAAAAACAAGTGCATTAAATAACGCTTTATTTTTTTTAGTTGCATTTTTAAAAAACTCAGGACCGTGTTCTTTTGACATGACAACTAATGTTTCTGGTTTGCGTAACAGCCTGGCGAATCCATCAAGATGCTCATTCAGCAATACAAGTAATTTTTCATTATCTGTGTATTTAATAATGTGTAATGCTGTGAGTTTATCTGAAATAGAGTCGCTCTTTAACAATTTAATAACGTCTTCTGCTTGCGCCTCTATCGTGTAATAAATCGGTTCTTTAAGTTTAGGGTCAATGATAATCAAAGGAATGTCGCCAAGAATGCTTTGATTATTCGTTTTTACCACAAGAGCTTCGACACGATTCCAGAGTTTATCTCTTGTGGCAAATAAAGCAGAGAGTGACTCCTTGCTGACACCGATCACGGCTTCATTGTGTTCTGGAATCTCTCCTCTACCTCGACAATCAGCGTTATGTTGACGTAATCCAGCTAAATCAGTTTTTGTTATTAATATTGGCGCTCGTATCTCGCCTACTGTTTTTTCTTTCTTTACTCCATCGTGGTCTTCAAGTAGCACTGTCTCGTCGTCTTCGCCATGATGCCAACCAATATCAAAATCAGCATCTTTTGTAAAAAAATATTTTTCGTCCTTGAGATTGCAATAGTTACCATCAAATAAAAAACCGACTTTGTTTTTCGAATTATACAATTTCATCCTGCCATCGACAGGCAATAATGAAGTAGAGACTTTTTTTGTATGTTTTTTATTTGGCGCACCCTGAGCGCGCTTGGAAATGTTGTCTTCCATCTTGTGAGTATTAGGATTATATCGCCTTGGAGGTTTCTTAGGGTATTTGACAGGGCGATTTCTTGCAGGATCTTCAAGCTGAGGCAACAATTCTCGAACACGCCCTTCTACAAGCACACGTACAAATGCAGAGCCATCTTTAATGATTTTTAACGGGTCTCGTTTTTTTGAGTAATCTACCGCAAACGAAGAGCGCATAACCACCGCCTGCTTTTGTGTACTGTATATTAAGTATAGATAACAATTTAGAAATTACCCCTGTCGATATTGAGATTTGTCAATTAGTCTTAAATTCAAATAGTTATCTGCTTACCAATGATCTCGGTAACTATTCAGCGGTTACCACTGGCCCAAATCGTGCGCGGGCACGATTGGGCCAGTGGCAACCGCCGAATAGTTACTGATCTCGTAACTTCTCTTGAAGACTTAATGTCCTGAGATTTCTGCCTGCGCCTCTGTATAAATCTTCTCGTATAATTCAACGCCTAATTTTTCTAGAAAAAATGCTGCTTGTTGGTCGGTCCATGTTTTGGGAGTCTGTTGTTGCAAGACTTGCGAATCAATTATTTTTCCATCTGGAATATTTTGCCAAATTTGATTTGAAGCAGCGTTTTCAATTAAAAACCCTGCACATAAAAAATTATGTACGGCTATCAGGCTAAAATACTGGGCTTTTTCCAAGATAACTTCCGCATCAGTGTCAATCATGGTTAAGTGCAAATCATAAAAATGATTTGAAATATCTCTAAAAAAATAAGCAGATTGCAGATAACCTAAACGCCAATATAAATTTGATAGGCGCTTAGTATCGATCATTAATTTTTTTAATGCTTCTTCACCTTTCGGTTGTGTTCCTTGATTTTTGATAATGCTGATATGCGTTTTAATACGCACAATGAGTGCGCTATATAAACCCAAATCACAAGCTTTATTCAATACTTCAATACGTTTTGGATCACGCGCATTCATAGACAAAAACGTTTGATAAAAAGCAAGAGCGATTATCAAGTCATAGAGTTTAATATGTTCTTTTTGATCCATGCTTTGAATAGGGAGTGAAGGACATTGATTGTTCGCTAAAATGGTTTGCCACGTTGCGTCAAAGACACTGCTTGTTGAGCAATAGGTATGAATAGCTGGCAAGATAAGCGTTAGTCGATAAAATTGAATAGGACTTATTTTTTCGAGAATAGTTTGTAGTTCTTGTGTATCACCGTGAGTGATACAGTAATTTACATATTCTGATGCATCTTTTTCAGCAGATGAATATTCTGCATAAAGTTGGACGGTAGGAGCTGTCATGCTGCACTAGCTCGATAATCTTTGATGTTTTCTTGGGAGTTTCCTAGCGCTGATATATTCAAATTGCTAGGATCCTTTGGTAGAGTTGGCAAAAGTTGGACTTTATTTTCATTACTGTTGGTTCGAAGTTCGTATAAGCGTGCTCGCAACCGTTCATGCCGATCTTGAGTTTCTGGATTCGATGTATTTTTTACTTTTGGAAATTCTTCATTTGCATATGGATCTGGGGTTGTTATATCACTCTGAGAGGATTCGGCTAATTCCTCTTTATCTTCGTAAGTTTCATTTTCAATAGTGCTTGGCTCAGAAGGCTCACCATAATCTAGGGTTGTTGTATCACTGTGAAAAAGTTCGTCTTCTTCGTCTTCTTCGTCTTCTTCGTCTTCTTCATCTTCACCAGATTCTTCTAGAATAGTGTTTGTCCCAGAACTTAAGCTTGACCTTAACTCAGAAGGCTCACCATAATCTAGGGTTGTATCACTGTGAGAAAGTTCGTCTCCTTCATCTTCACCAGATTCTTCTGCAATAGTGTTTATCCCAGAACTTAAGCTTGACCTTGACTCAGAAGGCTCGCCAGGTATATCAGACCATGATGATGATGACCTGCGATCTATTTCTAGAGTATCAGCTGCCGCTACACACTTCTTCGCATTTATAAGAAACTCATTGAGAATATATTTTGTTAACTCCTTCTTATTTGTTACCTCCTTATTATTTGTTACCTCCTTATTATCTAAATGTGTACTTTCATACTTTTCAAGAATTTTTTTATGATGATCCATGTAGGAATCAGCATGATAGTTTCTAATAGTCGATTTAGTCTCCGCTCGTTCTTTTAAGTTTTTATAGAAAGTATTCTTTTCATCAATTAATTTTTGCTTCATCTCCTCAAGGTTTTTTATTTTTTCCTTGAGCTCTTCTTTGTCAACAGGATATGAGTTCAAATCCTTGATAATAGAAGCCATTAGGTTTTTGGCTTCTGTAACTGGATGCGGTGCTTTTTCTATTTTTTTTAATGCTTTTTGTCTATCTCCTTCCTGCATGATTGCTGCGTATTGGTTTGAGTAAGGCTGTTTTTTCAATGCACCTATATTGTAATAGTCTCCCAGCTCCGCTTCAAAACAATAATTCAGATTAAGAATTACATTTTTTTGTGAAGTTTCAAGCTTGCTAAACAAGCCCTTGGCATCCAAATAACACTCAACGTTTTTATTTTCATCGGCTGACCGATTTGGAATTGGAAATCGCGTATCAATATGAGAACGTATGTTCGTATTAATACTTTCAAAGTCATAAGTTAGTTGCTTGCAGACTCCTTCACCGATAGTTTCTTCCGCCGTGCCATGTAAATACTTCACCACTTTTTCTATGTGGCTCTGAAATTTTTTAATGTTACTTAATAGTTCAATGGAAATAGTGCTAGATTGATTTATTGCACTCAACAGAGCGTCGGATTCAGCTTTGATTTTTGTGACCATTGTCAGTAACTTATCTTTAACAGTTTGAATTTCTACTTGATTATTTATGTCAATTTGTATGTCTTCGATTGATGTACGCGCTTCCCGCACGTAATAGTCAACTAATTTTTTTTCACCCGGCTCATACGCTACCGCTCCATGTCTTGTTGACACAATAACGCTCGCTCTAGCCCCAGATCGTTTTGGACTGTTATCACTATGACTGCTTGACATACTCTTGCCTCATCGCGATCGACATTTACGTACTCACACCATAAGTATAACAAGATAATGGTGTTTATTAACGAGACGGCAAAAAATATTTTTATTTAATATTCAATAGATTATAAATCTTTAAGTTGATTTTGACCCTTAGCAGGTCCTGATGGATCGACGCAAATTTTTAATGTCTATTTTTACCTCTCCCCTTGTGGGAGAGGTCGGCGCAAAGCAACGGGTGAGGGGTGATTTTAAGCCAAAAACACCCCTCATCCGCCCTTCGGGCGGCTTCTCCCACAAGGGGAGAAGCAAAAAATCTCAATAGAAATTATGCGTCTATCCTTTAGTAGCAGGCCTCATTATGATGCAATGTTTTTTTTATAAAAAGATTAAGAAAATCATTTAAGATCAAACAAAATGTACTGACTGCAGATAGAGCTGTTGCTGCTATCTATAGCTTCACGCATATATAGAGCAACTTCTATTACTCATTCTCACTTCCTCCGATTGCACATGCTGAGGCAGAAGACTAGGTCGCACCAAGTCAGTAAATATCGCTCCGTCGGGACAAGCTCCACCGCTTCCTCCATATTGAACGTCAGCAGAAATTTTTGCATTCAAGGCACATTGAAATGAATGATCCTGTTTTGTTGGAACATACATTGAAATATCTCTCGCCCCTATTGATGAGAGATCCAATCCTAACGTTGGATTTTCAGTAGCGTTTTTATTGTAATAATCAAACGCAGCTCTCGATTTTTCACTTGTATAAGATAACCATCCAGAATAGTCGATAGTCGTGAATCCCCCAATCTTGTAATGGCTGAAACCTGCTTCTATTACATACTGACCATTTTTAAGTTTAATTTTATCTGCTTCTACAATAGCAATACCAAAGCTATCATCGCCTGGGTTTAGAGCTTCCTTCATCTCTGCGATCGTTTTGCTCCCCAGATGCGCATGAATATAAGTTAGCGTAAGTCGTTCTGCATCACGCCATTCGTTAGAACGCTGCATGGTATAGACGGTTTTGACTGAATGCACCTCTCGTGCCATATCCGCTACTGCTTTTCCTGCTTCCTCTGTCAGCTCGCGGTAACCCGCATCTTCGATTGTCTCACCTTCATCTCTATAACCGCCAATGAACTTAATGCGGTCCAATGGCAATGAATTAGCTAAGCCATCCTTATCGAGCGCAGGTATTCCCTCGTAAGTGCCATCCGATCTTAACCTAGGTCGCGGATCACCAATTGAAAGCAGCACATAATCATGATGAGTTTCCGAATCGGTAAAAGTAACAATGGTTGTCGTAGCGAGTTTATTTGTATTTGAAGATTTGCTTTGTTTTGGTAAAACTGGCATAAAATCACACCTCTAACTTAGGGTCTGTTTGAAAATATTCTTGGCGATGGGCGTTGTTGCAACACAAATCGGTACCAAATTATATCGCATGTATCAATGCATGGCGCATTGAATATAAAAGCAAAGCGCTTATTAGTTGACCAATACATAGAGTATGGTATGATACATGCCCTACTGGTTAATCAGGTAACATTATGTTCGCATCGGCTCAAATTCCACAAGATAATGGTCTATTACACATTAATCATAGGAATGTTAATGAAGTTAATGAAAGAAATTTATCATTGCTTCAAATAGCCGCTCGTGATGGACAATTGGACGCGGTGTTAGAACTCCTAACAAAGGGTGCGTTGGTTGATCAAACGATGATAACGAATGACTCCACGGATTATATCAACCAAAACTCTCATAAATCCGCCTTATATTTTGCTGTTGAGCGCAGGCATTTTTTAATAGCGAAAATCCTACTGGTTGCTGGCGCCAACATTGATAAAGCTAACGATGTTGCAACTCATTTTAATGACGACCAGGTAAAACAAAATTTGCAGGGATTAAGCATAGATGACGTCTTACTAGCTAACATCGTTATCTGGGCTATTGACCACGACGTTAAATCATTTGAGCTTGGATATAACACACTATTTGAAAATTTATTGATAACAATCAAAAAGCAATTAATAAAAAATAATGATAGAAAAAATGATGAGGAGCATAAATCTGAAGACGATTTTTCAGAAAGTCATTTTGCTGTTTATCTTGAGAGTCTAATCGAATATGCAGCTTATAAAAAATCATTCACGCTCCTAAAGACGTTATTACAGTTAGGAAATCCATGCCGATATGATATTCATATACGCAATACTTATTATTGGCTAGCATTAGCCAATTCACATTCGATAAATGAATTACAAGATCGCGATATTGCTTTAGGTTTATATCAACTAGAGATTGGAGGACATTTTTCTGAATTAGCAATAGGCTTAAAGCATGCTAGTCCAGAACAGCGTAGGCAATACAAACAATTAGAAGCTCAGCCCAGTTATACAGAAATATCAGATAAATCCATTGACGATGTTAATAAAGCGGTTACTAATCGTGATTACGTGTTTTTAGATGAACTTAACTTATCGTCATTAGATAAATTAAATGGCGTTTCACTATTTTTAAAAAATTATAAAATTTTCCGCAACAAAGGCCAGTTATATTCTCAATTACTCATAGCGAGTGAGCAGTCATACATAGGGATGAATACCGATTTTCCTGGATTATTCACTTATATTTTAAGTAAGAATATTAAACCAGAGAAACCTTTTGAGTTATCTACAAATGAAAAAAAATCTTTGCAAGCTTCACCATTATCTACCGAACATAAAAAATATTTGATTCAGCAGATACTGCAGGATCAATACAAAAAATTTGATATAAAAGAGATATGTTATAATTTATTAATGGCTTCTATTTGTCATCATTTGACTATTCCATATAATGTGACATCGCCACCAAATATGTTTTCAAAGTTAATGGATCCTACACATATTATTATCGATTTTTTGAATGCCTTTGAACAACAAGAATTAGCACGTGTTGACAGAACGTTTCGAAAATTAGTGCATGATTCGGCATATCGAAAAACACGCTTGATTTTGCGTGAAAAGGGAAAGCTCAATGCAGAATACTCAAATCTATGCCAGCAAATTTTATTGATGAAATCATTTCTCGAAGATCAAAAAAATGAAGCTCAGGATTTTGGTTATTTTCAATTTAGAATTTTTTATCATAAAAAACGTGATACATTTTTAATTTCCATGGTGTTACTCTGGGTAATGGCAATCGGGGTTTTTAGTTATTTCTTTCATGATTATGAAGCACAACAAGATATTCTTTTCAGTGAGCTGTCTAAGATTACTGTTTCCGATGGTTGGGATTGCAACCAACTATATCTAAGAGATGGCTCTCAAGTCTGTTTTTATTATTCTTATCCTGGCGTGCCAGAATCCTGCAAATCTTTATGTGATACACTTGATTCAATCTATCCTGGATGGGCTGGTACATTAGCCGGTGTAATTATATCATCTCTTACAACATTCTCTTTCTTCATTTGGGCAAGTTGTACAGATGCTTTTAGTATAAAAGACGAATCTAGATTTGATGAACTACCACTCGATGTTTATTCTCCTCATTTAAAAAATACGATGCGTGAGTTAAAACAAATTTCTACCGAGGATATACAATTAACTGATCTCACAAACAATAATCGCATTAAAGATTTCAAATCTATATTCATTAAAAAGCTAGGTATTTTTTCAAAACGTCAGGATGAGTTAGAGAAAAAACTCAATATTCAAAACCAAAAATTAGCACCTCATGTCCAGATTGAAATATTGGAAAATGATAAACAAGATCCTGATGAAGAGCAGGTTGCTGGCTTAGATAATGATGATTTAACTTCTTCTCTCCTGCAGGCAAAGTTTACCTAGAAACCATGCAACCCAACACTTTGGTATTATTAGCTATAAAATCCTGAAACCATTGGCGCCGCTCAGGCGCAAGGTGACAACGAAGCAGCGATGGGTACTCACCCTTGGCGCAGTATTCTGGCCCTATCGCCATGAGTAGCTCAACATGATATTCTTTCGGAATCTTTGGAAATATCCAAATTAGTTCACGATCTTTATTATGTCGAACGACTAAATCTATCCATCCCGGACCAACACAGTCAATAACGTCCTCAACTTTAAATTGAGAACTTGCAAATAATTCAAATATCGGCACTCCTTTAACGGGTGTACCATAAAAAGGGTTTATTCGCATGGTTATTTCGGTTACCTTAAATTTAGGATGTTTGGCAAATATTTTGTGTATGGTATCGAGATTCCCAGCCTTGAGCGCAGCAGTAAATTGCTTTGCCAAATCAGGCGGGGAAAAAGATAAATCATTTTGTGCATATGCGAATGTCAATCCCCACTTGATAGGCATACGTGGATTTAAAAATGATAAAATAGACGATTGGTTTAGCATTTGATAGGCAATGCGTTTAGTAATTCTCTCTAACTGTACTCGATATGCTTGGTGATCATGCTTTTCCAAAGGCTGCCATTCCATACGTCTCGCCTGCATTTGCAAATGCGGATGCAATAATAAGCGAGCCTGTAAACTACTTATATAACTATAATTAGATTCCGCAATATTTGGATCACTCAATAGCGGTAGTATTTGTGACAAATCGTAAGTGACTTGTGAGTCCGGTAAGCGAAACTCTTCAACAGGGCCACATGAAATTGAAGCGTAAGAATATCGACTCGCTTCTTCGTAAGAAAGAGCGATTTGATACAAGACACCGCGCGTTTTTTCCTGATACATCTTGCCTAGAGCAATCAGTAACTTAAATATGCAGCGGATGAACTGACAAAAACGCGGATAATCCTAAATTCGGCAGTTGAAATCTGCATCATGCGGTTACGAAAAAATTTGACCCGGCTTCATTTGTCATCTATATTACGATTATGACTATCGTTAAGTAAAAGGTAAGATTATGAATATAGCGACTATTTCATCAAAGTTTCAGATTTGTGTGCCCAAACAGATTCGTGAGAGCTTGCATATTGAATCTGGGCAGCAATTTATTTTTATTACCAAGGGAAATTGTATCGAGCTTGTTCCTAAGCGTGACATTAAAAATTTCCGTGGTATGTTAGCAGGCGCCAATACTAAAAATGTACGGGACAGAAGTGATCGTTCATGAAAAAATTAGTTGATACGTGCGGGTGGATTGAATGGCTTACGAATGGGAAATTAGTTAAATCATTTGAATCTTATTTTAAAAATCCTTCAGAATTAATTATTCCTACGTTGCTGCAATATGAATTATATAAATGGGTTGTCCGCGAAAAAGATATGCCAACTGCACTAGAAATTATGGGAATAACAGAAAATGGTATCATTGCTCCGCTTGACACAAGACTCGCGTTGCATGCAGCTGATATTTCACAACAACACAATTTGGCGATGGCTGACGCAATCATCTATGCGACTAGCCAGCTATATGATGCTATGCTTATTACCTCAGACAAACATTTTAAGGATTTGCCAAATGTAAAATTCTTTGGAAAGTAACGACGAGCAAATACACCTAGTACAGCGTCAACTTGATTTTGTTCCCTGGCGCTCAGATTGCGTTTAGATGCCAGGGGACAAAATCACGTTGACGCTGTACTAGTTTAACGATAAGAGGTCTAATTAAATGCGCAGTCACTATGATGTGTTAGAAATTTCAAAAAATGCTTCACCTGAAACCGTACACGATGCCTATCGGAGCTTAGCTTTCAAAAACCATCCCGATAGAAATCAAAACTCACCCGAAGCAACACGCAACTTCCAGGAAATTTTAGCTGCTTATAAAGTTTTAAGTGATGACATTGAGCGCAGAAAATATGATAAGTCATTAGCAAAAACAGTAAATGGTATGTCTTTCAGTGTCGCCGATGATGCTGAGGAAATAATTGATAAGACAGCTATCGCCCTCAGACCAAATTATAATTTAGCGCAAATGCTTACAACGGCAAAAATGTCTGGCGGAGAGATAGTTTCTTTCTGTATCAACAATGAAGCAGCTTGTTTAGACTTATTGGATAACAAAAATTTAATCGCTAAACTTTGTTCTTATTATCTTATCAATCTGGGCTCTCGCTATGAAAGTGTTGCACTTAAAATTATTCATTCAAAACTTGTTGTCGAAGAAATGGATGAAGCAGACCAAACAATTATTGATCTTGCGAACACGCACTGGTCTGTTTGCAAATCTTTATTTGAATCAAATTCACTCGTGAAGAATATAACGGGAGAACAAATTAAAAAATTAATTTCAAAATATGGCGCTGAAGCTGAAAACTTATGCAAAGCAAATCCAGAGACCCATCGAATTTGGTCTGCTTATCAAGAGATTCAACTTTACAAAAATGATGGCAGTCGTATTGTCGATGATACAACCGCTTTATCACAGCAACTTGTGTCTGCAGGTATATCCAGCTCACAACAACATGAAATAGCTCGTGCGAACGCTTCTTTTAGCGCTGCTTTAGAATGCAAGGAAATACAAGAAATCCACGAGAACGTTTATGATTATAAACATGAAGCATTTCAGAACGAGAATAGAGCAATAGTCGAATTAAATAATCCAAAATTTATAGCCTTTTTAAAAGTACAGACTTATCACATATCAACTCTTCTTAATTTATCAGTCACTGTTTGCTTAGCTGTTTTAAAAACGTCAACTCTTTTAACACACATAGACCCACATGAAATTCGTAATGCCATATTGAAATATGGGGATCCCATACTAAACCATGTTACCTCTGACCATTTTTTACAAGAAAAATATCAAGCTTATTGTGAGCTATTAAATCTACCTGAAAATTATCATGTTGAAGAGGTTAAACAAAACATTAAAATAATTAATTCTAGCCATACTATTCGTGCTCTCATCACCAATAAAAACCTTGCAAAAGCCATCATTCAGATCCAACTATTATTTCCAGACTCAAATGACTACTGCATTTACATATTATACGCTACACTTACTTATCCTGATATTGCTGAGCAGGTTTTAAATAACCCCATTCTTTGTAAGAAATTTATTATTTTTAAGGATGCTAACACAGTTTGTCATCATAATTTAAAAAATTGTTCTCTCGTGCTTGAAAACAAAAAGCTTAGCTCTTTCTTGCTGGGTTCAGAGCTATATACACTGACTAAATTATATGGCAAACCAATTTCAGACATTATACTCGCCAATGAGATCTTATCACAAAGATTATGGGCTTACTGTATTTTAGACAAAGCAAAAAGTGCTGGACTGCAATTAGAAGAAAAAAAAGCCTTAGATTTGAGTGACAACAATCGCGAAGAAACATATTTTCGTATGGGAATGAATTATCTAAAAGACAAGGAAAAAAATGCATTATTGATAGCAGCAGAATATTTTTATAAAGCGGCCAGTTTAAGGCATGAAACGGCTTATTTACAATTAATCAAAATTGCTGATCAAGTAGGCGATCCCTATTTTTATGAATTAGGATGTATGTATTTTGATAAATACAATGCCTATTACGATATCAAAGAATCCGAATCTTGGTTTATTAAATCCGCCGCACTAGGTAACATAGAAGCCATCCAAAAAGTATGCGTCATTCTAAACGAAATCACTAGCTATCAACTGAATATACCATTTTCTTCCCTCGCTTGCTTTATTGCAATCGATGATTTCCTTAAAACGCATGAGCTACAAGCCCACTTGAAAGATAAAATATCACGATCTCTCATTAGTAGCGCTAGCAGATTTACGCAAGATGACATTGTGCTGAAGTATTTGCTACTCTTGTCCAATCCAGATGCGAACGAATCTTTTCAGATTGCCTCATTATACCTAAACGTAATAGCAGATCAGCAAACACAAGAATTAATACAGACCAACAACCAAATAGCCTTATCACCACAACAAATCCAACTGCATTTAGCTAAAAAAACTCACGTCGCTAAACGCTTAAATCTTGCTATTCCCTTTTTTATCAAAGCAGCTAATTTAGATCCTGATAATGATTTAAAGGAAACTTTTTTGTTAAAATTTCTCAGTGAACTTGCCAGAACAGGTTTATGTGATAAAGTGGTCGCGACTTTATTCCTGTCTGAATATAATATTGCACTAAAACTATCTCAAGAAGATGTCTACGCAATTATCGCTTCGCAAGCTGAACTCCTCACGCAAGAAAACATGGCGTTAGTTGCGATCAAAAAAATACAACAAGCCGAATATTTATTTCAATTAGGTTTTAAGTGCAACACGACTGACACAAATAAATTACATCCGATTACCTATTTATTTTGGTTTAAGGCGGCTGAACTTGGGCACGATAATGCGTTGCGATTGCTACAATATTTGCAACGACCTGTTATGTTAAATTTGAATAGCACTGCTTTTGAAGTGTTTACTATTCCGAAATCAGCTCCTGTTGTCAGGTCACTGGATGAAAATGATGGATTAAATGGGTTAACCGAATCAGAGTATTCTAAAATAGTCGCCACTTTAATTTATTATATGGATAACAATGCTAATACACATATCCCAACGTCTTTTGCGCATTGTTATACAGCGTTAGGTGATCTTGAAGCCATCATGAATATGGGTGCATTGTCAGACAATAAAATCATTACAGATAGTATCATACAAGCTATTTTTGCAAAAAATTATGACTTCGCAATTAATCTATTGCCTTACCTAGATCCCGCATTATTTATTCGAAGTGCAGATGAAATAATAAAAAGAACGAATATAGGCTATTCCAATAATAGTTTTTTCAAGCAACAAGCGAGTCAAGAGTTTTTAAGCGCCCTTTCGAAGCAACTCGATGCTTACTATGATCGGTGGCATTTATTTGTAGAAAACTTTATTAAACATTTATCGACTTATCCCCGAACTTACTTATGCTATAAACATTCAGAAGTTTCATATTTACGGCAAGAGCTTGTTAATTTAATGCCTTTATTTTTGCGAAAACATAAATTAACAATATGTGATTTCGATACTATTTTAGTTTGCAGCATCAATGAATTTGCTAGAAATTTACTGAATCACCAAAAGCCATATTTGTTAAAAAAATTATGTGTTTTTTTAACAACGAATACTGTTTTTGAATCAGTGGCCGACTTAGACTTTCGTGATGCCATTTTAAACAAGGTGTATTTAACAGAGGTAGGTAGGAACGCATTAAGAGTATAATACGAAAAAATTTATGCCTTTAGCTATACAAAATATGTACAGATCCTATCTTGTGTGTTATAATTCTACGTAATTATTATAAGTTCATAATAAATATATAAAAACACATCAACGAGGATGGTAAATGCTTGCCCAGCAAGAATTAGTTACTTTATTAAAGACACTAGCTTTCTCAAAGAACTTGTCGTTTGACGATACTCTTTTTGAGAAGATGGCTTCTATTTTTTTAAAAAATCAGGATAAACGTCCGCTACCTAACGTTGAACGATTACAAGAGTCTACAAAGTTTGCGGATTTATTGACAGCAATACTGCAGAAAGTCTCGGATAAAAGGACCCAACTAAAACTGGCCTCTCTAAACTTTAATCTTGAGGAATTACTAGAAAATTATTACACCTCACCAAAAGATACTCGAGACAACTCCATTGTCCAGAGGATAGCTGTTTTGTCAGATGTTTTTTCCTCTAGCATTAAAGCTCAATTATGCTCATTTGAGACTGATAACACTATATTAGCGGAGCGTGTCAAAAAGATAGATGAAAGAATTCAACCAGTTGACGCTATATTAGAAAAAACATTCCGATCAGCTATCGAAAGTCATCAGAAAGAATTAATGCGGATTGCACTTACATTGCATTCAGAGCAATATAGAATTGATGATAAGAATAAAGAAGGCCCTGTTCATATCATTCATTTTTACCCAGATTTTCCACGTGCTAGTGAGTATCTCCATGCATATAACTCAGATGATGAAGACGATGATGCCATTGAATTTGATCAAACTTCTCATGGCTTAGGGGCTGCTGTTTATGGTCGTGGTAATCTTACCGAAAAAGAAATTGAGGTTCAGGTAAATGATTTGCAATATTATGAAATAGTGACACTTGAAAAACCGTTACATCTTGACGATGATTCTGAAAATGAATCAAATGAACTAACAGCTTTATCTAAACATTTACAACTTATTACTGACACTGCAAAAACACTACAAGTACAATCTCGCAAAAATAAAATCGAGCGTTCAGAAGCATTACAACAAGCTCTTCTGACTGTAGATACATCAGAAAATTTATCCGAAAATACAAAGACATTCGCTGAAATTTTAAAGAAAAAAGCAATACAATTGCAGCAATTTCACGCTCTAAAAAATTCTTCTTTAACATCTGAAACCCTGTACGATCTTCTATTAAAATCATTAACAAATTTTTTAGAAGATAGCCGTAAGTCACATAAAATGGGCAAAGGAAGATATTTAAAAACAACCGATCTTGTACCTATGCCTATTAACTATGTGATCGAGGAATTAGGTTTCGACGGCATTGTCAGCAAATTTAATGATAGCTTTCAAAGAGGCTTGGTGGCGATGGATCATAATTTTCTTTCAAAACCCGTTATAAACCCGGGAAAAGAAACAGCTCTTAAGTTAAATCATAATCAGCTAATTCGACTCATAGTCAAAAAAATATCTCAAGCTAAAAAGAAATCGGAAGAGTTAATTGAAGATGTCTTTTTAACAACAACTCCCCTCCCTCTCATTCCAAAAGGTGGGGTCGGAAGTTTATTGATAAAGCCAAGCTCTTTATTTTCACTCACTTTCTTTCAGCAGCCTCTTGCAATTCATGAAGGTAAATCGAGTGAGGCTGATGAGACAAGAAAATTATTTAAAAATTTACCTTTTACATCAAAAGAAGGTAGGCCTTAATATGGTTAAATCTGCTATAGCATATCAATATATTGAGCGAACACCTCCACAAACACACAGAGGGTTCCCACTCTTATCACTCGAAGTAAAAAGTGCAGATTGTTTGTTAATGGCGAGAAGTATTGCAGAAAATTTGAAAACACCTGTTTGTCTTTTAAATAATGCAAATCAATTTGAGGTGGGCGGTGATTATCTAAGTGGACGAGGTCAAGAAGAATATTTAATTGCAAATACAGACCTACTCACTTCACTTTGCCAATTGCCAGGGGTCAAAAAAGGTAACGTCAGCAACCCATTTAAATATCAACTAGAGAATTGCCTGGGATTCAGTAATAAAAGACAACGCTCTGGTTTTGGAGAATTTACCTGTTTATATTCTGAAGATGTAAAGATTCATTCGTTGAATAAAAAAATGAGTGTTAATAAAGATGATACGAGTATTAATATCATTTCTTCTGCGGCTTACAACTTAACGGAGATGGATCAATCTCCTGATTTAGGACTTTATCTAATCGGAACTATTTTTAAAATTCTTAATCAACTGCGCACAGCTAAGACCCATAACCAACGCGTTCTTTTATTAAGTGCATTTGGATGTGGAGCATTTCGAAACGATCCTTATGTCATTGCTGAGATTTATCAATCCGCTATCTATTCCTATGAATTTCAAGGTTGTTTCGATCATATTTACTTTCCTATCAAGGACGCGCCTGAAGATACCAATTTTGAAGTATTTAAAAACCAATTTACTAAATGTATACCTCGCCCATTGTCAGATTTAATGAATCATGCCATCACATTGCTGAAGCCGGAGAGCAAACTACCTCAGCTTGAAAAAATGCTTGATTCATTTTTTAAAATAGAATCAACACGAGAGCTTTTCTTTATAACAACACAATTCATTATATATGAGAAGGATAGATTATCTCTTCTATCAAAAACATCAGCTAGCAAAATACTTTTTTTGGATAATTTATTGAATCTACTCAACGATAGCCCTGCAAATACTCGTGAAATAATTGAGACCGCTCTCAAGAAAAGCGATCTGTTTACACCTAGTGTAGGTTTATTTCATGGAGTAAAATACAAGTTATTTGGGGTGTTTGAAAATTTATTAAAGCACATGCCAATAAAAAATAGTTCCACATTAAATCCCACTCAGATTGATTTAGCAAATGAATATGTTCAAAATTACATTATAGCTAAAGCAGATGAGTTTATTAACTCTTGTTATGATAAGGAAATCGCTTGCTTTTTGGTGTATTTAGCGTCGCAAAAGGATACTGCTGTTTTAAATGCTGAACTTTCTTTTCGATTTAATAATCATGACTACAAGAAGCACGAAGAATTGCTTAGAGAACTTCATGCGCTTTGCGTAGGCAAAAGTAATCATAAAATATTTACAACCATAGCTGACATAAGATTTTGTTCTGAGTCTAATTCCGAAAGTTGGAAAAAAGCTGTCGCTAATCATTTGGCTGAATATATTTCTGACTGCATACTCATACATTTGCAGAATTATATGTCTTTTGATATCCAAGAATTTGAACAGGTCATAGCGAATAATTCTAAGTTCTTGTTGGACACATCTTTTTCTTTTTTCCCGACAACAAAGGAGCAGGATAGCAATAGCAAAATGGATGATGATTCTATCTTTTCTACCCCTTCTTCTGCGTCTTCATCACCTGCCGCATCTTCTACATCTACTGCATCTTCGTCTACGTCATTTTCTAAGTCAGAGGAGTTGCCTCTACCTAAGAAATATAAGCCTAATGAATAAGTAAAAACGGCTATTATGTTAAAAATAGAAGATAGCATACTGGAAGAAATCACTCATTACATCGATTCCACTCCGGAAGTTGATTTCGGATATGAACCTGATGGTGAGTTTGATGTCGATAGTTTTGTGAATGATAAACCCTATTGGCGAACCTCTAAGCCAGGACACACTAAGCGATTAAAAAAATTTATCATTACCGATTGGTCCTATCGATATAAAATCGGTAATGGAGATCGTAAATTCCCAATCTATTTTTGGGAATTAATGTTACAGCAAGGTGTAGAGCTCTACGTATGGACTGGCAAGCCCACTCGTGTCAAAACACTTTTAGAACTGAAATCTGCACTTAAGAATGTAGAACTGGTGACGCATCAACATCTCACTACCGTCTTACCCCAATACAATATCTCACGCGATGAAATGGAAATTGTAGACTACCTTCGTCGGCAAGAAATGTGTTATCAGCTAAAACACTTGTTTGAAAACAAATATATTGGTTTACCAGAGCTCAATTTTAGATTCTTTAAAAAACTTGATACGAATAAATTAAATGATTTGTTCGAAACAATGGATAGAACAATTGAGTTTGAAGCATTTGTGGTCGGCGAGGCAGACTTAAAGTTCTTGTCAGATCTTCCTTCATGCTATAGAGATAACGTTTATGAAATCCATCTTGGGACAATTAATTTAGACCTCATACGTAATTTAGCTGCAAGACCCTTTAATCATGTTAAGAAACTGGGGATTACTCAATCAACAATTACTCGTAACATTCTATATGAACTATTAAATCTCTTTCCAAGCTTGAATGATATTTTTTTATCTTACTGTGGATTTATGGTAGATACATTTTCAGAGCTTCCTGAGCTAACGAATCTCAAGTCTATCGAGATATCAGGCCCCCACATTAGCGATGAGCAACTAAACAAATTATTATTACGCTGCCCAAATCTGGCCTACCTATGTTTAGTTAACTGCGATAAAATTCTAGGTACATTTACCGATAAGGTAGATTTAAAAAAATTACAAAAAGTTTACCTAGGTACACTTGAGATAAATGACCAAGGAATACATGCATTATTGCGAGGCAGTCAAGAGTTGACCTCACTCTATTTTCGAGACTTATGCAGTGTAGACGGCTCTTTTGTTGACGGTCTTGACTTCAGCAAACTAAATAATCTTGACATTTCCTCTTGCGCTATAACAGACGATCAATTAGGTAAATTATTACAATATTCGCCTCAGCTGACTAAGCTTAGCTTATCGCGTTGCATGAATATTACAGGAGCATTTTCAAAAAAAATATCACAAAGCAAAATTGACGAAATTAAACTTGAAAGTATAGAAATGAAAGAGGAAGGATTAAGAACATTATTACAATCCTGCCCTCTACTTTCTAAATTTACCGACAGTAACGAAGAAAATAATTTGCAGATTCAAGAAATACTTGATCACTGCCATGAACTTTCTTACTTGAGCTTATCGCATAAAAAAAATCTTCATGACCTTTTTTCTAAGCCGCTGATTCCTAACAAACTGAAAGAAATATACTTCTGTTCTTCTAATGTGAAATTACATCAAGTTTATCAAATTTTAAAAAACAGTCCACAATTGACATCACTTAGTCTGTCGAGCTGTGAAAATCTTCATGAATCACTAGATCATATACAGGAAACGTTTGTCCTAGCTAATCTCGTCAGCCTTGATCTTTCTTATACTATGATTACAGATGACCAGCTTCATTGGTTATTGCAGCATTGTCCTAATCTCACATCACTTGACTTATCAGGTTGTAAAAACATTACAGGTTCATTTGCTTTGTCTCTTCGATTTGATAAATTGTCAGCGCTGAACATGGGTAGTGCAAAACAATTGACGAATACGAATCTGTCGACTATTTTGCAAAATTGCCCTCATCTTAAAAAACTTAAAATACAACAATGCGAACAGCTGACTGACGATTTTTTTTCATCTAGTAAAAAACACGAATCACTTGAACAATTAGACATAAAATTTAATAAATTTAGCAACATTAACACTGACCAGATTAAAAAATGCTTTCCCAATCTTGTAAAGCTAGAAGATGGACCCTATTTCTCTGTTTACAGAAAACCTACACTAATCGATTTTTGGATTCGCATTAAACAATCAGCCAACCTAGATACAGAAACTTCCAATCCAAAAGAAGCGCTGCATGCACGGCAACTCTTTACATATAAAAAAAATGGGTATCCTAAACCTAGTCAATATCGTTTAAAAATCCACACGGATATTGAAGTAGGAGAAACAGTAAAGTATAAAACAGTCGTACCAATCATAGTCTCACAAACTAACATACTAGCCTCTGACAAAAACATAAAATCTATTTATGATAGTACATACGCTGATAGTGAAGATATCTTTCACGGCAAGTTTATGTTACCTCAACCGCTAGAAGCAAATGAATGGATTCCTCTGCCCTCGCTTTCATCCCAAGATATCATCGTGGATTTTGCCTGCTCTATTGACTTAGAGCTCGGATATTGCGAAGAAGAAAAATTACTTTATGTCAGCTCACGAAAAAAAATCACGGAACCGATAAGTATTTCATTCCTAATACAATCCACCCCTCAAACTGTTTATGATCAGAAACTAATGTACGATTATGTGAAAGGCTTACGATTTTCATTAGACGGTCATTTAGAAAATAATTTCGCTTATCGCAACATCATGAATTTATCAATACCAGAAAGAACTGCTACACTTGTTCAATTTTGCCAACAGATGACACCTGGTGTAACACATATTGAGACAAACACTAGCGAAATACAGAAATTAAATGCATTGGTCATGCAAAATAAAGGGTTATGCCGCCACAAATCTTTACTGTTTATGGCACTTGCAAAAGAATTAGGGATAAATGCACATGCTATTTCCAATGACTGTCATGAATTTGTGGAAATAAGTAGAGACGATAACACTTGGCAAACCATAGACTTAGGCGGGGGCGTAGGTGATTTAAAAATTTTACCGCTTGATGAGTCGCCGCATGAAGAGAAAAAACCAGAAACTCTCACTTTATCACCTAACAACCCGTTTATAACGTGGGATACAGCCAAATCCAATGCGAAAAACGTTGATGAATATTTCCATCATCTTATCACAGAAGCCATGACACTTCCTGAACATGAACGTAATATTTTAGTGGCCTTAGATAAAGATCAAATTGAAGACTTTCACTCTAATCTCACCCGCTATTTTCATAAAATAAAAAAGCAAACTTTTTATTTGAATACATTAGGTGATGTTTCAGAAAAGACAGCGACAGTTACCGATCAAGATGAACTACAAGAACAAGACAGTCATCTCATACAATTTGTGAAACAAGCAAAAGCAGGTGATGCGCTCATCACAAATTGGTCTGACTATAAGTCTGCTTTTGTTGGCTATAACACCATCATGGATGAAGAACGAAAATTGAAAACTACTGACATTCCACCCGGTGTTATGACGATAGCATTGCTTGATAAAGCTAAAGCAAACAAATTAAGCGAGGATTTTTATTCACGCTGCCGTCTAACAAGTGACTACCCAGGTTTTCCGCGAGCGGCACGTGAAGAATTAGAAGCAGATGCCCCTTTCCACAAAATTGAATTTTATGATAATGATTGGAAGGCTGTTCTTTTAGGACAAATTCAAATAAAAGGAAAACAGTATAAATTTGCCGAGGCTGAGTTGGCGCAAGCTATCGCTAAAAAATCACCTGGCTTATTACTTCAAAATGCACCTTGGCATCTCGTTGAATTTAGATTATTCATGGAAGAATTATTACAAAAAAAATCGGTTATCATTAATGGTAAATCATACGCACTCGGTGAGAATTTCCAAATACGATCAATCAACGAACCTTATGTTTTAAATAACGATCAGTTACAAGTGCTATCTAAAGAAGAAAATCATCTATTTGATTATGCGCTCAATTCAGAAACCTACCCGTATTTTTTTAAATACTATACCTGCCAAGATAAACAGCTCTATTTAAAATCAGGATGGATAGCAGAGCGTGATAAAGTCGAACATACTAACCTATCACTTCTTGTCACTGAAACACTAACACCATCACAATGGGCACGTTTATTGAAAACAGCCAAAGAGAATGGATGCATACTCAAACTGACTCTAGCGCCTGGCGTTACATTACCTGAAGCTATCATGCATAAGCCGCCTAAGTTTGATGAAGAGCCACTCAATCAGCAAGTTAAAGTGATTGTGACCAATAATCTCGATCTGTGTGAAGAAGAAAATTTTGAAAAAAATGCACTTGTCATCAGTATCAATCATAAAACACGTTTTGGTGATTTGTTTGAATCTATTAAACAACTACCGTCTTCAACCAAAAAAGACCTCTTATTTGAATCACATATCAGTGATGTATGGAAAAAATTAGAGTCAGGCAAGACAGTCATATTGAAAGGTAGCTTATCTCCCCTGCTGGCTAAACGTATGGAAACATTATTTTTATCTCCGCCATTTATTTGGATGAATGGTGAGAAAAAAATTGTAAAAGGAAAACTGCTTATCATCACTGATACAAAAAACATATTATCTTTTAGTCACCCCATCCAGAAAAATTACAGTGAAGCCGATTTCTGGTTAGCATTAGAAAAAAAATATCAAGACCATCCACTCTATGAAGATTTTAAAAAATCTGCTCTTTCACTGCAAGAAAAAGCGCAAATCAAATTTGATTACAGTCAGCTAGACACTATGCTTGCAAAAATTAAAGCAGGCAACTTATCCAATCCATTCAAACCTTTTTTCCGCTTGCGTCCTGATCTCAAACTTGCTTTAGGAAAATCGCATTGGACTAAAAAACGTATCAAACCTTTGCTGCATGATGTTGAAGAAAAAAGACATAATAAAATCACTGCTGAGCTTGAGCACTCACCTTATATTTTCATCACCGGCCCATCGGGTGTAGGGAAAAGTACGTATATTCTCGATAAATTACGCAATGAATCCAAAACACATGTCACAATAGGTATTAATAACATTGAAAATTGGTTTAACACACCCAAAGATGAACGCTCAATTCTATTTATTGATGAAGCTAACATAGAAAAAGCAGGCAGCTGGGATATGTTAGAAGGATTATTTAATAAAACGCCGGGCATATTACGTGATGGTCAGTATCATCCATTAACTTCTCATCATAAAGTCATTTTTGCTGGTAATTTTAGCCATTTTGCTGGCAGACATGAACACGCATTTTTTGATAAACATGGTCAGGTATTTAATTTCAAAGAGTTTCCAGATCATTTTTTAGAGAAAAAATTTATTTCGCCAGGACTTAATAGTATTTCTTATTTGAAAGATGAAGATAAGAAAATGATTACGGATATTTTCTTAAAAATATATCACAAACTTAATACTGACCTGCCTAATCATCCGCTGACATCTCGCAATTTAAAAACAATGTGTATGCGTTTACAGTTATTATTTAATGTTTTTGCTAAGGCTGATAATACAATTCAATCACTGGTTTATATGGCAGTGATGGATGAGGTAGGCGGCTTGTTAAATCAAGAGCAGAAAATCGCATTTAAATCCTGGCTGAAAGGTAATGCTTTACTTTTTGAAGATGACAGAAGAAAAATGAGAAAACAGCTTGAACAGTCAATGCCTGATCAATTCAATAAATTTATTGTCACACCAAGCAGAAAGAATACCCTGCGCTTGCTGCGTGATCATATTCTATTGCGCGATATGAAGCTATCTACCCCATCACTAGCATCATTTGATGTGCCTGGCATATTAATTGAGGGAGCGCCTGGCGAAGGAAAAAGCAGCATGGTTCTCAGTTATCTCAGAGAACAACATTTTAAAAATGGCTTCATAACTCCTTTCACTCCTGATTCCCCTTCATCTAAACGTTATTATCATTTAACACCAACTGACCCTGCAAAAATGGAATCAATTCTTATAAAAGCTTTTCATGAGGGAGCAGTTGTCATGATAGATGAACTCAATAGTTTGCCCTTAGAAAGAATCATTAACCAACTCTTATCGGGTACAGACCCTGCTGGTAACAAACCGCAGCACAAAGGATTCATGATCATAGCAACCCAAAATCCCGTTAATTTAAGCGGGAGACAAGTTCTTTCTGATGCGCTTCAAAATCGATTTCGAAAGATTAATTTAGCAGAATATCCACCGCATGAATTAGCTGATCTCGCTCAGAAAATATGTCCAGACAAACAACTCAGAGAAAAAACCTTAGCGGATTATTTAGACGCAAGACAATTTGCTATACGCAACAAAAAAATACCTCTACCCACACCCAGAAATTTATTTATTCGTTTAAATCATCTTGCAGGTAAATTGAAAAATACTGTGCATACGTCTTCACCGCTCTCCGCGCAAAAATTCTATTCTGATCAAAACAAGGAAAGCCTAGTACAGCGTCAACTTGATTTCGTCATCTAAATGAAGATTTAATCCACAGACCAATTACATTGAAAACTCATGTAAACTGGCAAATTCATGTCATTCCCACCTACGCAGGAATGACAGAGACTGTATTATTATGCAATAACAATCACACTTGTGATAAACGATTTTGGCTAGTCTCAGCAGACTCATGTTGCTGTAAACTTGTCAGAGCTACATTTGATCTCGAAAAAAGCCCTATTTTTCCAACAGCATTTTGTACGTAGTCCGTATTATAGACTTTGTTAACCAATATGCCGGATGCCAATATTAAAGCTGTACCTAAGGCTTTAACGGCAACTTCCCAAGAATCATAATCACCATCCCCTATTTTTTGTAACTCAGTGCATAAACCGCCAACAAGTAACACTGTCGCGCCGACGCCTAAAGCAACGGGTTTTTTCCAATTAGGATTGTTATTATCTTGAGGCTCTGCTTTTGGTGCAACCATCAAGGATGAATCTGTTTGTCTGAACATAAAAAATTCCTTATCAACTTAATATTTTGGTTTATGAGAATTACAATATTCTTCAAGTGAGGAATAATAATGAGAATGAGTCTTATTCGCAATAAAAAAAAATAAAAATTAAATCATTGCTGGCCAGCAGCATTTAATATCGACGCAGGGACTTGGCTTGCGCTAGACACCTGAATATTATTAATCAAAGATAAATTTACAGGATGAGTTGGATTAACTAAAACACAAGGATTATAAAACGTCACCTGATCTCTGAAATAGTTATTTGTAAAAGTAAGATCACCATATGGCGTACATCCACCCATATCAGCACCATAAGGAATGCCGGTAAGAAGACAATAATAAGCAGGAGAACCAAATGCGTCTGATACCAAACAAGAACCATAATTAGCAGAGCCTGGTGGACTGTTTAAAGATACGTTTTGACTGACTGTGTCAAACCTGCTACCACCATCCGTGTAAAATATATTTCCGCCCGCTTCGGTTCTTTTATTTTCTGCTACATTCATCGTAATAAACTGGCCATCTGACATGGATGTACCTTGAAATCCTGTACTGTAGATAGCACCGCCATCCCATAATTGCTGCAAAAAATTCGTGATGAGATTATTGGTGATCTGATTTCCATGAGCGGCTGAAGGAGTATTATATACACCCCACATATATTGCGTGGCATTAGGTATGCCTGGATAGCCACCCGGGTCAATTAAACCCCAGCCCCAGCCAATAGCAATGCCCGACCAGGGTACATTATTGATAGTATTATGTGACACTGTGGTACGCGTAGTCACTCCAACAAAAATTCCAGCAGCATCGAAAAACTCTTGGCCTACATTTTCCACCAGATTATTTGAAATCAAATTATCCTGTGTAAACTGCGAAAGCAATGAAGGATGATGATCTACAGGAAGAACACCTCCCATTTGAATAGCCGTCGATGAAATATCATTAAAGGTATTATTGACTATTTGAGTATTTTGACTGCCCGTTCCAAAATCAAGCCCCGCAGCTCCCAAATGTTGGAATGTGTTATTGGTGAAGATAATATTTTGCGCGTATATAAAACTGACATTACCTGGTGTGCGTGTAACGTTTGGGTCATGGCCCGTAATATTTAAAGTGGAATGATGATCTGTTCCAAGCAAATGGAAGCCACTTTGGTCGGTAACATAGCCATTCGAGCTACTGGGAGAACTATTTGTTGTACTATCGATGTCTACCCATGTTGCATATTCGAAAGTTAAACCTTGAAAACTAATATAACTCACCGGTGAAGATTGATCTCCTTTACCCTGCACTAATGTTTGAAGTATTGGTAACTCAACATCCGCTGTAGTCATGTCTTCTCCAGGCTTGGGCATGTAGTAGACAATTTTTGTGACGGGGTCGAGATACCAATACCCAGGTACAGTCAGAAATTCAAGCGCGTTTTCAAACCAACTGATATATTGAAAATTCCATGGAACGGGATAAGTATTAGCATTAGTCCAACAAGGTGTTTGCATCGTAACATCATTACCACTTACCGAAGCAACTGGACATCGACTCATCTTCCACTGTGTAGCAGTCACCACTTCAACGGCCGTAGGATTATTCCAGGTAGGAGGAATCTGAGGATCTGAACCCGAGGTATAACCATAAGTGTATCCTGTTCCTGCTAAGTTTGGCTTATAGTAGTTTGTATAGTAGAACGGAGGAGTATTGTAAGGCGGAGTTGACGGTGGCTGTGAGCGAGCTCTTGTAGCGCGCACACCATTGACATACAACTGCCTTGGCATTGTAAATGTGTTAACTGTAGCTTGAGCTTGCCATATGCTAGAACCGGGTGGTAATGTCCACCCTGTTATTTTTTCTGCGCCTGAAATTTCAGGTGTCTCACCAGGTGCCGCGCGATAAATTACCCGGCCATTGATTGTGCCAGAATCACTCTGATTAAACGTCAACGTGTTGTTCAATCGATAGATGCCACCCTTGATATTGACATAAATTGTATCTGTTCCTCGAGCTGGATTCGCGCGTATTACATCTTGCGCGTGACCGATGGTCAGAAAAGGATGATTCACATCACCATTTGCTGAGTCATTTCCATTGGTAGCAACCCAATAATTGAGGACTAAACTGGGTTGAATGGAAATGCCGGCTGATGAAGTATTACTAACAGAAAATAAGCAATATCCATTGGGAGCAGGCGTACAACCAGAGAGTACATAATTAGGCGTAAGAATCTTTATACCTGCAGCTGGGTAGGTATGATTAAGAATAGTGGTTGTAACACTCAGACTTAAAGCAGAAACGTTATATTGTTGACAACTCAGGGCTCCCGCTCCATTTAGACAAACAGAAACACTCAAATTCGCTGGAGTTCCACTGGCGGCGATATTAAAAAATAATCCATTTTTCGAAGCCTCGGCTTGCGTAATAAACAAGATGAATGGCGTTATAAAAAGAAATAAAATCCGCTTCATTAATAATTCCTAGATGATAGACGCGGAACATTACTTAACAGAACAATGGGGGTCAAGCATTTTATGTGGACTACTGTAGAAAATAATAAGTTTAGCTTTGGTTAATTGCTTGCTTTTGAATGACTGCCCCGTATTTAATACGGGATGTTTAAAAGCAGCCGTTTTACTACAATTAAATGACACTAAATCCATTGAGGCGAAAAAAATGAAGTACTTACTACAACAAATTATCGACCAAGTTATTATCAAAGAAGCATTGATAAATAATTACCCTAAATCTGGCGTTATCTTTCTTGCGCTAGATCGATTATTTAATGACCCCATTTCAAGAAAATTAATTTCTCAAGCAGCACTATCCTCCGTAGACCCTAAAGCATTTGATGCGGTTGCAGGTATTGCCTCAAGAGGATTTATTTTCTCAGGCATTATTGCAAATCATTTTTCAGAAAAAGATGAAAATTATATTCAAAAAGTAAAAGTAAAAGGAGACCCTCGCTTTGTTCAGATAGACACAAAAACAGAGTATTCATCTGATGAACTACAAGTACTGAAAAAAACGATAAAAAAAGGAAAAAAATATCTTCTCACTGATGACTTAATTGCTTCCGGTGGATCCGTCTTATCAGCAATTAAACTCATCAGAGACTGCGGAGGAGTAGTCGATACTGTTTTTGTCATGACTGAATTACTGGATATGAAAGCAAGAGAACAATTAGAAAAAGAAGGAGTTAACCTAATTAGTTTATTGCAATTTACAAAAAATGATTTACAAAAATTACTTACCCTTCAACAATGCTATGATCAAAACCCAGCGAATCTTATCACCTATCAACTTGAGCGACATACTAAAAATAACAAAAAATTAATTAAAGCGAATCAATCCTCAGATGAATTGACTGTTCATCTCGCTTCAAAATCAGCACTAAAAATTGAGGCAACTCAGCTAGCCTGTCAGGGAATGTTTGATCCCCTAAACATTAAAATGAATTCCACGAATTCTGAATCAGGCGTTAATAGTCAGCCATTTGGTTATGATGAAACTATTCAAGGTGCGACCAACAGACTTAACTCCCTGGAAAAAAGCATGTCACCTAATGATAATGCCATGTTGGTTTCCATCGAAAATGGGCTTCGCTATTCTGAAAAAGAAAATTGCTATTACGATTTTGTTCACGTGATCGTAAAAAAAGGTCAGAGCACTTTCAGTCATACACAAGACTGCTGCAAAGTACCTACAGACATTGTCAATGCTATTCCTAAAGATAACAACCAAGCTTTTCTAAAAACATGGGGTGAGATAGCTAAGGAAAAAGGACTCGCTAAAGATTCAAATAATCCTCACCAAGAAGAAATCTTCGGCGGCATTTCGAGAACTGAGCATTTATCGAAAGCACTCTGTCAAGCACTAGGACAGTTAAAAAAACAAATGATGCCAGACAGTTGGCCTGAGATAGAAGCAGAGCAAGTTAACATCAAAAGACTGCTTGATCTTAATAGCAAAAAATCAATGAATGACTTTGCTCATAGTGGTGTTTTGTTTTCTGCCCCAACCAACTCAATAAAAAGCAGACCGATTAATTTTTATAATCAAGGTATTCCTCAATCCTGGAATATTGATCCTGTCAAAAAAGCACGAAATAGTTTTAAAGTCTTTTTAACAGGAGATGCATTTTCTCTTATGTCTCCTACAGTTGAAATAGGTGGCGCTCACATCAATATTCATGTAGGTTTAAAGCATGATATTTATTCGCCCCTAGCATTGCTTCAGGAGGCACTTCAACTCTGTCGCTGCGCTTATGAGCACGGTGCAAAGTCTATCACGATTGCACTGCCTGAAGAATTTCATCCTGTACTTCATTATAGTGACTTTAATAGCTTGCTCATTGAATTGTTTGAGGCAAGCGGCGCTAACAGAATTTATTTTTATGATAAAAACTATACTGGAAAATTAGACGATAGCACTATTAACAGCAACTCTGTCATACCACTAACGATAACGAATCAAGCAAACGCGGATCTTCATCAGATAGATAGAAATGATTTATTAAACTATCTTCATGTTTCCAATAATCCACAGAAGCATCAGGACAAATTGAGCTTAGATAACCAGGTGATGCAGCACACACGCCAATATAATTTGAATCGTGACTGGTCTAAATTAAGCATTGATCAGACGGATAGTTTTTCATATGTTGGGACAAGTGAATCATTATCAACACTTAACGTTCCTGAAATGAAAGCACAACCTCACATACTACTCTGCTGCACTGCTAATAAACCGTTAGCGGAAGAAATAGCTGCGAGTCTTCGTAGCCAAGGGGAAATGGTAAAGATTTATCATATTCAAGGAGAAGGTGCGAAAGCTCATATTCCAAATGATGTAGCCATTTGTGGTGCAGTCGTCACAATTGTGCAATCTACCAGACCCAATCCCGATAATATTGCGGACACAGGGGAGTATCAAAAAAATGGTGCTTCTTCTTATTTCTTTGAAGCAGCAATGATTGCAAGACAGGCACAACTGAGAGGTGCTGAGACCGTTAACTTAATTAATCCTTATCAATTTAGCGCTCGCTCAGACAAAGCGGAAGATAGTGTCGATGGGAAAACTGGCGCTTATGTACAACAAAACGGAATGCTATTAGAGGCAGCAGGTGTCAATCATGATGTCACAGCAGAATGTCATGATAATCATACGATGTCAGGATCTTATACTGGGATGAATATAAAAGGTTCGGCTGTTTCTGCGCTCTCTGTTATCGCAATCAAGATAGCCAAGCAATGGATAGAGGATACTGATCATCCAATGCAAGGTGAAATTCGATTGGTAACACCCGATGCGGGAGCTGCGAAGAGAACCAAAGGGCTCACTAAGCAATTAGAAGTGATCTTGCATGAAAAGTTATCCAAATCACGTGTCTTGGGAGAAAAGGACAGAGACTCACATAAAGACGATAGTGCACTCATTAAATGTCTGAATGCAGGAGACAAAGGCATCAATCCTAAAGATAAATACTTGATTACGGATGATGAAACAGCAACAGGAGGCACGTTATGCCAAGTGGTTATAGACATTAAGAAAAAAGGCGCTCAAGATATTGCAGTGATACTTGTGCATAATAATATGCCGTTAGAATGGATGTTACGTCAGTTATGTTTAGCACGATTTTTATATCTCGGAGTGACGGATTTGCATTTCAGTAATACGCAAGAAATGGGAACGTTAACCACGAGTTATGAAGATCTCATTCAAAAGCAAGCCCAACTCGCCAACGTACCTGTTAGCGTGGTAGAAAAAGAAGTGTTTAACTGGTTTAAAGATCCAAAAAATCTCTGTATTGATTCAGCGGATAAAACAGAAGCGCAGCTTAGCGAACAATTTACTCTGTATAAATCCCAGTTTCAGCAATTTGAATCAAAGATAAAAATTCATTCGTTAGCCAATGAGTTTGCACATCAAGTTGCGACTAAGCCTTACATGGGAAATCCGCATGCATTTGATTATAAGGTAACTGAATACATCAACAAAATTAAAGACAGCCAAGCGAAGTCTATTGTTGTATTCGAAGGTGTAAGCGTCGCCGCAGCTTCAGCAGCAGCCCTTGCCTTGAACTTACCTCTTCAAGTCATACCGAATGTCATGCCATTACCTAACGAAACCTTTGCGCTTATTGGTACACCTAGTGAATTGACGTTAACAACACTAAAGAAAGATGCAAAGTATAATGGATTAGACATGCTGCATACTTCTTCTGATCCGGATGCTGATCTTGTTATACATAAGGGATCAACACCTATTTCCAATATAGTCTCTCATGATGGAAATTTAAATAAGTTAAATTCACACATGGAAAAATTATTATTAGAAATTGAAAAAATCGCTCAACTGAAAGAAGCGCCTGTCAAATTGCTAGGAATAGGTATTGAGGGTCAAATACTAGCGGGTCAGCTAAGCTATCTATTAAATAAGAAGGGAATCTATGTAGGTATTGCTGCTGTCGATAACAAACAAACACAGCATACTCATTCGGTTGTCTACTCAGGCAAATCAGGCGATCAGATTCTCAGCGTCGATAGAAACAGTTTAGACATGGGAGACATATGCATTGCCGTCGCTAATGATATGACAAACGATACTGAAACTGCGCTAAACAAACTTGCAACCGCTGCGCAAGTGCATTGTTCGCATTGCTATACCGTTTCGAATCAAACGGATTGCAAAGTGGAAGTGTTAGATTCAGCACTGACTAAGACTCATAGCATTGCTGCAGCAGCTAAAGGGGGGTTACTGTTCTTTCCGAATCGCTCCTCACAAACTGCTACTGAAAAAAAATCATTGGATACTCAGAATGCGGTAAGTGCGTTGGCTATGTAAGTTAGATCGTCCTTGCAAAATTCCGCGATGCTGTCGCGGAATTTTGTGTATGCACTAAAATAGACTCAGCAGCATCATCCTGTGGTCAAAAAGCTACTTTCTGTCCATCTATTAATCACAAGAAACGCCCAGATCTGGTATTGTTTTTATCTAAACTACCAATTTGTGACAATTTTATGCTATTATGCATGACTATTTTTTTGCAGGATAAAACCCATGACCCAAAACAGAAACCACCGCATTATAACTTACGCTTTAAGCACTAAAGAAGATGTCGCAAATCAATTTGTGAGTTTTCTTGTTCATAACAAAACTCTTATAGTGGATACACATGGAGACAAAAGTGTAGATGATTTAATTCATGCGCTAGATCCTTACATAGAAAGAAGCAAAGAAGAATATTCAATGGAGCCTGCGAAAACAAAATTAAGCATGGACGAGATCATTTCACATATCAATCACTACTTTGATGACAAAGCCATTCGAAATCGATTAGATGTAGCGGGGAAATTAGCAGCCGTTCTTTCGAGATTTTTTTCAATCTACCGAACTTATTTTTTTAAATTGCATTATGGCTTACAAGTTAAGCTCACACTGGAAGATGAGTATTCTTTAAAAGAAAAGCAAATTTGCACTCACATAAAAAAATATCTTTCTTCAATTTCAATGCACGGCTTGAAACCTATTTATCTTGGAGAAAACAAAGAGATAATAGCCTCAAATCTGAAAGATATTGATCTCATCAATATTCATCAACTGATAGCACATTGTTTAGATGTACTTAAAACACAAGAAATTTTTCATCATCAGTTTCTATTTGAACGATCCGAAATATTCAAAGCTCATCGAGTATTGTCAACTTTGCAAGAATTGATTCCAATGAACCGGCGCTCTGAATATGTGGAAGGATTATTCGCACATTTTGTGGAAAATAATTTTTACTCAAATGATAACCTTAATGATCTTCAATACAAAGCGATAGTGACTTTTAAAAATTTTATTCCCGAAGATAAACGAGCATTTGTCATTGATCAACTGATCGCTCATTTGCAAGATGAAAGAAAAGTGTTTGCCACAGGCCCTGTTATTGCATTGTGTGAGATGAATGAGTTTATTTCTCCCGAACAGAGTCGAAAAATTATTGCTGTCACATTGGAATATATTGAAAAAACAAACTCCAATTCGGCTAGCAAATTTCTACATCAATTTAAAAATCATTTTACTGAAGAAGACTTTGCTAAAATCAAGTTGCGCATTGAACAAATGGTAGGTGAAAAACCAGAAAATACTATTTTTTATGCTACCTGCGCTTATCTCGCCATGCTGTTACCTGATACGGAAGCGTATGAAAATATTAAACAGAAAATTCCCGAGTTCAGTCAAAAAATCTATAACATAATGCGTTTACAATTAGTGAAGTCTAATGAGTATCCCAATCATGGAGATGAAGTCATAGGCATAGGAAGCTGCGAAACTTTTTCTATTTCGGAAACTTTAATTTCTATTCAAGACCTGTTTTCAAAAGAACAAAAATTACGTATGTTAAATTTGGTTATATCACGTGTAAAAAACATAAATACCGGTTACCGATCCAATCACAATATTGATGAGTTGAAATTAATTCTACAGTTTTTAATGCTCAAAGACTTATTTCCAAAAGAAAAGTATCTCGCTGAAAACTACATGCCTTATGCACAAGATGAAGAAGAATTACGAAAAGCTGAAACAACAGGAAGCGAAGCATCTATCGTATGGAGATCTGGAGCTTGGGGTAATGAAACCATATCTTACGACAGCGACCGTTATTATAAAATAGAAGCAGGTGAAATAGATGCTTTAGCGCTTCAGTCAACACTCACGCAATATTTATCATCGGTTATAACCAATTCTTCGATAATACAATTTAAGATATTCCATAAGGCTGCATTAAAACAATTATTATGTGATTCAAGCTTCGTATCGAATAAACTAATCCGTCATATTTTTTATGACCTACACGCCTCTTCTATTGAATCGGATTATGATTCTAACAAAATTGTCGTTGACGCTTCAAAAACATGGGTTGATTCTCTCTTGTTTGATGAGCGATCAAGATTGATTAGCCATCTCATGGCAGAAAATTCCTATGTGCCCATTGAAAACGCTGCTATAGCTCTCTATGTCATGCATTTACAACAGCAAGAGATTGCAGCCTTACATCAATCTGCACTAGCAACGTGGTCAAAAATGCCTGCAGATGCTGCACCTGCAAACAATGAACATCAGAAAAAAGCTTGCATGATACAAACAATGTTTAGAGCACACAAAGCAAGAAATGTATTGCGAGAATTAAAAGAAGAAAAAAAACAAGGTTTACAAAGGTGGCAAACGTATCAAGACTTTAAATGTAATCTCAACAATGTGTTAAAACAAATGTCTGAGAGCATTGGAAAAGATGATATGGCTTCCGTATCCCAATCGCTCAATACCTTCTTTAGCAGCCACTATTCTAATTATGGTACATCTCCAGCTGTGACACTTTCCACAGCGGCTAACTATGCAAAAAATCCAGCGTTATCGGAGGTTGATCAGAAACGGTTTGGGGTGACGGGGTATGCGCATTTGAAGAAGTAGTTTGGTGTTGGGTAATATCTAAGAAAGTTAACTGCTTACCGTCTTTGCGAGGCTGCGAAGCGCTTAGCCGTGGCAATCAAGCGCTTCACTAAATTAAATCATCATATAAATATAGAAAATGCTAGATTGCCACGGCTAAACGCTTCGCAGCCTCGCAAAGACGGGTAAGTGGTTACGGAAAATAATATAGGGTATAATTTTGATGTGACAGAGCTGTGCGACTTAAACTAACTAATAATAACGACCAGGTCAAGGCTAAAGAGATACCAAGTTAACACGCGATCTGCAAGAACTTCTTTATTATCTCAACGAATTTGCTATAGCTCTCTGATAATCTTCCTGCCTCTTCGCCTCTTGCGCCTTATATATATTTACAGTATCTAAAACACTTTCCTCAATTTGATCTATTTCCACTTCTCGCTCTGAAAATTCGGTTCTCGCTATTTTAAGCAATCGATTGAATTCATCAATAGCACTCCCTGCTTCTTCTAAATATCCAGCTTCTGGAAAGTCTTCATTTTTTTTTGCTGTGTTGCACTTTGATATTAATTCGCTTACTTGACTCTTCAACATTTCAAAATGATTCGGTGTGTCTGCTTCGATTTGCACAGAACCCTGATTGAAGATGGTTGGCGCTGTTGTTCGTTGAGTGCCAAACGTAATAGATTTTATAGGCGCTTTTGAGTTAGCTCCCATTATGGTTAACATGGCTACCGTGGTTTTTTTATCGTGTGAAGAAAGCATATCAATCACCTATACATATTATCCTAGATTCGGCAGTTAGAATCTCGTAAAACAGCAAAATGCTGCGAATCTAGGATTATTAAACATAATGATAATGAAGTCGCAGTGTATCACAAATACTGAATAAATTAAACACGCATGATCATATATAATCAGTTTTTTGAGCAATGCCTGATCTTTTGTGTTTTCTATTGTATTAATTTAATAATTTCTTAAGGTTTTCAATGTTAGGATTTTATTATAAGTGATTGATCTTTTCTCAAATGAAGACTGGCTATAGCTTAGTTTTATTAGAAATCAATAAACGGGTTATCACTGAATACACGACTTTGTTTGTCGCTTTGAGTGTGTTTAGTGAGAGGATACCGCCCCCCGATCTACACATCATGCAACTCACACAGCGCTTTCAAGTAGTAGCTCGCTACAACGATAATCACTTACAAAAAACAGCAAGGATATTTACCCATGCTTACACGATTAAACATCGGCCCCGCTTTTCGTAAATCGAGACAAATTGCAGGTGGAATGACAGGATTATTTTTTGCTTTAGGAAACGTGTTGAAGATTCCACTGAAAGCATTCTTGTCTGGATATGGGCCAGCACTCACAACCTTATCTGTTTCACTCATGGATTTCGGCTCTCAATTAATTGAAAACCATCAATCATCCGCACCTGACAACAATGCTATTGCAATCAAGGCCAATGAAACTCTTTTTACGACACGCATAATCATCGACAAACTTAATCAAAACAGTGTAAAAACGCGTGATTTTCTTATCTCGCACAACATCACTTCTGCAGAAATCGAGCGGCTTGAAAAGTGGAATAACGACGAAGATGTCTGGGATACTTTTGTAAAAGTTTACAATAGTGTTGAGTTCGACATTGAAAAATATCCTGCGAGTTTTATATTTTCTATCACAGAAATGTCCGCGCATTTTATGGAGGTCATGCTGATTCAGGCATATATCGATTCAGAGGCATTTGAGTATGGCGACCATGCAACAGTAGGAAACATCATACTTTCCCTGCTCTTTCTACTTGCGTTATACAATGGGATAAAAACATTTTTTGAAACCAAACACTGCTATGAACATCCCTCCGCATCCAAGCTATCTAACACATTATTTAAATACTACGAGAAACATAGTGTGAAAACTAATGAAGAACACCAGCCAGAAATTGCCTTGAAAGAAATACAGGTGAAAATTTAAAACAATATAGTCTCGCCCCTCAGGGCAGAATAAGGTTTAGTTTTGGAAGGTGTCTGCACCCATAAGCGCTATGGAAAAAAAGATTATTTCCTCCCTCCCCTTATAGGTTTATATATCCTTATTTTAATGGTCTATAATTGATATAAGTTAGGGTATTCAAAAGGAGGATACCATGTCTGGCTCAGGTAACCTGTTGAATAATAATGGCTCTGAAATCTCAGCCAATACGTTATATACAACACCAACTGTCAATAAGTTACCCGACAAATGGGAGCTAGAACCTAAATCTCGAGAATTATTCGAACGAGGAAGGCCAGGGCAAGGCTATTGCGGTATCGCTGTTATACATAAAGATAACATCAAAATATATCTAAGACCTGCATTTAACCATAACGATGGTTTAGCGCGTATAGACACAAATAATTGTCGTTACCAACCCGATGAGACGGTGCAAGGAACCCATCAATTTGGATCAACCGGCGTAGGGGTCATCCATACTGTCATGCGGCAATCCTTAGAAAAGTTTTTATATCCAAATGATAAGCTTAAAGATATTTCCTTAGGATTTGGCCTCTTGAAAGGTGGAGACAATACACCACCAGATCAGTTTAATATTATTTATCTCAAATCGAATAGTTGTGGCTTAGCTAACAATATAAATTCATTATATGCAAAAAATTCTAATGCACTTCCTGAACTTCAACCCTTTCAAAATAAATCAATCATTTTGTTAGACACTCAAGTACAAAACAAAAAAACAATTTTTATTATTCAGCATGGTGAATTTATCAGATGCCCAGGCTTAAAAAACGAAAATTCTATCGCCTTATCTGAGCAGGAAATAGAAGATCTAAATCAAGGCAACACAAATAATCTTACCACTCGTCTTTCTATTGTTGAAAAGTCATTAAAAGTTTTTGGGCTAGACTCTCCTATTCGAGAATTAAGAAATAAATCTGCTAGCTTGAACAGTAACTCTATCATCTACGACGCAAATTTTTTAAATTTCGTGCAATTCATCAATAAAAAAGACGCCACTCCAGACGGTATCGACAAAGGCGATAAGTTCAATCTCTGGAGAAGTATACCCATTGGTATCATGCGAAATTTAACAACTGCACTATTTAAAGGATTAAATCTGAGTGAAGATCTACTCTCTGTCCATCTTGAAAAATCTTGGGATAATGAACAGTACGAAAAATGTTGGGAAAAATATTCCAGGCTAAGTGCGCAAGAGATGATAGATGCACACATTAAAAATATTCAATTAGAAATAAGCATTATTTTAAAAACACTGAAAATACACACTGATATACTCTGCAACAATGGCCTATTCGGCAATATTTTTGATAATAAAGCTCAAGCAACTGTGTACATTGAAAAAAAAGCCCTACCAGAATTACGTGCCATGATCGATCATTTAAACATACTAATAAAAGATCTTAATTCACAAGAAAAAGAAGAAATTAAAAATCGCATTTTAGATAAAACATTATCTGATGAATTAACGCAAGCAAGTAATTATAATGATGATAGAAACCCTTATATTACAGGACTGGACTATCTCTTTCCAAATCCCAAAAAAAATCTTCATGATTTTTTTTCAAACTTACTTGAATCCAAGCCCGCTCAACCTTCAGAAGTTAATAAACCTGGCTGCTAAACTGAACGTCGTTTCGATAATATAGCAAAATCTAACAAACTGATTTATATCGCCAAAATCTAGGCATCATCAAAGCACAAACCCCTACACCCACAATGCAAAGAAAACCTCCGGAAACAACAGAAGCTGTCACACCAAACAGAGCAGCGACTAAACCAGCTTCTGTATCACCTAGCTTAGGCCCACTGAGATAGCTAATCATTTCTATACCCGCTAGGCGACCACGATATTCATTATCGACTACTTCATTCCACAAGGTACTTCGAAAAATTCCACTCACAGCATCTGCAGCGCCTGCACAGGCTAAAAAGAATAATCCCGCCTAACGCAGGGCCCGCTATGCTTCCAAAACTGTATTTAAACGTAGAAAGCACGCCGACTGCCGGGAAATCTTTTTTTTCTACCAACTGTTGAGTAATACTTTCTAATGCGGGTCGGTGAAATCCATTGATGGCTGACATCACTGTCGCAACACCAAAGATGAGCCACAAATGTGGCTGCACTAAAAAAGCATTCCAAGCTAAACATAAAGGACAAACAATTAATATTTTCTTAAGAATAATAATATAGAATCGCCAGATTACATAATATGAAATGAGGAAATCTGATGCCATCTTATCTAAAAAACATCACTAAATATGCAAGTATTGGCGCTTTTTCAGGCACACTTGTTGGTGGCTGCGTGGGAACTATTGTTTATGAAGGCAGCGAAGCGTTTAGCTCTTCACCTGACGAGAATAATCAGTACCACCCCTCTGATTTTGGGGGAATTAAAGCCGGCATCATTGGCATATTCGCAGGCGGATTTTTTGTTATTGGTGGAGTGATTGGAGCCCTATATGGAGCCCGCCAGCCTTACACTTTTAACGTATCTTACAACGTTAAGCTTCTACCCGCCCCACAGGTTGTCATTGATAACGCGCATAGTCAGCCCGCTCCTTTATCAAGTCCTGGGAGATTAAGCCTGTATGGTGGATCCACATCTTCGCAAACTAACCAAAAAACAGCTACGCATCAAAGTACACCCACGGCCTCAATGCTTTAACGCCACGGGGATAACAGGAATTTCAAGCTTCCTGAGAACTTCAATGCAATGAACTATCTTTTTGAGACTTTGTTCTTGTGTTGATCATCGCACAAGACTTCTGACTTTTTATCATAACAACTTTTTCTTTTATTGCTTTTTCCTTTTTGCTCCGGCATATCTGAATCAACATCGACACGCAAATAAATTTCTAAATTATTTTTTATGTCTTCTATTGAAGAGAGGCATTCCGCTAAGTGTGCGCGATCTGAATCCAGCGACTCTTGAAATATTCAGCATAGATAAATTCTGTGTTAGGCGGAAATAACACTTCATTCTCATTTGGATAGGTCGATATTTTTGAAATATCTTTTCCAATAGGATTAAGCGATGAAGTATGAAATAGGCATTGTAGATTATCTTGATGACGAGTCAATCACTTCAATCACAAAATGTGTAATTATTTGACACAAGAAGTACGGATTGCGAGGAACCTTATTCCTCACTACAATAAGCAATTTTTCCATGGATGAGACGACTTAATATGGCAATATCTAGACCCGCTTCACAAACTAAGCCTGACACCTCTTCGGATTCAGTATGGCAGCGATTTCAAAACATGCCACGAGAACTCCGACTAGATGAAAGCATTAAATACTTTGCTAAAAATCCCAGCTTATCTGACAAAGATTTTTATAGCTCCTTTTATTCATACCAGGCTTTCTATTCAGACTATACTGGTATAGACGACAATACACTCAGAACAGCTGTCAGCTCTGGAAACTTACGTGCGCTAGAATGGTTATTTACACCACCATGGTATTCATTTCGATCAGAGCCCAAGGACAAAATAACAGAACTATTAATGTTTGCTGTTAGATTCGAAGATCTCGATACAAAAACTGATTCAGACATTACAAATCAACGAACCTGCTTTCTTTACTTGTTATTAAAATACAAGCACTACAATCCATCGGGATCAGACTTTATAGATGAATTATCAATGAGAGCTGCTAACAAACGCAATCTGCATGCTTTGAAATCTATTTATCAAACTGTCATTGAAAATGATCTGAGCGCATCTCGTTTTCTTCATCATGTATTTGAGAGCAACTCTAAGAAAGCTATTGACTTTGCCATCAACCTGGCTAAAAAAACATTTCTGAGCAATGATAATATTGTTATTAAATTACTTCAAAACACTGTCATCCATTTAATTAAACAAAATAAAAAGCTAGGACTAAGTGTCTATGAAGCAATACTCAACATCAATGAAAAATTCAAATTTACCAGCCATCAAGTGAATGAATTCATCCCTGATTGGAACCTGATTCATTTGATGATCACCCAGTACAAAACTGGGTTTACATGGAAAGTCGTTTCAAGCATTGTCAAGACTCCTAATAAAGAAATCATGGTGGACGACATCATCAAAGAAAACATCCAATTTCATCCTTCAAATCTCACAGAAAAAAATCTATTTGAAATTTTACCCCACCCAACATTATTAAAATATTTAGTCGAAATACAACAAGCGATAGTAACCAACGGTCTTATCTGTCAGGCTATCAAAACCCAAGCACCTCTTGAAACCCTGGCTTTCTTATTGGAGAATTTTGATTTAACCGCTGAATTCAACAAGAGTCATTTACTCTTGCAAGCCGCTGCTGCTAATAATGATTATGAATTAGTAAGACTGCTTTTATCTCGCGGTGCTTCTTACGCAAAAAGAGAATGTGAAACAATCATGCCTAAAAATATACGTAACTTTTTATTGGCGCATGAAGGTATTTTAAAAGGGCCAGAAAACAGTCCTTTGCTTATTCGTCACATAAAAGAATTATCCGATGCTGAACGGAATGATTTAATCACGTTATTTCAATTCAACGTAGAGAAAGCTTGCATAGCAAGAAACATGGTAACTCAGGCAGCTTCTACTCCTGATCCCAGCAATCACGTACTCTTAAATTTCTTTTCTACGTCGACTATCTCGGCTATGCCTGAGGAAAAAGAAAAAGAGAGGTTAGATCACTGCTTGCCATAAGATGGCTTTTTTTCATTTGTAAAAGGCGTCGTCATCGCGAGGCAGCGGAGCGTTTTGCCGTGGCGATCCACAGACAGGTCATGGATCGCTTCGGCAAAACGCTCCGCTGCCTCGCGATGACGACTCATGTGACATTCATGCCCCGCAGGAGAATACGATGACCACTTCACGCCCTCAGCAGCCTACCGCTGAAACACCTGCTCTACATCGAGTGATAAATGTTCGTCCACAAGCGGGAGATGTTCTAACTGAATTTAATGTGATTCCCTTAAACGCAGATGACAGAGAAGTCAGAACCATCATCGCATCGAATAAAACAAGATGGAGTTTTATTGCAAGCGTGAGCCTGACAACCCTTGTCAGCACAGCGGTTAGAGAAGGTTCCGTTTATTTTAATTCCTTACAAGATTACAACAATAGTTATAATACGTATCTTAATAATTTCAGTGGACAACATACTAACCCGCCACCCTCCATGAGTATTTATCAACGTGCAGGCGTTTCTCTCACATCGGCCGTAACACAAGGCGCTAGCACGATATTACTTAGCTACGGCTTATCTCGATTTGCAAAAGCAACTCATTGGCAAGAGAAAGCAAAAGGCGCCGCATGGGCTATCGTTGGAGTCGGAGCGATTATCGGCAGTGCATTTGCCGACGCTTATTTGTATGACTGCGCAGCGCAAACCGAAAATTATCAGGCTTTTATGGACGTAAATAACGATTTATTGCCAGTAGCAAAAGATCAATCTTCTCAAAATAAGGCGATAGCTCTTGCATTACGAATTGCAGATTCGATGACAACCATTGGAACAACGCTTGTCATGGGAGGATTTTCATTTTTTGCGGGACGAAGATTTAGGGACATGCGTGTTGAAGCGGATGTGAATTATCCTAGATTCGGCAGTTAGAATCTAGGATTATAACAATCAACTAAACACAACTTGTCGAACAACATCTGCTTTAGGCTTCTCTACTACAACCACACTAGACTGCTGTGACAACACAGGAGCAGGAGCCGATAACTTATTAAAGCGATCTAGAAATGCCTGATCGAACAAAGGATCCAATTCTCCGCTAGGTGCAGCATAGCCTTGTGCAAGAAACTCTGAAAATAAACCGTCATCTTGAATCACGACAGAATTATTTAGCAGATCCACTTGCTGTGCAGATGGGCTAGACACTGCTGATTGAACAGATTGCGTTGGTGCGGTATTCACAGCAATGGGCGCGCTCGGTTGAAATTGCAAAGATGTTAACGCTGTTGCTGTACTACTCAGCTGTGTCGGTATAGACACTGCGTTAGGTTGTGGTAGTAAAACACTGACGGCTTCCTGCGGCGCAAATAAATTTGGATAAACAGATGAGGCAACGACAGCAGATGAGACGTTATTTTGAGGAACACCAAGCTGCGGATATGCATACTGTTGCGCAGGCAAATCAATCGCTGGGGCACTCGATTGTATCACTACATTCTGTTCATGCTCTACAGAGTAAGGATTTACTGCTGCTGGATAAGCAGAAGCACTCGCTACCACAGAACTTTGAGAAGCAAAAGCCGGTGGCAATACAAAACTAGGCACCGCCTCAAGGGGTGATAACACGTTAGAAACCACTTCATCTTCTGCTTCTATGCCTTCGTATAGCCAACTCATTTCCGAAAGATTTCTTTCTATACGTCTTACTAACGTTTCCATCGAATCTTCCTTATGAATCTCGAGAGTGCCATATAAAACACCGTTATAAATACTTGCACTCTCAGCTATGAGTTGTTGATACAACACATAGGATGAACACCCAACGAATCGTCCAGACTCGACTACCTGATCTATAATTTTTTTATACCAATCCGCAAGTTGATGATATTTACCGCTTGAGACAGTTTGTTCTACAATATATTGATTAGCTCTTTCACGCAGAGAAATAATCGCATCTTTATCCATATAAAAACGTTTAGCCGCTTTTTCTGTGTTAGAACCTAACAAAATAGCATTAGCACAGAGATATAAATTACGTCTCACATTGTTTTCTCTAAACCATCTTGCATAGTGACTATCTAAATAAGTATTCAATAAATCTGCTATGGCAGGTAAATAATAAGCTCTCCTAATCCATTTAGAAACAGTGTAGACAGAGCCTTCGGAATTTTTCTTATAAAATGTATGTGCGCATGTCATCGTATATAAATCCGCTTTTTTTGCAGCGAGATGTTTGACGCTTCTAAATTTAGACTTGCCGCCTAAATCAAGCAATCGTAATATTTCTGTATTGAAGTCTATTATTTCTTTAAGTCTTTCAACATCCACAGAATTAATCATCTCTAGTTCTTTGCGCTCAGCTTCGACTGGCGCATTTACTTCTGCAATTTTCTCTTCCAGAAATTTCTGATGAGCTGCATCTTCTGCTAATTTTGCTGCAGCTTTCTGTGCCGCTAATTCTTTGGCTTTTTGTTCTTCATTATATTTTTCAATAACACCTAAAATTCTTTCAATTTCTGATTTAATATCCGATGGTATATATCGAGTATTTTTTATGTTTTTAATCATGACTTCAATTTCGAGTATTTTGGCTGTATTTTTCGAACCAATTAACATATGCAAAACCGAATCACATACGCTTGATATTGCACCTAACAATGCTTCTTCTTTTTCAGCAACACGAATCGCTGCAATGTAAGAATCCACATCCCCTAAAAATCCCGCTTTTTTATATGCATCAACAGCTTCCATTCCCCGACTACTTTCACCCAGACGCTTGTATAACTGAATCAGCGTTGCTTCATCTTGTGTTTTGCTAATCTCTAGTTTTAATTCTTCTACGCTAAGGCCAGTGCGCAGACAACACTTCACATAAGCTTGCTGGATTTGATTAGAGAATTCAGAACCTGGCACTGTTTTTTGAATAATAGTGTGGAGAGTTTCTTTAAAATAGATTAATAGACTGTTATCGTTTTCTTTATCATATAATGCAACTAGCCGTACCATCAGCTCAGCACTCGTCGGCACACCAATACGTTCAACAGAAGAAAACAGTTGCACCATGATATTCTTGCGCTCTTCTAGACTGAGTTTTTCATAATGCGTTAACACAAGATCCAGAATCTCTTTCATATCCTGAACAATAATATGCAATGGATGTGGTAGATTGAATCTCGTCACAAAGGATTCATAATATCCAAAATGGGCAATCTCGGGATGTTCTTTCGCAGCAACCTCAAACGATTTAATCGCTAAATAAGCATTTTTTTCAACGCCGTTTAAACCATCCCGTTGGTTTAATCCCGCTCTTAAATAATTTGATGTCAACCCTTCACGATAGCGAATCGCTTCTTCGGGTTCATTTAATTTCTCATAGAGCTCTGCAATTTTTTGACAAACGCCATCTTTATTTTCTTTGAGTTCATTATACTGAATAAGATTTTCGATTAACTGAATGATGTTGTCGTTTTTGCAGTTATAACAATAAGATGCTATGGTTCTTTTTACGCTGGGATCTAGTACATTCGCATTATTTTTCAGTAACACTAAAATGGCTTTTTGAACACTATCACGCTCAGTATCATCAGAACCATAATAAAAGAGAATAAATCCTAACGCTCTATACTCAGTACGACTACTACTAACAAATTTCTCCTCTGTATCACTCAATTTCGTTTTGAGAATTTCACTAATAACATCTACCTGCCCAACTATCAACGCATAAAATAAGGGAGTTAATGCATGATTTAACGAATCCTTTAACATGTTTGTGTGTATATTTTGCTGATTCAGATTGGCCTTAATAAACGCCATATTACCTGTTTCAATAGCATCTGCTAATGCTTCAGATTCTGGCCTTAAGTAATGTTTACTGCGGTAGGTTGCTGGCATAATGGGGACTCTCATTTAGTATTGGGCATATATTAACCTATAATGAGGGAAAAATCTATAATTTTGTCATATTAACTACCAAAAATTGGCTAATTCCTTCTCTCCATGTGGGTTTCTAAGCGTGTTTTCGTGCCTGCCTGGAGGGCGGATGAGGGGTGGTTTTGGCATAAAAACACCCCTCACCCGCCGCTTACAGAATCGAGAGCTTAACCATCGTTCCAGCCTGACATTACAAATGTCAGGCGTTACGTCGGCGCGAAGCATGCTTCGCGAAAGCCCCGACTGCACCCTCCCACAAGGGGAGAGGTAAATAATGCTTTAGACTACAGCCTCAAGCACCTTATACTTTTCCCGCAATACCCCCGCTGCCACAATCATATTTTTCAACGCCAACTCTGTCTCCTTCCAATCCCTTGTCTTCAAACCACAATCTGGATTAATCCACAATTGCTGAATAGGAATATGCTGCGCAGCTTTATTAATTAAGTTAACAATCTCATCCACAGTAGGAATACACGGAGAATGAATATCATAAACACCCGGACCAATTTCATTAGGATAATTAAACTTTTCAAACGCATTTAATAATTCCCTATCAGAGCGTGATGTCTCTATCGTAATGACGTCGGCATCTAAATCTGCAATTGCCTCAATCGTGTCATTGAATTCTGAATAACACATGTGCGTATGAATTTGAACGTGATCAGGCACACAACATGATGCTAATCGAAAACTATAAACAGCTTGATCTAAGTATTCTTGCCAATCACTTTGACGCAATGGTAAACCTTCACGAAAGGCAGGTTCATCAATTTGAATGATTTGGGTTCCTGCGTTTACCAAATCTGTCACTTCATCACGCAATGCTAATGCAATTTGTTTTGCCGTCTCAAAGCGTGATTGGTCATCACGCACGAACGACCAACACAAAATTGTTATTGGGCCTGTTAACATACCTTTGACGGGTTTTTGAGTCAGTGATTGTGCGTATGAAATCCACTCGATAGTCATCGCAGAAGAACGACTCACATCACCAAAAATAATCGGCGGCCTTACACATCGCGACCCATAGCTTTGCACCCAACCATGATTGGTAAACGCAAATCCTTCTAATAATTCACCGAAATATTCCACCATATCGTTACGCTCTGCTTCGCCATGAACGAGCACGTCGATTCCTAAATCCAGTTGTTTATGAATCACATTTGCGATTTCATTGCGAATATTATGACGATAGCCTTCATTATTAAGCTTACCTGATTTGAAGTCACGTCTGATTTCACGAATCGTTGATGTCTGAGGAAATGAGCCTATTGTGGTAGTTGGAAATAACGGTAATTTCAAATGCGATTGCTGAACGCCACGCCGCACAGAGTAAGGATTTTGACGTGCTATCATGCTATCGGTTACTTCGCTACTGCGATTTTTAACAATGTGATTATGTATACGAGAGGAATTTTGTCTCGACTTCACTGATAAATCACTTTCACACAACTCTCGCTCCATCGATAATTCACCTTCATTTAGTGCGCGCACTAAAAGATTTATCTCTACCAATTTTTGTTTTGCAAAAGCAAGCCAACTTTTAAATTCTCCATCAAGTGCTATTTCAAGATCTAAATCAACCGGGCAATGCAACAAAGAACAAGAGCTGGATATCCAAAGTCTCTGGCCTAGCTGCTCATGCAGAGGCTTTAACGTATTCAGCGCTTTTCGTAAATCAGTGCGCCAAATATTACGCCCATCAACTATGCCAACTGATAGTATTTTTTCAGCAGGCAAGTATGTTAATACCGCTGAAAGTTGTTCAGGCGCTCTCACAACATCAATATGCAAGCCTGCAGTTGGTAAGCGGCAAGCAAGTTCAGTATTATTTTGCAAACCTCCAAAGTATGTAGTTAAAAGCAATTTGACAGGGATTTTTTTAAAGAGTTGATAGGTTTCATGAAATGCTTTCTGCCAAGCTAACGGTAAATCTAGCACCAAAATAGGTTCATCGATTTGCACCCAGCTAATTCCCATCGTTTGCAGTTTTTCTAAAATTTTCACATAAGCGCACTGAAGTTTTTCCAACAACTTTAATTTATTAAAATCGGCCTGTTTTGCTTTACCTAACCAAAGATAACTGAGCGGCCCTAACAAAATGGGTTTGATCTGCTTTCCTAATGCCTGCGCTTCTCGCACTTCAGAAAATAATTTATCACTACTGATTTGAAAATCTTGGTCTTGATTAAATTCAGGAACAATATAGTGATAATTCGTATCAAACCATTTTGTCATTTCACATGCATGAACATCACTCCCGACAGGAGCACGACCACGCGCCATTCGAAAATAAGTATTGATATCAAGCTTATCTGTTGAAGTTGTGAAACGTTCTGGAACAACACCTAACAGTACAGACATATCCAACACATGGTCATACCAGGAAAAATCACCTACAGAAATATAATCGTGATTCGCATCGATTTGTTTCTGCCAGTTATCAGCACGAATGAATTTTCCCTCAGACTCCAAAGTTGCTTGATCAATTTCCCCTTTCCAATAACGTTCTAGCGCCCATTTTAATTCTCTCTTCGCGCCAATACGGGGGAATCCTAAATGATGTGATACGGCCATAAGACTATCCTTATTTAATTGTTAATAAAGGTTATGGCTGATGATATGTTGTTTCAGATGCAGGGACACAGACCCAAAGACAGAATAAAAAATTCTATCTCTAGAAGCGAAAAAACCATCTCGATGGTGGCTGGATGGTTTCCCATCGCTTTAGCTGTTATTTATTATGCGCCCAGCAAGCTGATATCAAATCAGCGCATGGTCATACGGTATCATGTGACCTGTATTGATTTCAATAGGTTATATACAAACTTTTCAAGCAACATATATATTTGATCAACTATGCGAAATATATGCTAATATTCACCTCCATTTTTATAGGCATAGGCTAAGTGAGCATGAGTCAAACGCGAGAATTACCCAGAGGGCAGCAGTGGATTATTCAAACCATAAAGAAGTTCAATTTGCCACTGACTGATGAACGAGGCATTTGCTTTGGCATCGCGCATATGGGTATGCAAGCTGTATTGTCTGGCGATCTTGAAACGTTTAACCGTAGACTTCTCACTATTTATGATCTCTATGTGCAAGATGACGCCCCCTGGGCCGACCAGCCTGACAAGTTGGCTAAAATCGATGTGGAAACGTTTTTTAAAGGCGCCCTGCATTATCAACAAGCAAACTCATGCACTGAACTCTTGGGTGAAGAATACAAAACATATAAATTAGAAAATGCCGATGCTGCAGTGACGAGAATAGGTGAATTCTCTGGCTGTTATTCTGCTGCAGAATTAACGCATTTTATTCAAGGATTGAAGAATAACTTTATCGGAAAAACAGGACCTGTCTCGCTCATTTTTAATAGCTCTAATCATAGCATTTGTGTGAGCTATGACCCCAATAAAAATCATTGGATTTTTATCAATGCGAATCAATTACCCGGTAAAATAATTCATGATACCGCAGAATTGGCAGAATATACGGTATCAGCATTTTCGTCTAATGAAACCGCTATCTTTACCACACATGTTTATACCGCTCATAGCGACAAGGCGAAAGCAGAACATTGCTTGGCTGAATGGCAAAAAGAAAAATCATGGCAAGATATACATTCCGTTACGCACGAGAAAGCAAAACTAGTCGATTCATATGGTGCAACATGGCTTTATCACGCTGCTAACGAAAACCATCTCGATACAGCCGAAAGCTTGTTACAACATCAAGCAGATCTTAATTATCTAGATGAAGACGGCTATTATGATGTAAGCCCTACCGTCATCACTGCTCACAATAACAATACGAATATGATGAAGTTGATGATAGAAAACGGTGCCAATCTCAATGCAATATCTCTGTCAATGCTCGCGTTTCTAGAAAAATATAGCATCATGGTTTTATTAATTAAATATGGTGTTACTTTTACCCCAGATCTCAGTGAAAACCTTAAGGAAACGGTAAAATCTTCTATTATCACACTACTTGAAGATGCTGCTAAAATATATGAGATATCCACTCGATTAGATCACATTGCCGCTGAACCTAACTCGCTTCGCTATCAAGCTATACAACAAATTAAGCAGAAAGCAAGAGATGCAACCCTCTCTAAAGATGCAAATGACCTTGTTGACAGCTTTATCAAGCTGGATACCATGGCAGAAACATTTGTAAGCATTTCAAATCAACATTCGCATAATAGCCTTAAGACATTGAAAAAAACCATCCAAGACAATATTCATTCTGCCTACCAAATATGTTCAGATAATATAGTCACAGCTGGTTCGATTCAGGAATTAACAAAGAATCTGGCGAATAAAATTAAGCAAGTGATACTACCTCATACTACACAGTGTTGCGGGTTTTTTCGGTCTGCTGATGAGAAACAGAAATTTGCTATGGCACTTGAGGAAGTGATGACAGCAGAAATAGACGTTTCAAGCATTTATATTCAATCAAACACTCCATAATTTCTATTAAGATTTTTTGCTTCTCCCCTTGCGGGAGAAGCCGCCCGTAGGGCGGATGAGGGGTGTTTTTGGCTTAAAATCACACTTCACCCGTCACTGCTGTAGGCTAAATCCTGTGAACACAACCCTTTTGCTTGCCTTTAATAACAGAACCCCCATCCCGTGACTTCTTAAAAATACTACTTTTTAAGTGTATCTTAATTCCTGATGTAGGTAATGGTGTCATAGCCGAAGTATCATCAGTTACCGGTGTTGACGAAGCAGCTGCACTTGCAGTCGATTTTAGAATCGCTTTTTCAGACAAGTGATTATTTAACTCAAACATGAACTGCAAAGTATCTTTATCACATAATTTTTTGTTAAGCCAATCCTCACCAGGATGCTCACTGAGTTTATGCACTCCCTTACAAACAGAATGAAATACATCTTTATACTTAGCTTGATCAGGATTTGAAGAATCACGCTGCGCATATTTCACTAAAAACGCATCCACATCAGTAACCGGATGATCATACTTTTGTAGGGTATTAATAACTGAAATATACCACTTTGCCAACGTGTTAAATGGCGCATTGCCTGATTTTGATTGAGCATTTAGAAACAACTTTGCTTTGTTAACGCTGTCCATCTTATCTTTCACACGCGGCTCCCAAAGCGATAAAATCACCAATTTCGCACTCGCGTATAAAGAATGATACTCATAAGAAGTATGAGTAAAATAATCCATACCTGACCAAGGTTTCAAAGCCAAATCAATTCCATCAGCTACTGCAGGGAAGAAATTATTTTTTTCTAGCTCTAATGAATCATCAAAAGAAAAATATTGCGCGATGCACATTAGTTTCAATGGCAACTTATATACCACAGCAAACTCAAAAAACTGGTGCGCGATTTTTTTATCAGCTGCGCTATTCTTCGTTAATCGATATAAATTCTCATAGGCTTCATTGAGAATATCACTGACTTTCGCAGCATATTCATTGAGATCTTGACTCGCCACTAAGCGCATCACCGACTCTAAAATTTCTAGCACTTTATCGTAATCACTCGCAAGCAAATATGCTTGCAAACCAGTTTGATAATAATCTAACGCAAGCCCAACTGTTTTATCATCTTTCTCGGCTTTATGTGCAGCTAGCAAAATAGAATGCTTATCACCTAAATTAAATGCCTTTATAAAATATTGACAACCCTTATCACCTGAACACAACGCACCTAATACACTATAAACTTGAATCAGATCAGATTGAGGAACTTGATGCTTGATTTTGTCGTGCAGGCTCAACGCTAGCTCTAACATTTCTTCGGCTTGTGACATGCTAGCTTGCTCTTTAAAGCAAATCCCTAGTGCTTTGTATATTTCAAACTTCGCTTGATCATCAGTCGCTTCTCTCAGCATTTCTTGCATATGCATAATGATTTTTGATTTTACGACATCCGTTGCAGTGACATAACTCGCATTTAAACCCATAGCAACGAGCTTAGTTGCATCTGTTTTTTGAATGAGTGAGGCCCTATTCGATAGAACAGAAAAAGCAATGATTATGCTAACATCATCTTCTAACTTCTTCTTAGTTTGCATCACCATGTAATTCATTAAAATGGACAGCAATGTGTTTTGATCAGCCTCGTTTTTAACAACATCGACTAACTGATTCAATGTCATCATCACATCACGCATAGAGAGAGGATTTAAATCAACCGCTACTGTCAGTAATTTTTTGAAGGAATTAACTGCTTTTTGTAATGCATTATCTGACTCAGAATTCTCGACTAACCAAGCTGCTGTTGCCAGCATGTGGTAAAAATGTAAATCCTGATTTGATGGTAATTTGGCGATAACATTTTCAAATGACTTGATTGCTTCACGTAAATTTCGTTGCCTGTTCATTCCATATAATGCATTAAATCCCTGTAGAAACTCAACCTGTAGATCGCCAGCTAGCTGATCTGGGTCTAGCAAATTCGCAGAAAGTGCAGCTAATGAAAGACACTTGTCTATAGGCAAGGATGAAATGCACTTCATCAATTCTTTGGCTATACTGCTGTCGCCTTGAGATTTTGATTTATTGAGCAAATTTAAAAAATGGTATTCGTTAGAAAAACTTAATTTTTCTGGCAACGCATTTTTGGATAACTGTAGATCATAAAAATCGACTGCATTATAAAATAAAACAAAACCCCTATTCATACGTATATTTATCTGATGCAGAATTCGATTAGCTTGAGCAAAATAATTCATTTTAAGCTGTAGACGACTAAAATCATTAGGTAAATCGTCATATTGCGACATTCCTAATATTTCTAAAAATTCACATTTGTAATTCAGTGGAGAATCCTCAGCATAACTTTTCAACTTTTTTCTGAACTCATCTTTTTGGAATTGAGTTATCGCATTTTGACCTGCACCAACAAAATTCCGCCTTACTTTAAAGGGGTGACTGCCATTTTTGTATGAAAGGTCAGCAGCAATCATGAATGCATAAAATGATTCAGAATTATTATTGAAGTATCTTTCGAGTGATGACGAATTATTTCTTAAAAATTTATCTAGCAATTTTTCAGCAAAATTCTGATGACCTAACTTATTTAATAATTCCAAAATATCATATAAGGTTTGATCTATATTTTTTGAGGTGTCTTGCTCTAAAAATAGTTTTAGCAGTGTTGCAAAATCTCCTTTATCTGATAGTGCATAGATTTCATTTTTTGCATCATCTTTCAGCGAGAACTTGTTTAATAAAATCAAGATGATTTCCTGGCATTTCTTATTAGATAGGTAATTTTTATATGTTGCAACAGTAAACCACATGAGTGAAAAACTAGCTGTCTTATCATCCTCCACCGCGAGTAAGTCAACTTTCAAGTTATCGAAGGTAAAAAGAAATTCGATAATGTCTTTTTGCACGTACTTGATTGCTTTCCATAGCGGCGTCAAGTGATACTGCATACTATTGTGACTCGTTTCAGCTTTAGATAAATAATGGTTTATGTTTTCTCTATCCATTATTCCACGCAAAACATCCAGCTGACCTGCTTGAATAGCAGAAGAAATGCGAGATTCTATTGAAACAACTTCGTTTGATCCAGATTGCATGATAGGCACCTAAGTATTTTTATTTACATCGCGGTCGGTCATTATGTGCGCGTATGATGCTGATTTCAACTTTATTTAGTTAATTTATGCATTTTTTCTGGACAATCGTAGAGCATTCTGGCATAATGACGGCAAATCTTAGCCAGGTAATCCACATGTTTCATCAAGATATTCGCCAACAAATACTGCTTGAATTATGCTCAAGAAAAGAGCTTGACCTAGCGAGTTTCAAGAAATCAGTCATTTCTCTGTCTGATAACTTAGACACACACGCTGCCTGGTGTTATGAACACATCTATTCAAAACCATACCCGAATAAAGGCTATTCCCGTTATCGATATGTATCACCCCGTCTTCATCACGGCATTCAACACACAGCACGCACTGCGATACTTGTTCCTGTATTTGCAAATTTATATAGACGATACAATGATTCGCGTGCGATTGCATTAACCAGTGACTATCTCAAGCTGACGGCCATTGCTGCATTATTTCATGATGCAGGTCGAGAAGGTGAGGATGTGGATTACTGGAATAATGACAGCGCACTATTGCTTTATTTCTATTTGACAAAGAATCTTCAGCTTTCTCATGAAACTGCCGCCTGTTTTGCTGAAGCCATCGCTAATAAAGATTCTACCAATAAGTTTTTTCAGTTGAATGAAAAACTGAAATGGATTCAATGTCCATCGCGGCAAAAAAATATTATCGAAATCTTACTTCATGACGCAGATTGTTTAGACATCATTCGCGCAAGATACGCATTCGAAGCAGAGTATTTAGATTTTTATCAACTCATTGCAAAGAACAATCTGACAGCACAGAAAGACTTAGTCACATTGATTTGTGAGCAACGCAGCATTATCGATGTGCAAGGTGATAGCTATCAACATCAATACGCTAAAACCAAACAAAAATATAACTCTACCTCTGCTTATTCAGAGTGTGTATTGAGCTTTGCAGATGTTGAGAAGTACCAGCTCATCCCCTTTCTTTATGGAAATGGAAATTTACTGTCAATTGATTCTCTTCAACACGAAACAGTTGAGTTAGTGAAACAGGGCTGCGATTCTCCTAACGACTTATTGTTAAAAGGAAAAGTATTTGGTCGTGCGCTTTGGGCGCCGACAGCTATTCCAAAATCTCAACACGACAAAACACTGGCTGCTGTAGAAATTGAAAGAGCACTAGCAGAAGATGGTAATTCACATCGCTCCATTTCTATGTATGGATATGGTTGCTCACCCTGTGCTTATGCTGGATTTTTATTATTTGGCGAACTCAAAAATCCTGTCTATGCTATTTCGATTTCTGATTTAGACTCTGGATGGCAAGGAAAATATAATGCCATATACCGATATGAAACACCGCTAGCTATTGATATAGTACAGAATGAACTAGCAGAGCTTCATCAACAAATTATGCTGGGCGGAAAAATCAAAAAATATGGCTATGAAGCAGTGTCAGGCCACAATGAAATTTTGTATCATCTCACTCAATTTGATGCGATTTTCTTTTCTAAAGAACGCGGCGTAGAAAGATCACCTTATCATGCGTTTTCTCCATTATGTGAAGCCATATTCATTCAGCAGGAATATTTTTTAAAAACAAATACGTTGCTGCCCATTTACGAATATTCTAGCAAACACAATACATTAGTGTTTGTTCCGCCACCCACAGAAAATGAGATCATTGAACAATGGAAAGCAATGTGTCATGCACATTTGCAAAAGAGATACAAAATGCATGAGATTTTTTCCTTATCATCTCATGAATTAAAAATAAATAGTTTGCGTGGTGAATATCCTGTTCCAATGCAGATAGCAGAGATTACACGTGGCTTGATTGCTGCAGATTGTCATTATCCAAAACCATTACAAGACACCTTGTCTGCAGCACTTTATGACGTTAAATTGCAGTATATTGATGAGAAACGTCAACTGTTAAAAAAATTAATTATTGAAGGCAATATACAAAACATTAGCATTGATCTTCTGCTCAACTTTCCTGATCTGTATGAGAATACTGACCTAAAGTTATTATTGAAAAATGCGATTAACAAATATATCTCCACCAATCGTGTAATCAATGAGTATCCATCTAAAATTAGAAATATTTTTGATGGTTATTCATTTGTAGAGGACGATTTAATAAAATTAAAAAACAAACCACTACTTAAATTAATCAGAACATCGTACATGCCTATCTTTGATTATAAAATCACTCTAGTCTACTTATTAGCAAAAACATGTCACTTTGCTGAGGAGACCAAAAAAATTCAGCAAGATGCAGTCAGCTACCTGAATCGATTAATCATGAATGACCTGAACGACTCGTATTATACTAAGTCACTCATTGCCGTAGCCTATTTATTTAATGTTTACCCGAAAATACGTGAAATTTTATTACGTTTTTATTTAGATAAAGGTCTATACCTTTCTCATAATGAATTAACTTTATTGTTATCTCATCCTCTCGATAACTTGACGCTTAAAGAAGCCTATTACTTACATAGGGTATTAAATTATTTACAGGCTGACCCATCAACCAAACAGAAAACATTAGGTCAGTGGTGTTATTCAAATGAATTATCAGCCTATATTGAATACCAACAGAATCCAGAAAAAAATAAATTATTTACGAATAAAACAAACTATCAGCTTCATTGCTTTATGAAATCAAATGGGTATTTGAACGATGAAAATTTGCGAAAAATATCTTTTTTTAAGGCGAAGACAGAAGGTCGGAAAAAATATCATGTTTTTGCAGCGGAGTATGTTCCGTTGAGGGTAAAGTAAGATTAATAATTTTCTTTAGATCCTATCCTACTTCACTCACTCATGGACGAGGTAGAACCAAGACCAACACCAGACAAATTAGGCGGTGGATTAACCATTTTCTCTTTAGAAAAAGAAAATCATTTCGTCTATTCTTCAGCTGAAAACAGTCAAGTGCATTTTAACAATTTGGATACATTATATTTAGATACGTCTTTCACTCAGAATGCCCAAACATATTATTCTGAATGTATGAAAGATAGTGAGCAGAAGGAAGAAATATTACTTGCTGAGACGGAGCATTACGGTCCGCCGTCATTCTGCGTAAATTAATTAAATTTTTACTTTGATTACAGAATCGAGAGCTTAAGCATCGTTCCAGCCTGACATTACAAATGTCAGGCGTTACGTCGGCGCGAAGCATGCTTCGCGAAAGCCCCGACTGCACCCTCTCCCACAAGGGGAGAGGTGAAAATCAATTTGGGCAACAACACCTGAAAATCCACGGAAAGACGATTTGTTTTAGAGAAAATGCAGACTTTGTTTAATTGCTCTTTAGATACTTGATGACTACCTCTAGTCAGCCTTATCACTCTTCAGATACAACACGCCAATATTCCCAACCAATTGAATCAATTCAGCCTTATGGATTTTGCCAATCTCAGCGAAAATGTCTTTTTTTGCTTGTCTATCCGCAGCCATTATACGTATCTTAATAAGCTCATGATCATATAGCGCACGGGCAATTTCCATGTTTACATTTTCTGTAAGGCCTTGGTTTCCTACAATTACTACTGGTTTTAAAGCATGCGCTTTTGCTTTAAAAACTTGGCGCTCTTTAGATGTCATCGACATGTTAACTACTCTAAATAAATGATGGCGGATTGTACTTGGCTTTTTACTGGCAGGTCAAGATACTGATACTGAATTGACAGTAGGTTCGGGTTTCAGTTTCTTGCAAGAAGATCTACTTTCAAGGACCTTTATTCGTGTTACTAATTTCAATGTTGTATTTATTTTCAGCCTGTTGTGACTGCCCCTGAGGCATACGAACTCCCCCAGGTGGATGATGACCTTCAGAAGAAGATGATGCACTAGATACTGAACTACTTGAATGGTCGGTTGATATTTTCATGCTACCTAATTGAGACATATGCACAGTTGATGATGAAACACTACTTGATACGCCTTCTGGAGAAGAATCTTGAATTGCCCCAGGTAGAGGTAGCTGATTAGGTGCTCCAGCATATACTATAGCACGATTGGCTATACCCTCGACTTGCTGCAGTAGATTATTAGGTAGAGGCTGATTAGCTTCTTCAGCATATTGCTCCCTCATCTCATTGACTACATTTGCGACTTGTCTAAACTCCTCTGGGTGTTGCTGCAGATATTCGATCATAACACCTTCAAGACGTTGTATTCCTTCTCGATCGCGCTGATCTAACTCATCAAGATCTGGTCCATCCTGTCCTCCTACTTGCTCCAACTCTACCTGATTTTCTTCATTTGCATTGCGCCGAGGATCAGGACTAGAACAACAAGCCATCACACAACAACAAACACAGCAAAGCACCATTAAACCTGCACACGCCGCTAAAATATAGCCAGTATAATCATCGGCAGTAGAAGAAGAGGAAGATTGTGATTCTTGTGGGCATTGCGGAAGTGGTGCGCCACTGGGATCGTCGTGTTTACCGCACTCCTGAGCGTATGCACGCTGAGCTAACTTAAGCGTATTCCCTAGTAACAGTGCAGCAACTATCGCCCGATTACGAATGTTCATACTCCACTCCTGAAATATTGTTCTACTCTAAATACATTATAGCACAATATATAATCAACAGCTTGAGCTAGAAACTAACGGTAGCAAGGTAAATAGTATTTTAAATTCAAATAGTTAAGCGTAATCATTATTACTGAGTAACTATTCAGAGGTTGCCACTGGCCCAATCGTGCCCGCGCCCGTGTGCGTGCCCGTTTTTGTTTGATCCATTACTAACAGATGCAAAACTATATCAAACGAAGACGGGCACGGGCACGCACACGGGCGCGGGCACGATTGGGCCTGTGGCAACCGCTGTTACATTACTGCCGCAACAACCGATGGTTTTGTACATGAACTACTTTTTTTGTTGAGCGATAAGGATTGATATCTAACCCACCCCTTCTTGTATATCTACCATAGATTGTTAACTCTTCCGGTTGGCAATAACGCATAATGTCCATAAAAATTCGCTCAATACATTGCTCATGAAACTCATTATGATTTCGAAATGAGACGATGTAACGCAGCAAGCCTTCATGATTTATTTTTTTTCCACGATACGCAATCCGCACGCTGCCCCAATCTGGTTGATTGGTGACAAGACAATTTGATTTGAGAAGGTTTGAATAAAGTGATTCTTCTATTTTATGATTTTCTGTTTTCAATAACGAAGGATCAACTAAATAAGTTGAACATTCGACATCTAAATCATCTATGCAGACAGCACCGTCGAATCCAGAAAACATTTTTTCATCTTTACATTCATTGAGAGGAATAATGCTAACAGTCACCGGCGCACCCACAGCATCAGCAAGATCTTTTGCGATAACAGCTCTGACACTTTCTCTATCTTCAAACTGCGTATTGTTCAAGGAATTAAAATATAATTTCATGGATTTTGATTCGATAATATTCGGCGAATCACAGCCATACATTATTTCAGAGATCGCAACAACAGGCTTGCCTTTTTCATTCAGCCAAGACACTTCATAATGATTCCATAAATCAAAACCCGTAAACGGCAACTGAGCTGGCACATTGATTTCATCTCGTTTAACCTTACGTGCAATTGAAAATAATTTGCTGGGATCATAGTGTGAACTATATTCTGTTTTTTTGCCTAGCTGAGATTCATTGGGAAAATTCATAAATGTGACTACTTGATTACGAAACTGTTAGGAATCTTAATCGTTAGCCGGCGAAACATCAACATATTACCGCCTTACTGCTAATGCATAACATAGCAATCTGATCAATAGTAATTCATTATTTTTGATTATTTGGTTAAATACAATTGCTATCACTTAATACACTCATTAAAATGAGCGACATTTTGGATGAAGGTATTATCAGCATGGCAGCAGCTAGAACACCGGTAGATAAAAAACAACAATTAGTCGAACACATTAAACACTTTGCTCAACACCCAGATTCGGGTGAAGCAGAAATTGCATTTGAAGCAGCATTTAAAGCTCATCCATTTGTCGATGCAGAAGCAGCTGATAACGATGGCTTAACACCGCTTATGGTAGCAGCTAAATTAGGTTACTTAAAAGCTATCAAATGGTTATTCAATACTTCTTTCTTTTCGAAACGCAGATCACCCAACATTTCATACACTGGCAAAAACAATAAAACAGCACTGTGCTACGCTGTTCAATACAAAGATCTACAAGACGCCTCTGCAGATCAATCCATCATGACAAAAAGAAACTGCATAGACTTTTTAATAAAAAAAGGTGCATCCTTAGCAACAAGTAACTATAAGTGCGTCGCGAAAGCTGCACAAAAAGGAAATCTATATTTTATTAAAAAATATTTTAAGGATTTGATAGTCAGCAAACAATTAGGACAGCATGTATCAATTATCACTAACCAAGATGGTTACACAATTATATCTGCTGCGATACATAGCAAATACGTCGATATACTTGATTATTTATCGAATATGGAAAGTCATGCTGTCTTAAGTAACATCAATGAACCAACCATAGAAAAAATCAAATCTGAATTACTCCGCGTCATTAGTAAAAATGATAAAACCGGAAAAAAGATCTATAAAATTCTTTCAAAAGCTGATTCAGATTACCGAATAAATGATTATTTTTTGGCAAATAAAATATCTGATTTAAATTTAGTAATAACACTTGTCAATCTTGGTATTGCTAAGCTAAACGAAATCACTCGTCCAAAAATTTTTGCTGCAGCATTAAAATCAAAAACAGATGCAGAGACCTTATTTTTTCTTGAATCAGTTCTATTTAAAGATTTTAAATTTACAACAGCGTACGCTATCGACGCAATCAGTTACCCAGCTGTGTTAGAATATTTAATTGAAAAACATCACGTCATCATTAATTACGAAGTCATATGTGCTGCTATTCAGACAAAAATTCCTCACGAACAAATTGTGTTTCTACTAAAACACATTGACTTAACACTTCCCTCGAATCTTAGTTATTATATTTTGCAAATGGTCGCAGCGCACAATAACTACGAATTAATCAAATTACTGTTATTACACGGCGCCTCCTATGCAGGACGAAGAAGAGAAATGACGATGCCTCACAACATTAGAAGTTTTTTGCTTGCACATACAGCACTACAAAGCGACACGCCAAATGATCTATTGATCAGGCAACATCTACAAGCACTTTCCATGTCAGAAAAATTGGATTTATTGGCACTATTTCAAAAGAATGAAGGGAAAACACAGTACATCTCCTATCTTATATCAAATGAAAAATCATGCACTATTGAAAATCAAAGCCCTGAAGGCGAACCCAGCTCAGAACATAAATCAAGTAGTCAATCATCTACGCCTAGCTCGCATGTCATCATAAAAAAATTGATGCCTGTAGCTGTTGCGAATGTTGCAGAAAATAAAGAAGATGAAGAAATTTTATCGGATGATGATATACATTTTGAATTCGAACCCTCAGCCATACAAAAATCACCTGAGCCTGAAACTGAAGCACTACCGAAATCTTATGCTGAAACATCACACTCACGGTTGACCCCCACCAAATGAGCGTGGTGTCATGCTTACATCTATTTGATCACCACCAGATGAGCGTGGCGTCATCTTTAAATCCATTTGATCACCACCAGATGGGCGCGGTGTTATCTTTAAATCCATTTGATCACCACCCAATGATCGTGGCGTCATGCTGACATCATCTATTGGTTTTGATCTTGAAAAAAACCGCTGTCTAGCGCTAGGAATTTCTTGAATAACTTTATGATAAGGATGATCTGCTGGTGGCCGTAGATGATGTTTTTTAAGCTCAGCTTCAAAAAGACTGTCATATATCGTTTGGTACTCCTTACATAATTGATCACCAATTACCACGTTGTTACGCTCATTGATGGCATACGTGCCAAATATTCCATCCAGTTTCGAGAGATCTGCAATTTCATCTTCAAAATTTTTCAGAATTAAGTCTTTTTCATTTTGTGTTTTTTCATAATGACTCGCATCAATCATCTGTCTCAACATCGCTTCAGCTATTTTTTTTAGTCCTTCTTGTACATTTTCATGTGAACTAAAACATATTTGCGCCCATGGATCGATAAAGATCTTCTCGTCACGATATTCAATCATCAGTAATACATGAGGATCTTTTTTACAAGGCCATTTAAAGACAATGAGAAAAATCTTCAAGCCTTCAATTTTTAGCTGCACTAAAAAATGAATGGCCATCGCTGCCTTTTCGCCACAATTTCCTGCTAATGATAAATAAGACCCTACATTAATAGCAGCAATATTTCGTATCGTTTTTACTAGATCTTCTCCATCATTTTGTTTTAAAAAATCAGAATATCCACTTTCGAATTGTAACGTATACTTTACTCGCTCGTTTTGCACTTCTTTAACCCATGACATGGGGTGTCGCGCATAAGACAATGACACACTATTAAATTCACCTGTCGCGACAAGATCATCCATAATGTTTACCGATCCCAACACAAAGAATTCTTTTACTTTTACTATAATTTTTCTCGCTAGAAGCAGCATGTCAGACGGTGGATTATTTTTTTCAACATAAGGTTGTAGCTGCGAATTACCTTTCAGCGCAACCTGCTGTAAAATCTTTTTTGCAATGGAAATTCGTTGCCCCATAATTGAAAAAGAAAGCGCACACTGAGCAAGCTGATTAATAGCATGAACATCTGCACCATGCGCTATTAGAAAATCAAAAATAGCTTCATGCCCTTCTTGTGCAGCAAACGCTAACACTCTTGAGCCATTCGTTGCCTCAGTATGAACACTGTCTGGGTTAGCCGACACTATCGCTTGAACAGCGGCTAAATCACCTCTTTGTGCGGCTTGAATAATGTCAGGTTGTTTTGTGATATCAAAATCTGGCATAAAAACATAAATCTCCAGCAATTTCATTATAGCTGGATATTATATACACAAATTACCCATTTTGCACGTTATTTTTACTATTTTTGTGTCTGTTTTGAGATTGTGGTCATATATTGATCAACATTTGCGCTCGCCGCATTGGCAATACTCCTGACATCCCACCCTCCCCCCAATGCCTGGACTAGACCTGCAGCAGACGTCATTTGCTGGCCATGCACATCCGAGGCGGTTTTATCCGCAGCAAATGTCGTCGTTTGCGCAGTTAACACAGTCGTATAATCAACCGTTCCCGCTTTATATTCATTTAAGACGATTCTTAAGGCGGCATGCGCATCTCTTGCGGCTTGATCACTCACTGCTGCCTGCGTGTTGAGTATGCGCAGCGAGACAAGATTATCTTCAACATTTTGAAACGCAGTTAACACGGTTTGTTTATAGGTTGCTGCCACCGCTGTTAAATTAGCACGCGCTGCGCGTATGGTTGCACTCCGTAAGCCGCCATCAAAAATAGTTTCGGCGGCTTGCAATCCCAACGCCCAACTTAATGCAGGAATGGAAAACCAATTAGCAAATCCTGGGTTCGTGACATTCCCGGTCGCTGACAAGGTTATCACCGGGAAATACGCGGAAATGGCAATACCAATTTGCGCATTTGCTTGCGCGACTAAGCGTTCTTGTTGTGCGACATCGGGTCTACGTTCTAACAACACAGAAGGAATTTCGATGGGTATAGCTGGCGGACTTAGTTTATAAGGAGCCTGAGCCACAATAATAAAGTTAGCAGGTGGTACTCCAACCAACACTGCGATCGCATGTTCATACTGCCCTCTTAAAATTCCATTATTCAGTGCAGAAGCTTCTGCTGTTTCAAGTTGTGTTTTTGCTTGCAAATAATCTGCTTCACCTGCAATACCTGCTCGATAACGATTTCCTATATATTTTAAGATAGCTTTGTCAGCTTTCACTGTGTCATTTAAAATTTTCTGATCATTGTCTAACGCACGCAATTGAAAATAAAATTGTGCAAGCGATCCTTCTGAGGCTAACCGAATAGCTGCCAGAGCAGCAGCACTGGATTGCGCACCAGCAGCACTTGCCTCTACTGTTCTACGCACACTTCCCCAAATATCTGGTGTCCATAATGCAGCTCCCATTAATTCATGGCTATTCGCTGGACTATTTGCACTCGTCGCTGCAGTGCCTGGTGTAATGCCAGTTCTTTGCCGCGTAACCGATGCAGTCGCTGAGAATGTTGGAAAAAAAGCTGCACGTGATTCATCAACAATCGCACGTGCTTGCAAATATGCACCAGCCGCACTCACAACACTTTGATTCCAAGCATCCACTCTTTTTTCTAATCGGTTGAGTTCTGCATCGTGAAAGATTACCCACCAAGGCCCTCTGTTCGTTAGCTCTTGTGGTTGCGCCAATTTCCAGTTTTTAGGAATTTCTTTATATTGCACAGGGACCGGCGCAATAGGTTTGACATAATCGGGGCCTACTGCACAGCCTGATAAAAATATAACAACTACAGTCACAAGTTGATGAAATATTTTTTTGTAATACATATTTACTTCCTTTTAATACATAACTTCCCCCTTTGCAAAAGGAGGATTAAGGGCTGAAGAATCGACGCATAATTTCTATTGAGATTTTTTGCTTCTCCCCTTGTGGGAGAAGCCGCCCGTAGGGCGGATGAGGGGTGTTTTTGGCTTAAAATCACCCCTCACCCGTCGTTTACGGAAATGACACCGTAGCCATTCTTGCTTGCAGCCAGTGACCCAACCGTTCAAACCAAAGATAAATCACTGGCGTCGTGTACAACGTCATCATTTGGCTTACTAGCAAACCACCAATAATCGCAATACCTAAAGGTTGTCTCAATTCTGCACCTACACCTGAAAACAATGTCAATGGCAAAGCACCTAACATCGCTGCCATGGTTGTCATCATGATGGGTCTAAATCGTAATACTGCAGCTTCGTAAATTGCATCACGAGACGATTTTTTCTCAACACGTTCAGCTTCTAAAGCAAAGTCAATCATCATGATTGCGTTTTTCTTCACAATACCAATTAACAATATCAATCCAATAAGCGCAATAATACTTAAATCTGTGCGTGTGATGATGAGTGCAAGCAACGCACCCACACCTGCAGAAGGTAACGTCGATAAGATTGTGATGGGATGAATAGTACTTTCATACAGTATTCCCAGCACAATATAAACAGCAAGTAACGCGACAACAATTAAATAAGGTTCTGATGCGAGTGAGGATTGAAATGCTTCTGCACTTCCCCGAAATTGTCCGCGTATACTGGGTGGTAAATGCATTTTATTAACCGCCGCATCAACGCTATCTACTGCATCACCTAATGGATAGTTTGGAAGTAAATTAAATGAAAGTGTCGCTGAAGGCGCTAAACTTTGATGATTGACAGAAAGCAATGTTGATGAAGGTGCAAATTTTGCAAAAGCAGACAACGGCACCATAGAACCTGACGGTGATTTTACATAAATTTGCTTAAGTGTATCCGGATACTGCCAATATTTAGGTGCCACTTCCATAACAACATGATATTGATTTAGTCCACTGTAAATAGTCGAAACCTGACTTTGACCAAACGCAGCATACAATGTACTATCGATTAATTGTGATGAAATACCAAATCGCAGGGCGGTATCTTTATCCACCGTGACATATTCTTGAAGACCATGATCACGCTGATCACTATTGATATCCGCAATACCCTTGAGCGTTGACAATTGATTCATCACGATAGGCGCCCACTTATTCAATTCATTCAAGTCATCTGACAATAATGTATATTGAAATTGCGCATTGCCCTGTCTACCACCTATCAATAAATCTTGTGCCGATTGTAAATACAATACCGATCCTGTCACTTTGTTTAATGGCGCACGCAACCGATTAATAATCACATCTGCCGACACTCCACGTTCATTGAGCGGCTTAAGTGTAATAAAAATAGAGCCAGCATTCGTAGCCCCGCCTCCTAAAAATCCCACGACATTGGAAACACCCGGATCTTTTTGAATAATGCTGACATAAGCTTTTAATTTTTTCTGCATAGCTTGAAATGAAATATCTTGCTGCGCTTGAATATTACCTGTTATCCGTCCAGTATCTTGTTGTGGAAAAAATCCCTTTGGTACGACCATAAATAAAAATATATTTAAGCAAATAGCAGCAAGCGTTGCAAACAACATCAGCGTAGGCCGTGCCAATGACCACGTCAAACTTTTTTCATAAAGCTGCTTTAATTTAACTGTGAAATGTTGATAACGCGATGACTTTTCATCTGCAATATTCGCAGGTCCATTTTTTAAAAACCATGCACACAGCATTGGCGTGACTGTCAAAGAAATAATGAGTGATACGAAGATTGCAGCAGCCAGAGTTACCGAGAATTCACGAAACAAACGACCGACAATTCCACCCATCATTAAAATCGGTATGAAAACAACAATCAATGAGATACTCATAGACAACACGGTAAAACCCACTTCTTTTGCACCATCTAATGCTGCCTGCATCGAAGACTTGCCCATCTCTAAATGACGCATAATATTTTCAACAACGACAACGGCATCATCAACAACAAAACCTGTCGAAATAGTCAAGGCAATCAGTGATAAATTATTTAAACTGAAACCGATTAATTTCATGATCGCAAATGTACCCAACAGAGACAGCGGCACTGCTATACCTGGAATAATCATTGCCCGAAAACTACCAAGAAAAACATAGACAACAAAAATAACCAACAGCATGGCGATCAATAATGTTATTTCAATATCTAATAATGACGCTCGAATTGTTGTGGTTCTATCCATTGCAATCGATAAATCAATGCCAGAAGGAATGGATGCTCTCAAATTGGGAATCATTTTAATAATATTATCAACCGTCTTAATGACATTTGACCCAGGCTGTTTGAATACGATAATTGCAACAGACGGTTTACTATTAGATAATCCCGCATTTCGTACATCTTCGACAGAGTCAGTGACGTCAGCAACATCTTCTAAACGCACAGGATTTCCATTTTGGTAAGTCACTATCAGTGACTTGTATTGAAAAGCTCGGGAGATTTGATCGTTTATCGCTATTGAAGAAGTCGTATTACCATGAAGCAAATGACCTAATGCTAAATTCGCATTCGCAGCAGATATCACATTCTTAACATCTACCAAACCAATTCCATATTTATTTAACACAGTAGGATTTAAGTCTACACGCACGGCAGGCAATGAACTACCACCGACAGTCACTTGCCCAACTCCATCTACCTGCGATAACTTCTGTGCCAAAATAGAAGAAGCTGCATCATACATTTGGCCTTTATTGTAATGATCCGATGTCAGCGAAAAAATAATAACAGGCGCATCAGCAGGATTCACTTTTCGATAAGTTGGATTGCTAGGTAAGTTTGTTGGTAAATTACTGCGTGCAGCATTTATCGCTGCTTGCACATCACGAGCCGCACCATCAATATCACGGTTCATGTCAAATTGAATCGTGATACTTGTTTTTCCTAAACCACTTCCCGACGTCATTTCAGTAATGCCTGCAATACGTCCTAATTGTCTTTCGAGTGGTGAGGCAACCGACGTTGCCATATCAACTGGGTTGGCACCCGGCAAAGAAGCTTGAATACTGATTGTCGGAAATTCAATTTGCGGTAACGACGAAACAGGTAATAAATTAAAAGCAACAACACCCGCAATCACAAGTCCTAACGCTAACAGCGATGTTGCTTTGGGTCGTTTAATAAAGGGAGACGACAAGCTCATGATACACCTTCGCCGCCGGATGGATTTTGATTTGTTATACTAAATTTTTTGGCGTGCCATTGATAAAGATTCTGAGCCCATCGATCGAATGTTAAATAGATAACCGGTGTCGTATAGAGTGTCAGTAACTGACTTACCATCAATCCTGCAATAATAACAATTCCCAATGGTTGGCGTAACTCGGATCCCATGCCTGTCCCAAATGCGAGAGGAACAGCTCCCAAAAGCGACGCCATGGTTGTCATCAGAATTGGACGGAAACGCAATATGCACGCTTCATAAATCGCATCTATCGGTTTTTTTCCATATTGACGCTCTTGTTCTAATGCAAAATCTATCATTAAAATGGCGTTTTTCATGACGATACCAATTAATAAAATGATACCAATCAATGCGGTAATCGTGAGAGATTGCCCAAACAGCATTAATGCAAGCAGCGCTCCCATACACGCTGAAGGCAATGTAGATAAAATCGTGATGGGATGAATATAACTTTCATATAAAATTCCCAGCATAATGTATACAACAAAAATCGCAGCCAGCACTAACCATCCCTCATTGCTGAGCGAACTCTCAAAAATCTTCGCGGCACCTTCAAAACCCGTTGTAACACTGTCAGGTATATTCAATTCGTTCTTTGCTTTTTGAATAGCAGAAACTGCCTCACCCAGCGCAACAGATGGTGCTAAGTTAAAAGAAATAGTTGCTGCAGGAAATTGACTTTGTCGATTCACGACTAATGGCTGAATGCCAGGCGATATAGTTGAAAATGACATTAAGGGAATTGAATTGTTTGTTGTCGCCGAGTTGAAATACACATTATTCAGCGCATCCATACCTTTTCGCAGCGATGGCATAGCTTCCAGAATCACATGATACTGATTGCGCTGTGTGAACATCGTTGAAATCTGTCGCTGACCAAATGCATCATACAAAATATTATCGATGGTCGCCATGGTGATACCTAAACGAGATGCGGTATCTCTATCCACAGTCAACAATGTTCGCAATCCTTGGTTTTGTTGATCGCTGGTAACATCTCTTATTTGCGGTAAATCCTGCATTTTTGTAACTAATTGCCCAGTCCACTTTGATACTTCATCTGCATTGATTGAACCTAAACTATATTGATATTGCGTACGGCTGACACGACTATCGATTGTTAAATCTTGCACGGCTTGCATGTATAATGACGCATCGGGTATTTGATCAAGCTTAGGTTGTAATCGACGCATGACCTCACTAGCAGACGCATCACGCTCATTTAAGGGCTTTAAATTAATTAATATACGACCGCTATTCAATGTCATATTGACGCCATCAGCACCAATAAATGATGACAAACTCTCTACCGCAGGATCCGTTAATACAACATCTGCTAATTTTTGTTGTAGTTTACTCATTTGATCAAATGACACGGTTTGCGGCATTTGTGAAATCCCTTGAATCACCCCCGTATCTTGAACTGGAAAAAAACCTTTTGGAATAAAATACACTAACGTAACTGTTATCAAGAAGGTAATAATTGCGATAGCCAAAATGAGAGGTTGACGATCAAGCACCCAACGCAGCGATTCTCCATATTTTTCTAGCACTTTTTTTTGAAATGCTTCAGCACGTTTTTGATATTTATTTTCTTCCTCTTTTTTTCGTTCACGCAAAATACGTGAACACAGCATAGGTGTTAATGTCAGCGATACAACAGCAGAAATTAAAATAGTCACAGACACAGTAATTGCAAACTCACGAAATAATCGCCCAACCAAATCCTGCATAAACAATAATGGGATTAAGACAGCGATTAAGGACACTGTCAACGACATGATCGTAAAACCAATCTGTTTAGAACCTTTTAACGCGGCTTCAAGCGGTGCATCACCCTCTTCTATAAATCGTGAAATATTTTCAATCATGACGATCGCATCATCGACAACAAAGCCTGTTGCAATAGTCAACGCCATCAACGTGAGGTTATTCAAGCTAAATCCAAACAAATACATGGCACCAAACGTACCTACCAATGATACGGGAACAGCAACGCTAGGAATAAACGTTGCTGCTGCATTTCGCAAAAATAAAAATATCACCATGACGACTAATGCAATCGAAAGCATTAATGCAAATTGAACATCTTTAATGGAAGCACGAATGGTTATGGTTCTATCTGTTAAAATCGACACATCAATACCATGCGGAATATTCACGCGAATTTGCTGTAATAATGTCTTGATTCTATCAGCCACTTGAATGACATTCGCACCCGGCTGACGTTGAATATTCATAATGATAGCTGGCGTTTTATTCATCCAAGCAGCGAGTCTTGTATCTTCAGCACCATCAATCACATTCGCCACGTTTTCAAGACGAATAGGCGCTCCATTTTTATATGCAATAATCAGCGGACGATAATCTGCGCTCGATAGCAACTGATCATTGGAATTGATTGTGTATGACAATTGGGGGCCGTCTAAGCTTCCCTTTGCCGCATTCACGTTGGCTGCTAACACGGCTGAGCGCACTTGTTCTAAGGTCAGACCATATGCAGATAGCGCATTTGGATTTGCTTGTATCCGCACAGCCGGGCGCTCACCACCACTGAGACTAACAAGACCAACACCAGCTAATTCTGCAATTTTTGCGGATAACCGTGTATCAGCATAATCCTCGACTTGAGGTAAGGATATCGTTGTGGAGGTTAGTGCCAATGTAGTAATCGGTGTATCCGCAGGATTGACTTTGCTGTATATCGGCGGGCTAGGCAATCCCGCGGGTAAATAGGTTGTTGCTGCATTGATAGCTGCTTGCACTTCTTGTTCAGCGACATCTAAACTCACATCCAAACTAAATTGCAACGTAATGACTGATGAAGCTGTCGCACTCACTGATGTCATCTGATCAAGCCCTTGCATTTGACCAAATTGTTTTTCCAATGGCGCTGTGACAGACGTTGTCATGACATCTGGACTAGCGCCCGGATAAAAAGTTGTGACTTGAATAATGGGATAATCAACTTCTGGCAACGAAGACACTGGCAAGAGCTGATAGGCTACAATTCCGGATAAAAGGATAGCTATCATGAACAATGATGTTGCGATAGGCCGCAGAATAAATATGCGGGATGGATTCATGCTAAATCCAGTGAATGAGTTCGATTAAACGCATGCAGCTTAGGTGGTTTTGATCCAGCAACATAAACAGCCATTCCATCCGTTAATTTATCTGCACCTTCAACAACAACTTTATCACCCGGATGAATTCCCTTCGTAATCGCTGTTTCATTTTCCATGGAAACACCCGAAATAACTGGCACACTTTTCACTGTCATATCGTCAGTTCCACTCGCTTTTTTCGTATCCGGCTTGTCATTGATTACATAAATATAATCACCTTGTGTGCCGTGTTGGATAGCTGCAGTTGGAACGACTGTCGCATTTTTTAATGTCTTTATCAGTACACTGACATTCACAAACTGATTTGGATATAAGTTATTTTTGTCATTGGAAAAATCAGATCGCAACTTAACAGTACCCGTTGTTGGATCCACTTGATTATCCAGCACTGACAGCGTGCCCGTTGCTATTAATTTCGTTTGACTACGATCGTAAGCGAGTACCTTTAATTTTTTTCCTGCATTTAGTTGTTCTAAGATATCTGGAATATTGTCTTCTGGGATCGTTGAAAGAACTGTTGTTGGAGTCAATGTATTAATAACAACTATACCTCCAACATCGGACGGTTGCACATAATTACCCTCATCAACCACTTGAATCCCGATTTTACCATCGACAGGTGACGTAATACGGGTATATGTTATATTTAATTTTGTCGCAGCGATTAAACCCATATCGGTTTTCACAGTTCCCTCTGTTTGTTTTACAAGAGAAGCTTGCGTATCATAGACTTGTTTGGCTATAGAATTTTGTGCCCAGAGTTTTTTGTATCGCTTCAAGTCTAACAACGCATTTTGGAGCAATGCAGTATCGTGTTCTAGCTGACCTTCATATTGAAGAAGCAACGCTTGATAGGGTCGTGGATCAATTTCAGCAATTAATTGTCCTTTCTTCACCATTTGGCCTTCGTCAAACAATACACGCATTAACTCGCCATTCACCTGGGTACGCACAGTAATAGACTGTTCTGGTGAGACCGATCCTAATCCTGACAAATAGACAGGCACATCTTTGGATTGAGCCGTTGCGAGCACGACAGGTTGCCCTTTAGGGGCTTGGTTTTTCGAAGTCGAAGTGCAATATCGAAATATAAGAATAACAACCAAGGAAAGAGTTAAAATTTTCCAGAAACGTCTCTTCTGGTAAAAACGACGGCCACGATGTTCATCGTCATGCGATGAATCAATTACATGAGGAGATTTAAAGAAGTCCATTTAGTTATCCGCATGAAACAGCATAAACCAAATAGTAACGAAAATATGTTTGAAAGGAAATGTCTAAATTTAGGATTAACACTTGCAGCTAGCTGTAATGCGAGGAATTTGTTACACTTTACCAGAAATAGAAGGCAGTCCTACAGTGGGAAAGCACATGAAAATTCTAGTCGCTGATGATTCCAAAACCAATCTCGCACTCATCACCGCAGCACTCACCAAACTAGGCCATCAAGTCATTCCTGCTGCCAGCGGACGAATTGCCATTGAACATTTTCGTGATCACCGACCTGATTTAATTATATTAGACGTAGTAATGGCTGATATCGATGGATTTGAATGTGCCAAACAAATCCGCGCTATCAATTGCAAAGACTGGATACCCATTATTTTTTTGAGTTCGTCTGTCGATGATGAAAGCATTGCCAAAGGCATTAATGCTGGTGGAGATGATTATCTCTCCAAGCCATTTAGTAATGTGACACTCGCTGCAAAAATAAAAGCGATGCAACGTATTTCCGACATGCGCAAAGAACTTTACAACATGACACAGAAGCTGATCTTGCTTTCTTCTACCGACACATTGACAGGATTATACAATCGCTTGCAATTTGACAAAATTATGAATGAAAAAATAGCACATGCAAATCGTCATCTATGTATATTTGCTTTGTTATTTCTAGACCTCGATTTTTTTAAAAAGGTAAATGACACCTTAGGTCATCATGCAGGTGACTCCCTCTTAAAAAAAGTCGCATTACGTTTAAAATCGAGCGTTAGAATGAATGATTTTATTGCTCGCATGGGTGGAGATGAGTTTGCCATCATACTTGAAGAATTACTTGATATTTCTGAAGCAAAAGCCATTGCAGAAAAAATTATTAAATCACTTAGCTCACCTTATCGAATTGGCAAAGAGCTAGTTCAGATTGGCTGCAGCATCGGAATAGCCTATTACCCCAATGATGGTCATAATAAAATTATTTTAGCTCAAAATGCTGATATCGCAATGTATCGCAGTAAAGATCTCGGTAGAAATACATATCAATGTTTTGGAGAGTTAGAAACCTAAGGCTCTGCGAATAAATTCGCAGAGCTTAATCTTTTTTCGTAGTCATTTTAATAAGATAATCTGCTATTTGATTTAACTCGACAACTTTATCAACTGCACCCAATGATTGAGCAACAGCCGCCATTCCAAACACTACTGCACTCTTTGGATCTTGAATCAGTGTATGGCCTTTCCTTTTTTTAAGTGCAAGCAAGCCCTCCGCACCGTCACTCCCCATCCCTGTCAGTATCAAGCCAATGGCTTTTTTACCACAAACTTTTGCAACTGACTCTAGCAATACTGTAGCAGAAGGACAAAAACCAGAAACAGGTGGGCCATTTGTAAGCTTACATATTAGTTTTCCATCAGCTCTACCCACTTGAAGATGATGATGATCCGGCGCAAAATACATAGTACCAGGCATTAATACTTCGTTATTTTGAGCATATTTTACTGTTAAATCACTGTGATCATTTAGCCATTCTGTAAAACCTTCTATAAATCCCGCAGTCATGTGTTGTACGACCATAATAGGTGAAGGAAAATCTATCGGTAATTTTGCAAGTATTAATTTTAAAACTTGTGGGCCACCAATAGATGAAGCAATTGCAACAAGCTCATACTCACCGGGTGATAGCACTGACGTATCCACTACGAGTGAAGATGATTTTTCTCTCTTGCTAATAAAAAAACGTCGTTTGAAAACTTTAATTTCAGACATACTTCTCAGTGTATCAATCATATGCTGACGTTTCCGTGAACTGGAAGAATCCATGATATTTGCAGGCTTCTCAAGCACTGTCACAGCACCTGCTTCTAATGATTGGAACGTCGCATCCATTAACTTATCATTAATCCGCGAACTAATAATCACAATAGGAGTGGGCGTATGCGACATAATTAAACGTGTTGCTTCTAACCCATCCATAACAGGCATGGCAATATCCATCGTGATAACATCTGGCTTCAACTTTCTAGCAAGGTTAACAGCTTCTTCTCCATTATGAGCACAACCAACTACTTTCAAATCAGACTCCGCCTCAAACAAGCTCTTTAAGACAGCTGTTTCTGTAGGAGAATCATCTGCGATTAAAATTTTAATCATTCAAATTCCTTCATTTGTACTCAATCTAAATAAGCTGAGATACAATTTCGAGTAACGCATCAGACTCAAATTCATTTTTCACTATATAAGCATTAGCACCCACTTCAATCCCACGTTTCTTTTCTGCATCACTACCCAAAGACGTAACAATAACCACAGGTAAATCACGCAATTTTTCGTTTTGCTTCACACGTTCCGTCAATGAAAACCCATCCATGATTGGCATGTTAATATCGGTAATTAATAATGCAAACGCTTGACGTTGCAGCAACTCCCAAGCGTCCTTACCATTAACAGCAACAGTCACTTTATAACCTTTATTTTCAAGAATATTCTGCTCTAATGCCCTTGTTGTTATAGAGTCATCAACAACAAGAACATGAGGTTTCGATTCAATGCGCACGGTACTATTTTCATCTAATGCAACACGTGCCGATCGCCCAGCATCTAAGGCGGTTTTGATAATATCACTTGTATTTAAGACAATAATTACACTCCCACTACTAGAAAGTGTACCACCCGCAATACAATTCATATTCGTAAGCGGAGATTGCAACGGCTTAATAACAATTTCGAATTCACCCATAATTTCATCGACCAACAATGCCAAGGTATGCCAGCCTTTTTTAATGACAACAATAGAAACTTGTTGGGACCTAACAACATCTGCTTTTTTCAAGTCAAGTAGCGTTGCTAACGTACGCAATGGTATCGGTATACCATCTAGCATGACAGCTTGGCTTGCCTCAACCTCTACAACCTCCTGTGGATTTAGTGTCAATACACGCTCAATCGAGCTAGTTGGAATGACAAACGATTGGCCGTAAGCTCTCACCATTAAGCCACGCTCACTTGAGAGAGTAAGAGGTACACGCAAATAAAAAGTAGTGCCTTTGCCAAGCTCAGTTTCGACACTCACAGAACCTTTGATATCTGTAATATTCGATTTAACCACATCCAACCCTATCCCACGACCCGAAACACTTGTAATGATATCTTTAGTCGAAAATCCTGGGCGAAAAATCAAATCTAAAATATCACGCTCTTGCATTAAATTCATTTCTGTAGTTGATAATATATTTTTAGATTCCGCTGTTTTTTTCACTTTAGAGATGTCAATCCCAGCTCCATTATCATGTATTGTAATGAGAATTTCATTGCCCTCATCGACCACGTTCATACTAATCATAGGAGTGTTGGTTTTACCATTTTTATTACGCACCTCAAGACTTTCAATACCGTGATCAATAGCGTTCCGCAAAAGATGAATCAGAGGATCGTATAAACTTTCAAGCACCATCTTATCCATTTTTACATCATCACCTTTTATCTCTAACTCAACTTTTTTATGAAGATCATGAGCAAGAGAACGAACTAATCGCGGAAAATTTCGGAATAAGGTGTTTGCAGGAACTAACCGTAACATACGAATTTCATCTTGTAATGAATTCGATAACAGCGTCAATTCATTTAAACGTGTCTGCATAATTTTATTCAATTGTTCAGTTGACGTTTGAATTTCTATAACTTCATCATTACCCATGCCCAGCATTTTTTTCTGACTATCACTACTCGCATAATCCAAACAAGCAGAATCGACTTGTGACTCTTTCCAAATTTTATCTAATTTTTTAATTTTCAGAGCAATATTAGAAAATTTTTTATAATTCTCACCAATAGCAATTTTATTGACTTGGATTTCTTCCATCAGCGCTGAAACGCGATCTAAATTATCGATGGAGACACGAATCGATTCACGCGAACCAACACTTGACTCAAGCTGCCTATCTTCTGGTGCTATTTTTTTAGGTTTGGCGACTTTAGATGCCACTGTACTAGGTTTAGATACAGTCGTGGATGCTACAGCTTGCCCAACACTGCCTTGCGCCAGACCATTTAATATAGTTTGGAGATCAAATGGTAGCGGCGTTTTTTCAATGTAGGCTTGCATAGCCAATTCCAACTTATCAACAGCATCAAGACAAATGTCAATAATATCTGGTGTTACAGTTTTTGTTTTATCTCGAAATGATGAAAACAACGTTTCAAGATGATGCGATATGTCACCGACATCTGTTACACCAATTCCTTTCGAAGCACCTTTGATATTATGTGCAGAACGAAATATTGCATCTATCGTTTTATGATACTCATCATCACTCAAGTTATTTTTTTCAAGCTTGAGCAAACCTTCAGTCATCACCTGGGATTGCTCTGAAAGTTCAGACTTGAATATACTAATTAATTCTTTTAATAAATCAGGGTCTAGGTCCATATCAACATCCTAAATTTTATAAATTTCGATGTACTCTTGAAGATTTTTTGCGATTTTATCGATATGTCCGATTGCCTCTGTTGTTTGCTTCACACTCTCAACAAAAGCGGCCGTTACTTGATTAATTTCATTCATTCCCGCAGTAATCTGTTCTATGCCCACACCCTCTTGACGAATAGATGCTTCAATTTGCTGACTCGCAATAGTCGTCTCATGAATCACATCACTTAAATTTCGAACAATTTCACCGGTTTGTTCAACTAAGCCAGTACCATGATCTACACCTTTGGTTCCTTCTTCCGTTGCCATGACTGCTTTTTCAGTTGCATGGCGAATATCTTCTAGAATTTTTTGCACTTGTGTGGTAGATTGCTCTGACTGCTCAGCTAGGTTTTTCACTTCTGCTGCTACCACAGCAAATCCTTTGCCAGCTTCGCCTGCTTTTGCAGCTTCAATTGACGCATTCAATGCAAGCATCTTAGATTGTTGTGCCAAACTATTCACTACAGCAGTAATCTCTCCTACTTGCTGTGTTTGATGACTTAGCTCAAGAATTGTTTGTGCAATAGTTTGAACTTTATCACGGACTGTTTTCATCCCTACAATACTTTGCTCCACAGCTTCCAATCCAAGCTGCCCTTTTTCACGTGTTTTTTCAGCAGCATCTCCTAACGATTTTGCTTTTTCAATCGTTTGTATCGAACTTTTTTCAATTTCTTCTAATGACGCAGTAATCTCGTTAATAGAAGAAGCTTGTTCGGAAGAGCCGGTTGATTGCATATCAATCGCATGTTTAACTTCTTCAATCGTCGTAACCATGTCATGACTAGCTTGAGTAATTTTTTTAGTGATCGTTAATAACCCTTCTGTCATGGTATTTAAATCATTACCTAACCTTGCCATAACATCATCGTTATCAACTTCTAGACGCTGCGTCAAATCACCCGCAGCAACTTTTCCGCTATGTCTACTAAATTTTTTTGCTGTTGTCACAACATTATCAAAGAGTTGTCGAGTTTTCTTTTCACTCTCTTGAATAGATTTTTCATTTTCACGAATAGCAGATTGCATAGTATCAAGCGCGATTAATAATTCACGAGTTTCATCATTAGTCTTTGCCTCAATATGAATATTACGCTCTCCTGAAGCAATACTTTTCGCAACAGAAATTGCTGATTTTAACGGTTGTAAAATTTTATTTGAAGTGACAATAGCGATAGTAATTGACATGATAACAGTTATTACTAACAAGACCACTTGAATTAAACTGATCTCATTAAGGTCTTGCATGATTTGTAATGTTCCGTGGCCGACTTGATCCAGCTGTTTGTCAAACAATCCGCCGTTACGCTCACCGTCTGCATTTATAGGTCCATCTAAAAGATCTAACAATCCGTTTGTTATTGGTATCAGTTTGTTTTTTTGCATCTCAGTTATTTGTGCGGCATCCGTTGTATGTAGAATATTTTCTTCCTCAGTTCTTAATTGAGCAAATTTAAATTTGATATCGCCCCATATCTTGATATCATCTTTATTGACCCACGCATCTGATAATTTATCTAGCATGTTGATAAGCGTTGTTATATGCATATTAGCATTGTCATAATCTGCTTTATATTGAGGTATTTTTGTTAACATATAACCATTCACTGCAGCGCGAGACGTATTGAGCTGAACCAATAAATCATATTCAGAATCAAAGGAAGGCATACTGTTATTAACAATTTGTTTTGCCATCACTTCAGTTTTATTAATTTTTAGAAATGCAATACTAATTGCCAATGCAAAAATGACCGTAATTAAAGTAAATCCAATAAACAATCGTGCTCTAATCCCAAACCCAATGCCTTTAGGTTTGACATGAACAGACTTATAGCCAGAAGACTGCCGCAAGTGATCATACGATTTGTAACGACTATTTTCATTTATCACTTTCATATGTCTATCCTTAATAAAAGTACCCGTTAATTATATCTTGTAAACATCCACATATTTCTTTAAATTTTTTGCTATGTTTGATAAATTTTCAATAGCCTCACTCGTCTCCTTAACACTTGAAACAAACGATGATGTCACATGATTAATTTCATTCATTCCTGCCGTTATCTGCTCTATACCTACACCCTCCTGACGGATTGCAGCTTCAATTTGCTGACTAGCAATTGTTGCATCATGAATAACATCACTCAGGTCACGCACAATTTCACCCGTCTGTTCTACTAATACAGTCCCATGATCCACACCCTTTGTTCCTTCTTCAGTTGCCATCACAGCTTTTTCTGTCGCATGGCGTATATCTTCAAGAATTTTTTGTACTTGCGTAGTCGATTGCTCTGATTGTTCAGCCAAATTTTTCACCTCTGCTGCAACCACAGCAAACCCTTTGCCGGCTTCTCCTGCTTTTGCAGCTTCAATCGACGCATTCAATGCAAGCATCTTAGATTGCTGCGCCAACGTATTCACTACAGCAGTAATTTCACCCACTTGCTGTGTTTGATGACTTAACTCAAGAATAGTTTGTGCAATGGTTTGTACTTTTTCGCGAACTGTTTTCATCCCAGCTATGCTTTGCTCCACTGCCTCTAATCCGAGTTGACCTCTTTCACGCGTACGCTCTGCAACTTCACCTAATGATTTTGCTTTATCCATTGTTTGAGTCGAGCTTTTTTCAATCTCTTCTAATGAAGCAGTAATTTCATTAATAGAAGATGCTTGTTCTGATGCACCAGTTGATTGCATACTGACGGCACGCTTTACTTCTTCCAACGTCGTTACCATATTGTGACAAGATTCGGTAATTTGAAGTGTGATATTTGACAAACTATCGGTCATTGTATTTAAGTCATTACCCAGCTGTCCTATTTCATCTCCGTCTTTGACTCTAATGCGCTGAGTCAAATCACCTGTAGCAATTCGTTTGCTGTAACTTCTAAATATATTAACGTGAGCAATAATGGCACGTGACGTGTATAACGCAATGAAAATAGAAAGTAAAATTCCCAATATTAAAAGAAAATATACACTATTCGAAATAGCAGATAAGCTCATTACAATCTTATTTGTACCTTGATTAAGTTGATCAGACTGCACATCAATAAGCCCACCTGTACGTTCACCCGTTGAGCTTACAGGCCCATCTAACACATCTAGGATTTTATTTAACAATGGATACGATTCAGTTAACATCAAACGCACTGCCTCAGCCTTATCATTCGTATTCATTACCTTCATTTGCAGCGCTTTTAATTGAATAATATAAGGCTTCATATTCAACCATGTTTGAATATTTTTCAGCGACCATTTTGAAGAAATATCATCTAGAAGTTTTGATATTTTTTCTACATTCTTCCAACCATCACTAAACTCAACTTTAAATGAAGGGTTCTGTGATATAACCCAACTATTTAAATCCATTTGCGAAGAGACTAACTGCGCTTCTAAATCATATGAATTTTCATGCGAAGGAAAATCATTGACTATAAATTTATTTGTAGATTGTTGCGCATCCATCACTTTCAAGATGATCACAATGCTTGTTAATAAAAAAACAAGTGAAATTAATGCAAAACCAATATAAAGGCGACCACGAATACCCAGTGTTTTTCTTGAATTTTTTTTCTGATCATACATTTCAGCATCTAGGTCATTATCCATTATCTTCTGCTCCTCTTAAAAATTTTTAACCCCGAGTTTAGACTTTAAATGTATTTGACAATCAACTAAAATAGGCTCGATATTAATAATTGCGGTTAAACCTCTATCTAATCCAATGATGTATTCGGGCTTAATGATATTTTCAAATTGTAGCGGACTCTCTAAACTGTCAGGAGTATATTCATTACTACCTACAATATTGTCAGCAAGAATCCCAACCGTCATATTTTTTGCCGCAAGAATGATTATGTATGGATCTTTTTCGTAACTTAGCGATGCCACATGAAATATTTTCTTTAAATCTATTACCGTCACCAATGCTCCACGATAATTAATAACACCTGCAATAAATTCTGGTGCCTTAGGAACTCGCGTAGGGTCAATATTATTCATCACCTCTTTCGCATATTGATATGAAATTCCATAATCTTCATGATCACCTAATCGAAAATGCACGTATTCCACTGAATTAATCTTCTCTGCATTCTGAATTTCATGATTAGCTAACACAGCAGCTCGCTGGTGTAAGATATCAACATCTAATTTTTCATCAGGCATGAAATCAGCAGCTGAAAATAAATGATGATCATGATCAGTTGGCATGGTTAACACTCTCCATCGTAAAAATATCTATCTCTTTTTTAAGAATTTCACTTAATGTGCCATAATCTAGCCCTACCGATCCAACGACCAAGCTCGAAGGATCATTTCTTGTTGCTATCACCAATGCATTTTTCAAACTTTTTAAACCCAACTCATACTGATTTTTTCTGAATAGCAATAACCCCAACTGAAAATGAGCAATGACAAAATTTCTATCTAAAAAAATGACCTTACGTAATTCATTTTCTGCTTTATCAAAATGATTAAGCTCTAATAAAACCATCGCATAGATAAGATAGGTTTGTTTATTCATCTTATTTATCTTTAAACTTTCTTCACAAGATTTTACAGCCTCATCTAAAGTACCTAAGTTAGCTAATGCAGTTGCTCTGGCTATTAGTGCAAACTCTAATTTTTTTTCATTTTCTGTATACCTATCGATAGTATCCAACGTTTCCTGCCATCGTGACTCAGCAAGTAATTTATTAATCGTGTCTTCATCATTTTGGCAAATCGTTTTTTCTGAAATTTTCTTTGCTGGGATAACATGCAATTTTTGGATTGGATGTTTTTTGAGTATTTTCTTATCTTGAGAAACAATCTCTCGTCGAGGAGTCACAGGCTTTTTTATATCAACTTGATTTTCTATATTAATTAACTCATTCATTACTGGTCGACTATGAGGACGTGAAAAAAGCAATCCATCTTTATGATGAAAATCTAAATGAATACCTGTTAATGAAATTGGATCTGACGCACCTAGCAAAAGATACCCGCCGTCTACTAAGCTAATACTGAGTTTTTTCATCAAATGTTCCGTTGACTCACTGTCAAAATAAATTAAAACATTTCGGCATAAAATCAAATCAAATGCGTTTATTCCATTTAAAATTGAAGGATAATAATCGTCATTTAGATTCAGATACATAAATTCAGGTATTGATCGAATTTCCTCGGAAATTGTGTATTTACGATTAATTTCGCTAAAATACCGCTGTTTTAGCCTGCTTGAAATTGCTCTCATCGACCATGATGTATAACAACCCGTCATCGCTTTTTTTAATGAAGCAGTATTAATATCTGTTGCTAACAAGTTTAGTGACCAAGCTTTTATATCAGGAAGTAGCTCTGCTAACATGATTGCGATTGTGTAAATCTCCTCACCTGTCGCACAACCTGCACTCCATATTCGCAGTGATAGATTTCTCTGCTCTCTTTTTAATTTAATTAGCCGAGGTAGCAGCACATTCTGCAATAGCTCCATTTGACTCCTATCGCGAAAAAAATACGTTTCTCCAACTGTCACCCCTAAGACTAAATGCTCTATTAGCGGTGAATCGTCAGTGCAAACCATTAAATTTTGTAAATACTCCTCAGGCTGACATTTAAATTTTCGACAAGCCTCTAGTATTGTTTTATGCAGCTCACGTGTTTGATGCTTATGTATGACAATACCAAGTCGATTACGGATTACCCGTATAAAAACGGATTCGCACTCCTTGATACTGTCTAGCAATTGAGTTGTCATATCACCACTTATTCTAAATTATTCATTTCAATTTCTATTTTGTCGTTGATTTTAGATGTTGAACCAAACTAACATCCAAAACGCGACTGATATTAATTAATAACGATAATTCGTTTTCTAATGACACTGACGCTGAAAAAAAAGAAGTTGGCTTATCAAATTCGTCTTGCATTTGCAATGAGTTAGGATAGACATCGACTATTTCAAGAATTTGATCCACAACAAATCCTGCTTCATGCTTATCATCACCGCACAACAAAACAGGCACATCTAGAGAATATTTGTTGTGACGTTTCATTCCTAAACGAGTAGCTAAGTCAATAATAGGAGTGCTTTTCCCCGAAATATTCATTAATCCAACTATATAATTCGGGCTACTAGGAATCGTTTCAAGAAAAACAAGAGGAAGAACTTTGCTGACATTTTGTAAATCTATACAAAGTCGCATGTCTTGTAGGACAAAATGCAAAAGCTGTAATTTGCTATTTTTTAAAAGACTAGTCATGGTAAAGTCCTTTTCTTACCTAGACAGTATATCATTTTTTGGTTGCATAGGGTCTGTTTACATTAATCATTACGCGCTTAACTTTACCAAAGGAGCCATTTCTTGAGCAAATTGATCTTGAATTTGCTTTTTACGCTCATCAACTATTACCTGCTGCTCGACAGTAAATGTCTTAATGCACGAACACTGAAAGAACCCTAAGTTATTTTGAAAATTACTCAACCGAGTATTCAGATCTTCACCTTTATTTGATCCTATATGTGCAATCACTTTTTTGAAGACGTCCAAATCTTTCAGTAACGGCGAAAGTTCATACGCCGTATTCTCATCTCCATCAACAAAATGATGCTCAGGATGCAGATCCAACCCGCGCATTAAAATAGACTTGCGTTTTTCAAATTCAATTGGAAGATGCTTTGATAATTTTATGTAAGTTATCACATGCGAAAAATCCTTTTGAATAAAGTGATCTGCAATGTGATTCATTATTTTTAAGATAGCAGTCAAATGATCCGCGTGAATTTCAAGGTCAAGAATTATTTCTAGGAATCGATAGCTATCATATACTTCATATAACTGTGACCGGATGTCCCAACGATTTTCATGCGTAATCAGAGCATCATAATCCTCACACAACTTTATTATTTTTTCTAAATAACTCACAATGTAATTATCCATTTTTGATTTTAAAACACCTTCATACATACCAAACTGCATCAAAAATATAACCATGTTGTTTAGATCTTTGGTACGCTCAAGCTCTTGAAGTGAAAT
>Ga0207030_1001_pt1 | contig 206670 bp, 191 predicted proteins | sample Alteio_BWMinCont_40_FD_153260 | JGI IMG/M metagenome (GOLD analysis project Ga0207030, IMG submission 153260) | Enriched cells from forest soil in Barre Woods Harvard Forest LTER site, Petersham, Massachusetts, United States -... | ecosystem: Environmental > Terrestrial > Soil > Temperate forest... | reverse complement strand
CATTTAAACGTAGGGACGATAGGCCATGTAGACCATGGTAAGACGACGTTGACAGCGGCATTGACGAAATGTATGGCGGAGAAATTTGGTGGAGAAGTATTAGGATATGACCAAATTGACAAAGCGCCGGAAGAAAGAGCCCGAGGTATCACGATCGCGACGGCGCATGTTGAGTATCAGTCAGATAAGAGGCATTATGCGCATGTAGATTGTCCAGGTCACGCAGATTACGTGAAGAATATGATAACTGGGGCAGCGCAAATGGACGGTGCAATATTGGTATGCTCGGCAGCAGATGGTCCTATGCCACAAACGCGAGAACATATACTATTGGCGCGTCAAGTGGGTGTGCCATATGTAGTTGTGTATTTAAACAAAGCGGACATGGTAGACGACAAAGAGTTGTTAGAGTTAGTAGAGATGGAAGTCAGAGATTTATTAAGTAGTTATGATTTTCCTGGAGATAAGACTCCTATTGTGACGGGATCAGCATTAAAGGCGTTGGAAGGAGATCAAAGCGAGATAGGCGTGCCATCGATAGTCAAGTTAGTCGAAGCTATGGATGAGTATTTTCCGCAACCAGAACGTAAGATAGACCAACCATTTTTATTACCAATAGAAGATGTATTTTCGATATCGGGTCGAGGTACAGTGGTTACAGGCCGAGTAGAGAGAGGGATAGTAAAGGTTGGAGAAGATGTAGAAATAGTGGGATTAAAACCGACGGTTAAAACGACATGTACGGGAGTGGAAATGTTTCGTAAGTTGTTAGACGAAGGGCGAGCAGGAGATAATGTAGGGGTGTTGTTAAGAGGTACAAAGCGAGAAGATGTAGAACGCGGTCAGGTTTTAGCGAAGCCAGGTTCGATAACGCCTCATACTAAATTCGAATCGGAAGTGTATGTATTATCGAAAGAAGAAGGAGGCCGGCATACACCGTTTTTCAAAGGATATCGTCCACAGTTTTACTTTCGCACTACAGATGTAACTGGAGAAGTGCAATTACCGGAAGGAGTAGAGATGGTAATGCCAGGCGATAATATACAGATGGTTGTAACATTAATAGCCCCGATTGCGATGGAAGAGGGATTACGATTTGCTATACGCGAAGGTGGCCGTACTGTAGGCGCTGGTGTTGTAGCTAAGGTTCTTGAGTAATATGAGTTTAGGCCAGTAGCTCAATTGGCAGAGCGGCGGTCTCCAAAACCGCAGGTTGGGGGTTCGAGACCCTCCTGGCCTGCCAAAGGCTGAGCAGAAAGATTGATTTGATACAAAATTAGGGCATGACATGATGGTGTCAAGAATGGAAAACCAGAGTGATAACAAGCTTGACTGGCTAAAATGGTTTGTTGTAGCTCTTTTAATAATTGCAGGAATTGTAGCGAATTATTATTACATTCAGCAGCCATGGCCTCTACGCTTTCTGGCGTGGTTATTTTTAATTGGTATTGTTATGTTTATGGCTTGCCAGACCTATAAAGGCAAACAATTGATTGCTTTTGCGCGTGATTCGCGTATCGAGCTTAGAAAAGTAGTTTGGCCAACACGACAGGAGACCGTGCAAACGACACTAGTTATTGCTGCTATGGTTGTTATTCTTGCATTAATGTTGTGGGGAATTGATGGATTATTAGTATGGCTTGTAGGCTGGCTTACTGGGCAAAGAGGATAGATCATGACTGATGAGACAATTCCAAAAAAACGTTGGTATGTTGTTCATGCATACTCTGGATTCGAGAATTTTGTCAAACAGGCATTATGCGAGCGATTAGTATTAGAAAAATTAGAAGACAAATTTGGCCAGATACTAGTACCTACAGAAGAGGTTGTCGAGTTAAGAGCAGGACAAAAGCGCAAAAGTGAACGAAAATTTTTTCCAGGTTATGTTCTAGTTGAAATGGAGATGAATGATCAAACCTGGCATATGGTTCGATCTATACCTAAAGTCTTAGGTTTTATTGGGGGCACGAGCGATAAGCCAGCTCCAATTAGTCCTAAGGAAGCAGATGTGATTTTACAGCGAATGCAGGATAGTACCGATAAGCCTAAGCCTAAAGTTCTGTTTGAAATGGGCGAAGTAGTAAGGGTAATTGATGGCCCATTTGCCGATTTTAATGGAGTTGTTGAAGAAGTTAATTATGAAAAAAATAGATTACGTGTAGCTGTTCTAATATTTGGTCGTTCAACACCAGTTGAGTTACAATTCGACCAAGTTGAGAAAGGTTAATATCATAGTGAAATAGGGAGCTGTTGAATACAGCGTTTGTACCTAATGGGGAGTATGAAATGGCTAAAAAAATTAAGGCCCTTATTAAATTACAAGTCAAGGGTGGCGCAGCAAATCCAAGTCCTCCTGTAGGCCCTGCTTTAGGCCAACATGGGGTAAATATTATGGAGTTTTGTAAAGCATTTAATGCGCAAACTCAATCACCAGATAAGCAAGGAAAACCTCTGCCTGTTGAGATTACTGTATTTGAGGACAGGAGTTTTACATTTATAATTAAAATGCCACCTGCCTCACATTTAGTGAAAGAAGCGGCAGGCATTAGTAAAGGCAGTAGTGTTCCTAATGTCAATAAAGTTGGGAAAATAAATCGTAAGCAGTTGGCAGAGATTGCAAAAGCTAAAATGCCAGATTTAAATGCGGCTAGCTTGGAATCAGCCATGCGTTCTATTGCTGGTAGTGCCCGAAGTATGGGCGTTGAAGTAGAAGGAGAATAATAATGCCAGCATTATCTAAGCGTAATCGTTTAATCCAAGAAAAAATTAAACCGGGGAAAATTTATACCGCGCAGGAAGCATTTAAATTATTAAAGGAAATGCCTTTGGCAAAGTTTCGTGAGAGCGTTGATCTTAGCATTAATTTAGGCGTTGATCCGCGTAAATCTGATCAAGCAGTTAGAGGTGCTGTTGTTTTGCCTAAGGGTACTGGGCGTGAAATTAGAGTTGCTGTATTTACGAGTGTGGCAAATACAGAAGCAGCTATAAAGGCTGGTGCTGATATTGCAGGTTTAGAAGATTTAGCTGAGAAAGTCAAAGCCGGTGAGTTAAATTTTGATATTGTCATAGCAACACCTGATGCTATGCGTGTTGTCGGCCAATTAGGGCAACTATTGGGTCCTCGTGGACTAATGCCTAATCCTAAAGATGGGACAGTAACCACTGATATAGTAAATGCTGTAAAAAATGCTAAGGCGGGTCAGGTTCGTTATCGTACGGATAAGGGTGGCGTTATACACTGCACAATTGGAAAGATTGATTTTGAAGTTGCAGATTTAACCCAAAACCTAGAGGCAATTTTAGTAGCTTTAAAGAAAGCAAAGCCTACAAGTGCAAAAGGGTTATATTTTAAAAAAATTACTCTTTCAAGCACGATGGGCCCAGGATTAGCAATTGATGTTTCAAGTTTAGCTATATGATTTAGGCTTGATTTCAATTGAAAGATTGAAATGTGAGCCAGTGACTTTGTGGGGTTATGAGATTTAGTTTAGCTGTAGCAAATAAATCTCTAATTGCCTGTCAAAGACCGTAGGTGTGTAAGTAGCTTAATTTAGTTTTTTTCCTCAGATTTATGAGAAGAAACTTTGCCTACGCAGATGGTAGTACCACTGAAGGTATTGCTGTAATTTAGTAAGATGTCGATTTATTTCGATATCAATCTATAACTTACAAAGGTTGTAAGAGTAGAAAAAGGCTTTAGGAGGGAGGTAGTAAGTGACTCTGAGATTAGAAGATAAAAAAGCCATTGTTGCTGAGGTAGCACAAGTTGCGAAACATGCCACTTCTGTCGTTGCGGCAGATTATTGTGGTTTAACGGTTGCACAACTTACAAATTTACGTAAGTCAGCGCGTGAAGTTGGAGTATACATGCGTGTTGTGCGTAATACTTTGGCAAGTCGAGCATTTGAAGGGACAAATTTTGCTTGTATGCAACCTGCATTAATTGGACCTTTAGTATTAGCCTTTTCAAGTGAAGAACCTAGTGCTGCGGCTCGATTGATTCGTGATTTTGCTAAAACATGTGAAAAGCTTAAAGTTAAAGCATTATCAATTGATGGTAAATTATTACCAGCAACTGATTTGGCTGCATTAGCGAGCTTGCCAACACGTAATGAAGCAATTTCCCAGCTTATGTCAGTTATGCTTGCGCCAATAACTAAACTGGTGCGTACGCTTTCTGAGCCTCATGCAAAACTAGTACGTACAATAGCTGCTGTTAAAGATACTAAGCAATAGTTATTGTGTAAAATTAATTTAAATTGATATTTGGAGTGATGAAAATCATGGCCGTTAGTAAAGAAGATATATTACAAGCTATTTCTGATATGAGTGTTATGGATGTGGTTGAGCTCATTAAGTCAATGGAAGATAAATTTGGCGTTTCAGCTGCAGCAGCAGTTGCTGTTGCAGGCCCTGCTGCAGGCCCTGCAGCTGCTGTAGAAGAGAAAACCGAATTTAATGTTATGATGACAAAAGTTGGCGATAATAAGATCAATGTCATCAAAGCTATTCGTACGATTACAGGTCTTGGTTTGAAAGAGGCTAAGGATTTAGTTGAATCTGCCCCAGCAGCAGTAAAAGAAGGTGTTAATAAAGCTCAAGCAGATGAAATTAAAAAACAGCTTGAAGAAGCAGGAGCTACTGTTGAAGTTAAATAGAAGCTCTTTCGTAAATAAACTACGATACTTAGCTGACTTAGTTTCGGCCGGGCGATACTTATCTCCGGCCTTTTCTATTTGATTAGTATTTATGTGGTTGAAATGTGCTCAGGCACGCTTTATACGCTTTATCGATAAATCACGCAGAGGTACCTACATATGGGGTCAATGTACTCTTACACTGAGAAAAAGCGAATTCGTAAAGACTTTGGTAAACATCCAAGTACCATTGAAACGCCCCCCTTACTTGAACTTCAGTTAGAGTCTTATTACAAGTTTCTTCAAGCAGATGTTGATCCAAAGAAAATGGGAGCTTATGGGTTACATGGTGCTTTTAAGTCTGTTTTTCCTATAGTTAGTTTTTCAGGCAATGCAGAGCTAGAGTATGTAAGTTATCGATTGGGTGAATCAGTATTTGATGTCAAAGAATGCAAGATGCGCGGTTTGACTTATGGCGCTTCATTAAGAGTAAAAGTTCGTTTGGTTCATTATGATAAAGAGTCAAATGATGATAGTAAAGCTATTAAAGACGTAAAAGAACAAGAAGTATACATGGGTGAAATTCCACTAATGACCAATCATGGTACTTTTGTTATTAATGGTACTGAGCGTGTTATTGTTTCTCAATTGCATCGCTCCCCAGGGGTGTTTTTTGAGCATGATAGGGGGAAAACACATTCGTCAGGAAAGTTATTATTTTCTGCACGTATAATTCCCTATCGTGGTTCTTGGCTTGATTTTGAGTTTGATCCAAAAGATTGTATTTATGTGCGCATCGACAGACGGAGGAAGCTACCTGCTACAATTTTGTTGCGTGCGTTAGATTACACTGTTGAACAAATATTGGGTATGTTTTTTGAGAATAATGTTTTTCATATTAATAGTGGTGAATTTAGCTTAGATCTTATCCCAGAGCGCTTACGTGGTGAGATTGCTCCTTTTGAAATTAAAAAGGCGGGGAAAGTTATTGTAGAAAAAGGTCGACGTATAACAGTAAGGCATATTGCTCAGTTAGAAAAAGCTAAGATAAAAACTTTAGACGTGCCTGCTGATTACTTATTAGGCAAGGTATTGGCTAAATCTATTGTTAATAATGAAACAGGAGAAGTACTTGCAAATGCAAATGATTTAATAACAAGTGATATGTTTAAAGCATTTGTGGATGCAGGAATCAAAACATTTGAAACACTTTACATTAATGATATTGATCATGGATCTTATATGTCAGATACCCTTAGGGTTGATCCGACTACTAGTCCTCTTGAAGCGCTGGTGGAAATTTATCGAATGATGCGGCCAGGCGAACCACCTACCAAGGATGCGGCTGAAGCTTTGTTTAAAAATTTATTTTTCAGTTCAGATAGGTATGATTTGTCAGACGTTGGTCGAATGAAGTTTAATAGACGTGTTGGTCGCAAAGAAGAAACTGGCCAAGGTGTTTTAACAAACGAAGATATTATCGCTGTAATGAGAACACTAATCAGTATTCGAAACGGTGATGGCGTAGTTGATGATATTGATCACCTAGGAAATAGGCGAGTTCGCAGTGTAGGCGAAATGACGGAGAATCAATTTCGTGTTGGTTTGGTAAGGGTAGAGCGAGCTGTTAAAGAAAGGCTTTCCTTATCTGAATCTGAAAATTTAATGCCACAGGATTTAATTAATGCTAAACCTATTACTGCAGCAATTCGCGAATTTTTCGGTTCTAGTCAGTTATCCCAGTTTATGGATCAAAATAATCCTCTATCTGAGATTACTCATAAAAGAAGGGTGTCAGCATTAGGGCCTGGCGGTTTGACAAGAGAGCGTGCGAGCTTTGAGGTCCGCGACGTTCATCCCACTCACTATGGCCGAGTTTGTCCGATTGAAACGCCAGAAGGACCAAACATTGGGTTGATCAACTCTCTGGCAGTTTATGCAAGAACAAATTCTTATGGTTTTTTAGAGAGTCCTTATCGCAAAGTAGTAAATAGTCGGTTAACAGATGAAGTTATTTTTTTATCTGCAATTGAGGAGGGCGATTATGTTATTGCCCAAGCCAGTGCAACTACAGATATTAAAGGTAAATTAACGGATGCTTTGGTTCCTGTCAGGCACAAAGATGAATTTACATTAACAACGCCTGATCGTGTGCAGTTCATGGATGTTTCCCCTAAACAAATTGTATCAGTAGCAGCAGCTTTAATTCCATTTTTAGAGCATGACGATGCTAATCGTGCATTAATGGGATCTAATATGCAGCGCCAAGCTGTGCCTACATTGAAAACGGAAAAGCCGTTAGTTGGTACAGGCATGGAACGCATTGTTGCTAAGGATTCTGGTGTAACAGAAGTTGCGAAAAGAGGAGGATCTGTAGATTATGTGGATGCTTCACGTATTGTTATTCGAGTAAATGATTCAGAGGCTGAATCCGGAACGACAGGTGTTGACATCTATAATCTAACTAAATATACACGGACTAATCAAGATACGTGTATAAATCAAAAGCCTTTAGTACAAATTGGAGATTCTATTGCTAAGGGAGATGTATTAGCTGATGGCCAATCTACTGACTTAGGTGAGTTAGCATTGGGTCAGAATCTTCTAGTCGCATTTATGCCTTGGAATGGTTATAACTTTGAAGATTCAATTCTAATATCTGAACGTGTTGTGCAAGAAGATCGGTTTACTAGTATCCATATAGAAGAACTTACTTGTGTAGCCCGTGATACTAAATTAGGTGTAGAGGAAATAACTGCAGATATTCCAAACGTAGGTGAAAGCGCGCTGTCAAAGCTAGATGATTGCGGAATTGTGTATATTGGAGCTGAAGTTAAGTCGGGCGATATTTTAGTAGGTAAAGTAACTCCTAAAGGCGAAACACAACTCACTCCTGAAGAAAAGCTGCTTCGTGCCATTTTTGGTGAAAAAGCTTCTGATGTAAAAGATACATCATTGCGTGTGCCTACAGGCATGGAAGGAACTGTTATTGATGTTCAGGTTTTTATACGTGAAGGTGTGGAAAAGGACGTACGTGTATTAGATATAGAAAAAGAAGAACTAGATAAAGCAAAACAAGACTTAACGGATGAATTAAGAATAAGAGAAAACGATATATTTCAGCGCGTTGAAAGATTGCTGTTGAATAAAATAGCGGATGGTGGTCCAGCAAAAATTAAGAAAGGAACCAAGATCAGTCCTGAGTATTTAACGGAAATTGCTCGCGAGAAATGGTTTGAAATTAATCTACGTGATGAAGATCACAATAAACAGCTAGAAGCTGCTGATAAACAACTTAAGCATGAACGGATAGAGTTTGAAAAGGCCTATGAAGCTAAGCGTAATAAAATTACTCAAGGTGATGATTTAGCTCCTGGAGTATTGAAAATTGTTAAAGTTTATATGGCAGTTAAGAGGAGAGTTCAGCCAGGTGACAAGATGGCAGGAAGGCATGGTAACAAAGGTGTCATTTCTACAATTGTTCCAGTGGAAGATATGCCGTATATGGCAGACGGTACACCTGTTGATATTGTTTTAAATCCATTGGGCGTACCCTCACGTATGAATATAGGCCAAGTTTTGGAGACCCACCTAGGATGGGCGGCTAAAGGCTTAGGCCTTAAAATTGGTCAAATGATGTCCGCTCAACAGTCAGTGAAAAATATACGCCAGTTTTTAGGATCTATTTACAATACTGATAAGCATAAAGAAAATTTATCTAGCTTATCTGATGATGAAGTAAAGGGATTAGCTAAAAACTTATGTGGTGGTGTACCTATGGCCACACCTGTATTTGATGGTGCAACCGAAGAAGAAATCAAGGCTATGTTGAAGTTAGCTGATCTTCCTGAAAGTGGGCAAACAACATTATATAATGGTCGCACAGGTGATATGTTCGAACGTCCAGTGACTGTTGGCTATATGTATATGATGAAACTAAATCATTTAGTTGATGATAAAATGCATGCTCGCTCTACTGGATCTTATAGCTTAGTTACTCAGCAACCTTTAGGCGGTAAGGCTCAGTTTGGTGGTCAACGCTTTGGTGAAATGGAAGTGTGGGCATTGGAAGCTTATGGGGCTGCATATACCTTGCAAGAAATGCTAACAGTGAAATCAGATGATGTGGGTGGTCGTACTAAGATGTATAAAAATATTGTCAACAGTGATCATTATATGGAATCGAGCATGCCTGAAGCTTTTAATGTACTAATCAAAGAAATACGTTCTTTGGCTATTAATATTGAGCTTGAGTAAAATTTAGTCATTTATGTTGGCCATTTACAAAGAATGATGAGAACCAACTGTGTGAAAGCACTGGCATTTTAAGTGTATTCATTAAACTGCTGGTGTATTAATTGATTTCAATGAGGGGGAATAGTCTTGAGAGATTTACTGAATCTGGTAAAGCAGCAAACACAGTTAGAAGAGTTTGATGCGATTCATATTGGTCTCGCGTCTCCGGATATGATTCGTTCATGGTCGTATGGTGAAGTAAAGAAGCCTGAAACTATTAATTATCGGACGTTTAAACCAGAACGAGACGGACTTTTTTGTGCAAAAATATTTGGTCCTGTCAAAGATTACGAATGCTTGTGTGGAAAATATAAACGTCTAAAACACCGTGGTGTTGTTTGCGAAAAATGTGGCGTAGAAGTTACTTTATCGAAGGTAAGACGAGATAGAATGGGCCATATTGAACTGGCTAGTCCTATTGCTCATATTTGGTTTTTACGCTCACTTCCATCACGCATTGGTCTATTGCTAGACATCACGTTACGCGACATTGAGCGAGTGCTATATTTTGAAGCATACGTAGTTATAGATCCTGGAATGACTCAGCTTGAACGGGGACAACTTCTTTCTGAAGAAGCTTATTACGATGCTATTGAGGAGTATGGTGATGAGTTCGATGCTAGGATGGGAGCTGATGCGGTTCAAGAATTGCTAAGGGCTCTTGATCTTGATCAGGAAATTGCTAAATTAAAAGAGGATATAGGAAGCACTACATCAGAAGCCAAATTAAAGAAATTTTCTAAACGTCTTAAGCTTATGGAAGCGTTTTTAGCCTCTGGAAATAAACCAGAGTGGATGGTGTTGACTGTATTGCCAGTATTGCCACCTGATTTGCGACCATTAGTACCTCTTGACGGCGGCAGATTTGCTACATCTGATCTTAATGATTTATATCGACGTGTAATTAATCGAAATAATCGACTTAAGCGTTTGCTCGATCTTAATGCTCCTGATATTATTGTTCGAAATGAAAAACGTATGCTCCAAGAGTCAGTAGACGCTTTATTGGATAATGGTCGTAGAGGTAGAGCAATTACTGGCTCGAATAAACGTCCGTTAAAATCTTTAGCAGATATGATTAAAGGTAAACAAGGGCGATTTCGACAAAATCTCTTGGGTAAACGTGTTGATTACTCAGGACGATCAGTGATCGTTGTGGGTCCTACATTACGGTTACACCAATGTGGTCTACCCAAAAAAATGGCTCTTGAGTTGTTTAAGCCCTTTATTTTTAGTCGTCTTCAGTTCCAAGGTTTAGCATCTACAATTAAAGCTGCAAAAAAGATGGTTGATCGTGAAGATCCGGCAGTGTGGGATATTTTGGAGCAAGTAATTCGTGAACATCCCGTTTTGCTTAATCGTGCTCCGACTCTTCACCGTTTAGGTATTCAAGCATTTGAACCTACTTTAATTGAGGGTAAAGCTATTCAGTTACATCCTCTGGTTTGTACGGCATATAACGCAGACTTTGACGGAGATCAGATGGCAGTGCATATTCCACTGTCTTTAGAGGCTCAGCTTGAAGCTCGATCATTAATGATGTCTACTAACAATATCTTATCTCCAGCGAATGGTGAGCCAATAATAGTTCCTTCTCAAGATGTGGTTTTAGGTCTTTATTATTTAACAAGGTCGAGTATTAATGCGCGCGGTGAAGGGATGATCTTTACCGATGTAAACGAAGTTCATAGAGCATACGAAAATAAGCTTGTTGAATTGCATGCAAAAGTTCGAGTAAGAATAAAAGAGTTTCTTATAGATGAGCATTCAAACGGATTCAAAGAAAACATTCGGCTTGTTGAAACTACAGTAGGTCGTGCCCTAATGTCAGAGTTGTTACCAAAAGGATTATCTTTTGACCTGGTTAACTGTGCAATGACCAAAAAATCTATTTCAAGTCTTATTAATGTTTGTTATAGAAATGTTGGATTAAAAGCGACAGTTATCTTTGCTGATCAACTAATGTACATGGGGTTTCATTACGCCACAAAATCCGGTGTTTCAATTGGTATTGATGACTTAGTCATTCCAAAAGATAAAGTAGAAATAGTTGCTCAAGCTGAAGATGAAGTCAGTAAAATACAAGCTCAATACTCTTCTGGTTTAGTAACGCAAGGTGAACGCTATAATAAGGTCGTAGATATTTGGTCACGAACAAACGATTTAGTAGCTAAAGCCATGATGACTCAACTTTCAACTGAAATGACTAAAGACTCTAAAGGTCAGAAAGTTAGGCAGGAGTCTTTTAACTCAATTTATATGATGGCTGATTCTGGAGCCCGTGGCTCTGCTGCACAGATTCGTCAGTTAGCAGGAATGAGAGGCTTGATGGCTAAGCCAGATGGGTCAATTATCGAAACACCTATTACAGCAAATTTCCGCGAAGGTTTGAACGTATTGCAATATTTTATATCAACTCACGGTGCTCGTAAGGGGTTGGCCGACACTGCATTGAAAACTGCTAACTCAGGCTACTTAACACGAAGACTTGTAGATGTTGCTCAAGATCTAGTTATTACTGAAGAAGATTGTGGTACTAGCCAAGGCGTTACAATGACGCCACTTATTGAGGGTGGTGATGTCGTTGAACCATTGCATGAGCGAGTTCTAGGAAGAGTGGTTGCTCAAGATGTAGTAAATCCAGCCACGGGTGATGTAATTACAAATACGGGAGTATTGCTAGACGAGACTTGGGTGGCCAAGCTTGAAGAGGCAACTGTTGATCAGGTATTTGTTCGTTCACCAATTACATGTGAATCTCGTTACGGAATCTGCTCTGCTTGTTATGGGCGAGATCTTGCAAGAGGGCATAGGGTTAATATTGGCGAGGCGGTTGGTGTAATTGCTGCTCAGTCTATCGGAGAGCCTGGAACCCAGCTAACTATGAGAACATTCCATATTGGTGGCGCTGCATCAAGAGCGACAGCTGCTAATAATGTCCAGGTCAAAATGACTGGTAAAGTGAAATTGCATAACGTTAAGATTGTTCAGCACCATAGCGGTCGATATGTGGCTGTTTCTCGTTCGGGTGAATTTGCTGTAGTAGATGAGCATGGTCGCGAACGTGAGAGATATAAGATACCTTATGGTGCAGAGCTAAGTGTGGCCGATGGGTCCAGAGTAGATGCTGGTCAGATTGTGGCCAATTGGGATCCGCACAGTCATCCTGTCATTACTGAAGTGGCTGGTAAAATTAAGTTTGCTGACATGGTTGAAGGCGTTACCATGAATAGGCAAACTGATGAGATGACAGGGCTTTCTAATATTGTCATTTCTGATCCAAAGCAACGTGGCGTAAGTGGAAAAGAGCTTAAGCCTATGATTAAATTAGTTGATGAGAATGGAGAAGACCTTTATTTAGCCGGTACAAGTTTAACTGCACAATACTTTTTACCTCCTGATGCAATCGTAAACTTTGAGGATGGCGCGAGAGTTAAAGTAGGTGATGTGCTTGCTAGGATTCCACAAGAAACATCGAAAACAAGAGATATAACAGGTGGATTGCCTCGGGTTGCCGATTTATTTGAGGCAAGACGTCCAAAAGATCCCGCGATTTTAGCAGAAACTTCTGGTATAATTAGCTTCGGAAAAGAAACGAAGGGTAAGCGGCGGTTAATAATTACTAATACAAATGGGGATATACACGAAGAATTAATTCCGAAATGGAGACATGTTAGTGTTTTTGAAGGCGAACATGTTGAGAAAGGTGAGGTTATCGCTGAAGGGTCACTAAATCCCCATGACATACTGCGATTACTTGGAACGAATGCGTTAGCTAATTTTATAGTGAACGAAGTACAAGATGTTTATCGTCTGCAAGGTGTTAAAATTAACGACAAGCACATTGAAGTTATTATTCGCCAAATGTTACGAAAGGTACTAGTGATGCATGCGGGAGATTCAAGCTTCTTGAAAGGCGAGCAAGTTGAATATACCCAATTAAGAGAGGAAAATTTTCGTCTCAATAATGATACTAGTAAGATTACAGCACGCTATGAGCCAGTATTGTTGGGTATTACTAAAGCATCATTAGCTACAGAATCTTTTATTTCCGCTGCATCGTTTCAAGAAACGACACGAGTATTAACTGAAGCTGCTGTTAATGGAAAAGCAGATGAATTACGGGGATTGAAAGAAAATGTTATAGTGGGAAGACTTGTTCCTGCGGGGACTGGATTAGCGTATCATTCAGGTCGCAAAGTTAAGAAGAAGCATTATCCTGATAATGAGAGGATAGTTGAAGACTAGACAATGCGGTAAAAATACAGACGATTAGTTTCGTAAAGATAAATAGAAGCAATGTAACATTAATAAGGTTGTGAGGAAGAAGAATTCTAGACTAATTTTTTAAGAAATCATTAAGGTGCGTCAAATATACAAACGTATATTTGATGAGCAATGATGATTTTATAAAAAAAATCACAGAAGTTATCAATATAACTACTAACTAGACTTGACATCCCGCGTAGTCCTTTTTAGAATCGCGCCTCCTCCTAAGAAGTTGGAGGTGATACTGCTACATTGTTTCCTTAGATATAAACTATGCTTATTAGGCTGGAGCTTTAGGAATGCCAACGATAAATCAACTTGTGCGGAAGCCACGGGTACCAAAAACAGTTAAGTCTACTGTGCCTGCGTTAAATGGTTGTCCACAAAAACGCGGCGTATGTACGCGTGTATATACGACAACACCAAAAAAGCCAAACTCAGCGTTACGTAAAGTTGCGCGTGTGAGACTGACCAATGGAGCTGAAGTAACTACGTATATTGGAGGAGAAGGTCATAATCTACAAGAGCACTCTGTGGTCTTAATTCGGGGAGGTCGTGTAAAGGACTTACCAGGTGTGAGATATCATGTTGTCAGAGGTAGTTTAGATACTGCGGGTGTATCGGCTCGGCGACGAGGACGCTCCAAGTACGGTGCTAAGAAACCTAAAGAATAAGATTATTTATCTTAATGATATGATGTATTGATAGGAAAGCGAAGCAATGCCAAGAAGAAAAGCTGCAATTAAAAGAGAAGTTCTGCCAGATCCATTGTACGGTAGTGATAGGCTGGCAAAGTTTATCAATGTGATAATGCGAAGAGGGAAAAAATCTCTTGCTGAAAATATTGTTTATGATGCTTTAAATGAAGTAAATAAGCGTCTGAAAAAGGATAGAAGTCACTCGAAGAAGGACGAAGGTAGTGATTCAGAGAATGGTGGACGACATGTCACGTCGTCAGTGAAGACTAAAAATGTTTCAAACAAAGAAGGCCTAGAGGTGCTTGATAAGGCGTTGAATAATGTTCGCCCGACGGTTGAAGTCAAATCTAGACGTGTCGGTGGCGCCACATATCAAGTCCCTATTGAAGTAGCTATGGATAGAGGTATTGCATTAGCAATGCGATGGGTTATAAAAGCAGCAAAAGATAGATCAGAAAAAACAATGGTGTTGCGACTTGCTGCCGAAATTCTTGATGCTCATGAGGGGCGTGGTACAGCAGTAAAGATTCGTGATGATATGCATAGAATGGCAAAAGCAAATCAAGCATTTGCACACTATCGTTGGTAAACAAGGGGTATATAACAGTGACACCAAGAGCCACTCCAATTGATCGTTATAGAAATATCGGCATCATGGCACATATTGATGCAGGTAAAACAACTACAACAGAACGCGTACTATATTACACCGGTGTTTCTCACAAGATTGGAGAGGTTCACGAAGGTGCAGCTGTTATGGATTGGATGGAACAAGAGCAAGAACGAGGAATTACAATAACCTCAGCTGCAACAACTTGCTTCTGGTATGGGATGGATAAACAATTTCCGCAGCATAGAATAAATATTATTGATACACCTGGACACGTAGATTTTACTATTGAAGTTGAAAGATCACTCCGAGTACTGGATGGTGCATGTGCAGTACTTTGTGCGGTTAGTGGTGTCGAGCCACAAACCGAAACGGTATGGCGTCAAGCAAACCGTTATGGTGTTCCACGTATAGGATTTGTTAACAAAATGGATAGGGCCGGGGCAGACTTCTTACGAGTAGTAAAACAAGTTCGGACACGTTTAGGTGCGAATCCTGTTCCCATTCAATTACCCATCGGAGCTGAGGAGCATTTTGAAGGTGTGGTTGATCTTCTTAGAATGAAGAGTATTTATTGGAATGAAGAAAACAAAGGAATGACATATGAGGCTCGAGATATTTCACCTGATATGTTAGACGAGTGCAGAAAATGGCGTGAGAGTATGGTTGAAGCGGCTGCTGAGGCTTCTGAAGAGCTAATGAATAAATATCTTGAGCAAGGAGAGCTTTCTGAGCAAGAAATCAAGTCTGGATTAAGAATTCGTACGATTAAAAACGAAATTATTCCTATGGTATGTGGTTCAGCATTTAAAAACAAAGGGGTTCAAGCATTACTTGATGGAGTAGTAGAATATCTACCATCTCCTGCTGATGTACCTGCCGTGACGGGCAATAAAGATGATGCTAATAACACGCCAATAGAAAGGCACCCTGATGATAATGAGCCTTTTTCAGCGCTAGCATTTAAAATCGCGACAGATCCTTACGTTGGCACCTTGACGTATTTTCGTGTTTATTCAGGCGTACTAAAGTCGGGAGATACTGTCTATAACCCTATTAAAGACAAAGATGAGCGTATTGGCAGACTGCTTCAAATGCATGCGAATAATCGACAGGAAATTAAGGAAGTTAGAGCGGGAGACATAGCAGCTGCGGTTGGACTGAAAAAGGTTACGACCGGAGACACATTATGTTCTCTAGATGATGTGATTATTCTAGAAAGAATGGTCTTTCCTGAGCCTGTAATAGCAGTTGCAGTTGAACCTAAGACAAAAGCTGACCAGGAAAAAATGGGTGTTGCGTTAGGTAAACTAGCTCAGGAGGATCCATCTTTCCGCGTGCATACAGATGAGGAGTCTGGACAAACAATAATTCAAGGTATGGGTGAATTACACCTTGAAATTATTGTAGACCGAATGAAAAGAGAGTTTGGAGTAGATGCAAACGTTGGTAAGCCACAAGTAGCATATCGAGAAACAATCCGGACGACTGTTGAACAAGAAGGAAAATATGTTAAACAATCTGGAGGTAAAGGACAATATGGTCACGTTTGGATTCGTATTGAACCAAAAGAGCCAGGCACTGGGTATGAATTTATAAATGCTATTGTTGGTGGCGTAATTCCAAGAGAGTTTATAGCGCCTATTGACAAAGGTATTAAAGAACAAATGGAAAATGGTGTAATTGCTGGGTTTCCTGTTGTAGATGTTAAAGTCACTGTCTTCGATGGCTCTTACCACGATGTGGATTCGAATGAAATGTCATTTAAAATTGCAGGTTCAATGGCATTCAAAGAAGGTGCAAAGAAAGCAAGGCCAGTTCTGTTAGAACCTATTATGAAAGTAGAGGTTGTGACCCCGGAAGAATACATGGGCGACGTGATGGGTGATTTAAATCGACGTAGAGGTATCCTACAAGGGATGGATGATTCACCTTCTGGTAGAGTTATCAAAGCCGAAGTCCCCTTGGGAGAAATGTTTGGCTATGCTACAGATGTGCGCTCTATGTCACAAGGAAGAGCTACATATACGATGGAATTTTCAAAGTATAGTGAAGCGCCTGCAAGTATAACAGAGCAAATAATGAGTAAAACTACCGCATAATAATGAGTTAGATAAAAGATTAATTTGAGAGGATAAAAACATGGCAAAAGCTGTATTTGAGCGAAACAAGCCGCATTTAAACGTAGGGACGATAGGCCATGTAGACCATGGTAAGACGACGTTGACAGCGGCATTGACGAAATGTATGGCGGAGAAATTTGGTGGAGAAGTATTAGGATATGACCAAATTGACAAAGCGCCGGAAGAAAGAGCCCGAGGTATCACGATCGCGACGGCGCATGTTGAGTATCAGTCAGATAAGAGGCATTATGCGCATGTAGATTGTCCAGGTCACGCAGATTACGTGAAGAATATGATAACTGGGGCAGCGCAAATGGACGGTGCAATATTGGTATGCTCGGCAGCAGATGGTCCTATGCCACAAACGCGAGAACATATACTATTGGCGCGTCAAGTGGGTGTGCCATATGTAGTTGTGTATTTAAACAAAGCGGACATGGTAGACGACAAAGAGTTGTTAGAGTTAGTAGAGATGGAAGTCAGAGATTTATTAAGTAGTTATGATTTTCCTGGAGATAAGACTCCTATTGTGACGGGATCAGCATTAAAGGCGTTGGAAGGAGATCAAAGCGAGATAGGCGTGCCATCGATAGTCAAGTTAGTCGAAGCTATGGATGAGTATTTTCCGCAACCAGAACGTAAGATAGACCAACCATTTTTATTACCAATAGAAGATGTATTTTCGATATCGGGTCGAGGTACAGTGGTTACAGGCCGAGTAGAGAGAGGGATAGTAAAGGTTGGAGAAGATGTAGAAATAGTGGGATTAAAACCGACGGTTAAAACGACATGTACGGGAGTGGAAATGTTTCGTAAGTTGTTAGACGAAGGGCGAGCAGGAGATAATGTAGGGGTGTTGTTAAGAGGTACAAAGCGAGAAGATGTAGAACGCGGTCAGGTTTTAGCGAAGCCAGGTTCGATAACGCCTCATACTAAATTCGAATCGGAAGTGTATGTATTATCGAAAGAAGAAGGAGGCCGGCATACACCGTTTTTCAAAGGATATCGTCCACAGTTTTACTTTCGCACTACAGATGTAACTGGAGAAGTGCAATTACCGGAAGGAGTAGAGATGGTAATGCCAGGCGATAATATACAGATGGTTGTAACATTAATAGCCCCGATTGCGATGGAAGAGGGATTACGATTTGCTATACGCGAAGGTGGCCGTACTGTAGGCGCTGGTGTTGTAGCTAAGGTTCTTGAGTAATTAATTATGACAACTGGAAGAAAAAGCCAAAGAATACGAATTCGTCTAAAAGCGTTTGACCATCGCTTAATCGATCGTTCAACACGTGAAATTGTTGAAACAGCTAAACGTACAGGTGCTCAAGTTCACGGTCCGATACCTTTGCCAACGCAAATTGAGCGATATACCGTGTTGGTATCACCTCATGGTGATAAGGATGCGCGCGACCAGTACGAGCTTCGTACACATAAACGTGTTGTAGATATTAATCAACCAACTGACAAGACTATTGACGCGTTAATGAAGCTAGATTTAGCTGCTGGAGTTGATGTTCAAATTAGTGTGGATGTTGAGAATTAAGACTTAGGCACTCTGTGCCTGAGCTTTTTTAAGAGGCGGCAAAAATGACTATAAGCTTAGTCGGACGAAAATGTGGAATGACACGAGTATTCACTGAAGATGGTGTCTCTATACCTGTGACTGTGCTAGAGGTGTTACCAAATCGAGTAACGCAAATAAAGACAGAAGAAAGTGATGGTTATCATGCTTTGCAAGTTACGACGGGGAATCGCAAGCGATCACGTGTAACAAAGCCATCTGCAGGACATTATGCTAAGGCAGGTATGGAACCTGGAAAAGGATTATGGGAGTTTAGATTAGACAAGAATGATAATTTAGATGGAATAGCAGTAGGGTCAGAAATCAAGGTTGATCTTTTTACAAATGGACAATGGGTCGATGTTACAGCAACCAGCAAAGGAAAAGGCTTTGCAGGGACAATAAAACGACACCACTTTTCAGCCCAAGATGCTACACATGGTAACTCACGCTCACATCGAGTACCTGGATCAATTGGGCAACGACAATCACCGGGAAAGGTGTTTAAAGGCAAGAAAATGTGCGGACAGTTAGGTAATGTTAAACGTACTATTCAGTCTCAACAAATTGTACGTATCGATGTAGATAGGAATTTACTTCTAATAAAGGGTGTAGTGCCAGGTGCTCCTGGTGGTGATGTAATTATTCGCCCCGCGGTTAAAATGAGCATGAAGGGGGTTCACTAATGGAATTAAATTTAATTGGTTCTAAAAATAAAAAAGTTGAAGTTGCAGATAATATTTTTGCTTGTGAGTTTAATGAGCCTCTAATTCACCAGGTTGTAACAGCATTTCTTGCAGGAGGGAGAGCTGGAACACAGGCACAGAAAACACGATCCGAAGTTCGTGGCGGAGGTATTAAGCCGTGGAGACAAAAAGGAACAGGTCGGGCTAGGGCAGGTACAATTAGAAGTCCTATATGGAGAAAAGGTGGTGTTGTTTTTGCTGCTAAACCACGAAGTTATGCTCAGAAAGTAAATAAGAAAATGTTTCGAGCAGCATTGCGCTCAATAATGTCTGAGTTAATTAGAGTAGAAAGACTTTGTGTGGTTGACACGTTTAAGGTGGATTCACATAAAACCTCAAACTTATTAAATATGTTAAGTAAATTAAATATTAATGATAATGCATTAATTATTACAGAATCTGTGGACGAAAACTTATATTTATCATCACGCAATCTAAACAAGGTAAGTGTTTGTGATGTAATGAGTATAGACCCAGTTTCGCTGGTTAAAGCTGATAACGTATTAATTACTATAGACGCGATGAAACAATTTGAGGAGTTTCTAAAATGAGCAATGAACGCCTTTTGAAGGTGATTTTATCGCCTCATATCTCTGAAAAAGCATCTATTGCGACTGAAAAGAGGCGCGAGTATGTATTTAAAGTAGTACCTGATGCTGCCAAAGATGAAATTAAATCAGCAATAGAGTTTCTATTCAAAACCGAAGTTAGTTCAGTTCGTGTTTTAAATGTAAAAACAAAACCCAAGCGCTTTGGTAAGATTGAAGGACGTAGTAAGGCTTGGAAGAAAGCATATGTCAAGCTTTGTGAAGGATGTGAGATAAGTTTTGCAAGTAGCTAATAAATATTACAACAATGAATCAGAAGCTGGGTAAATTTAGATAAGTATCTAGATTAGTATAAAGGTTATCAAAAAATTATAACTATAAGACAGATTCAGATATAAGCAGATAAGCTTTTTTAAATAAATATACAGCTTAAAGTAAAAAGGTCTTTAGTTTTGCTGGCATGCCTATATAATAGCGCAGCTCTATGCCAACTGATTTATTTAATTAATAACGGTAAAGAAGAGATATTGAGGAAAATATGGCAATTGTTAAATCTAAACCAACCTCTCCAGGGAGGCGCTTTGTTGTAAGGATTTCTAGCTCTGAACTTCACAAAGGCCAACCACATGCACCATTGCTCGTAAAAAAAAATAAGACTGGTGGGCGTAATAATTCAGGCAGAATTACATGTAGGCATATTGGTGGTGGTCATAAGCAACGATATCGTATGATCGATTTTAAGAGAAATAAAGATGGTATTATAGCTAAAGTTGAGCGTTTAGAGTATGACCCCAATAGAAGTGCGCATATTGCATTAGTTCTTTATTCAGATGGCGAAAGACGGTATATTGTTGCGCCGAAAGGCATAAAATCTGGTGATGAAATAGTGTCTGGAGTTGATGCGCCTATAAAGCCAGGAAATTGTCTCCCAATAAACAATATGCCCATTGGGTCAACCTTACACTGTGTTGAATTAAAACCAGGAAAGGGTGCACAGCTAGCTCGTAGTGCTGGGACATCTGTCCAATTAGTTGCCCGTGAAGGGGCTTACGCTACGCTAAGACTTCGTTCTGGAGAAATGCGTAAAGTATTATCTGAGTGTAGAGCTATAGTAGGTGAAGTTAGTAATTCAGAACATAATCTAATTTCATTAGGTAATGCTGGCGCAAGAAGAAGAAAAGGAATTAGACCCACTGTTAGAGGCGTTGCAATGAACCCGATAGACCATCCTCACGGCGGTGGTGAAGGTAAGACATCAGGTGGTCGCCATCCAGTGTCTCCTTGGGGAGTACCAACAAAGGGTTACAAAACTCGTAAAAATAAGCGTACTAGCAAATATATTGTACGTGACAGACGCGGTTAATATTGTTTTGGTAGTAATTTAGATTAGAGGGGTTAAACGTGCCACGTTCAGTAAAAAAAGGACCGTTTGTAGATACGCATTTAATTAAAAAAGTTGAAGAGGCTGTATCATCAAACAATAAGCGACCGATTAAAACCTGGTCTAGAAGATCAATGATACTGCCCGAGATGGTAGGATTAACAATTGCAGTGCATAACGGAAGATTACATGTGCCAGTTTTTGTCACTGAAAATATGGTAGGGCATAAGCTAGGTGAGTTTGCAGCTACACGAACGTTTAAAGGGCATTCTGGTGATAGAAAGGCAAAAGGCAAAGAAGATCAAAAGCAATGAAATTTGCAAGGGGAATAAAATAATGGAAGTCGAGGCAAAGTTGAAATATGCCAGACTGTCAGCGCAGAAGTGCCGACTGGTGTGTAATCAAGTACGAGGGCTACCTGTTGATCGTGCTTTAGATTTATTACGGTTTAGCACAAAAAAGGCGGCAGCTGTTGTAATAAAAGTATTAGAATCTGCAATAGCAAATGCAGAACATAATCAGGGCGCAGATATTGATGAATTAAGAATTGCAAGAGTATTTGCGGATCAAGGTTCAACATATAAGCGTATGCATGCTAGAGCTAAAGGTCGAGGTTGTCGAATTTTAAAACCTACCTGCCATATAACCGTTATTGTGTCTGATGAGGAGTAATTAGTCATGGGACAAAAAGTTCATCCCATAGGCATACGCTTAGGTATTGTAAAAGACTGGTCATCAAGATGGTATGCACCATCAAAAGATTTTGCGGACACCTTGTGTGCAGACATTAAAGTGCGCGAGTATTTGTATAAAAAATTATCACAGGCTGGCATTAGCCGTATTCAAATTGATAGGCCTGCACGAAATGCAAAGATTACTGTGTATACAGCCCGTCCAGGAGTGATTATCGGCCGCAGTGGAAAGGAAATCGACACATTAAGAGACGAAATTAATAAAATACTTGGCGTGCCTGTTCATATTAGCATTGAAGAAGTAAGAAAACCTGAGTTAGATGCAAAATTAGTAGCAGAGTCTATTGCACAACAATTAGAAAAACGAGTTATGTTTAGGCGTGCTATGAAACGTGCTGTGACAACAGCGATTCGTCTAGGTGCTAAGGGAATAAAAATCTGTGTAAGTGGTCGTTTAGGCGGAGCAGAAATTGCAAGAAGTGAGTGGTATAGGGAGGGTCGTGTACCACTACATACATTGCGTGCAGATATAGACTATGGACTTGGTGAAGCATTCACTACTTATGGTGTTATAGGTGTGAAGGTATGGATTTTTAAAGGTGAAGTTATTGGTGATAAAGAGCAAGCTGAGAGTGGACTACCAGCTGATAAAACTCTAGCTAAACAGGAGAAGTAACAATGTTGCAACCAAAGCGGACAAAATACCGCAAACAATTTAAAGGTCGCAACCGTGGGGTTGCTACTCGAGGGAATAAAGTTAGCTTTGGTGAGTTTGGATTAAAAGCTACTGAACATGGACGTATTACCTCTCGTCAAATAGAGGCAGCACGAAGAGCCTTATCTAGACATGTAAAGAGAGGTGGTAAAGTTTGGATAAGAATTTTTCCAGACAAGCCTATATCTAAAAAGCCACTTGAGGTGCGCCAAGGAAAGGGAAAGGGAAATGTCGAATACTGGGTTGCTTTAGTACAACCAGGGCGTATGATGTTTGAAATAGAAGGTGTTCCTGAAGATTTAGCAAAAGAAGCCTTACGGTTAGCTGCAGCTAAGCTGCCCGTTAAATCAACATTTGAAAGTCGGACGATAATGTAATGAATCTAACTGAATTGAGAAAAAAATCTGTCGAAGAGTTAAACAGCGAAATCCTAGCATTGCTGAGAGAACAGTTTAATTTGCGTGTTCAAAAAGGAATAGGACAAACACCCTCCCCACATTTATTTGGAAATGTTAGGAAGCAAATAGCACGAGTTAAAACTATCTTGAGCGAAAAAGAAGGTTCTTCAATATGATAGATCAAAAAATATTAAGCCGGACGACTGTAGTTGGAAAGGTAATTAGCGATAAAATGGACAAAACTATTGTTGTTCAGGTTGAACGGAAAATTAAACATCCGTTATATGGTAAGTACATTAAGCGTTCAACTAAAATGTATGCGCATGACAATGAAAATGTCGGAAAAGTAGGTGATTTAGTTGTTATAGCGCATAGCCGTCCGCTTTCTAAGACTAAGCACTGGGTATTGATGGAAGTTCTAGGGCGGATAGAAAACGGACAAGGTGAATAGTCTAAAATAAAATTTATATATTTTTGTATTTTTCCTTTTTCAAACATGAATGATAGTGATAGTATTGGCGGTCTTTATTTCCGTCATAATTTGGAGTTGAGTCATGATTCAAACACAGTCGATTCTGGATGTGGCAGACAATAGTGGTGCGCGTCGCGTGATGTGTATAAAGGTATTGGGGGGCTCACATCGTCGCTATGCCAGTATAGGTGACGTTATTAAAGTTAGTGTGAAAGAAGCAATTCCTCGGGGAAAAGTAAAGAAAGGGGAAGTACTCAATGCAGTAATAGTAAGAACATGCAAAGGTATTAGACGGCCTGATGGATCGCTGATTAGATTTGATGAAAATGCTGTTGTAATATTAAATGCTCAAATGCAACCAATAGGCACTAGGATCTTCGGACCTATTACACGTGAGTTGCGTGGGGATAACTTTATGAAAATCATTTCACTAGCACCAGAAGTGCTATAAATATCGACCAGAGACTAACCACATGAATAGACTAAAAAAAGGTGATGAAGTAGTTGTTATCACTGGAAGAGATAAGGGAAAAAGAGGAACTATAATAAATATTCTCGCAAAAGAAAATAAATTAGTTATAGAAGGTATTAATACAGTAAAAAAACATGTTAAAGCTAACCCAAATGCAGGTGATCGTGGTGGGATTATAATAAAATCTATTCCAATACAAGCCGCTAACGTGATGCTTTATAATCCATCGACTCAAAAAGGTAGCCGTATAGGGATTCGTGTTTTAGAGGACGGGCGTAAAGTACGCTATTTTAAATCCACTAATGAAGTGGTTGACATACAAGTATAAATAACGGGTGAGTTATGGCTAGATTGCTTGATCATTATCGTACAGAAATAATTAACATCTTGAAAGATAGATTTAAATATACATCAGTGATGCAGGTGCCACATATTACTAAAATCACACTTAATATGGGTTTGGGTAAGGCAATGGAAGATAAAAAGATTATTTCATCTGGTATGTCTGAACTTGAAAGGATTGCAGGTCAAAAACCAATTCCAACTGTATCGCGCAAATCTATAGCAGGGTTCAAGCTAAGAGAGGGGTGGCCAATAGGATGTAAGGTTACATTGCGAGGTGTGCGAATGTACGAATTTTTGGATCGCTTAATAACTATAGCATTACCAAGAGTAAGGGACTTTCGTGGGTTGAGTAGCAAATCTTTTGATGGCCGAGGCAATTATAGTCTTGGTTTTAAAGAGCAGATAGTATTTCCTGAGATAGAATATGATAAGGTTGACTCTCTGAGAGGGCTTGATATTACGATTACAACTTCTGCTAACAGTGACAAGGAAGCTCATGCGCTTTTAGAAGCTTTTAATTTCCCATTTAAAGAAAAAGAAGTGAGTTTATAGCTATGGCTAAAGTTTCAATGGTAGAGCGAGAAAAGAAACGTGTCCTGTTAAACACGAAATTTCGTGAAAAGCGGGAAATATTAAAAGAGACGATTAGTAATATGAATATTAGTGAAGAAGATCGATGGGATGCGCAGCAAAAGCTACTGTCGCTTCCTCGTGATTCAAGTGTGACGCGTCAACGTAGTCGTTGCCGATTATGTGGCAGATCACGCGCATATAACCGTTTAACAGGATTATGCAGGATACATATGCGTCATGCTGTTATGAACGGATTGGTTCCTGGTATGCATAAAGCTAGTTGGTAAATTTTAAAAAGTTAGAGGTGGTCCTAAATGTCAATGCAAGACCCAGTTGCGGATATGTTAACACGCTTGAGAAATGCACAAGCTGTGAACGAAATGAGAGTAAGTTTACCCTGCTCAAAACTTAAGAAAGCTATCCTTACAGTATTGCAGGATGAAGGGTACATTGAATCATTTAAAGAAGTAAATGAAGCTGGCAAGAATGATTTGAATGTGACATTAAAATATTATCAAGGTAAATCAGTTATTGAGAAGATCAAACGAGTTAGCCGTCCTGGGCTACGGGTATACAAAAGAACAAACGAACTGCCAACCGTACTTGCGGGAATGGGAATAGCAATTATTTCTACATCAAAAGGTGTTATGACTGAACGCTCAGCTCGAGCTAAAAAGCTGGGTGGTGAAGTATTATGTACGGTTGAGTAATGGAGAGTAAGTATGTCAGTTGTTTCAACATCAAGAGTAGGCCGAAAGCCAGTTATGATACCTGCTGGGGTACATATTAATGTTAACGGACAGGACTTAGATATTAAGGGACCAAAAGGTCACTTTTCTGTATCTATCCATCCATTTGTTAATGTGACTATAGATGATGGCTATATTACAGTTAAGTCTGACCCAAAATCCGGATACTGTCGTACTGGTTCAGGTGAAAAGCTTCTAAAGTCAATAACAGGAACTACAAGAGCTAAAATATCAAATATGATTTATGGAGTTACACATCTATTCGAACGTAAATTATTATTGGTTGGTGTAGGTTATAAGGCACAAGCAAAAGGTAAAGTTCTTGGGCTAACTTTAGGTTATTCACATCCAATTGATTTTGAAATACCCGAAGGGGTGGTTATAGAAACACCTACACCAACTGAGATTTTGGTCAAAGGTGTGAATAAAGATTTAGTTGGCCTTGTTTCATCTAAAATTCGTAATTATAGAGGTCCAGAGCCCTACAAAGGAAAGGGGATTCGATATTCAGATGAGAATATAGTACGAAAAGAAACGAAAAAGAAGTAAAGGGCAGTGTGATGAATAAAAAAATATCTAGGTTACGAAGAGCTAAAAGAGGAAGAATGAAGATTCGAGAACATGAATCTCATCGGTTATGCGTGCATAGAACACCCAGACATATTTATGCACAAGTAATAGCACCATCTGGATCAACTGTACTAGTGTGTGCTTCTACCGTTGACAAGTTAGTTAGGACGCAATCAATGCAAACCGGTAATGTCGAAGCAGCTAGGTTGGTTGGTAAAGTTGTTGCTGAGCGTGCCATAAAAGCAGGTATACGAAAAGTAGCGTTTGATAGGTCTGGATTTAATTATCATGGAAGAGTCAAAGCGTTAGCGGAAGCTGCTAGAGAAGGTGGATTAGAATTTTAAGGGCTATATATGGCAAGTTATGACCAAACAACAAAGAGTGATGGGCTTCAAGAAAAACTAGTTGCTGTATCGCGAAATGCTAAGGTAGTAAAAGGTGGCAGGATATTTAGTTTTGCTGCAATAACCGTAGTGGGCGATGGTAAGGGGCGTATTGGTGTAGGCAGAGGGAAAGCACGGGAGGTTCCTGTCGCTATTCAAAAGGCATTAGAGAGTGCTAGAAAAAATATGCACCAAGTCGTACTAAAAGAAGGGACACTTCATTGCCAAGTAATTGGGAAACATGGTGCGACTAAAGTGTTTATGAAACCCGCATCAGACGGTACTGGTATTATTGCAGGTGGTGCAATGAGAGCAGTCTTCGAAGTATTAGGGGTAAAGAACGTACTGGCAAAGATTGTTGGATCAGCTAATCCAATTAACGTCGTGAGAGCTACTTTGTCAGCGCTGGGACACTTATGCACTCCTGAATTTATCGCTGCTAAACGTGGTAAAACGGTTGAAGAGATTACTGGAAATTAGATATGACTATGAAAAAAAAACTAAAAGTTACTCTTATACGAAGTTTAAATGGAGCGCAACCTAAACATAAGCTGTGTATAAAAGGTTTAGGCTTACGACGCATGCAACAATCTGTACTTGTTAATAATGAACCGTGTATTCGCGGTATGATTAATAAAGCACATTATTTAGTATCAGTAGAGGAAGTTTAATAATGTACCTCAACACTTTAAAACCTGCGCCTGGTTCGAAGACACCAGCTAAAAGACTTGGAAGAGGGTGTGGCTCTGGAAAAGGGAAAACATGCGGCAAAGGTCATAAAGGCCAAAAAGCGCGGGCTGGCGGATACCACAAAGTTGGATTTGAGGGGGGGCAAATGCCTTTACAAAGACGAATACCGAAGTCAGGATTTCGTTCAAGAAAATCGCTTGCTAGACAAGAAATTAGACTCTCAGACTTAAATAAGTCTAATATTGTAATGGTTGATTTAATCTCACTACAAGCCGCTGGTATTGTGAAATTTTCAACTAAAATTGTTAAGATAATTTCATTCGGCAAGATAGACCGTGCATTGATTGTTAAAGGAATATCAATAACAGCAAGTGCGAGGAATGCAATTGAAACAGCTGGTGGCTCAGTAGAGTAGAGGAATAAATGACAATAAATAGGCTGGGCACGAGCGCCTCAACTGGGATTACAGACTTAAAACACCGTTTACTTTTTGTATTACTTGCTATTATTGTATTTAGAGTGGGGTCATATATTCCCGTACCAGGACTAAATCCAGAGCGATTACAGGAGCTATTTACATCTCAGCAAAATAATATAGTCGGATTGTTTAATATGTTTTCTGGCGGTGCACTAATGCGTTTTAGTGTATTTGCATTGGGAATAATGCCATATATATCAGCTTCGATTATTATTCAATTGTTGACTGTCTTATCGCCACAACTTTCTGAGCTGAGAAAAGAAGGCGAATCTGGTCAGCGGAAAATAAACAAATATACAAGATATGGGACATTATTACTATCTGCATTTCAAGCTATAGGAATTTCTAAAATGCTTGCTGCTCATGGCATAGCATTAGATCCAGGCTATGGATTCTATTTTACTTCGACTCTAACGTTAGTTACAGGTACGTTATTTTTAATGTGGTTAGGAGAGCAAGTAACTGAAAGGGGAATAGGTAATGGTATTTCGCTAATAATTTTTACTGGAATTATTGCAGGTTTTCCCGCAGCAATTGGACGAACCCTTGAAGAAGTGCGTGAAGGTCAGCTGCAGATCATTGCACTGCTTCTAGTAGTAGTTGCAGTAGTTGCGGTTGTTGCTTTTGTTGTATTTGTTGAGAGAGGGCAACGACGTATAACTATAAATTATGCGCGAAGGATGCAGGGTGGAAAAATGTATTCTGCTAAGAGCAGCCATTTGCCACTTAAAATTAATATGCCGGGTGTGATTCCACCAATATTTGCTTCAAGTATAATACTGTTTCCTGCAAGCTTGGCGCAGTGGTTTGGACATGGTAAGGGATTGGAGTGGCTAGGATCTTTTGGCATAGCCTTACAGCAACAGGGGCAACCAATTCATATGTTTTTATTTAGCGCAGCTATAATTTTCTTTTGTTTTTTTTATACTGCTCTAGTGTTTAATCCGAGAGAAACAGCAGATAATTTAAAAAAATCTGGGGCTTTTATAACAGGAATTAGACCTGGAGATCAAACAGCAAAGTATATAGATACTGTTATGACTAGGTTGACATTAGCTGGATCAATATATGTGACTTTAGTATGCTTACTACCAGAATTTATGATTTTAGCGTGGAATGTGCCTTTTTATTTTGGTGGGACATCATTACTTATCATTGTTGTAGTTGTTATGGATTTTATGGCTCAAGTACAAGCGCATGTTATGTCTTTTCAGTATGAATCTTTATTGAAAAAGGCAAACTTACGAAGTGGTGGAGCAGGTCTGATACGTTAATAATATAATATTTATATTAGCTGGAGTTATTTTATGAAAGTGGGAGCCTCTGTCAAAAAAATATGCCGGAATTGCAAAATTGTGCGTAGAAATCGTATAGTTCGTGTTATTTGTAAGGAAAAAAGACATAAACAAAAGCAAGGTTAATGGTTGATTTTTTTATATTTCAATATTAGACTTATCCGCTTTTGTAGCATAAAAAAATAAATATATCGTTTTAGGAGTTGATGAATGGCAGCACGTATTGCAGGTGTTAATATCCCTGTACAAAAACATATAGTAATAGGGCTCACGTCAATTTATGGAATTGGTCGTAGCAGAGCATCAGAGATATGTGCTTTGGCAAAAATTAGTCCCGAAAAAAAAGCTAAAGATCTTACTGAAGCTGAACTTGAAAATCTACGAATAGAAGTCGCAAGAATTCGTGTAGAAGGCGACTTGAGACGCGAGGTTTCAATGAATATAAAAAGGCTTATTGAATTAGGTACTTATCGTGGATTGCGTCATCGACGTGGCTTGCCTGTCAGAGGTCAGCGTACAAAGACTAATGCGCGTACTCGTAAGGGAAAGCGTAAGGGAAAGAATTAATTTAGAATATTTAATCGTATATACAGGAAATTAAATAGCAATGTCAGCAAATCAAACTAAAGTACATGAAGCACAGCCTGTGCCAAAATCTAAAGCTGAAGTGCACGATGAAGAAAGTGCAGGCGGGCAGTCAGGGTCAGCTGGTAGTTCATCTACTAAGACAATTAAGGCTCGAAAAAAAGCTAAGAAACTAGTTGTAGATGGTGTTGCTCATATTAGAGCATCTTTTAATAACACTATTGTTACTATTAGTGATATACAAGGAAATTCATTGGCCTGGTCAAGTGCGGCAAGCTGTGGTTATCGTGGGTCAAGAAAATCTACTCCATATGCTGCAGGTGAGGCTGCAACTAAAGTTGCGCAGATTGTTATTGATAACTATGGTATGAAAAACGTACAGGTTAGGGTGAATGGGCCTGGTCCTGGAAGAGAATCAGCAATTAGATCTCTTCATACCACTGGGCTGAAGATTTTGTCAATTACGGATGCTACAGGTATACCATTTAATGGTTGCCGTGATCCTAAGAAACGACGTGTATAGTCTCGGAGAAAGTAATGGCTAGATATTTAGGACCAAGATGTAAGCTTGCTCGAAGAGAGAAAGTAGATTTATCGCTAATGAGCGGCGTTCGCTCACTAGATACAAAATGTAAACTGGACACCCCACCTGGTGTTCATGGCGCGAGACGTGGTCGTGAAACAGAGTACGGTGTTCAGCTACGTGAAAAGCAAAAAGTGCGTCGTATATATGGTGTTATGGAAAGGCAGTTTAGGAATTATTTTAAAAAAGCTGCTCGTTTGAAAGGATCTACAGGTGAAAACCTACTTAAGTTATTAGAATGTAGGTTAGATAATATTGTTTATCGGATGGGATTTGGGTCAACTAGGGCGGAAGCAAGACAATTAGTAAATCATCGCGCGATACTTGTTAACGGAAAGATTGTTAATATACCATCATACGAGCTAATGCCTGGGGATGTTATCAGCGTAAAAGAAGGTAAAAAGAAACAACTACGTATTCAAGGTGCACTTGCGTTATCGCAAGTAAAACCTGTTTGTACGTGGGTTGATGTGGATCAGGGTGAGTTAAAAGGTGTTTTCAAACAACAGCCAGACCGTTCAGATCTTCCTTCAGATATAGCTGAGAAACTTATTGTTGAGCTTTATTCCAAATAATTTTTTGGAGTTTATGAGGTTATTTCATGCAAAATAATCCATATGATTTTTTAACACCACGTGAAATAGATGTTGAGACGATTTCTCCCTTTCATGCAAGGGTTACGCTCGAACCGTTGGAACGTGGGTTTGGTCATACATTAGGTACCACATTACGTAGAATTTTATTATCATCTATGCCGGGTGCTGCAATCACAGAAGTCAAAATTGATGGAGTGTTGCATGAATATAGTACGATTCCTGGTGTCCAAGAAGATGTAATTGAAATTCTATTAAATTTAAAAAACGTTTCGATAAAGCTGCACGGTCGTGAAGAAGTAATATTAAAATTAAGTAAAAAAGGCCCTGGCCTTGTTACTGCCTCAGATATTGAGCTTGAGCATGATGTAGAAATTGTAAATCCTGATCATGTGATTGCTCATCTAAATGAAGCAGGTATGCTGAACATGACTTTAAGAGTTGCTTTAGGTCGTGGCTATCAGACTGCCTCTTCTAGAGAGATGCTATCTGTTGGAGATGAAAAAACTACAATTGGTGTATTACATCTGGATGCAAGCTTTAGTCCAGTCAGGCGTGTTGCATATAGTGTTGAAAGTGCGCGTGTAGAACAACGTACTGATTTGGACAAGCTGGTAATAGATATAGAAACTAATGGCACGTTAGATCCTGAAGAGGCTATACGAAGATCAGCAACGATTCTTCAGCAACAATTAGCACCATTTGTTGATTTAAAATCGTCATTTATCGCTAAAGAGACAAATGAGCAGCAATTAATAAATCCAATCTACTTGCGACCTGTAGATGATTTGGAGTTGACAGTACGCTCCGCTAATTGCTTAAAAGCTGAAAGTATATTCTACATTGGTGATTTAGTTCAACGTACTGAAAATGACTTACTTAAAACGCCAAATCTAGGTAAAAAATCTCTAACTGAGATTAAAAATGTATTGGCTTCACATGGACTTTCATTAGGTACGCGTCTAGAAAACTGGCCGCCTTCTTTATTAAGAGAAAAAGAACGTGAATAGGATATTAGTTTGTGTTGGAGAGTATTAAATGAGACATCGTAAGGCAGGAAGGTATTTTGGGCGTAACAGTAGTCATCGTAAAGCAATGTTTAAAAATATGATGGTATCATTGCTAAAACATGAATTAATAACAACTACTGTAGCTAAGGCTAAAGAGTTACGTGGTTATGTAGAGCCTATGATAACACTATCTAAAATTGATAGCGTACATAATCGTCGTCTTGCTTTTTCAAGATTGCGTGATCGTGATATGGTTCAGAAGCTTTTTAATGAGCTAGGTCCGCACTACAAATTGAGAACAGGTGGCTATCTACGTGTTCTTAAGTGTGGTAACCGCAAGGGAGATTGTGCTCCAATGGCTATTGTAGAATTGGTTGATAGGTTAGAATCAGTAGTAAATTAATATAAATCTTAAAAAAAACCGATGAAAATCGGTTTTTTTTGAATTTTTTGAATATTTCATATATACCTAATAAATTAGGTGCTGTCACAGTGGCATTCTGCCAAATCTATGATCAATATTGACATTATCCTTTTGTGATCTGTAAATAGATTAAAAAATTGTTTCATTTAGAATCTTTTTTTTATATTCTTCTAGTAGAAATTTATTGTTGATAAAATTAGTGAATTTATATTGATAGTTAAATGATATGCTATTGTTGAATTTATAGAGATGAATATGCCCTCATTTGATATTGTTTCTAAGGTTGATAATCATGAAGTCACAAATGCTGTTGACCAGGCTAATCGAGAATTAAATTCTCGTTTTGATTTTAGGGGTTCTAATTCTCGTCTTGAGCAGACAAAAAACTCTATAATGCTCATTGCACCTAGTGATTTTCAGCTAAAGCAACTAGATGAAATTTTTTGTTCCAAGCTAGCTAAAAGAAATATAGATGTCCGCTCTCTGATATATAAAGATGTTGATATAAAATTAAATGAAGCAAGACAGGAAATAGAGCTACGACAAGGCATCGCTACTGATATTGCGAAAAAAATTATAAAAATTATCAAGGATGCTAATATTAAAGTCCAGGCTAGCATTCAGGGTGAGCAAGTTAGGGTAACTGGTAAAAAGCGTGATGACTTGCAATCAGTAATTGCTATATTAAGAGATGCTAAGGTAGAGGCACCACTACAGTTTGAAAATTTTCGGGATTAATATGGCGGATAGTATTTTGGTTACGGATCACCAAGCTTGTTTTCGTTTTAAGACAAGTTTTGCAGCTTGCACAATAATGCAATTGACACGTTATGACCTAGATGACCTTAGTAAACAAACAACAGCTGCCGTAAATAGAGCTCCTAATTTCTTTATTGGCTCTCCAGTGGTTTTAGATTTGGAAGTAGTGAAGGGTATTGGTGTCCTAGATTTTAAGCAAATAAAACAAATTCTTATTTCTAATAACTTAGTGCCTGTTGGTGTGCGTGGCGGAAGCCAAGAACAGTTAGAGGAAGCTGCAACAGCTGGTTTTCCAGTTATTACAATTGGTAAACCAAAACTAATAGACGAACCACCTAAAAAAACTCCTCAAGCTCCCATTACCAAATTGGTTACAAGCCCAATACGATCTGGGATGCAGGTTTATGCAAGAGCAACTGATTTAATAGTGATGGCACCAGTGAGTCCCGGAGCAGAATTGTTAGCTGATGGGAATATTCATGTTTACGGACCTTTGCGAGGAAGAGCATTAGCTGGTGTACAGGGTAATACTCAAGCACGCATTTTTTGTCGTACACTAGAAGCCGAATTGGTAGCAATAGCCGGGTATTACTTAGTTAAGGAAGATATGCATAATTTACCATCAGATGGATCTACGATGCAAATCTATCTAGCGGGTGAAGAAGTAAAAATAGCAGCAGTGTAAAACCAATATATCTACAAAGGAGATCAATGTGGTAAAGATCATTGTAGTAACCTCAGGTAAGGGTGGCGTTGGCAAAACAACAACAAGTGCTTCGTTCGCGGTTGGGCTAGCTTCACGTGGCTATAAAACAGCAGTAATTGATTTTGATATTGGTTTGCGGAACCTTGATTTAATAATGGGCTGTGAGCGTAGGGTAGTATATGATTTTGTAAATGTGATTAGAGGTGAAGCCACATTAAATCAAGCGCTAATTCGCGATAAGCATACTAAGGAATTATTTATTCTGCCAGCCTCGCAGACACGCGATAAAGATGCCTTAACGCTGGAGGGTGTGGCTGCGGTCTTAGATGAGCTCGGCAAAACATTTGATTATATAGTGTGTGATTCTCCAGCAGGAATAGAGCGTGGAGCACAATTGGCTATGTATTTTGCTGATAGCGCGATTGTAGTAACGAATCCAGAAGTTTCTTCGGTAAGAGATTCTGATCGAATGTTAGGATTGCTGTCTAGTAAGACTAAGCGTGCAGAAGAAGGAAAGGGTCAGATTAGTGAGCACCTGCTTTTAACTCGGTATTCACCTAAGCGTGTGGCAAATGGCGATATGTTAAGTTTGGCGGATGTAAATGAAATATTAGCGATCCCATTGCTTGGTGTTATTCCTGAATCCCAGGCCGTATTAAGAGCTTCAAACTCAGGGGTGCCTGTGATAGTTGATAGTGAAAGCGATGCAGGACAAGCTTATACAGATGCTGTAGCTCGGTATTTAGGAGAAGAAGTGCCTTTTCGTTTTCTTCAAGAGAAGTCCCATTGGTTGAAACGGTTATTTAGCTTTAAGGAGAAAGAAGCAGTATGAATATTGTCAGCGCACTTTCTAAGATAACAAATCGTTTTCGTCGCCCTCAAGAATCAGCAAAGTTTGCTAAGGAACGTTTGCAGATAATTATATCTCATGAACGTACTGAGCGTGATCAACCTGATTATTTGGCTGCTTTACAAAGAGATTTACTAGATGTTATCGCAAAGTATGTTGCTATCAACAAGGAAGATGTTCACGTTGAATTGGAGCGGCAGGAGGGGTGTTCCATTCTAGAATTGAATGTGGTTCTTCCAAAGTTGCAAGCTGAGTAATGCTTGTAACACTGACTTTTTGGATGTTCTGCGATTCGGAATGTAGGATGTGTCTCAATATGTTGTAAGATATCAGCCATTCGTAACGTGGCTGATATATTGTGTAATCTCCAACAGCCTGTTTTTTTTAGTGTTTTTTTTGCTTAATATTAAAGAGCAATAAAATCTAATAACCAAGAGCAAATATTTTAATAGAATAATGTTAGAATTGCTTCATGTCATGGATGACATACGGTTACTGAAAGGATTCTTGCAACCACTCCTCGTTTTGTATGCCCAAGGATGGATTTTTAAGCATGGATTGCTATATCTGAGTTGAGCATCTTAGGGCGGTCTTATAAACCGCCCATTTTTTTATCCCAGTTTATTTCTTTTTTAATTTTAGTAGGGTAATCCCGAATTTATTTTTTTACATGCCGCATTAATCTAGCTTTTTTGAGACGTTGGCGTGGCGTCAAAATATTTTTTTTATCCCGGAATGGATTTTCACTATTTTTGAAGTCGATGCGAACTGGAGTGCCGACTAGTTTAAGTCGTTTTTGATAAGTATTTGCAAGGTAGGCTCTGTAGGTTTCTGGTAAAGCCTCTACTTGGTTTCCATGAATAATAATTAAAGGAGGATGATGCCCACCCATATGAGCATAACGCAGCTTTACTCTTCTACCCTGAATCAAGGGAGGATTGTGGGCTAGGACGGCTTCACGGAGAATGTCATTTAATCTAGCCGTTGAGATTTTTATATTAGCTGATGTAAAAGCTTCTTCTACAGATGCAAATAAATTACCAACACCGCTACCATGTAACGCAGAGATATAATGTATGCGAGCGAAATCAACAAAATGCAAACGCCTATCAATTGCGCTTTTTGTTTTCTCACGGTTATACTCTGTCATTCCATCCCATTTGTTAATAGCTAAAACCAATGATTTGCCACTTTCAATAATAAATCCAAGTAATCGGAGATCTTGATCAGAAACCTCTTCTCGTGCATCAATTACGAATAAAACAACGTTGGTTGTTTCAATTGCTTGAAGTGTTTTAACGACAGAAAATTTTTCGGTTGCCTCAAAAATTTTTCCACGTCTTCGAATGCCTGCGGTATCAATGAGTATGTAATCTTTTCCTTGGCGCGAAAGTGGAATAAAAATGCTATCTCTCGTAGTGCCGGGCTGATCAAACACAATAACTCTTTCCTCGCCTAACATCCGGTTTGTGAGTGTTGATTTTCCTACGTTGGGTCTGCCGATGATAGCGAGCTTGATTTTATCTGATAAATCATCTTCTTTGTTTTCTGGTTGATCAGAGTTTTCAAAAAGAACTTGAATGAGATTAACAATCCCGCTGCCATGTGCAGCTGAGATAGAGTAAGGAGTTCCAAAGCCTACCTGAAAAAAATCAGCGATGATGACATCGTGATCTAATCCCTCGGTTTTATTGACGACTAAGGTGATAGGCTTATTTAATTCCCTTAACTTTTTAGTAATAGCGAAGTCAACAGAAGTAAGCCCAGCTCTTCCATCTACTAAAAATAATACTTTATCTGATTCTTCTATAGCTTGAATAGATTGCTTAATTGAAAGCATATCTATTCCTTCAGCATCATCCGTAATGCCGGCAGTATCAATGACAATAAAACGATGATCTGCAATGTTTGCCTGTCCATATTGACGATCGCGAGTCATGCCAGGAAGATCAGACACCAACGCATTTCGTGACTTTGTCAGACAATTAAAAAGAGTCGATTTTCCTACATTAGGACGTCCAACTATTGCAATGACTGGTAACATTTTTTTCTCTCAGGCTAGCTTATACGCTGCCAAATGACCATCCTTGGTGAGTATATAAACGATATTGTTTTCTACTACCGGAGTTGCAAGAATTCCTGAGCGATTTACCCTGGCTCTTGCAACCAGATGACCATCTTCTTTGTTAAGCCAGTGCAGATAGCCTTCTGAGTCTCCTACGACAATGTAATGCCCCATTGTTGCCGGGGCTGTAATATTGCGCGCAACTAATTGAGATTGTTTCCAATCTACAGTGCCAGTATTTCTTTCGAATGCCCAAAGATGACTGCTAGCATCCGAAATGTAAACCTTGCTGCTATCAGCTGTCATGCCTGTGAATGAAGAAATATCTTGAGACCATAATATCTTTCCAGACTCTAATTCCAAGGCTGCAATTTTACCCTGATACGTTGCTGCAAACACTTCATCATTGTTGATAAGAGGGTCTGCATCAATGTCGACCATGCGTTCAATAGCAAAACCACCTTCAGGTGTTGCAATAATTTGTTGCCATAGCAAGCTTCCTTTTTGCAAGCTCAGTTTGGCTAAGTTGCCATTAGCAAAGCCAACGATCACTGAGTGAGTTTGAATTTGTGGAGCACTGCCTCCTCTTAATATCAGTACGGGCTCAGTTTGCTGATAGTTCCATAGCTTATGGCCGTCTATTTCTGAGAGTGCCGTGAGCTGACCATCGATACTTTTGATGACGATGATACCGTTTGCTATTGCAGGAGGTGCTAAGATTTCACTGAAAACAGAGGTCTTCCAGCGAGTGGCGCCAGTGTTTTGATCTAACGCAAATACGAGTCCGTTGCGGCCTCCAACAATAACTATGCCATCGTTGGACGCTGGACCTGCGGTAATGGATGAATTCGTATAACTGCGCCACAAGTTGCGCCCATTTAGCTTGTCTGTCGCTGTGACAACGCCATTCTCACTGACGCTAATGATAGATCTATCTGTTAATGCGGGAACAAGCTTCAAATAATCGCTCCCCAAACCTGCATTTGCAGTCGTATACCAAAGTAATTGAGCGTTGGTTTCGGGGGTGAATGAGGTTAATGGTGTAGGAGTGGGTGTATTATCTTTATCAAAAAAACCACTACAGGCACACAAAAGTGTTGCTAATGTTGTAATGGATATAATGGGAATGAGTTTTTTAAAGGTCATTTTCATGCAATGCTGTCGCTCACAGTTGTTAAGTTGTCAAGTTTCATTTGAAGCAAAGGACGACGAGTTGCTTCATCCTGAGGTAGCTCTTTCAGAGCTAACTGATATGTTTCTTTGGCTTTAGTGGGATTTTTCATGCTCATATAAATGTCACCTTTGAGTTCATCTGCTAAGCCGCTAAAGCTATTATCTGTTATTTGTTTCAAGGTAGCTAAAGCCTCATCATTCTTTTTTTCTAAAACTTGGATTCTGGCAATGCGGATTTTTGCAATGGCAGCGATTTGGGTGCTATCAGTATGCTTAGCAACCCAATTGAGTTGATTGATTGCCTCTGGATAGTTTTTGTTTGTGACGGCCTCTTTTGCCAGCATAAAAGCTGCCATTTGAGCATAAGGAGTGTTTGGATAGTGCCCAAGTAACTTGTGTGCCTGCACGTTGACTCCGCTGCTATTGTTTTGAGCTTTTAGAGTGAGCATTTCATCGTAGACACCTGAGGCATGCAGAGCTAATCTATTGTGATATCGTTGCCAAGAGTGCCAGGTAAAGATCATGAGGCAGGCCATTGCAATACCAGCAATGACGGTAAATGCATATTGTTTTATCCAGCTTTTTAACTGCTCAATTTGTTCTTGCTCAGTCATGTACTCTGTCACAGGTAACTCCTTAATCTAGTTCCTTAAAGGTTTTGAAGCCTTGGGGAGGGTTAGCCGTCTAGCGTTTGTTTGATCACGCATTTTAGCCGATTATCAGAAAAATGCACTCGTTTGTTGGTTATATTATCCTGAATTCTCCTGAAAGAGCTCTAGCTCCTCGTAGGATTTAGGTCAGTCGTTAAACCTAGATTCGGCAGTTAGAACCTCGTAAAACAGCAAAATGCTGCGAATCTAATGCTTTTTTTATCATTTTTTTTCCGTACGGGTGAGTACGCTTTCGAAAAAAAATGATAAAAAAAGCCTTACCTTCTTTGCCTTTTGCTGTTTTACGAGGTTCTAACTGCCGAAGCTAGGCTAAAGCCCTTTCAGGGTGATGGCTTAAATTTTTCTTTAAAATAACTAGTTAGTTGTGACCATGAAATAATTTCCTGAGGAGTAGTTTCACGTAACGATTTCACTGCCACTGATTGTGTTGAAAATTCTTGTTCGCCAATGATAAGGGCAAATCGAGCGCCACTTTTATCGGCTTTTTTAAATTGATTTTTTAAGCTGCCACCACCACAATTTTGTAATATTTGTAGGTGAGGAATGTTCTGACGTAATTCTTCAGCAAATTTTAAACCTGTTTGAAAAGTTGTTTCGCTATCTGTCATAAAATAAATATCTGCTTCTTTAACAGGAATATTCGTTAGAAATTGTTGTGTTAACAAAATGAGTCTTTCTATCCCAATTGCAAAGCCTAATGCGGGTGTTTGTTTTCCACCGAGTTGCTCAACTAAACCATCGTAACGCCCACCTGCGCACACAGTTCCTTGTGCACCTAAGTCAGTCGTTACCCATTCAAAAACAGTTTTTGTGTAATAATCCAGTCCTCGTACTAAGCGCGAATTAATGGTAAATGTGAGTCCTGCGTTTTTTAAATAAGTTTGTAATTTTAAAAAGTGGTCGTTTGATTCTGAGTCGAGATGATCTAATAATTTGGGCGCCGCAGAGATTAATGTTTGCATGCTGGGATTTTTGCTATCTAAAATGCGCAACGGATTTGTTGTTAAACGACGTTGGCTGTCTTCATCTAGTTGATTTTGATGATCTGAAAAATAAGCAACTAATTGTTTTCGATAGCTCTGCCGACTTTCGATGGAGCCCAGTGAATTTAGCTGTAATTCCACATGGGATTTTAATCCCAACGTTTCTAAAATTCGTGCCGACATTAAAATAAGTTCTGCATCAATATCAGGAGTTGCTATACCAAATACTTCTGCGCCGCATTGGTAAAACTGACGGTAACGTCCTTTTTGCGGACGCTCATACCGAAAATAAGGTCCCATGTACCAAAGTTTCTGAATTTGGTTATACAGTAAACCATGCTCGATACCAGCACGTACACAACCTGCAGTTCCTTCGGGTCTTAAGGTTAAACTTTCTTGATTGCGATCTAAGAAAGTATACATTTCCTTTTCGACGATGTCGGTCGCTTCGCCTATCGTTCGTTTGAAGAGTTCAGTTTTTTCGAGTATAGGTAATCGAATTTCTTGGTAACCATAGCTATGTAAAATATTTTTTATTGTATTTTCCACAAAAAGCCAAAGATAACTTTCATTCGGTAGAATATCATTCATCCCCCGAATAGCCTGGATGGAATTTGCCACGATGATGACCCCTATTATAAATTTTTGGATTATCCTAAATTCGGCAGTTAGAATCTCGTAAAACGGCAAAAGGCAATGAAGGTAAGGCTTTTTTTCTCATTTTTTTTCGATAACGTACTCACCCGTACGATGAGAAAAAAAATGAGAAAAAAAGCCTTAGATTCGCAGCATTTTGCTGTTTTACGAGATTCTAACTGCCGAATTTAGGATTATACACTATTTGTTGGTAGGTTTGGCGGGAAGAAAGCGGGGATGGTGAAGTAAATAGTTAAAATAATAATAGTCATCCTTGTGATTCTTGCGCAAATATTCTACGCATATAAGGGCGGCTCGATATGCGATGGGTGAATGCGTGTACCCTGGCGTCTCAATGGCTTGCACCAAATACGTCATGCCTTGGCTGGGACGATTTGTTCTGCACAAAAAAGTTCCATAATGATAAAGCAGAGTCGGTGAGTTGGGTGCCATCAACAGAGCTTGAACATAATATTCATTGTATTTATTAGCGAGATGCAACATGAGGATGAATGAATTCTCAAGAATTCTGATATAATCAATAATCCTAGATTCTAACTGCCGAACCTAGGATTATTACTAACTTTCAAGGAGTTCATGCGATGAGATCTAATATTCTCGCGATAGTTCTTATCACGATGTTGACTGGCTGTGTGAGCACTTCTAATCAAGAAAGCACAGGACAATTTGTTGATAGCAGTGCCATTACTGTTAAAATTAAGTCGCTATTTCTTGCTGATCGAGAGATGAAAAGTTTGTCGATCACAGTTAAGACTTTTAAAGGTAAAGTTGAGCTCAGTGGTTTTGTAGACAATCTTGCTCAAAAACGACGAGCAGATGATATCGCACGCAAAGTGGATGGTGTTGTTTCCGTTACGGATGCAATGGTAGTGAAGAGTTAATTTATCGTTGCTGGCTTATTATTTGACATATCTTGCCAGGTTCTTTACAATCTGACCGCTGTTCGATCAATTGGCGGTCAGGTATGTTCAGAAGAAATCCAGATTCACAAAGTAACAATCAAGATATTCGCACTCACGTGCTCACTATTCAAAGACGATATCGGGATAAATTTGCGCTTAAAAAAATGAAAGAAAGAGCGGGTATTGACCTCAAACGACAATCCCAAATCAATATATTGGAACTTTACCATCGTTTACGTCATGCGGAAGGCTTGCCTGAAGAGATCAGGCAATCCATTCAAAAAGAAAAAAAATCTCCTCATCATGTAATGACAAAGCTGGAAAGAAAGTTTTTTAAAAAAATAATTCATAAACCTATTTTTATTAATCATGCGACACCCTCAGCACAAGCGATTTTGGATTCAGGTTATTTTTATTCTACGCAAACATTACGGCGTATATCTTCTACTAGCCGCACTCATACTTCGAATGCTTATGGAGGAGATTACTTTGTTTACTTTTCCTATGGGTTTCAAGAAAAAACCAACACGGTTAATTTTTTAGGATCGAATAATTTTTTTCTGATTAATTTAGATGAGCTAGCAAGAAATGAGCCTGTCCATTTTGCCTCGATCTGTGCAGTTGGACATTTTCATGCGTACGATCAAGAACAAATTAGCAGTCCGGTAGTGGTGCAAACCAAAAATGATAAAATTCAAATTAACGTGAATTACCAAGTGACTTGCAATCCACTTCCCAAAGCGCAGCGTCATTTTCATTTTAATACGGGGTATCACATGGTTACGCAATCATTAGAGCGTAAGCAAGAAGTGAGTTGTGGTCGTCACATTAAGCCTTTTCATGCTTTACGATTAATCGAGTATTTGCGGTTTTTTCCAACCAATATTCGAAATGAATTTTTACGTTCGCACAATGACAAACAAATTGCAGAATTGTTTGATAGTCTATTCACACCGGGAAAAGCAGAAATTCATATTCCCAATATGCAAGCTTCAAATAATAATTATACTAAGCTTGTGATGCGGAATAATCAGATTTTATTTACTGAGCTGCACAAGGTAATCAGTCATCATAATGATTATCTTTTTAAAATATATTTACAACAGGCAACAAACGCTTATTTTTATCGATATAGTCTTCAGTCTAAAAGTAACCTTTCATTATTAAATATCGCTGTTTTAGAAAAACAATATGAAATTGTTAACACGTTGTTGGAATTTGGTTTTGATCCAAGCATTGAATATTTCAATGAAAAGCAGAATCTGTATGTCAGTTATGCTTTACGAACGGCACTGCAAGATGCGATTGAACAAAAAGATTTTGTGCTGATTAAATTGTTGTGTGAACCTAGGCACCCGGTAGATATGCCAATGTCATTTATGATGGCCGCCATCGTTGATAAAATTCATTTATACGCAGCGATAGCGGAGAATATCAGTGAAGAAATATTTCATTATCTATTAAAAAAATATTTGTGTAACGGAAGATCTTTATCTGAGGCGCTTGCTGTGGCTTGTTTTTACGATAACACGATGGCAATGCAGCAGTTGATTTGCGCGCATGCGGATCTCCATAAAACAAATAAATTAACGTGTCTTGATGATGTGGGGCACATTATTCCATGGGATTTTGAAGGATGTAATCCGCTTTATATTGCAGTTATATACGGTCGAGTCAAAGCAGTAAAATGCTTGTTGCAATATAAAGTGGACGTGAATATTCCTTGTCAAGGCAATGGATATTATGAATTGTTTGGGAAAGGAAAATCGGCGCTAATAGGTTTGCTTGAGAAAATGCAGTCTGCACGAATGATTGATTTGCTTGGTGATCATCATGATAATTATTCTTATGGTATGCGTATCGATAATCCTCGCTATAAAAAATTACCGATACCAACGTGTGCAGACTATCAAGAAATTTTAGAGTTGTTGTTAAAAGCAGGTGCAGATATTCATTATGGAAATGGTCGGCATCGTAGTCCATTTCAAATGTATCTGAAGAATAAGGATAGTATTCCCCCTAGGTTGTCGGCTTTTTTCATCCCAAACGAACATGCTCAAGTGGAATTAGAGGAAGAGGAGTGTCCGTTTAGAATATATAATCATGAAAGCTATGCAATCATAACGACTTTAAATAAACATCAAAAAACGATGGTGTTATCTGCATGTGGTGCGCAATATCTATCCTCAGAAAGTCATTGGACTTTATCGGGTGGTCTCATTAATTATAAAGAGCAAAAGACTCTGAAAGAAGCTTCCGAGTTTTATGCTGCATTTCAAATGGGAGTGGATCTAACAACACTTGCTGATTCATGTGACATTATTCGGCATGATTACAACGAAAATGTTATTGAAATACAGTTATATAAGTTGAACAAAAAAACTCATGAAATAGTTGTTTATTCGAATACGTGTGATGATCTTAAGTTAGAGCATGAGTACACGATGCTGAGAGCTATTCTTAAGTTGAAAAATATTCAGTGGATACCGTTGTCTGAGGTTGTAGTAACTTACGTAGATTATTCTGGTATTCAATTTCCTGTATTTTGTTATCAAGATAAACCTTTTCCGCTGACTGCAACCATGCATCTCATTTCGTTGATGGGTTTGCAAGTTGAGAATAAAAATAAAATAAAGGATATTTCATTTGATCTTCATTTCAATGGCACGACTTTAGTAGAGAACGTCATTAAAGAAAAGGATTTAAATCAACTTATCCAGCTCATCAAATTGCGATTAAATCATTTTTTTGATTTCAGTCAATATATAACAACAAGTTTCAAATCTGAAAGCTATTTTATTACCGATTATCTGTTAGGGTTTGGATTGAGATTGAGTGATGTTGATGTGATGAATGGCATTTTTTATCAAGAATATAACAAGCCTGAAATAAATCATCCGGAATGGATTATGCTGAAATTGTTTGATGCGCATTCGGCGATTCTTTCACAATATAACTTTGAAAGATTTTCGCATTATGCGGGTCGCCATAACATGTTTGCTTTAGCGAAAAAATTGCTCGCAGTAAAATCTAGTTATGTGTCAGAGGTAGTTAAAGGAGCAATTAGTAATTTTAACATTTCTAGTATTAGTGCAATATTGCAATATGCTTTGGAAAATAATTTACAAAATGAAGTTGAAAAAGCTCTTCATGGGAATTTGTATAAACGACCTGGGCAGGGCTTGCAAGAGCTTTATCTGCGCTTTCTTCAAAAAATTACGCAGATTATCTCTTCGAGAGAGCTTGGGAAGCATTTATTATGTTTGCTATGCAGCTTTTACGAAGATTTAATCAAAAATAATGATCCGCTGCAGAGTAGCTGTTTAAGCAGCATAAAAATGCTTGCTAAGCCTGAACATTGTGATTTCAAAACAGCAGATGAAGTCCGTGGGGTTTTAATACGGCTTAATCTTCGTGGTACTGTTTCATTATCTAAAGAGTTTACTGAAACCTTGTGCTCCATTCCTTTAATGGCTTTTATTTTTCATGCTCATAACCGAAGCTATGAAAAAATGGATGAGATACTCGCGATACATTACGCTCTTCCTGACATAATAAAATATTTGTTGTTTTATGATGTGTATGAGATACATTATAAAAACAACGAAAAAGAGGTTTATTTGCAGCATGTTGTCAAATTGGGTGCATTGCATATCGTTAATTTATTGCTGGGAACGTGTTTTAATTACGATTATTTTTATATAAATGTAGAAGATGCACAAGGCAATACACCACTGGATAATGCAATACTCAATGGGTTTCATGAAATAGCGGATTTATTGTTTGTTCATCAAGCCAAGACAAAAAAAGCAAATTATGTCTCTCACATCATTTCTCCTGATGTCTCACCGCCTACGATTGATAAAAAACTTATTACGACTGCCAAAAAATCGAGTCATATCATGTGTTATGGTTTGATAAGGTCAGGTAATGGTTTTGCGCATGTTTTGCGGTTGGCAGAGCTAATGAAAAAGTCAGAAGATAAAAACATCAAAAATAAAAAAATATATATTGTCGGTAATGTTGAAAAGAATGCGCGTAGCCAAAAAGGTTATGATGCGACACTTTACAAAATTCTTTGTAGCATGTACCCACACAAAAAGCAGGATTTTTTCAACAAAAGCCCAGATGAATTAATTGTTCTTACAAAGCAATTACAAGATAATGAATCGAATTTGCCGATTAAGCTATTTCTGGATGTTCCCGATAAAAAACTGCCTGAGATTTTTGAAGAATGTGAATATGCGTTTCATCCTGCCTATCGAGGCGCAACACTATTGAATAGCAGTATGAATACGAGTTTAGCATTTGGCTGTGTTGTGTATTCACATATCACAAATACAACACCTAATGTTTTGCAAGGAACAGGCGCGTATGCTCAAGGGATAGTGCTAGTTCCGAATAGTGAATATCAAACCTATGCCGCAAATGTTTTAACTGATCTTCAAGAGAGAGAGGCCAATAAAGAGTGCTATCATCTCAAGTATTCTAAGAAAAATATATCGTATAACCAGCATACTCGTGATGTGGCTCATAGTTTATATGTAAATGAATTGATGGGTGTGCGAAAGGGGAGCTTATTATTGGCTGTTGAGGAACAGGCGCAGGGTTTGTCTCGTCGCTGATGAGTGTCATCCTGAGCGTCAGAGAAGGATCTGACCTTGCGCAAAACTCAAAAGCGGGGTCCTTCGCTGACGCTCAGGACAGTGGTTGCTGCGTAACGACGCATCTAGGTTTAAAAATGATTTTTCTGTAATATATTATCTACAAACTATAGTATTTAAACGAGGCTCCTATGAATTCTGTCCATCAAATCATATATGCAAAATGGTTAATGACTTGCGAACCAAATAATAAAGTTTTAGAAAACCATGCATTGATCATTCATGATGGTGTGATAAAAGATATTTTGCCAAGCAAAGAAGTGTCTTTACATTATCAATCCAATGAGGTGCATGAGTACAGTACGCATGCTGTGATGCCTGGTTTTGTCAATACTCATACTCACCTGGCGATGAGTTTTTTCAGGGGATTAGCAGATGATTTATCGTTAATGGATTGGTTGAATAATCATATTTGGCCCGCTGAAAACGCATGGGTGAGAGAAGAGTTTGTTTATGATGCTTCATTATTCGCAATGGCGGAAATGATTCGTAGTGGGACAACTTGTTTTAATGATATGTATTTCTTTTTGCAGGCAACGGCAAGAGCTGCTGATGTAGCAGGGATACGTGGCCGTATTGGTATCACAGTTATTGGATTTCCAACAGCGTGGGCGAAAACATCCGATGAATATATTGCAAAAGGTCTAGAATTTTATGCTGAGTATAAACAGCATCCACGGATTGGCGCGACGTTTGCTCCCCATGCTATTTATACAGAAACGGAAGCGACACTGATTAAAATTCGTGATTTGGCAGAGAAGCATAATTTAAAAATTAACATGCATATTCAAGAAACGGCTGATGAAGTCAATCAATCAATGAGTCAAACAAAACTGCGGCCGTTACGACGCTTAAATGATATTGGATTTGTTTCACCACGATTAATCGCAGTGCATATGACGCAGATTGATGAGGAAGATTTAGAAATTATCAGTGCGCAAAAACCGCAAATTGTTCATTGTCCAGAGTCGAATATGAAATTAGCAAGTGGTTCTTGTCCAGTGACCACTTTGCAAAAATTAGGAATTAATGTCGCGCTAGGAACAGATAGCGTGGCAAGTAATAATGATTTAAATATGTTAGCTGAAATGCGTTCTGCGGCATATCACTCAAAGCTGATAACTTCTAATCCTGAAGCATTAAATGCTTATGAAGTGCTGACGATGGCGACGTTGAATGGTGCTAAAGCATTAGGTATTGATCATGTCACGGGGTCTTTATCAAAAAATAAATCTGCTGATTTTATTGCGATTAATTTAGATGAAATTGAAACACTACCTGTTTACCATCCCGCTTCACAAATTGTTTATGCAGCATCGCGAAGCCAAGTGACAGATGTTTGGGTCGCTGGAAAACAACTGATGAAAAATCGTGTTTTATTAACATTAGATGAAGGCGAGCTGAAGAAAAAAGCGCATTATTGGTTTAATAAAATCAATCAATCTTAAGCATACAAAAATATTGCTTACACCCAAAGCCCTGATAGGATCAGGGCTTTGCAGCACGAGATGTTATTCGGGTAACTGAACCCAAATATCGCCCGATTCTACTTTTGTTGGGAAAACAGTAAGAGCTTTTTCTTTGCTCAGGCAGCCCAATAGTTTTCCAACAACAGGAGGCCATGGGCTCCATGATTTAACATCGCCAGTGTCTAAATCAAAAGCACTGCGGTGCCAAGGACAGACAATAGCGTTATCATCAGTCACAGTCCCTTTGGCTAAAGGAAGCTTTAAATGCGGACATTTGTTGGTAATTGCTCGGATTTGGTTGTTATTTTTCAATAATAAGATTGTTTCGTTTCCCACCTTAACAACGTGGCGGGTTCCTTCTTGAAGATCTGTTTCTGCAAACACTTTGATCCAATTCATATGATTTCGAATCCTATAAAAAATATTAATTAACTTCAGCACAATACCACATTTAAGCGTGCTTTTTTAGCACAAATCGTTATAATACTTCTTTTTTGAAGAAAAAAACACTTACTGGAGCGAATATGAACATTGAAAGAACTTTATCAATTATTAAACCCGATGCGGTTGCTAAACATGTTATTGGACAAATCAACAGCCGTTTTGAAAAAGCTGGGTTAAGCATTGTTGCTTGCAAAATGATTCATTTAAGCAAAGAACAGGCCCAAGAATTTTATGCTATCCACAAAGAACGTCCATTTTTTAATGGCTTGGTTAGTTTTATGAGTTCAGGGCCCGTGCTAGCGCAGGTGTTAGAAGGTAAAAATGCTGTTTTACGTAATCGCGAAATTATGGGTGCAACGAATCCTAAAGAAGCAGCAGCAGGAACGATTCGTGCAGACTTCGCTGATTCGATTGACCACAATGCGGTTCATGGGTCCGACAGTTTAGATAATGCTAAACAAGAAATTTCTTTTTTCTTCGCACCAGAAGAAATCATTTCTTATGTTGCTGAAGCAGAGCTTGCCTAATATGTCTATCACCCAAACAACAAAAATAAATTTACTTGGCTTGAATAGTAAAGGGCTCGAAGATTTTTTTCTGAGTTTGGGTGAAAAACCATATCGCGCACAACAAGTATTAAAGTGGATACACTTTCAAGGTGTGCGTGATATTCAGCTGATGACGAATTTGAGTAAATCGCTTCGTCAAAAAATTCAAGAAATTGCTGACATTACTATTCCCGAAATTGCGTATGAAAATACGGCGGAAGATGGTACCCAAAAATGGTTGTTGCGGTTGGCGGATGGAAACTGTATCGAAACAGTTTATATTCCTGAAGCAGGGCGTGGGACGCTATGTGTGTCTTCTCAAGTGGGTTGTACGTTGAATTGTGATTTTTGTTCCACAGGAAAGCAGGGTTTTAGTCGCAATCTTTCAACTGCTGAGATTATCAGTCAAGTGTGGGTAGCAGCACGACGCCTTTCATCGGACCAAGCAACGCATGACAGGGCGGTCACCAATGTTGTGATGATGGGGATGGGCGAGCCTTTATTGAATTTTGAAAATGTTGTCGATGCAATGAATATTATGTTAGATGATTTTGCTTACGGACTTTCAAAGCGTCGTGTGACGTTGAGTACAGCGGGGGTGATTCCTGCAATGTATCGATTGCGAGAAGTCAGTGATGTGGCATTAGCGGTTTCACTGCATGCTCCAAATGATGAATTACGAAATGTGTTGGTTCCGCTTAATAAAAAATATCCGCTCAAAGAATTAATGCAAGCATGTGAAGATTATTTTAAAGAGGATAAGCGTCGCTACGTGACGATGGAATACGTCATGCTTGCGGGTGTTAATGATTCGTTGGTACATGCAAAACAACTTATTGCACTGTTAAAAAATATGCGCGCAAAAGTCAATCTCATTCCGTTTAATCCTTTTCCGAATACAAGTTATCAACGTTCAGATAAAAAAACGATAGACCAGTTCCGCGAAACACTCATGAATGCCGGTATTAATGCTATTACGCGTAAAACACGTGGAGATGATATTGATGCTGCGTGTGGTCAGCTGGTAGGACAAGTCAAGGACCGTACTCGTCGAAGTGAACGTTACCGTAAAAAAATTGAAACAAATAGCTTGTCATAAATACAGAAATCTTCTTTTGTAATTGCATGTTTTCATTTGTATTTTTCCCAAAGTTTTCACGTATTCCACAATATGGTATACTATACTAGTTGAAAAAAATAATTGCTTAAATAAAGGGAGATTAAACATGCACTCTAAAGACATTCATAAGAACGATAACTCCAAAAATGATCTCTATGCCGATTTGCAAAAAATCAAAGAAAAAGCGTCTGAAACTCGTGATGCTATCTCGCAAGCTGCATCGGATGCAAAAGGAAGAGCGCACGATATTCTTGAGCAATCGTTATCAGACATGAAAGAAAAATTTGCGGGTGTAAAAGAAAAGTCTGCAGATTTTCAAGAAAACATTGTCACTTACGTTCAAGAAAATCCTGTAAAAACGATTGGTTTTGCTGTTCTCGCAGGTGTGTTGTTGTCTCAGCTATTGCGTAAATAATTTTTTATTCACAGCTTAAAAAATGTTGGAATATTTTTCATGGAAGAGAAAAGTCATTTAAGTATTTTTGCAATTATTAAAAATGTTGCCCAATCATTTTTTAAGCTGGTGATTGATCTTAAAAACTTAGCAGCTGCTGAAGCAAAACTGGCAATGCAAAGTTTGGTGAATCTGATTATTCTTGCTGTTGTTGGTTTGTTGCTGGCTATCACGACTTGGATTTGTATATTAGCAATGGTAGTAGCTTCTCTTGTTTCAATTCATGTGAGCTGGTTATCTTCTTTTTTTGTGGTGGCTCTATTGAATGTATTAGCCTTGTGTATTGTGGGGCTTTATATTGTACGCATGAAAAATAATCTGACGTTTCAAGCAACTCGTCGGCAATTGCGTAGCTTGAGTAACAGTGAGGAGACTGCCCGTGAAAAGTCTATCGCTAAAAATTAAAGAGCTAGAATGTGAAGTTGCAAGAGATAAAGATTTTTTAAAATGTCAGCAAGATATTCTGCATGAGCAGATTAAACAGCCTACATTGTTAATCCCAGCCACGATAGCAGGTGTTTGTGTTGGGTTTGCATATGGTTATATATTCATGAATACTCGCGCCACACCTACTTCTGATAAATCTGAAAAGCCTGTAGGTATCATTAAAAACATTTATAATCATTGCAGGTCTCTCATCCCTCTATTAACGTTGTTACGCTAACACTTTTTAACAAATTTCGTCATTGTTTCAGCCCCTCATAACGTATATAATCCCCGCTCCTTGGGAGAGGTACCGAAGTGGCTATAACGGCACCGACTCGAAATCGGATGGAGGGCGAAAGCTCTCACGTGGGTTCGAATCCCACCCTCTCCGCCAAATCAACATCCAAGCAAATCTGATAACAGCAAAAAATAGCAATAAACATGCGATTTTCTAGCTAAACCATAGTCCAGCACAGCGTGGTAACATCCAGTTGCATCCGAACCCAAACCGTAGTAACTTTCGTGGCAACAAATTGACGGTCCTTTGGTGTTACCACGATGGCAACTAACCTCTTATCAGCAGCGACTTGCAAAAATGCGACCAGCAATGGTGCCGCTATACGAAAACTCCATGATGGAGATGGTTTATATCTCTGGATATACCGTGATGGCCGTAAATATTGGCGCTTTCGTTATTGGGAAGCTGGTAAAGAAAAATCTTTATCCGCTGGCGTTTATCCTAAAGTCTCACTAAGCGATGCGCGAAAGAAACGCGATGAATTTCACCAGCAGTTACAAGCTAACCTTGACCCTTCCGCTGAGCGTAAAGCCATCAATCTTCGCAAAAAACTCGCCAATACAAATTCATTCGAAGCCGTGGCGCTGGAATGGTTCAATAAACAATCCCACACATGGGTTGATCAACATGCTAAAGATGTAAAGCGTCGCCTTGAGAATAATATATTTCCATTTCTTGATAAGCGACCCATTGATCAAATCAATGCGCCTGAATTACTGGATACTGTTCGTAGAATTGAAACCCGTGGTGCACATGACCTTGCTCATCGTGTATTACAAGTATGCGGACAAATATTTCGCTATGGAATTGCCACCGGCCGCTGCACCCGAAATATCGCAACCGATTTACGAGGCGCATTAACGCCACATGTTAAAAAACACCAATCTGCAATTCGTTCAGAAGAATTACCCGATCTGTTACGCGCCATTGCAAGCTATGACGAAGTCGGTGACAAACAAACACGTCTCGCTATGCAACTACTTGCACAAACGTTTGTACGCACCAATGAATTGATCGGTGCTGTATGGAGTGAATTTGATTTAACAAACAGCTTATGGGTGATCCCCGCTGAACGAATGAAAATGAGAACAGAACATATTGTTCCGCTATCACGACAAGCGCTCAAACTCCTAGAAGAATTAAAAGAGATAGCGGGTATTAGCCGTTTTGTATTTCCTGGACGCAACCCAAGCAAACCTATCAGCAACAATACCATGCTGTTTGCTCTTTATCGCCTAGGCTACAAAGGTAAGATGACAGGTCACGGATTTCGCGCAGTTGCATCCACTATACTCAACGAAACAGGCTTTAAACCAGATGTTATTGAACGACAACTGGCACACTGCGAACGCAATGAAGTTCGTGGCGCTTACAATCGCGCGGAATATCTGCCAGAACGAAAGAGGATGATGCAACACTGGGCAGACTATTTAGATTCAATTTTAATTGAACCAAAAGTAATACCAATTTTTGGATAAAAAGGAAGAATCATGAAACAACCTTGGCAAAATGATAGCTGTGAAAATATCCACGCATATTTTTCACTCTATCCTGTGGCTGTAGCAGCCGCATTATGGTGCAACGTTCCGATGAATGAAATTGATAAATATTTAAAAGAAGCCGCCACAGAAAATCCAGCTGTATTTCGACACCCACAAATTAAATGCCTTGAAGTAAAATGCAGAGCCATTCACAATGCTATCGATTCTGGGACTTTACCAGTTAAGCCGAGAAAATGGCCGTATAACCACCGAACATGTAGCGCCTGCAAGACGGCATGTTTCGCGGCAAAATCTTAAAGAATGGATCGCGAAAGAATTCCCCTCAAACAAACCTAACTTTTTATTTGATGAGGTTGAGCGCAAAACTCATTCTACTATCAACGCTGATTCTTTCCGTGCACTGCAAGTTGATCGAGATGCATTACAAGCAGAAATAGCAAAAAAGCAATCCATTATTTCTAAGCTCACACTAGAACGCGACTCGCTACTAGGTGAAAATAGCTCTTTAAAATCCATAGTAGAAAAAAATAACACCCCTGGAATTCGATCTGAAACAACTTATCTCAACATTATCGGTGCCTTAATTGATTTAATCCTCGGCAAATCACCTAATGGAGTCGCTCATTCAACTTTCATCAATCAAGCTGCGATTATTTCAGCATTATTGGCATATCATGGCGATAAGCATGGGATTTCTGAACGTACTCTGGAAGATAAATTTTCCGCTGCAAAGCAAAGTCTAAAATCAGCTTAAAATCTCTACCGCAATTGCGGTAAGGCTTACCGCAACTGCGGTGAACTTTGCTATCAAACAAAGGAGGATGTATCCAACCTAAACTGAATAAGGATGGATACAAATGCACAAACTCCCTGAAACCGGTTTTCTTCGTCTACATCAAATTATCGGCAATCCAAAAGCCAAACCACCAATACCTGCCATCATTCCGGTAAGTAAATCTACTTGGTGGGAAGGCGTTAAAACTGGCCGCTATCCACAACCCGTACGCTCGTTGGGACGACGAATCACCGCCTGGCGCGTTGAAGATATTCATGCGCTCATCACACGCGCCACTCTTTAAAGGCGTCGGGTAATCATGAAAAAACGCAGCTATAACTACCGCCGAATCAAAATTCACCGTAATTACACAGTGGAAGGTATAGCCTCTTTATTCGACATTCACAAAAATACAGTGGGAGTGTGGATCAAGGAAGGGCTGCCAACCACCGACAAGAAGCGCCCTATGCTCATTCAAGGTCGTGATCTTGCGACGTTTCTTCAGACTCGGCGACTAAAGAACAAGAAAAAATGTAATCCTGGTGAAATGTATTGCGTTCGATGTCATGCACCCAGCACGCCAGCCGGTGACATGGCAGACTATCAACCCGTAAATGAAAAAATGGGGAATCTAATGGCGATCTGCTTTCGCTGCCATTCCATCATGAACCGGCGAGTCAATTTAGCTAAATTAGAACATGTTTTCGGCAAAATTATCATCACATTACCGCCAGCCTTACTACATATAGCTGATAGGAATCAACCCACCACAAACAGTGAATTAGAAAAGGTTAAAAAAATATGCTGAAACACAATGCAAATAATGAGCGTATCAAGCACCGATATTTCACCTATTTGAAAGAAGCAAAACGTCTGAGTGAGCAGACACTAGATTCAGTCGCTAAGGCATTAGCACGATTTGAAGACTACACTCAGTTCAAAGACTTTAAAGCATTTCATTTTCAACAGGCCATTGCATTTAAGGCACACTTGGCTAAACAGAAAGGACAGCGATCCCAACAGGTATTAAGCAAAGCAACTTTGCATTCAACTTTGGCATCGCTGCAACGGTTCTTCCAATGGTTAGCCGGACAACCCAGTTATAAATCACGATTAAATTATTCTGACGCAGATTATTTCAATCTTTCTGAAAAAGATATGCGTATAGCAACAGCTCGTAGAGTACAAAATACTCCCACGATGGAACAAATCAAGCACGTGATTGCCACAATGCCATACAATACTGATATCGAACGTCGTAATCGTGCTCTGGTAGCATTTACAATTTTGACTGGAGCGCGAGACAACGCCATCACTTCAATAAAACTAAAGCATATCGATTTGATACATGGATACGTAAAACAAGATGCACGCGAAGTTAAAACAAAATTCAGTAAAACCTTTACTACCTACTTCTTTCCCGTTGATGGGGATATTCAAAAAATATTTGCAGAATGGGTGCAATACTTGCGAAACGAGAAACTATACAGCAATGAAGATCCGTTATTTCCTACAACGCGGATTGTAATTGGTAAATCAGGCGAATTTGAAGTAGATAGTTTAGATAAAAAACATTGGAGCAATGCAACTCCCATACGTAAAATTTTTCGCGATGCTTTCGAGTATGCCAACCTTCCCTATTTTACTCCCCACAGCTTCAGACACACGCTTGTCCGCTTAGGCGAAGGCCTCTGCAACACGCCAGAAGATTTTAAAGCATGGAGCCAAAATCTGGGTCATGAGGCAGTACTAACAACTTTCTTCAGCTACGGCGAAGTCGCCGAACACCGTCAAGGCGAGATCATTCAAAATTTAAATACCAAAAAATTTAATCCTATTAATATTGACGACTTTGCTGAAGCGCTGGCACGCAAACTAAAAGAACCATAAAAACACTTGGTACTTTCTTATTAAAGATCTAATTCAATATTAGAAGGGCCGGATTCGCCATATTTTGATAGCTCTTCTAACAAATTCATTAAACTGTAATGTGGTTCATAGCCTAACCATTGCTTTGTAGATGAAATATCTTGTATCGTTGGTTTAGCGGTTGGATCTAAGCCATATTTAATAGTTAAATCGTAGTATTTTTCATAATATTTTTTGAATGTGGTTCCAGCGCCGGATTTATCCCAATTTTGTAAATCATTTTGAGTATATTCATACGCGCCATCGACTGGCAAAACTATTTGATTTGGCAAAGTTTTTGTAGACAATAAATCAATTCCTTGCATGACTGCTGTAGCAACATCATTAATATGCACAGCTCCACCCCAGTACCATTTCGCCCATTCTACAAACGATGAATAAACTTCTTTATTCCAAAATGGGATAAATGCTCTTGGTCTCAAAGTTAAAACATTTAAATGATGATTCTGTACAAAACGTTGTGCGATTTCTTCACCTAATACTTTTGTCCATCCATATGACCCATTTTTATCAGAAACTGCTTCACTTGATATAAAAATAATTTTGTTAATGTTCATTTCTGTTGCTGCTTGAAAAACATTAAACGTTCCGGTGACATTAACATCCCAAAAATCGTAAACGTTTTTTTTCTTGGTAAATTCATGATATCCATGCCACGCAGCAATATGCACTATATAATCTACATCAGTTAAAGCCTCTAATAATATTTTTCTATCTAGAATAGACCCATTTAGAAAACTTCCATAATTATCGGATGGTTCTCGTATATCAAAACGCAAAGCGACATCTCCGCGTTTTTCTATTCGATAAGCCAACACTTTACCTAAATCACCCGAGCCACCGGTTAATAAAATTTTCATTTAGTTGTTCTCCAAATATCGCTCTAAATTACCCACAACAGTGACAATGAGTTGTGTGAATTTCTCCATGTCTTTCTTAGAAAGGGATTCGTGCGCTATTTCAGTCATTGCGTTAGAGTGTCCTTCCAGTTTTCTACACACTTTTTTTGCTGCGAGCGTAAGATAAAAATTATAAACCCGCCTGTCATCTTTATTACGAATACGTTTAATTAATTCATCTCTTTCCATGCGATCCAATAAACGCACAACAGTTGATTGATCTAATCCAGCACTGTTTGCTAATTCCATTTGATTTTGGCCATCTCTTTCCCATAACCGAATTAGAATAACAGTCTGCGCATGAGTGACTCCAAGTATATCTAAACTTTTATTAGCAACTTGTTCAAATAAGCGAGCGGCTTTTTTAAGCAAAATACCAGGATGATCCTCTATCTTAAATGACATGGAAATTCTCTCAGAATAGTGTAATTAAGGCGGCAGACAATAACATGCTATGCCATATAATGGCAATACATATTATGGCCCTGATAAATATTTAAAAAGAATCTGTACTCTTGGATGCAGGATAATTTATGCCAATTTAACTTTTACCATTATCATCAGTTAACTTTCTGATACCACCGTGATTGACCAGTGACTTTAACTGCATAATCGCAATTTCATTTAATTTTTTCAAACGTTCGGGTTGCGACAAGCCCATACGAATAAATTCTGCATTCATTGCCTCAATATTAGCTAATACCAATAGCTGCTCAATACTGGCAAACTCTCGCATATTACCCTCTTTATCAGGATTAGCATCGCGCCAATGCTTTGCTGTGTGTCCAAAAAGAGCCATGTTCAATACATCCGCTTCGTTGGAATATACATAGCTAGCTTGTTCCTGACTAACCAGCATAGGAATGATATGCTCTTTAATAGCATCGGTATGAATACGATAATTAAGCTTTGATAAGGTGCGATTGAGATTCCAACCTAAGGATAGACGTCGGTTTTCATCTTCTTTAAGCCGTTGAAATTCTTTGATCAAATAAAGTTTGAACTCAGGACTCAGCCAAGAACCAAACTCAAAAGCAATATCCTTATGAGCATAAGTGCCACCATAACGGCCTGCGCTGGCTATTAACCCACATGCTTGCGTTGTTTCTATCCATTTTTTAGCGGATAGATAAAAACTATTACTTCCCGCTTCATTTCTAATTCCCTCGAATTCGAGGGAATTAAAAGTTGGATTATTAATCTGCTCCCAAACCCCCAGAAACATGACGGTATCTTTATTTTTCAACCATTGCTCAATAAGCGCACCGCCGCCCTCAAAGTTTCTCACCATATCTGTGAGCGAAATATAATCATCATCTTTTTTAGATAAAATAGAAATCGCTGTTCCTTGGACATTAATAGTGGTTTTATTGTCTTTTGCCATAATGAAATCCCTTGATTTTTTAGCTAAAAACGCGGATTGTAGCGCAGCAGAACGAAATTGTCATTTTAGGGGTATAGATTTCATTTTCGTGGTAATAAACGTGGTAACTGTTATTTCATCCATGTTCAAAACACCGATAAACACTGGGCTAAACAGCCTCAATATGAATCCCACCCTCCCGCCAGCACGGCTACTTAACCTGTTGAATATTAAATAATATGTTTCTATTTGTGGCGACAGGGTCAACCACCATGCAAATCAATACCTGATTGCGCCCACCATTTAACCGGCCTGTATAATTATAACAGTTCAGCTAAATACACTTAGCTTGCTTATAACTTCAAGTATTTCATTTCGCCTGATCCAATCCAGATTTTGCCCTTTCAATCATTCGCTTTACCTCAGCATTTGCATGCACTGACGTAAGCTCAACTTCCGGATGTTGAATTGCAAATACTCTAAAAATTTCATCCGCGAATGCCTGCCCAATCGACTCTACTTCCGTAAAATCAAATATAACTATTTTAAATAATTCTACTCTCGCCAGCAGACGCTTTGCTTGAGATCTAGAAATCAACTTGTCACTTTCATACTGGGCAAGATTGACTGGCACAACAGTTTTATTAAATCCGTAATCCTCACCCGAGGTATATTGATCAAATATTTTTTTGATTGTGCGCGCCGTATGGTTATGTAATTTCATCCACACGGCCGTGCCATTCTTAAATTGATTCCTTTCTAAGATCCAATCTTCCGGATGCCCAAATTTATGAGAAAAATATACTCCGCCTGACAAAATATCGTATGAATCGAATGTTCTTGATGTAAAAAATATTCCCTCTCCGCTATGACGTTTTGGGTCTGTAGTGAGCTTTCCTTTTGAAAGCTCAAGAAGTGCATGACGCTCATCCAATAAATTTAATGTGGTCTGAATTTTCTTAAAAATTCCAAAGCCATTATCAAGTATCACCATCTCAGTGCTTACAGCGGTCTTTCTCATTTGTATATATATTTCAGTTCCACCTGAGTGATCTATTGCATTATTGAACATTTCAGTAAATCCATAATGCCAGATACTCAGTACATTCTCTGGCATATTACCTAACACCCCTCTTACATCATTTCTCCATACAAGATCCTCAGCTAATTCCGGGATAATTTTATACGTCTGCTTCCATTCCAATAATGGGGCAAGCTTATAAGCTCTATTCCGAGTGTGCCCAGTTTCTGCCAATGCATGCTCCGCTGCTAGCTTTTGTAAATGCTTGTTAACTGCCTGTCTGGTAATAGCAAAGTGACTAGCGGTTAGTCTGCTGATATCCGCAGGGTGCTTCTCAACATGCTCCAAAATAAATTTACGGACATCCTCACCTCTTGCTCGCACCTTCGTCATTTGCAATTTCCCCATTAACTTTGTCAACCTTACCTATAAACATTGTCAACTTTATTAATAACATTGTCAACCTTACAACGTAGCCTTACCTTAAAAAAGGGGCAAGAGCAGGATAAGAACTTTACATTTAATGCATTACATGATAAATATTGATCTATCGATTAATAATAGAAATTTTCCACGTGGAGAATATCAAGAATGCGAATGCGCTATTCAGATTTAGATCAAATCATTAACCTAGCAAAAACAGAAGAATTACGTACCTGCTTATTGCGCATCAAAGACAGTGTACTTAGAAATCATTATCAACCTGGAATGGAATAAGTGCTCGATACAGAAATTTATTATTACTAGATTTTGATGATCCTTTTCGTTTAGGGTATAGCCTCCTGTCATTACATAAAGCTAACTATTTTACAGAAGATGCCATGACCGAGATAACAAGCAATCCCAAAACAGGCCTTGAAAAATTTAACACGGCAGCAGACAAACAATGGCTTTTAGATCATCCATCTGCGGCAGCAATCATGGCAAACAATGCATCCACAGCACAGTCACAGAATGCCTCTTTAGTCGTCTCCCCCGCAGCATTTTGCTGGGTCATTGGAGTCAGGCATGACAAATGCTAACAAAAGGAAACTGCTGTGTAAGCATTTCTAGCTAGCCAGTTTTAAGAGCTCGAGGGGCTGACCCTCTTGGGTTCTATCTTCTATATTGGATCGAAATTATCAAAGGCCGCACATGTTTTCTAATAACCCAACACATCTCATAGAAAAAAATAATGTTTCAGCCCCAAAGAAACGTAAGCCAACCCTTCCTGAAAAAATAAATATTATTTGGCTGGGTGGCGTGATACATAAAATCCATTTTAAAAGAATCAACGAATGGCACCAACTCAATCCAAAACATACTCTTTATATTTGGGTGGAAGCAAAATTTTTTGAGTATGTGAAATCACAGTTTAAATTCACTAAATCGAAAATTAAAAATATTGAAACACTGAATACTTCTCCATCACTCAAACGTTGGATCAACAAACTCATCTTGCCTAGAAACGATAAACTGCCGCCCAATTATGCTGCTGCAAGTGATGCCTATCGTTTTCGTGTATTAATGGATAATGGTGGAGGTTGGTATTTTGATACTGATATGAGACCTTTTAATCTTAACACTAAACAGGTTGATGACACTTATGGATTTCTTATTAATGCATATTGGAGTGAAGGAAAATTCTATAATAGCTGTCCTAATGCAATCGCCGCCTTTCCAAATAATTATTTTATAAAAAATGCTATACAGTTTTTTGAAAATCTTGCAGCCGATGGTAATGAAGAAGCAATAACAAACATGAGAAGCAATATTGCATTAATACGTCATAGCGCTACAGAAATGTGTACTGGTTCGGCAATACTCGCGACACTCACTACAATTCAGGTAAATGGAAATTATATCTGTGATTCAAAATTATCTTTAAACGATCCAAAAGTAGGTGATCTTATAGCCAGCGATTTTTCAACCGAACGCGAAATATCTTGGATAAGAAATATCAAAACTTCTAAAGCGCTTCCTGGTATTATTGGAGATTATTCCGGTGAGATATTGTTAAGTAAAGATTGCGAAATATATCTATATGAAAAAATAAAGATGACTCTGTTTGCAAGGGATGCTGCAAACAAGCGTCTCAATGAAAGTTGTTCTTCTTCAAACGTGGGTTTGATCAAATGGATTGAAGAAGATCTTCAACGTTACAAACCACTTCCCGTTAAACAATCTACTTTATTTCATAAAGAAAATTTTAATCTTTGCATGACTCGGCATCAGTTTTTAAAGTTAGCACTAATTATTGCTGCGTTATGGATTGTATATGACAAATATTTCAATGAGCGTGTTGAGGCTATGGGTAAGCTATCGCCACATTGATAATGATGGATGCAAAGATAGTTCGACAGGGAATAAAGCTCTATGGGCTTGCGCCAACCAGAGAAGGTTGTTAAAAAATAAGTACAAGGAGAGAGTTGAGTTAGTTGATCCAGAGTAGATTCTTCTTTTTGATGGTCTGTTGGCAAAGATTTTTAACACCAAAAGCTAACAGAAATACTCTCAAAATTTTTACATTCACATAAAGTGAAAAATTTCTTGCAAAAGTCATCAAGAAATTTATCTTTTTGATCGTGATACATATTATGTACGCTTCAGATTAGAAGCTCCTAAAGTTGTATCGCCTCCAAAAAAATTCCTGGAACTCTCACAACTTTTGAGTGTTTATAATCAAAAAAAGTAACTGTTGTAACTGCATCTGCAATGATTTTAAGGTTGTCTTGTCGTTTTAATTGGTAATGAATATCTAAACTGGTTTTGGAGATATCACCAATCCCAATGTCGATTGTTATCTCATCACCATAAAAGGCTTCGGCTTTATATTTCACTGCAAGTGCTGTTACTAATATTCCAACACCACCTATATCTATTTCAGTAAATTGATAATGTTTTAGAAAGCGTACTCTCGCTTCATGTATCAATGAAACGAGTGAGTCATTGCCTAAGTGATTTCCATAATTTAAATCGTAAACTCTGACTTCAAGATGAGTGCTAAAAAGGATTTTATCTACAGTGGGGATTGTCAGTTTAACCATTCTATATGCTCGGATGTATAGAGGTATCTAGGATATCATGACAAAGCCGTGTCATGATATCTAGAATTCAATACGCTGACTTCATGGTACCAGTTTAGTCTTATAGAGCTCGTCATTTTCAGCAGTCAGTTGATCGATATGCATTTGTAGCACCATTAGATTTCTCATTGTGCCAATTTGACGATCTCTGTTTAGTTCTTCTTGTTGATCAATCAGTTTTTGTAAGTGTTCACGTTTTTGTTCGGCAGAGAATTGGTTCTGATCAAGGTAATCTAGAAATGCTGCTGTTCCCTTCGTATAAAGATAACTTACTTGTTCTAAGTAGGCTTTAGGATCGATTCTTGATACATCAATGACCTCGAATGGTCTGTTAAACAGTGTGATTGGATAGTTAATCGGATGTGTATTACTACAATCAGATGCTGATCGAGTTCGTCTAGCATAAGGAGATTCTACAGGTTTGACTCTTGCTCCTTGTGCTGCTTTAATTTTTTGTTCTTCTATTTTTTCTGGAAGTTGTTCTTGTTGATGATGTTGACCAAGACGCTTAATATTTTCAATTTTTAAAGAATTAATATTCGAAATAAGTTCTGAAAATTGCTGCATAGCTTCTAGCATTGAGAGTGAATATTCTTCACGAAGACGTTGTAAAACGTTAGTTAAGTCTTCTATTGGTTCTTTCAGGTCACATAAACTTAGATCTAATCCAGCTACTGATGAGGGTGAAGCTAAAGGTGAAGGTGAAGCTAAAGGTGAGGGAGAGATTGCTGTATCTTGGCTATGTGATTGCATAAATATACTCCGTGATTAATATGTGTAAATTATATAATCAAATTATTAACGCAACCTTAAGACAATTATAGGAGATAAGATAATAAATTCAATGAGTTGATATTTGCAGCTTAATGTTCCCATGGACGGAGAAGCGCTTTTTCCTTCTCAGCAGACAATGTCATTAACATGCATATCCATTGGGTTAATTTTATGTTGTTATCTTTGAGGTCAGTTAATTGTTGATAAAATAAATCAATCTCCTGGTTTTTATTTGCTTCCATATCAAAAAATAAGCTTCCAATAAAATCATACTGTTGTTGCGTTAAAATTTTTTCTTCATATTTTGCCAGTATCAATTTTATAAAATCATGTTGAGAGTAGGGTTGTATTTTTTTTTGAGGAGAAAAAAATAATATTTTTTTTAGGTGCTCTGGTAGGTCTTTTACGTAAACGTTACCTTTGCTTACTCTTGAATTTTTATGTAAGAGTATTAGGTTTAAATTCAGTTGATCATATAACACTTTATAGAAATCTTGCGAGTTTTTAGATCTGGACCGTCTGGGCTTTTGTCCTTCCATAAGGATATAATTAATTTTCTGAGCCGCATAAAGCCAAGTAATGTTTTGACTTCTCGCAGATTGAATAAGAGCAAGTATCTCTGATGCTGTTTTGGTAGGCTTATTGGATGCGCGTTTTGTTGTTTCCCAATTTGATTTATTGAGTATCTCACATTCTATATCAAACAAGTGTAGTTCAGCATTGACATTTTTTAAATGCGCTTTGGTAATCTCAGATAAACTATTATGATGTTTTGTGCTTAATGATAGCCTGTCAAGAATTAGCTTCATTTCGCGTTGATGATAAGTGAAATGGATTTTTCTAAAACATTCAACCAAGAGATTTACAGAGCCATCCGGTAAGTTAATATTTTTTGCAGATTTCATATAATCTAAAATTAAATTAATATTCTGCCCTATAGCGTTTCTTACAACATGGTTTGAGAGAAGATAGTATGAAGCATTAATGCCAGAATGTAAGTCATATATTTTATTGATGATAAGCAAATTCATGTCTAGTGTAGTATGAATAGCTATGTAACCATAAAATTTATTGTCTATGTGTGGATGTTTTCTTAAATAAGGCAGTGTTTTTTTTGCAATGCTCTCGCGTACTGGTAGTGAAAATTCTAAAAAAATTTCTTCAGTGATGGCCGAATAGAATATGTCTAACTCTTCAATGGTATAAAGAGATTCGGATGTAAATTTGAGAAGATAAAATTTAAAAGTATTATCTAGCGTTGATTTCAGTAAGTTGTAGCATACAGAGATCGATAGATTGCTAATAATTTCTTGAGACTCATTTTTACACGCTCGAGTAGGCAGCAATAAATCAGTTTTGCTAGAAGCGATAGCATTGAAAAAATTGACAGCAAACATAATGTTATCGTGAACAAATGGGTAGGTGGCAGAAAAAGTAATGCAGTCTTTATTTAGGATGATAATATCACATGCAGATATGTTATGGTTGTTTTTTGCTTCTGGATTAAGGTGGTTCTCCATGAGTATTTTGCATATTGAGACGCTTTTTTTCATGGCAGCTAAATGTAACAGAGAGTTGTCATCCTCATCCTTAAGAATGCTAATATGCTGGTACATTTCTAATAATTTGAGTGCGACATTATCTACAGGAGAGGGGGACATGATTATTTCAAAGAGAGATAATATTTTATTCCTTACCCATGCTTGATTAAAGTCACACGCGTCAATAAGTTTGTGTATGACCATATCTACTTTTGATGCTAGATCAACATATACGTCTATATCAAATTTGATTAACTCGTCAATGATAATCAATAATCTATCCATGTCGTGGAAATGAAATTTTTTATCTTGAAGAATGTCTAACAAAGTGCAAATGGTTTGTGAAAAACTGATAATATCAGCATGATTGTCGGAGTTAAAGAAATCGATTCCGCTTACTAGTATTATTTTGTGAGATAGGATAGGAGACAAATCAATTCTTTTATTATCAATAAATAAGCTATCGAGTTTTTTTTCTAGTTCTAGAGTCGTTTCATATTTAAGTTCAAGTAATATTTTTGTTAATAAGGTATTTTCTATGTTAGCTTCGATATTCAAGTCAGTTAATTTTTTCTGATCTAGGTAATAAAAAAAGGGTGATATATTCTTTGTATTAAATATAAATAAAGACACTTGATAAGGTGTGAGCGTATTCGCTAGTCGATTGTAGAATATAGGATTCAGGTTTTTCTCTAATAAATATCTCACTTCTGCATTATCTAGTTCATTCAAGATAGATATAATAATTTCATCTGACTCGGCAGCAAAAACATTTGAGGCAGCTAACATTTTAATGTCGTCGTCAGCCCGATAAGATTGCATAAAAAATTGAAATCCATACTCTGCTTTATTTTCAGAATAAGGGTAGAGGGCTTCAAAAATAGATTCATCATTAATGAGAGTTGAGTAATCAAATACTGTTAAATTTTGATTGTTTGGTACATAGAAATCGGCGTTGTTTTCATGCAGTAACGGTAAAAATTTCAAACTTGATGTGTATATTGCTAAGTGGAGAAGCGTGTCACCCTCTCTATTCTGAAATCTTACTATGTCAGGGCAAAGCATTATAATTTTTGTCAATGTTTCTTCACCTATCACGGGTAAGAGTGATCCAAGGTAAGATACAAGAGCTTCAGCCGTGTTGGGTGTGCACTCTGATTGTTTTTGAAAAATGCTATATGTTAAATACGAGAGTGTCAGGTCAAGTTGATCTGTCATACAGTAACCCGCGCATATCGCTGTCAACAATACGAGTAGTAATTGTTTATGTGTGTTGATTGATAGTTTGGTATCGTTTGAGTTAAGTAGATCAATCAGCGTGGCAATGTAATGAGTAACAACATATTCATTTGCTCTCTTTTGATGTTTAAGCAATTCTGATAACCAATGAATTTTATAGGAAAAAACTAAATTAATGTCCACATTGCTCAACGGAATGATAGTATTAGTGACTATGCTATCAATAGTCTCGCGCTCGTCTAATTTCAAAAGATCGATTGTAGCTAGATAAGAAAGTATACGGGTGGCTATTTTTCCTTTTTGAGTTGTTGAAAATTTAGAATAGATAATGGGTGACATCATTCGTATAAAAAAAGCAATTTGATGTGATTGAAAGACATGTTGTTTAAATTCATCAAAAGGCAGTGCTGTTGCGATGACTTGATATGATGGGAAATCGGTAATTTTTTCAATAAGGTTTTTATGCTCGGCTAGTGTCAGATTCAACACAGTTTCTTTTAATATCGGAAAACAAAGTTGAATGATGGCATCAATATTTTTATAATCATTATCTGCTATTAATGATTTTAAATATTGAGTACAAATGGGTGTGATTAATTGGGGTGATTTATTTATAAATAATTTTACGACATCATATTGTTTAGACTTAATCGCACAGCATACGATTGAGCTTAATTGATTGATGGGTTCAGAGTATAAGTTATTTTCGCTGAGATAAGTAAAGGTCTCGAGTTGTTCTTCATGTAAAATGCTATCTACCATCTGTAATAGATTAATGACTGACGTGTCGCCTAATGGAATAGCTTGGTCTAGCAGCTCATCTAATATATATTTATTGCGAAGCAAATCTTCAGTAGAAGTTAGTTTGACACTATATAAATCTGGCAAATACTTATCTATTAAATCACTTGTCTCTGAATTTAAGGTTGAATCTTCATGTTTTTTATCAAGAGCTTTATGTAAAAACGAAAACATGTATTTTTGAATTTCGGCATAAACAGCTAGAGTTTCAAGTGGACGCTGATGGCGATAATGACGCAATGCATTCAGTTGAACGAAGAATACATTCTGGTTTTTTATGTCATGATTTAACTCACCGAGATGTTGACTTAACTGTCTTTCGTGGTAGATATTCAGAACTGCATGAGATCCAAATATTGGATTTAATATATCTTGTACTTCATTGGGTGGTTTCCTAATAAATGATGAACCTACTCGTATACCAGCTTTTTTTGAATGCTCAGGATCTGCTTGAGTGAATGTTTCGCTAATTAATTCCTTAGGTTCCACATCTACCCTATTAGAAAGTATGACATGTGACGCATGTACTGGAAAAATTTTATTTCCCGCTTGATTTAACTTTAGGTCAGCGTTAGCCCGATGTTTGCTTAAGCTGTATGTGTGGTCTAAGCAAATTTCAATAGCAGTTACAAATAGGCTGCCGCCTGCTGTTTCACATAACACATTTCCACCAAAAAATACGTTTATGTGTTTTTGTGCGCTATTAGAAAAACCAAGAGCACATTGAGCTAATGATCTTTTGTTGTCACTGTTCAGTTGATTTGTAAATAGGAGACAATTTTTAGTCTGAAAATATTCAGGATCTTCTTCGTAGGGAATCGCTTTTGCAAATGTGTTTATGCAGACATTTTTTCCGCTTTGAATAAATATCGTCATGTTTCGAAGATTGTTATTTTCTAAAACGACGGGGACTGACGCAAACAATAAGTGAATGTTATCTGGGTAATGTTGAGTGTTTTCATTGATAGTTTCGAGTAATTTAGTAAATCCGTTAATGGTCAAAGGTCCACGCTTTCTATTTGGGTAAAGAGCAAATTCATTGAGAGAAAGACGAGTAATGCTATTTGTTTTTGACGTATCCATAATAGGTATTATTGCTTTAGACGTAATGATTTTTTTTAACTCGCGTTGTACTTCTTCAGGAGTAGGGTTTTTATTTTTATCTGTGATTGCCTGTTGATATGCTTTATTCAGTAATTCAGGGCCATTTGTAAAATTATTTCTTAAATGGATGACTAATGCACGCAATGCTAAATCATCTAAATAACTTGCTATTCGTGAGATAACATCATCTTCACTTTCGTTTTGCGCCACCACGAGATCAAACGATAGATTGGTGACAAGGTCTTCATAAAATTCACCGCTAGGAAATTCAGAGCGAGATGTAACGTTTATTTGGTAGACGACAATATCTGTGATTTTTGGAGGGAAATCATTGGCGTTTTTCATTTTTTGGTGAAATATTTTTTTAAGTTTATTTACCAAATTTAAATTAATGGGTCTCAGGTTCATATTGCCCCAGTTTGTAAGATCACTTATTTAGTAAGTATAGTTGCTCTTTTAAATTATGTTATTAATGTAAATTCAATTGGTTAGTATGAGCGTAAAATACTGGCTCAGAATGGACGAGATTGATTGAAGAGTTGGCATGTCAAGGTGGCTTTTTAATTATGCTAAATAAATCAATATGTACAGTAATAAATTATATATTTAATCTCTAAGCAAGTTTATATACGCTATGCTATGCTTGAATATATAGCGTCGAGCCCATATCTTAAGGTGACATAGTCACTTAGGGTAGATAAAAAATGCGAACAGATAAATTAACCAGTAAATTTCAAGCTGCGCTTGCAGATGCACAGTCGATGGCGCTTGGTTTCGATCATGCATTTATCGAGCCTGCGCATGTCATGATTGCATTGTTAGATCAAGAAGGCAGTAGTATACGTGCCATATTAATGCAAGCAAACGCTAACATTCCTAGCTTGCGTTCTCAGTTAGATAGTTCGATACAACGTCTGCCTAAAGTAGAAGGCACCGGCGGTGAAATACACATTTCCAATGATTTAAATCGTCTTTTGAACCTCACCGATAAAATTGCGCAAAAACGCAAGGATCAATATATTTCTAGCGAACTTTTTTTGTTGGCTGCATTGGAAGATTCAGGTTCCTTAGGTGAAATGTTACGGAAAGCAGGTTTAACAAAAGAGGCGGTTGAAAAAGCCATTCAAACTGAGCGCGGCGGCAAAAAAGTAGATGATCCCAATGCAGAAGATCAACGACGTGCTTTAGAAAAATATACGATAGATTTAACCGCACGTGCTGAACAAGGAAAGTTAGATCCTGTCATCGGCCGTGATGCTGAAATTCGTCGTACGATACAAGTGTTATTACGTCGCACCAAAAATAACCCTGTGCTAATTGGCGAGCCTGGTGTTGGTAAAACAGCAATTGTCGAAGGGTTAGCGCAACGAATAATTAATGGCGAAGTGCCAGAGGGACTACGTGACAAAAGATTACTAGCGTTGGATTTGGGTGCATTAATTGCTGGTGCGAAATTTCGTGGTGAATTCGAAGAGCGATTAAAAGCCGTTTTAAATGATCTAGCGAAGCAAGAAGGGCAAATCATTCTTTTTATCGATGAAATTCACACAATGGTGGGTGCAGGCAAAGCAGAAGGCTCAATGGATGCGGGCAATATGTTAAAACCAGCGCTTGCGCGAGGTGAATTACATTGTGTTGGCGCAACAACGTTAGATGAATACCGTAAATACATTGAAAAAGATGCTGCACTTGAACGTCGCTTTCAACGTATTTTAGTGGAAGAGCCAAACGTTCCAGATACGATTGCCATTTTACGCGGATTAAAAGAAAAATATGAATTGCATCATGGTGTCGAAATCACAGACTCTGCACTGGTTGCTGCAGCGACATTGTCACACCGTTACATTGCAGATAGGCAATTACCCGACAAAGCCATTGATTTAATCGATGAGGCAGCGAGTAATATCCGCATGGAAATCGATTCCAAACCAGAAGAATTAGACAGTTTAGACAGGCGCATCATTCAATTAAAAATTGAGCGCGAAGCATTAAAGAAAGAAGAAGACGAAGGTTCCAAAAAACGTTTAGAAAAACTAAATGAGCAGCTCACTAAATTAGAAGCAGAGTGTGCTAAGTTAGATGAGATTTGGAAAACCGAAAAATCCAATTTACAAGGTGCGCAAGATATTAAAGCGGAACTTGAAAAAGCAAGATTAGAATTAGAAACTGCACGACGCGCTTCTGATTTAACACATATGGCTGAGTTGCAATACGGTCGTATTCCTGAGTTAGAAAAAAAATTAGCGAATGCAATGTTGGCAGAGAAAAAAGAAACGCAATTGCTACGCAGCAAAGTGACTGATGAAGAGATTGCCGAAGTCGTTTCGAAATGGACGCATATTCCCGTATCAAAAATGCTGGAGAGTGAAAAAGAAAAATTATTGCAAATGGAAAGCGCTTTGCACACACGCATTGTAGGCCAAAGCCAAGCAGTGACTGCGGTTTGTAATGCAATTCGTCGTTCTCGTGCAGGTCTTTCCGATCCTAACCGTCCTATTGGTTCCTTCCTATTTTTAGGGCCTACCGGTGTAGGTAAAACAGAATTATGTAAAGCACTAGCTACATTTTTGTTTGATACAGAAGAAGCTGTCATTCGTATCGATATGTCAGAATTTATGGAAAAGCATTCTGTGGCTAGATTAGTCGGAGCGCCTCCGGGTTATGTGGGTTATGAGGAAGGTGGTTATTTGACAGAGCTAGTGCGTCGCAAACCATATTCGGTTATTTTGCTAGATGAAGTTGAAAAAGCGCATCACGATGTATTTAACATTCTCTTACAAGTGTTGGATGATGGTCGCTTAACGGATAGTCATGGCCGTACAGTGGATTTTCGTAACACGGTTATTGTCATGACATCAAACTTAGGTTCTGAGGTGATACAAGATATCTCAAAACATGGCGATTATTTTGAAATGAAAACAGCGGTTTTGAAACTTGTCGGCCAACATTTCAGGCCTGAATTTATGAATCGAATTGATGAGATGGTTGTGTTCCATCCTTTAGACAAAGTACAGATTAAATCCATTGCGGGTATTCAAATTAAACGTTTACAATCACGTTTAGCAGAACGAGAATTAGGCTTAGAAGTTGATGATCACGCCATGGATTATTTAGCTGCTACCGGTTATGATCCAGTATATGGTGCAAGACCGTTAAAACGTTCGATACAACAACATATTGAAAATCCACTAGCTCAAGAAATTTTGATGGGGAAATTCGCGCCAGGTGATGTGATTGTTATTGGAATGGAAAAAGATCGTTTAATATTTTCAAAAAGTACTGTCACGGTATAACTAACAATTAAGGAAGAGGCTATTATGTATAAACATATTTTATTTGCAACGGACTTAGCAGACGACACCGACTTCATTCTCAATAAAGTCACAGGCATTCGTGGATACACAGGTGCAACGTTGACAATCGTTCACGTAGTTGAACCCATGCCAGGTTATAGTTATGCGTATTTAGGCATCGAAGATATCGAAGGCCAATTGATTGAAGAAGCGCGCACAGCTTTAGGTAAGCTTGGCTCTAAACTGCATGTTGATGTCAAAGATCAAATTATCGAAGTCGGCCCAACCAAATCTAAATTATTAAAAGTGGCTGATGATATTTCTGCGGATTTGATTATTTGCGGCAGTCATGGCCGACATGGTTTGTCGTTGTTGTTGGGTTCAACTGCGAATGCGATTTTGCATGGCGCGAAATGTGATGTGCTGACGGTGCGGTTGCCGGAGGAATAAACGTTTAATGAGGTAACTATATATGCCAGAGCCATTAGTAATTTATGCAGATACTTCTATTCGTTTTTTAGATTATTTGTTGCTAAACGAAGTGGCTTTGCAAATAGAAGCGAGAAAAACACAGGAAAAAATCGAATCAGGCAATAAAGAAGAGCGACAAAAAGAGAGTGTGTTTGCAGCGGCGGTTGAAGTGTCTCAGACTAAGGAATTTATCAATCTCTTAATTGATTTGAATATTTTAGAGAAAAAGGAAGAATTACTTGAAGAAAGAGAAGCTGAAAAAAAAGAAGCTCAAATAGCAGAACAAGAATACTCACAAAAAGTTGATGAGCTTCTTCAAGCGAAAAAAACAGAAGAAGCTGTACTAAGCTATCAAGACAATATTCGAAAAAAACTTGTTGTGTTGGATGTTATGATTCAAGAAGTAAAACAAGGTTATGAAATTGCACTAAATAACTTATATGAGCAGTGTAATGGTAAGGGTGGCTGGAGAGAGACAATATGGAAGCCAGAAGCTGAAAAAATAGTTAAAAGCTTTGTAGAGGATGCTGTTAAATTTTCAACATTACCACATCCTCGCCCTGTTAATTGTGACGATGCCAGCCTTAAAGCAGATATGAAAGAACTCTTATCGAATATGCCTGCGCCTCATGATTTGATTCGTCATAACCCTCGTATTAAAGCGCATTATGATAAAGCTTATGCTCAGGAAATTAAAAATGGTGCAACACCTGCTAAAGCGGTAGAAAAGGCAATGAAAGTTGATATTGATAGAACAATGCAACTGAAAATTCAATTAGCAGCAGCCCACCAAGCAATGAAAGCAGGAGGAGGTAACGTTAAGGCAGCAGCAGCTTTTGCGAATAACTTATCTAAAAAACCAATTGATGATTTGTTGAAAGTTGCCAATGATAAACCATTGCATGACTTATCAAACTTAACTTATAAAAAAAATGCCGCAATTAATGAATTAAATGCAGAGAAAGTTAAATTAAATGAAGCATTATTAAAAACCGAAAAAAAATTCCACGTAGAAATAGCGCCTGTTGTAGATAAGGATCGCGCTGAAAATATGTCAAAAGGGTCAGATGCATTTACCTTAATTAACAATTTATGCAAGAATCAATTTATTGATCCTGCAAATGGTATCACAGTAGCCTCTCTTGCGACTGAATATGCTGAGAATGCAGACACTCGAAGTACAGTTGATAGATATCTTATTAAGTTTAAAGAGTTTGAAGCAAAATCAAAAGCATTGGAAGCGACGCCAGATCCAGTGGAACAAGCAAAGTTGAATAAGCAAATCGCGCATTTAGGAAATAGCATGCAAGAAGATTTAGGTCTGGTCGGAGCTAATCCTATTAAGTTATCAGTAAATCCAGTTGCAGATAGTATTAAATTAGCTGCAACTGGCAGAGAAAAACTATCATACATCGAGAGTCACTGTACTAGTGAAATATTTGGTGGGAAACAGATTAAATATGCTGCTGATTATGATAACGATCCGAAAATAAAAGAAAAAGTAGATAAAATTTATGATTCAATAAAGGCTGCTGAGAACAGTGGTCAACTTGTAGGAGCAAGTGTCGTGACTGACTTACAATCTTTGCTGAAAGATGATTTGAAAATAGTAAATCCCCAAAAGATTGTGCTTAAACAAGACCCAGCCGCTAAGCCATTTCTAGATAGTATTAAATTAGCAGCAGAAGGCAGAGAAAAATTATTGTTTATCAATGAAAACTCTAATCCTAAGATCTTGGAGGGAAAATCAAAAGTTAAGTTATCTACTGATTATGCCAATAACCAGGAACTAAGAGGCAGTGTTGATAAGGTTTATGATTCCATGAAACAGGGCAAGCCTGCAGAAGACATTAATCCAGAATTGCAATCATTAGGACAGCGCTTAAACCTAAAAAATCCTCCAACATTTTCGCCGGAAGTTAAGAAAGGCATAGATGCTCTTCAGGAAACCCAAGAAAGTAAACAAGAGCATCAATGGGGAATGAGAGGGTCAATGAATGATTAATGACGATTCTCTCTTGTCATTCTAAGCGTCAGCGAAGGATCTCACATCCTTCGCCAACACAAAATTACTTAAAATTCCCCGCCACAAAATCCCAATTAACTAAATTCCAAAACTTTTCCACATAACTCGCTCGTGCATTACGATAATCAATGTAATACGCATGTTCCCAGACATCGCACGTTAACAATGCTTTTTTGCCTTCTTTTAAAGGAGTTCCTGCATTGCTTGTACTCATCAACTCAATTGAGCCATCAGCATTTTTGGCTAACCAAGCCCAACCCGATCCAAATGTCGTAATAGCTTTTTCGCTAAACAATTTTTTAAATTCGTCAAAGCTGCCAAATTTTTTAGTGATCGCATCTGCCAATTTTCCACTGGGTTCTTTGCTGCTTTTTGGAGTCATGCAGTGCCAATAAAAAGTGTGATTCCATACTTGCGCAGCATTATTAAAAATTCCACCCGTTGATTTTGCAATAATGTCTTCTAATGAAAGATTTTCAAATTCGGTGCCAGGAATTAATTTATTTAAATTGTCTACGTAAGCTTTGTGATGTTTGCCGTAATGATATTCTAAGGTTTCTTTTGAAATATAAGGTTGTAATGCATCCATTTCGTAGGGTAAGGGTGGCAATGTATGTAACATGGTGTCTCCTTCGTTAAAAAGTTTCTTCGGATCGTTTGGTTAATACTTCGTAGCCTGTTTCTGTGACTAAAATCGTATGTTCCCATTGTGCGGAAAGGCTATGATCTTTGGTGACGACTGTCCAATTATCTGGGAGTAATTTCACAAAGCGTTTGCCAGCGTTAATCATGGGTTCTATGGTGAAAATCATCCCGGCACGCAGCATTTCTCCTGAGCCTGGCGTTCCATAATGCAATACATTGGGTGGCTCATGAAAAACTTTGCCTATGCCATGGCCGCAATATTCACGTACCACAGAAAAACGTTGAGCTTCTGCATAAGATTGTATGACGGCGCCAATATCTCCAAAATGAATCCCTGCTTTGACTTGTTCAATCCCGCGATAGAGGCACTCTTGTGTTATCTTGATCAAGCGCTCAGCGAGGATAGACGGTTTTCCAATAGTAAACATTTTGCTGGTGTCACCATGGTACTCATCTTTCAAAACAGTTACGTCAATATTGACGATATCGCCTTCTTTTAGCTTTTTGGCACTAGGGATCCCGTGACAGACTTGGTGGTTAACAGATGTACAAATTGATTTCGGAAACCCGTGATAATTTAAGGGGGCTGGGATGGATTTTTGTACATTTGTGATGTAATCGTGACAAATCCGATCTAGCTCATCTGTCGTGACCCCTGCTTTTACGTAAGGCCCTATCATCTCAAGCACTTCGGCGGCTAAACGACCAGCAATGCGCATTTTTTCTACTTCGGCGGGAGTTTTAATTGTAATGGATGAAGAATCGCTCATAGTTAGGCCATACCAGTTAACTAAATATTGTTGGAAGTGGCTGTCTATGGTATAAAGGCCAGTTTTAATAAGCAAATGAAATTTAAATTTATCCCCCGCGGCTTGTCGCGGGCACCCGCGATGGGGGATTATTAAGGGGGAGAAGCGTGATTCTCCCCCTTAATCGAGCACGGGGATTCACTTCCCGTGCGAAGTCAAAGCAATTGAATTCACACACATATTGATACTATTTAGCTGGGTGCCTTGTCTCCTGAGAGGTCGGTTAATGGGATATGTGGAGGAATAACCCAAACTTGAGGAAATGAAAATGACTTTACCAGTAACTATGCGTGACATGTTAAAAGCGGGTGTGCATTTTGGTCATCAAACCCGATATTGGAGCCCAAAAATGGGGACCTATATTTATGGTGCCCGTAACAAGATCCATATTATTAATCTAGAAAAAACCTTGCCAATGCTACAAGATGCCTTCAACTTTGTCGGCAAAATTGCAGCGAACAAAGGAAAAGTTTTATTCGTCGGTACGAAACCTGCAGCGCGAGATATCATTAAAGCAGAAGCAGAGCGTTGCCGTATGCCTTTCGTCAATCATCGTTGGTTAGGCGGCATGTTAACTAACTATAAGACGATTCGCCAATCCATCAAACGTCTGAAAGAACTCGAAGCGATGTTCGATAAAAATAATTTCGGACGTCTTGTTAAAAAAGAAATTCTTCAACTAACACGTGAAAAAGACAAACTCGACCGCAGTTTAGGTGGTATTAAAAATATGGGTGGTTTGCCCGATGCGTTATTCGTCGTTGACGTAGGTCATGAGAATATTGCTATTGCTGAAGCAAATCGTTTAAGCATTCCTGTGATTGGTGTTGTGGATACAAATCACAACCCAGCCGGTGTGAGCTATGTGATTCCAGGTAATGATGATTCATTGCGTGCGATTCAGCTTTATGCAAAATGCATGTCTGACGCTATCTTAGATGCTCGTGCAGGAAACCCTGAAATAGCTGAAATTGAAAGTAATGACTTTATCGAAGTTGATATCGAAACACGTGATTCGGGTAGCGAAGAATAAGTTAAGCAGATCTCTATTCTCTTTTTGCATGTTTTGCGGAAGGGAATAGGGTCTGTTGACAATTCGCTAGGTTGAGCCAGGAATCTGCGCTTTTTCGCGATTTGCAGCGCAGCATACACAGAAGTATGTGAGCAGCAAATCGCGAAAAAGCGCAGATTCCTGGCCAACATAGTAGAATTGTCAACAGACCCTAGAGATAATTCTGATTTAACAGACTTTAAAAAGGTTCAAAATGAGGTAAGTGATATGGCAGCAATTACTGCAACACAAGTCAAAGAATTACGCGAACGCACTAGCGTTGGCATGATGGAATGTAAAAAAGCATTAGAATTAGCTGGCGGTGATATGGAGCTGGCAATTGAAGAATTGCGCAAATCGGGTAGAGCGAAAGCCGATAAAAAATCCGGTCGTGTCGCAGCAGAAGGTATTGTGATGATTCGGGGTAGTGACAATTCGAATCGTGCTGTATTAATTGAAATTAATAGCGAAACGGATTTTGTCGCACGCGATACCAATTTCTTAAATTTTGCTGAGATGGTTGCAAAAACTGCGCTGGAAAAAAATATCAACGATGTCGCACAGCTAAATAGCCAAGCATTGCTTGGATATGATGGCCAAACAGTAGAAGAAGCCAGACAAACCTTGGTTGCTAAGGTCGGTGAAAATATTAGTATACGTAGAATTGCTTTTACGAATCCAGCTGCAGGAAGTGTTGGAACGTATCTACACGGCAATCGCATAGGTGTGTTGGTAGAGCTAGATGTCGACAATAAAGACCTAGCTAAAGATATTGCAATGCATATCGCTGCTAGCAAACCATTAGTCGTATCACCAGAAGAAGTGCCCGCTGATGTTGTCGCTAAAGAAAAAGAAATTTATATGGCACAAGCAGCAAGCAGTGGCAAACCTCAAGAAATTATTGAAAAAATGGTTATTGGTCGTTTGAAAAAATACTTAGATGAAATCAGTTTGTTGGGGCAACCGTTTGTAAAAGATCCTGATGTAACTGTTTCTAGTTTGCTTGCAAAAAACCGCGCTAAAGTGTTGTCATTTACACGTTATGAAGTCGGTGAAGGTATTGAGAAAGAGCAAGAGGATTTTGTTGAGGCAGTGATGTCGCAAGTTAAGAATGGCTAAAATTATGGATAATATTTCAAGTCAACCAATATATAAACGAGTGTTATTAAAATTTAGTGGTGAAGCTCTGCAAGGAGATCATCTGTTTGGAATAGATGCCGCTAAGTTAACTCGAGTCAGTCAAGAAATTGCAAATGTAGTCAAGTTAGGCGTGCAGGTTGCTCTTGTCGTCGGTGGTGGTAATCTCATTCGCGGCGCAGATTTGTGTGTCACAGGTCTTGATAGGGTCACAGCAGATCAGATGGGTATGCTTGCCACCATGATCAATGGACTTGCGCTACTCGATGCACTTGATAGAAAAGGAATTCCCTCTTCTATCATGTCTGCAATTGCAATTCCTGGATTGGCGGATGTATATGATAGACGTCACGCAAGAGAAAGATTAGATCAAGGTAAAGTAGTGATTTTTGTAGGCGGTACCGGTAATCCTTTAGTGACAACTGATTCAGCAGCTGCATTGCGCGGCATTGAAGTTGGGGCAGATATTGTGATTAAGGCTACCAAAGTGGATGGTGTGTTTGCTGCTGATCCTATCAAAAATCCGAAAGCAGAACGTTATGAAAAGCTTACCTATGATGAAGTGTTAGAACAACGTTTAGGTGTCATGGATTTAAATGCAATATTACTCTGCAGAGACCATGCTTTACCTTTGCGAGTATTTAATATGAATAAACAAGGGGCATTGCAACGCATAGTCGTTGGCGAAAATGTAGGTACATTAATCCAAAGTGGAGATTGAGATTGATGCAACAAATTATTAAAGATACTGAGATGCGCATGCAAAAAAGCATAGACGCATTCAAATTAGATATGTCAAAAGTCAGAACCGGTCGTGCACATCCGAGTATTTTAGATCATGTGCGAGTTGATTATTACGGCAATGAAACTCCTTTGAGTCAAGTAGCGAATGTGAGCGTAGGTGACTCGCGCACACTCGTGATTACACCTTGGGAAAAAAAGATGATTCCCGTGATTGAAAAAGCCATTATGACTTCTGATTTAGGTTTAAATCCGGCAACAAGTGGTGAGTTGATTCGTGTTCCTTTGCCTGCGCTAACTGAAGAACGAAGAAAAGATTTATCAAAAATCGTTCGTGCTGAAGCAGAGACAGCGAGAGTGAGTGTCAGAACAGTGAGACGAGATGCGAATACAGCCGTAAAAGAAATGCTGAAAAAGAAAGAGATTGCAGAAGACGAAGAGCATAAGTTAGCTGATAGTATTCAAAAGTTAACTGACAAATTTATTTCGGAAATTGACCATTTGCTGACTGCAAAAGAAACTGAATTAATGGCTATTTAGTCATTTGCTCGATGCGAAGTGAAGTGCCCTGATTTCGGATGCAAAAGCTCTGATGAATACATCTGTACTACCGCGACATGTTGCAATTATTATGGATGGCAATGGACGTTGGGCCAAACAACGTCATTTGCCTAGAGTGATGGGACATAAAGCAGGTGCCGACTCGGTACGCGAAGCTGTTAAAAAGTGCATAGAGAAAAATATTGAAGTATTGACTCTATTCGCATTTAGCAGTGAGAATTGGCAGCGCCCTCTGGCGGAAATAAATTATCTCATGCAGCTCTTTGTTTCTGCGCTCCAACGTGAAGCTAAAAAACTCCATAAACAAAATATTCAACTTCGAATCATTGGCGATCGCTCTCGCTTTGATGAAAAGTTACAGAAGCAAATGTCTAAAGCTGAAGAGCTGACTGCGAAGAATACAGGTTTAAAGTTAGTAATCGCTGCGAATTATGGAGGACAGTGGGATGTGGCGGAAGCAGTCAAAAAAATTGCGCATGATGTTGAACAGGGGAAGTTATCAAGCCAAGACATTACACCTGATTTAATCCAGACAAATCTTGCATTAGCCGATTTACCTCTTCCTGATCTTTTTATTCGTACGAGTGGTGAACAGCGCATTAGTAATTTTATGATTTGGCAGTTAGCCTATAGTGAGCTTTATTTTACAGATGCTTTGTGGCCCGATTTTGATGGCCAAGAATTTGAGAAAGCATTGCTCGCATTTTCTCAGAGAGAAAGACGCTTTGGGCGTACGAGTGAGCAGTTAAATGTAGCTGATGCTAGTAGTTCTGGATAGCGGTTGGATATTCTTTCTCATTTTTTTCAAAGAGGCGTTGTTGCGTAAATAAAGCGTCCTTTTCCCCCCTCTCTTCCACGTTTTTTGTGGAGGAGAGGGGATTACGCCACGGCTCAATAGATAAGGTCATAAACGAATAATTGTTAGGTATAATACATGCTAAAAAAACGTTTAATCACCGCTGCATTTTTAATTCCAATTTTCGTTGTATTGCTATTAAAGCTTTCTTCTCTTCAATTTGGCGTGCTAACAGCAGCTTTTGTTTTAATCGGTGCGTGGGAATGGTCAGCGCTCATAGGTTTAAAAAGAGTAGCAGCCCGTATTGTGTATCTTGTCTTTATTTTTTTTCTATTACAGGCCTCATTGTATTTATACATTCCCATGACTTTAGAAATAGCTTTTGTTTGGTGGCTTTTTGCGACAGCTTTAATTTTTCTTTATCCAAAAGGCAGTGCTTTTTGGGGAAAAGCAATTTTATTGCAAGGTTTGATGGGTGTGCTTGTACTCATTCCTGCATGGGTTGCAATTAATTTTATTCGTATGCCTGCAAACGAAGGGCCTGACGTATTGCTATTTCTCTGTGTATTAATTTGGGGAGCAGATTCCGGAGCCTATTTTGCAGGTAAAAAATGGGGAAAAAACAAACTTGCACCAAACGTTAGTCCTGGCAAAACACGTGAAGGATTATATGGCGCATTGTTAACAACGGTGTTGATTGCATTTGTCGGTTTGAGTTTACAAAATCCACCGCTAATGTATTGGGTTGCAGGATTTTTCCTCGCGATGATAACTGTTATTTTTTCTGTTATCGGCGATCTTTTTGAAAGTATGCTAAAGCGCAATGTGGGCCTCAAGGATTCAGGCCGCCTATTCCCAGGTCATGGAGGATTGCTAGATCGCATCGATAGCCTAACAGCGGCTGCACCTGTTTTTGCGCTAGGTGGCTGGTTAATTTCAAGATATTTATAGCTGGAAGGTTCATTTTTTAATCCCTCTCTTCTTATTTCTGATGTCACGAAGTCATGTAACTATTCAGCACTCTAACCCCGGGCGGGGAAAACAACAAAACATTAACTTTTGATTTCTTACAGAAAGGCGTGTAAAAGAAAGGCGCTCATGTTGCAGAGACCGACACCGCAATGGCGCCTTCCGAGCCCGTTATTCAGCATGGTCCCAATCGTTTGCGGCAACAACCTTGGTGAAGCCTTAGCTATCCCGTTTGAAAGAGTGCAGCATTTTAAAAACGATTGCGCATGAGCACCTTATCTTTTACATGTAGAGGTGAAAATGAATAAACGTAAATCGAGAAAGAAAAACGCATTCCCCCCACACTTGGCGCATCTTAACATAAATGCAGCTGGAATTGACATAGGGTCAACCGCTCATTTTGTAGCGGTTCCAGAGGATCGTGATAAGCAAGTGGTGAGGGAGTTTAAAACATTTACCACTGACTTATATGAATTAGCAGCTTGGCTAAAAGAATGTAAAATAGAAACAGTTGCAATGGAATCAACAGGGGTCTATTGGATTCCGTTATATGAAATACTGGAAGAAAAAGGCTTTCAAGTTCTATTAGTAAATGCTCATCATGTTAAAAATGTATCTGGTAGAAAAAGCGATGTATTAGATTGTCAATGGATACAACAATTGCACACTTATGGTTTATTGTCAGGAGCATTTCGCCCAGCAGAAGAAATTTGTCAATTACGTGGTTATATGAGGCAAAGAGAAAATTTAATTCGTTATGCAGCGATGCATGTACAGCATATGCAGAAAGCTTTGGATCAAATGAATCTTCGTTTACATAATGCAATAAGCGACATCACTGGAATGACAGGCCAAAAGATACTGCGAGCCATAGTTAACGGTGATAGAGACGCTAAAGAGTTGGCAAAGCATCGAGACGGACGCTGTAAAAACCCCATTGAAGTAATAGAAAAATCTTTAATAGGTAACTACAAATCAGAGCATGTTTTTGCTTTAAAACAAGCATTAGATCTCTATGATTATTATCAAACAAAAGTTCAAGAGTGCGATATGGTTATTGAAGGATTTCTGCAATCTATAACCACCGCTGAAAAAAGCAATGTTGAACTTCCTAAAAAAAGAAAAACAAAAAGCACGCCAAAGTTCGAGGTTCAAACCTATTTATACAAACTATGTGGAGTAGACTTAACAGCAATAGATGGTGTTGATGCGTTAAGCGGGTTAAAAATAATCTCCGAAGTCGGAATAGATATGGGAAAATGGAAAACTGAGAAACAATTTGGTAGCTGGATGGGATTATCTCCTGGGACGAAAATATCTGGAGGAAAAATATTAAAACGTAGCTCTAAAAGTTCAGCTAACCGAGCAGCAAGTATTTTAAGATTATGCGCTAATGCATTATATAATAGCCCTACTGCATTAGGCTCATTCTTGAGGCGAATGAAAAGCAGAATTGGTGCTCCAAAAGCAATAACAGCTACGGCTTATAAGTTAGCTAAAATCATTTATCGAATGTTGAAAAATAAAATAGACTATCGCGATATTGGCCAAGATTATTATAACCAACGATATCAAGATAAATTGCTTAAGGGATTAAAGCATAAGGCGGCATCTTTGGGGTATGAGCTGACTCAAATTGGAAGTTTAATAAAGCCAAATATCAATAAGTTAGAGGTAAGTTAATTGAAAGAAAACAAGATCAAGTAATAATAAAAGTTCTTATAAATCATAATGTTAATGAAAATGAAGTGAGACTCATACAGTACAAAATCCACAAAACTCGTAAAAAAGCCCAAAAGTATTGAGAGATACTCTAAGTGTTTAATACAAGTCGAATAAGCATGTTGTTGCAACGTATTGTTCATGCTCATATTAAATGCTCGTTTTAAATCATAAACTAGTAAAATTAGTGCTGGATTTGATGAAACAAAGACTGGATAATTGGCGGTCTTAAAATGGATGCCATTGTTAACATAAATGTAGGTCATATGAAAAAAATAATATCATTATTTATTTTAGTACTCAGTCTCGTTGGCACACCTATATGGGCCGCAAATGCATTTGTTGTTCAAAGAATTAATATTGATGGGTTGCAGCGTATTGCTCCTGAAACAGTTTATAGCTATTTACCGATAAAGCGTGGCCAAACTTTACGCCCTCATCAAACGGTCGAGATTATTAATTCCCTCTATAAAACTGGGTTTTTTGATCATATCTCTGTCGCTAGAGATGGCAACGCACTGGTTATTCATGTAGTTGAACGTCCTACCATAGGACAATTAAAAATCGCTGGTAATAGTGTTATCCCTACCGATAAATTAACCTCAGTGATGAAAGGGTTAGAAATTGCAGAAGGTCGTGTCTATAACCAAGCTATCTTGGAAAGAATCAAAAAAAGTTTGTTAAGTCAGTATTATCAGTTGGGTCGTTATAACGCTAGAATTAATATCACTGTTAGTCCACTGTCGCGGAATAGAGTACTCGTCAGGATTGATATTTCTGAAGGCCTAATAGCAAAAATCCGTCGGATTGTTATTATTGGCAATCATAGTTTTTCTGAAAACAAGCTCGTTGATCAGCTTACCATTACAACGCCTGGGCTATTTACTTTCTTCACTCAGTCAGACCAATATTCCCAAGAAAAGTTAGATACTAGCTTAGAAGGATTGCGGAATTTTTATTTAGACCATGGTTATATTAAGTTTGTGATTAAGTCGTCACAAGTGTCGATCACACCGGATAGAAAATCTGTTTATGTCACGATTGCAATTGACGAAGGCGCCCCTTATACAGTGAAAGGTTATTCTCTGTCGGGTGATCTTATCTTGCCTCGCAGTGAGTTAACCAAAGTAATGACGATACGTGAGGGGAATCATTTCTCACGCCAAGCAGTCGTAGACTCTGAAAAAGCGATTAGTGACCTATTGGGGAATAAAGGATATCTGTATGCAACAGTCTCTATTAACCCTGATATTGATGATAAAAATAAAGTAATATTTTTAAATTTTAAAGTGACACCAGGCAAGAGGACGTACGTCAGACATATTTATTTCTCAGATAACACAAAAACAAATGATGAAGTGTTGCGTCGAGAAATGCAGCAGCTAGAAGCAGCTCCTGTGTCGACAGCACAATTAGAAGAATCAAAACGTCGTTTAGGTTTGCTTCCTTACATGAAAGATGTGCAAATGAGTGTTGAGCCAATTGCAGATCATGACGATCAAGTCGATGTGAACTATAAAGTCACTGAAAATAACGCCGCAGAATTAACAGGGCGTATTGGATATTCGAAATTTGATAAAGTGTTGCTGGGTGCGGGTGTTAATCAGAAAAACTTTTTGGGTACAGGCAAGACATTAGGCTTAAATGCTGAAAGAAGTGCTGCTACGCGTATTTATACCGCCAGCTATACGGACCCCTATTTTACAACCGATGGGGTAAGTCGTAGCACGAGTATTTCCTATTCTAAATTTCTACCCTCACAGGCAGACTTAACAAATAGTTATCGAAGCAATGAATATAATATCAGTGATGTGTTTAGTATTCCCATGGGCCAAGAGAAAGGTGCAATCAATCGCCTTGATTTAGGTTATGGTTATCAGAATACATTAATATCGTTGTCTCCTAATCCGTCGTATATATCTAACTATGTTCGACAGTTTGTCAATGGACATGGGAGACATTTCCAACAACTCGATTTAATTGCGGGTATTTCTCGAGACACGCGTGACAAATATATTTTCCCAACCAGTGGAGCGAGACAACTGTTGGGTCTAAATGTTTTCTTGCCTGCAGATAAAAATTCGTTGAGCTATTACACATTAAATTACAATGGCGCTTGGTATCATCCATTGGTTAGAGATTTTATTTTCACTGCACGTGGGGCGGCTGCTTATGGATCTAGTTTTCATGGCGCAACCCAATTTCCTTTCTTTAAAAACTTCTACGCAGGGGGTATTGACTCTGTTCGCGGTTATTACGGGAATTCGCTTGGTCCTAGAGATAATGAGCCTAATCCACAACCAACAGGTGGTAACTTTCTTATTGATGGAAGCTTAGGGATTATTTTGCCTAACTATTTTTCTGACAACATCAGAACAACAGTGTATGTGGATGGCGGTAACGTATTTCAAACATTTGATAATCGTAAGTTCGGTGGATTAGCCTCTGGGCCATTGCGTTACTCGTCAGGTGTTCAGGCCGAATGGTTGTCTCCTATGGGTCCCATTAATTTGAGTTTAGCGAGAGCAATTAATGTTAAACACCATGATGATTTAGAGATATTTCAATTCTCCCTAGGTGCTAATTTTGGATAGACGTGACATAATGTGCCATCGCATGGTCACCCATCGGTTTGTTTGCAATAGGATATTAATTAATTATTGGAGAAAGTTATGAAGAAAGTGTTAGGCTTTTTTAGTTGTATTCTGCTTATGGTTGGCGCTCAAGCTTATGCTGCAGATGCTGCTGATGTTGGAGCACAATCAAAAGTTGCTGTCGTTAATATTCAACAGGTTTTATTGAAGTCTTCCAAGGTTGCGCAGGTTAATACGAAGTTACAAGATCAATTTAAACCTCGCCAAGAAAAATTAGCTGCTCAACAAAAATCTTTACAAGAAGAGCTGGATAAATTCAGCAAAGAATCCACCACGATGTCGAAAAAAGATCGTGATGCAATGGAAAAGAAAATTGGTGATGAAAAAGCTAGTTTCTTGAAAGATGCTACAGCTTTCCAAAAAGAAGTCAGCCAAGAACAAAACAAAGCAATGCAAACCATTTTAGGAAAATTGAATTCAATTATTTCTGATATGGCTAAGAAAAATGGTTATTCATTAGTTCTTGATTCACAAGCTGTTGTTTATGCAAGTGATGCTACAGATGTAACAGTACAAGTTGCTAAAGAATTTAACAAAGAATAATTTTATAACTTCCTGCAAAAGGCCAATATACCTGTATTTTGGCCTTTTTGTTTTAACGAGGGTGTGTTTAGAGTAAATAAATGATGTCTAATCAACAGAAAACTCAATTTACCTTAACTGAACTTGTCTCTGGATTAGATGTTAGTATTGTAGGAAATGCAGATTGTTTGATTCATGGTGTTGCTGCCATCCAGAAGGCCGAGCCCGGTCAAATTGCTTTTTTAATGAACCCTCTCTATAAAAAACATTTAGCAACGACAAATGCGTCTGCTGTTATTTTGACAAAAGAGGATTCAAGCGCGTGTCCGACTAATGCAATTGTTTGTCGCGATCCTTATTACATTTATGCAAAAATTGCAGCTAATTTTGCGCACAAACCTGCAGTTAATCTAGGTGTGCATCCTTCCGCAGTTATCGGCGATGAGTGTGACATTGACCCAAGTGCGAGTATTGGAGCACAGTGTGTTATCGGTAACGGCGTAAAAATTGGACAGAATGTGATTGTTGGCTCTCACTGTTCAATAGGGGATTTTTCAGAAATAGACGAAGGTACTGTTTTACATGCTAATGTCACCTTATATCCTAGAGTGAAAGTGGGTAAAAGAGTTTCAATTTCCAGTGGGACAGTTGTTGGTAGTGACGGCTTTGGCATCGCGAAACACGATGGCGTTTGGCATAAAGTACCTCAGCTTGGTTCAGTTATTATTCAAGATGATGTAGAAATTGGTGCGAATTGTGCCATTGATCGTGGTGCAATTGAAGATACTATCATAGGAAAAGGATCAAAGCTGGACAACCTAATCCAAGTTGGACATAATGCCCGCATTGGAGAACATGTAGCCATTGCAGGCTGTGTAGGGATTGCAGGTAGTGCTACTATTGGAAATAATTGTTTAATCGGTGGTGGTGCCGGAGTTGGAGGTCATATTTCGATTGCTGACAATACCATGATTACTGGGTTTACAGCAGTCACTAAATCAATACGTGAAGCGGGTGTTTATTCTTCAGGAGTTGGGGGCGTGGTAACGAATCTAGAATGGCGTAAAAATAGCGCTAGGTTACATCGTTTAGAACAGTTATCACAGCGAATTAAAACGCTAGAGTTTGTTGTACGAGAGTTAATAGAGAGTAAAGAAACATGAAATACATAATGGATATTCATGACATATTAAAATATCTTCCTCACCGCCCTCCGTTTTTGCTAATTGATCGAATTTTAGAAATGAAAGAAGGCCACTCATTAGTTGCTTTGAAAAATGTAACCATGAACGAAGCTTTTTTTGTGGGACACTTTCCCAACAAACCAGTCATGCCAGGCGTATTGATATTGGAAGCACTAGCCCAAGCCTCCGGCGTGTTAGCGTATAAATCGACAAATACACTGCCTAGTGACGGTGTACTCTATTATTTTGCTGGAATTGATAATGCACGCTTTCGACGTGTAGTTGAACCTGGTGATCAATTACGTTTAGAAGTAAAAGTAATTCGATCAAAGCGTGATATTTGGAAACTAGAAGGGATAGCATATGTTGACGGCGAATTGGCATGCTCCGCAGAATTGCTCAGTGCAAGACGTTGATCTACCATTAGAAGCAATGATCGATCATAGGGCGATAATTCACCCAACAGCTCGTATTGCTCCGAATGTGCAGATTGGTCCGTGGACTATTATTGGGCCGCATGTTGAAATTGGCGAAGGCACTTGGGTTGGACCACATGTTGTTATCCAGGGCCCTACAAAGATTGGTTGCTACAATAAAATTTATCAATTTTCTTCGATTGGTGAAGCTCCTCAAGATAGAAAATTTCAAGGCGAACAGACATTTTTAGAAATCGGTGATCGAAACGTCATTCGTGAATTTTGTACGTTTAATCGCGGTACCGCACAAGATAAATCACACACAAAAATTGGCAATGACAATTTATTTATGGCCTATGTCCATATTGCACACGACTGTATTGTTGGAAATCATACGATTTTCGCAAACAATGCATCCTTAGCAGGGCATGTTGTGGTTGAAGATTTTGCTATTTTAAGCGGTTTTTCAGGCGCCTTTCAGTTCTGTCGAGTGGGAACACACAGTTTCTTGGCCATGGGAACGATGATAGAAAAAGATGTCCCACCGTTTGTAAAAGTTTCTGGTTATTACGCAGAGCCATTTGGGTTGAATACAGTTGGTCTGAAGCGTCGTGGATTCTCAGGGGAAACCTTAGTGAATATTCGTCGTGCATATAAAACAATTTATCGCAAAGGGTTGACTCTCAAAGCTGCGTTAGCAGAATTAAATACCATGACGGCAACCTGTCCTGAGATTCAAGTGTTAATTGATTTTATCCAGGCTTCTACCCGTGGAATTGTCAGATAGATACCATGACAATTAATCTTGGTATGGTGGCGGGAGAAATCTCCGGTGATCTCTTAGGCGCCGGACTCATTCATTCGTTAAAAAAATTGCAACATAATGTGAATGTCACAGGTATTGGTGGAAGTGAAATGACTGCTGCAGGGTGTCATTCACTTTACGATATAGAGCGTTTGGCAGTGATGGGATTAGTGGAGCCATTGCGACGCTTGCCTGAACTTTTTAAGATTCGTCAAGGATTGTACGCGCATTTCTTGCATAAAAAGCCTGATGTTTTTGTTGGAATCGACGCACCCGATTTTAATTTGGGTTTAGAATTAAAATTACATAAAGCAGGAATTCCAACGGTACATTATGTCAGTCCATCAGTGTGGGCGTGGCGCAAAAAGCGTATCCACAAGATTGCGAAAGCAACGGATTTAGTACTTACCTTATTTCCATTTGAGTTGGATTTTTATTTGCAGCATGGTGTGCCTGCTGAATTTGTCGGACATCCATTAGCGGATAAAATTCCATTTGAGAATGATAAGTTAGCGGCAAGAAAAGCGTTGGGATTAGATGAGGATGCTACTTTCATTGCATTATTACCTGGAAGCCGGCGCAATGAAATACACTATTTAGCAGAGATTTTTGTAAAAACTGCTAAATATTGCTGGGAACAAAATCCAACGTTAAAATTTATAACGGCAGCCGCAAATGATGAACGAGATCTGGAATTTCAAGCTCACTGCAAACGAATAGCCCCCAACCTGCCAATACATTTTTTTGTGCAACGTTCTCATGAAGTTATGATAGCGGCAGACGTTATTGTCGTCACATCAGGTACTGCTACACTGGAAGCAATGTTGTGGAAACGTCCAATGATTATTGCGTATCGAATGGCAAATTTAACCTATCAAATTGCGAAATATTTAGTAAAAATTCCTTTTATCGGATTACCTAATTTATTAGCCAATAAAATGTTGGTACCCGAATTTATCCAAGATGCTGTACAACCGAATAAACTTGGCGAAGCTATTTTTGATTTTTTAGATCACCCAGAAAAAATCGCTAAACTTCAAAATGATTTTTTAACCATACATCAACAATTGCGCTGTGACGCAAGCAATCGTGCAGCTGCAGCGATTTTAAAATTGTTGTAACAAGATGTTGGAGTCATTATACTCTGTTCCTGTAACTATTCAGTGTAGCTATTCGGATATCACTAGGCTCCGTCATTGCGAGCCTGCGAAGCGTTTAGGCGTGGCAATCCACGCGTACACCTCTAGATTGCCACGGCCAAGCGCTACGCGGCTTCGCAACGACGGAGCTGGTGATAGCGGAATGATTACCCGCTCCTTATAGTGGTTAACCAAAAATAAAATAAGCGAAGAATAAAAATGATAAATCAACAAGGGACTGTTTTTGTTGCTGGCGTAGATGAAGCAGGTCGAGGGCCATTAGCGGGCCCTGTGATGGCAGCGGCAGTTATTCTAGATCCACTCAATCCCATTGAAGGTTTAAGAGATTCAAAATTATTAACAGAAAAAAAACGCGAAGCGCTTTTTATTCTTATTCAAGAGCGTGCACTTGCTTTTGGAATTGCGAGTGCAGATGTTGGTGAGATTGATCAGTTAAACATTCTTCAAGCGTCATTATTAGCGATGCAGCGTGCTGTCCTTGCTTTGAAAATTTCTCCCACACTTGCACTGATTGATGGTAATAAAGCACCTAAGTTAAGCTGTGAAACTCGGACAATTGTGCAAGGTGATCTGCTTGAGCCAGCCATTAGTGCGGCATCTATCTTAGCAAAAGTGACTCGAGATAATGTGATGCGGATGTTAGATAACAAATATCCGCAGTACGGTTTTGCAAAGCACAAAGGATATGGCACAAAAGAGCATTTGCTTGCTATGGAGCAACATGGAATTACGCCAATTCATCGCCGTTCTTTCGAACCGGTTAGACGATATGAGATAGCTGAATCTTTATTCATTTGATTTGAAATGTTCAACTAAAAAATCTATAAAAACTCTAACTTTAGAAGGCAAGAAACGTTGATTAGGGTATGCAGCCAATACATTAATGTGATGTGGGCAATAATTTTTAAGCAGACTAATCAATCGACCTGTTTTCACTTCCTCTGTTACCATGAAGCTTGATAACCGCACAATACCAAGACCCGACAACGCAGCACTGACAAGCGCTTGACTTGTGTTGACTTTGAAGTTTCCACTCACAGAGACTTTCAGCTCGTTTTTTTTATAATAAAATAGCCAGTCGTGTTTGAGAGAAGAATTCGCCATATTAATTGCTTTTGGTTGGTAGGTTAAACAATTATGTATTGTTAAATCAGCGGGTGTTTCTGGGATTCCATGATGCTTTAAATAACTCGGTGATGCATAAACTCCTGTACTTCGATAGGTAATTCGGCGTGTTCTAAAAAGACTTTTATTGGGTAACTCATTGAGGTGAATTGCTAAATCCAGCCTATGTTCCATAAAGTCGGCAAACTGACTTCCTAAAATGAGCTCTACTTGAATATCGGGATATCGTTGCAGAAAAGCATGAATCGCACTGATTAAGTAGGCTTGTCCAAAGCTAGTGGGAGCATTAACACGTAATGTTCCTTGCGCTTTTTGATGTGTTTGTAGAATAACCTCCTCCGCTTCCTGTATCTCAGATTGAATACGAGTACAACGCTCATAGAATTGCTGACCTACTTCGGTGAGAACAAGCCGTCGAGTCGTGCGTGTGAGCAACTGGACGTCAAGTTGTTTTTCTAGTCTAGTCAATCGCTTACTGAGATTGGAAGGTGATACGCCTAGTTTTTTAGCAGCACCAGCAATGCTACCGTCTTGAACAACGTTTACAAAAGAAAGCGCATCACTTAATATGAATTTCTCCATAATATCCTACATAATAGATTAATTGCTGCAAAATTTGCACCAGTATAGTTCAGTTTTAGCTCATTGTAAATTATTTAGTATTAATTTATTCTACCGCACTCTTATTGCTTATCATGAGGTTTAATACCATGCAGATGCGCTCACTAGTTAACTTAAAAGCAGACGTTACAACAATCTTGGTTGCATACAATAAAATAAATCCTAGCCGTGATGTAAACAAAGGACAATGGAATCACTTTTGCAAACATTTTAGTTTGAGTGGTGGCAGTCTTTGGAAGGGTGAGGCAGGTAGACAAATTTCCCAAAATTTGCAAGCAGTCGTTGATTCTCAAGATAATCAATCACCAGAAAGTTTTTTAAAAGCTATATTTGATATCGCTCATGCTGCAGAGAAAAAAAGTTCTATGGGTAGTCATCTCGCTGAAAAAATTATAGAGTTTGTTGCTAAAGAAATTAAAGTTTCAAGATGGATTGATAGAGAGAGACTGGTGAGATGTAAAGGATATCCAGGCTCAATAGCTATTGGTATCGTTGAAAATAATGATGCATATTATCATCGAATCGGAATGATTGTTGGTGGGCTTGCTGCGAAAGCATCGGCATCTTCTTTGCAGCCATAATTTTAGTAAATAAGCCAGATTCCATCTGTGGCGTGCTGTTCCATATTGGTGTCATGCCAGCGCGCTGGCATGACAGGCCGTTATCCGAAGCTCGCGTTACTATGTCCCCAGGAGACGTGTAGGTTTAATCATCTTCAGGGTGAAGTACATTTCACCTTGATTTGTTTTTTTTACCCCGCCGTATAATGCTGATCAATAAACTCAACAAACGCTTTTGATAAAAGATATTGTGCTACTGCTGAAGGATGCACATGATCCCAGAAAATATACTCGTCTTGATTTGGGCATGGTACGGATCCATTCGCAGATGCGGCGCCGACTTGATATGCTTCAGCTAAGCTGGGAGAAGAAGCAATATATTTTGACAGAGCTTCTGCATCTATATTTTTTGTTGCTGGATTCGATTTAATTTGTTGGATTAAATTATTTTTCATGCTTTGTTGTAACATTCGTTTCTGTTGTAAAGTAAAACCGCCTTCCCAGCAAGAGTGCATTGTGTCAGTGATATGAACATGATATTTCTGATTGAATTTTTCGGGATTTTCAACCATTGCATCAAACATTTCACTCACATTAAAAAATTGTATGTTGATATCAGGATGTTTATTTCGTAGCGCGATGACAGCATCTGCAATTTTTTTATTATGTGAACTTGTTAAAGCAGCCAAAATAGTTTGTGTATCGCCACTTCTGCCTTCGGGTGTTTTTGCAAGATCGGGCAAGTTAACAATTAAAAAGTTTTTTCCGTCGTTAGCGATGAGTCTTTCGATGTTGTCTGTGATGGTGCTGACTACTTTGTCACTTATCGTTTCGTCAGCATTTTTTTGAGGTAAATAATCGTTAGCACCTATCCAAATAAAAAATAAGCTATGTGATTTGTCATAGAAAGCATTTCTAAATAAGTAATGATCGATTGATTCAGAGAATGTATAAGGTAAAAAGCCGTCAAAGGGATTGTGAAAATAAGTTGTTTCGCCACCGACTGCATAGTTAGCTGATTCATAGTTATAACGAGTTTTATAGTTGTCGGCTACTAGCTCAGCCCAAGTTGCCCCGTTTGAAAATCGGCCTTTAAAGTAAGGCGGTGATTTAGGAATAATGCCTAATGAAAAATTGTAGAGATTGCCGTTATCCGTGAGACTGTCGCCAAAGAAAACGAGTGTATTATAAGTATTTTGATTTTGAGCAAAAACAGCGATTGGTAATGACAATAGAAACAGAACAAGACCCACTAAGACTTTTTTCATATAAATCCCTCCATTAATGAAAAGTTGCAGGCTATTCTAGTCCTGGTTTCTTCAAAAAACAAATTAACGTAAACTGTTTATTCCCAGCATTGTCTTGTTGGTCATCATCTTCTTGTGACTTTGATAAGTGCGGAGTACACTAACATATTCTGTTTAAGAGCGTGTCGAACTGTTATCAGCCGATAACTAATTTTTTATCATCCAAGGAGGGGGGAAATGCAAAATAAATCCACAAAAATTTTGCTTCTTTGTACTTTTGTGATATCAACTTTATTACATGTTTCTGCTTTTGCTGCAGATGATTCTACTTCCGCTACAGATGATTCAGCAGCTGTTGAAGATACTGCGAATCCCGCAACTGCTGATGATTCTAGCACTGCAGCGACCGATTCTAGTGTAACAACAAAATCAGATCCGGCGACAAAGGCAGCTCCTGCCACGCCAGCACCTACTACTACTACTACTACTATTACTACTACTGCCGCAACACCGGCAATGAAAACAGTTATCTCAGATAACGTTGTGAATGACGAAGCTGTTGGTGGTGAAAAGACTGTTTTTACAAAAGATACGAATAAAGTGTTTGTTGTTGTGACGACTGATCAAGTCAAGCCAGGTCAAGTAGTGAAATCAATTTGGATTGCTGACGATACCAACGGAGCGGCTCCAGCAAATTACCAAATTGACGAAAAATCATTGGATGTTGGCAAAGATATGAATAGTGATAAAAACTGGGTTGCTACGTTCTCATTGTCAAAACCAACAGCAGGATGGCCATTAGGACAATATCATGTTGATATTTATGTCGACAAAGTGCTGGCTAAGACAATCAAATTTACAGTGCAATAAATTCTAAGGCCTCACTTATGCGATTGCTGAGTGAGGTTTTTTTTCGTGCTCGTTCCTTAGGGGCAAACATCGGAAAAGAACTTCAATGGAACTGATTGATTAATTAATAAATCATTTCTACGCTTGTTTCCGTGAACATATCTTTTAACGTTTGCAACAAAATTTCGCTAGGATGAACGCACCACTCGTCTCCCAATTTTAAACTAGCTGCGGCATCTTGACGTAAATAATCAATTAACACATGACAACGCCCACCTTTAAATTTTTCTAAAACGGCTGCTAATTTTTCTAATGTGGCTGCTTGTTTTTCAGGAAGAGCGATACGTAAATATTTTGCATGTCGTGCACGAGCTTGGTCTATTGAAAAAATTTCTTTGCACGTCATGCGTAGGCTATCATTAAATTCATCTATACTGACTTCTCCATCAACAATAATAAGTACATCTTTCGTTAATAATTCTCGATATAAATTATAAATATCAGCAAAGCATAGAACATCTATTTGTCCTGTGCCATCTTCCAGTGTCACAATTGCCATGCGATCGCCGCGCTTGGTTTGAATGGAACGTACGCTTGCAATAATGCCAGCAATCATGACAGATTGTTTCTGTGTGGTAGGACGTAAATCAGCAATTCGATTCGTAGTGAAATGACATAATTCTTTTAAAAATCGATGAATAGGATGACCGGTGAGATATAATCCCAACGTTTCTTTTTCGTTAAACAAACGTTCGTGATCACTCCACTCTGAAGCTGAAACATAAGCCATTGTGGGTGTTTGAGGATTAGCGCTGCCAAATAAATCTTGTTGTCCTAATGTTTGATTTCTTAAATCTTGTTCTGCTTGATGCAGCGCAAGTGGAAGGCTCGCCATAATGCTTGCACGATGAGGACCAATAGAATCAAAAGCACCTGCTTTTATCAGTGCTTCCAACACGCGTTTATTCATCTTGCGCAAATCTACACGTTTGCAAAAATCAAATAAATCTTTAAATTTTCCCTGTTGTTCGCGCTCTAAAATAATTGCTTCGATAGCCGCTTGGCCAGCACCTTTGACGGCACCCAAACCATATGCTAAATGAGTCGTATCAAGAACCTTAAACATGTACTCACAATAATTGATGTCGGGTGGCGCAACAGGCAATGCCATAGCTTTACATTCTTCAATCAGGTGAACAACTTTATCAGTATGATCCATATCTGACGATAAGACAGCAGCCATGTAAGCAGCAGGGTAATGCGCTTTTAACCACGCGGTTTGATAAGCAACGAGTGCGTAAGATGCAGAGTGAGATTTATTAAAGCCATAGCCTGCAAATTTTTCCATTAAATCGAAAATGTGTGTAGCTGTTTCTAATTCTACGCCACGTTCAACAGAACCTTTACAAAATAATTCACGTTGTGCAGCCATTTCTTCGGGTTTTTTCTTTCCCATTGCGCGACGTAATAAATCTGCAGCACCTAAAGAGTATCCTGCTAGTGCTTGCGCAATTTGCATGACTTGCTCTTGATAAACGATAACGCCATACGTTGGACGTAAAATAGGTTCTAATTTAGGGTGAGGATAAATAACTTTCGAACGACCATGTTTGCGATTAATAAAGTCGTCAACCATCCCCGATTGTAAAGGTCCCGGACGAAAGAGAGCAACTAATGCAACAATATCTTCAAAGCAATCGGGTTGTAAACGTTTAACTAATTCTTTCATACCGCGAGATTCTAACTGAAAAACAGCTGTCGTTTTACACGCTTTCAGTAGAGAAAATGTTGGAACATCATGCATATCCAGCAGATGAATATCGAGCGGTGTTTCATTATTTGAGCGTCGCAAGCGATTAATATTTTTAACAGCCCAATCAATGATGGTTAAGGTTCGTAATCCCAAAAAGTCAAATTTAACTAAGCCGACCGCTTCCACGTCATCTTTATCAAATTGAGTGACGATATGTTCAGATTGTCCAGCTTCACAATAAAGCGGTGAGAAGTCTGTTAACTTGCCAGGTGCTATAACGACTCCACCCGCATGCTTGCCGACGTTGCGCGTTGTGCCTTCTAATTTTAACGCGAGATCTAATAATGTTTTGACATCTTCTTCTTTGTTGTAACGATCACTCAACACCGCTTCTTGTTCGAGAGCTTTATCTAAAGTCATGCCAATTTCGAATGGAATGAGCTTTGCAATTTTATCAACAAATCCATAACTCATTCCCAATACGCGACCAACATCGCGAACCACTGCTTTTGCTGCCATGCTTCCGTACGTGATAATTTGCGCGACGCTTTCCTTTCCGTGTGTTTTCATCACGTAATCAATGACACGGTCTCTACCTTCCATGCAAAAATCAATATCAAAGTCTGGCATAGAAACGCGTTCTGGATTTAAAAAACGTTCGAACAAGAGTTCATGTGCAAGAGGATCTAAATCGGTAATTTTGAGAGCATAAGCCACTAAGGATCCAGGGCCTGATCCTCGCCCTGGGCCGACAGGTACGTCATTTTCTCTTGCCCAGCGTATGAAATCAGCAACAATTAAAAAATAACCTGGGAATCCCATCTTATTAATGACATCAAGCTCTAATTGTAATCGCAAGTCATACGCGTGACGCTGTGTTTGAAAGGCGGGAGATGTGACATCAAACGAAATTTTTAAGCGCTCTTCTAACCCTTTATGTGAAACATCACATAAGTAACTTTCGGTTGTAAAACCTTCTGGTACGGGAAAACGAGGTAAGTAACTTTTTCCTAAAGTGAAAGTAACATTGCAACGTTTTGCGATTTCGACGGTGTTTGCTAAACTTTCTGGAATGTCGGCAAACAAAGTTTGCATTTCTTCTGGAGTGCGTAAATATTGTTGGTCAGTGTAAATTCGTGAACGTCGTGGATCCGTTAAGATGCTTCCTTCGTGTATGCAGACACGTGCTTCATGTGCATCGAAATCATCTTTATAAATAAAACGTACATCGTTGGTTGCTACAACCGGCAGTGAAAAGCGTTGTGCATAGTCTAAAGCCGTCTGGATATAGACTTCTTCTTGAGGTCGACCTGTGCGTTGTAATTCTAAATAAAAACGTTGTGGAAAAAGTTGCGTCCAAAATTGAATACATTTTTTTGCGGCCGATTTATCATCTGCTAAAATAGCGAGACCAATATCACCTTCTTGAGCGCCAGATAACGCAATGATTCCGTCAGATAAATCATGTAACCATTCGCAACGAACGGTGGCTTTATCGTGTAGTTGTCCTTCTAAATAACTGCGCGAAATTAATTTTAATAAATTTTTATACCCCTGGTTGTTCTGACAAAACAAAGATAGTCGAAAGGGTTTTTTGGGATCTTTGTCGTTATATAGCCAAATATCGGTACCGATAATAGGTTTTATACCCGACTGCATCGCAGCTTGATAGAATTTGACAACCCCGAATAAATTTCCTTGATCTGAGATGCCGATGGCGGGCGTGCGATGTTTGACAGCTTCAGCAATTAACGGTTTGATTTGTACAATGCCGTCTATCAGAGAATATTCGGTATGTATGCGTAAATGTATGTAGCTGGGGTCCATGCTATGCCTTACTGGTTGAATATACCTACGAGAAATTATAGGCACAAATTCTCAGATGAGCTATCATATTATGCTTTTACATACCACCTTGTTTGTATAATTATTTTACATTCAATTAGGACACAAAACGTTGAGGCTTGTGATGAATTTAAATTTTCTTGATTTTGAACAACCCATTGCCGAATTAGAAGCAAAAATAGATGAGCTTCGTATGGTGGGTGAAGATACTGATATTAACATCAGTGATGAAATCGCTCGCTTGGAACAAAAAAGCAATCAGTTGACCCGAGATATATTTTCTCGCTTAACCCCATGGCAAGTGACTCAGTTGGCGAGACACTCACAACGACCGCATGCTGTTGATTATATCAGCCGTATTTTTACTGAATTTGATGAGTTGCAAGGGGATAGAGCTATCTCAAATGGCCCTTCAATTGTTGCAGGAATCGCTAGGTTAGAAAACAAACCTGTGCTTGTTATTGGTCATGAGAAAGGCCGTAAAACACAAGAGAAAATTGAAAGAAATTTCGGGATGCCTCAACCTGAAGATTATCGAAAAGCGTTGCGTTTAATGCAAATGGCAGAACGGTTTAAATTGCCTATTTTTACCTTTATTGACACGCCAGGTGCTTATCCTGGGATTGGTGCTGAGGAGCGTAACCAAAGTGAAGCTATTGCGCGAAATTTATTTGTGCTTTCGACACTTAAAACTCCCATTATTTGTACGGTCATCGGTGAAGGTGGTTCAGGCGGGGCGCTTGCGATTGGCGTAGGTGATCGTGTGTTGATGTTGCAATACTCGATTTATTCTGTGATTTCACCCGAGGGATGTGCTTCAATTCTATGGAAAAGTGCTGACAAAGCTCCTCAAGCTGCTGAAGCCATGGGTGTAACTGCAGAGCAAATTTATAGATTAGGATTGGTGGATGATGTGTTAGCTGAACCCTTAGGTGGTGCTCATCGCAATATGGATTTAATGGCAAGCCATTTAAAAACTGCTTTGACAAATCAGTTATCGGAATTGCAAAAATATTCCATGAATGAGTTACTGGATTTGCGTTACAAAAAATTGATGGCATACGGTATTTAGTCACCTCTTATGCTACTCGATTCCGTTCTTAACATGTGTCACTCAAGATCCGATAAAACATTTTTTGTAGGTTATAGTGGAGGTTTGGATTCTCACGTATTGCTTCACTTGATGGCGCAAGCGCGTACTCTTAGAGGGATAGATGTTCGTGCGGTGCATATTAATCATCAATTAAGTTCACGGGCGCATGAGTGGGAGCAACACTGCAAAAAAACCTGTGAAAACCTACAAATTCCTTATCAATCTTTCACTATTCAGCTGGATCTTTCTGCGAATGACAGCCTAGAGGCAATTGCTCGCGAAAAACGTTATTCGATACTGTCAGCATTACTCAAAAAAGACGATGTATTATTAACAGCGCATCATCAAGACGATCAAGCAGAAACACTTTTATTACAGCTGGTACGAGGTGCTGGACCCAAAGGCCTCGCAGCCATGCCAACACTAAAATCCTTGGGACAAGGATTTCAAGCGAGACCGCTATTACTATATTCGCGTGCTGAATTAAAAAAATATGCTATTGATAATGGTTTGCATTGGATTGAGGATGAATCCAATGAGCGTCTTAATTTTTCTCGTAACTTCATTCGTCACGAAATACTTCCTTTATTAAAAAAACGTTGGCCTAGTGTGACGGGTACGTTAGCGCGTGTATCGACGCATTGTGCTGAGGCGCAGCACTTACTTGAGGGGGTGGCAAAACAAGATTTGCTGCAGTCGCAAGGTAGAGTGGCGGGAACGCTTTCCATTCAAAAAGTGTTGTCATTGGATTCTGCGCGTCAACGTCAGTTGATAAGGCAATGGATAAAAGACCAAGGTTTTTTACTGCCTTCGGCCGTTAAATTAAATCAAATACAAACCGACGTTTTATTGTCAGCCTCAGATAAAGTACCTGTTGTGAGTTGGAAAAATTGTGAAGTGAGAAGGTATTTGGATGACTTATATATTTTGCCGCCATTGGTCTCTCATAATGAGTATCAAGCCATCAAGTGGGATAGGCTTGAAACGCCCCTAGAGATTCCCAATGTAGGAATGTTGAAGGCTGTGGATACTTCTAATCAATGTTTTCGTAAGGACATACCCAATGTATCCGTGCAATTTCGGATAGGGGGTGAGCAATGTCAGTTGCCTGGCAGGCAATGTCATCATCGTTTAAAAAATTTAATGCAAGAGTGGAAAGTTCCCACATGGAGACGAGATCGATTACCTTTAATTTATGTAAACAAAGAATTGGTGGCAGTGGTTGGTTATTACATAAACAGCGAATTTGTAAAAAAAGAAAATTGTCTATTTATTTTAACTTCTCTCAAAAAAAAAGGCGGATAAAATCCGCCTTTTTTCTTCAATTACATTTTGGGAGGAGGACAGCTTTGGTCACCGCAGCAGCATCTTGATTTGCAAGAGCACAAATATTTAACAAGTGCGCCAAAACCAAGGATAGGTAAGGAAACATCAAAGAAGTCACGGAACATAATTAATCGAACTAACTCTTCGCGGGGTAATGCAAGTGCTAACACACCAACGATAACCGCGACAACAACGATAAAAGCGATGAATAATCTACAGATCATGAAACTCTCCTTAGTGAGGCTTTGTTCAATCCATTTTCTTCCTTGAAGTCATTAGGTTAAATGCATCTGCAAAAATAGTCAATCTTTCTTCAATAGAAAACAAGCTTGGAAAGATGATATATTGAAAGAAAAATAGACAATTATAATAAATGCAGATTGCAGCCAAGAGGTGATTTTGCTAAAGTCTGCCCAACTCAATACGAATGAAGTGTAGACATGACGCGATATATTTTTATCACAGGCGGGGTCGTTTCTTCTTTAGGGAAAGGCATTGCATCTGCTTCTTTAGCGACCATACTGGAAGCCAGGGGATTAAGCGTTACATTAATGAAGCTTGACCCATATATTAATGTGGATCCGGGAACAATGAACCCGCTCCAGCATGGTGAAGTATTTGTCACAGAAGATGGGGCTGAAACAGACCTAGATTTGGGACACTATGAGCGCTTTGTTAGAGTCACTATGACCAAGGCAAACAACTTTACCAGTGGTAGGGTCTATGCCAATGTGATTCGAAATGAACGCCGCGGTGATTATTTAGGTGGTACGGTTCAAGTAATTCCGCACATAACCGATGAAATTAAACGCTGCATTATCGCAGGCGCAGGTGACGTTGATGTTGCGATGATAGAAATAGGTGGGACGGTGGGTGACATCGAATCTCTCCCATTTCTAGAAGCAATCAGACAGATGCGTGTTGAGCTAGGACGGCAACACGCGTTATTCATGCATCTCACCTTAGTTCCTTATATTCAAACAGCGGGTGAAATTAAAACGAAACCAACACAACACTCCGTCAAAGAATTACGATCGATTGGTATTCAACCCGACATTTTATTGTGTCGATGTGATAGACCTTTGCAAGAAAGTGCTAGATCCAAAATTGCTTTATTCACTAACGTTGAAAAGCGCGCTGTTATTCCATTGCAAGATGTCGATTTTGTTTATCAAATTCCATTGGAATTACATCATCAAGGGTTGGACGATATTGTTATCGAAATGCTGGGAATTACCGCGAAAAAAGCAGATTTAAGCGAATGGGAACGTGTCGTTGATGCCTATCGCCATCCTGATTCAGACATTGTAGTGGGTATGGTGGGGAAGTACATGGATTTAACGGAATCTTACAAATCATTATCAGAGTCGTTGCTGCATGCCGGCATTCAAACACGTGCTCGTGTGAATATCCAATATATAGACTCTGAAGAAATCGAAAAAGTTGGTGTCTCGTTGCTGAAAGGAGTCGATGCAATTATTGTTCCGGGTGGTTTTGGCAAGCGTGGTGTAGAAGGAAAAATATTAGCAGCAGAGTATGCAAGAGAAAATAAAATACCTTACTTGGGTATTTGTTTAGGAATGCAAATTGCACTCATTGAGTTCGCGCGACATAAAGCCAATATGACTGATGCGAATAGCACTGAATTTAACAAACATACACCGTATCCTATTGTTGCGTTAGTCACAGAGTGGATCAATCAAAGCGGAGAAACGGAAGTTCGCCATGAACATTCAGACAAAGGCGGCACAATGCGTTTAGGTGGACAGCGTTGCCAACTTGCCGATGGTTCTCTCGCGCAAGCAATATATGGTAAGAAACAAATTATTGAACGTCATCGACATCGTTATGAAGTGAATAATACATTGCTGCCTGCGATTGAAAAAGCAGGCTTAAAAGTGTCAGCTCGTTCTGACAATGGAAACTTGGTAGAAATGATAGAAATTCCGGATCACCCCTGGTTTGTCGGTTGTCAATTTCATCCAGAATTTACGTCAACGCCGCGTTATGGTCATCCTTTATTTACAGGATTTATTAACGCTGCAAAACAGTTTAAGAGGAAAAGTTCATGCAAGTTTGCGGCTTTGAAGTCGGATTAGATCAACCATTTTTTTTAATCGCCGGTCCGTGCGTCATTGAAAGCGAACAGTTCGCAGTCGATACTGCCGGAAAATTAAAAGAAATGACGAATCGTCTCAATATTCATTTCATTTACAAATCGTCATTCGATAAAGCCAATCGAACCTCAAGTAAAAGTTTTCGAGGATTAGGCGTAGAAGAAGGCTTACGAATTTTAGACGTTGTTAAAAAAACCGTAAACGTTCCTGTGATTACCGATGTACATGAAGATAGTCCGATTGAAGAAATCGCTTCAATCGTAGACTGTTTGCAAACACCGGCATTTTTATGCAGACAAACGAATTTCATTCATCGAGTCGCAAGACAAGATATTCCAGTGAATATTAAGAAAGGCCAATTTCTTTCTCCTTGGGATATGAAAAATGTCGTTGAAAAAGCGCATGAAGCAGGAAATAAACGTATTATGGTGTGTGAGCGTGGCGCGAGTTTTGGTTATAACAATTTAGTATCCGACATGCGTTCACTGGCGATTATGCGAGAGACACATTGTCCAGTTGTATTTGATGCAACGCATTCTGTGCAACTTCCCGGAGGTCAAGGTACACATTCCGGCGGCCAACGTGAATTTGTCCCAGTGCTTGCGCGTGCTGCTATGGCTGCAGGTGTCGCAGGTCTTTTTATGGAAACACATCCTCAACCTGACAAAGCGCCATCTGATGGTGCTAATATGTGGCCGTTGCATCAATTAGAAGACTTGTTGAGTTGCTTGAAAGATATTGATTATGTTGTGAAGCGAGCGGGGTTGATTGAGTCTCAAAGTCAAAGAAAGGTGCGTGAAGAAGGGTTGGTTGTTTCGTAGTAGTCAAAAAAAACGAATCCTTCTCCCCTTGTGGGTATGTAAGGGTGTTGACGTGTCTGCCCGAAGGGCGGATGAGGGGTGCCTTAGATAGAACCCCCTCACCCGCCGCTGCGCGTCGACCTCTCCCACAAGGGGAGAGGTAAATTATTTCTAAGCTGACGTTGATGCGTGAACCGGCACGATATCAGGAGCAAAATCCCTCATGAAAAGCCGATTCATAAAATACATAGAACGATACTTACGCTTTTACCCCTCGGCTACCTCAAAATTATCTTCATCAGAATTAAACATGGTAGGAAGAAGTTTTAGTAAATTGCCATTAACGTTTATGCAGCAGCTATCGTTGAATAATGCGGTTGATTCACAATTGATTGAAGAGTGGGGTGAGCAATACTTGCGGCTTGAAACATATTTTTCTCGAAATGCACAAGGAAAAGTTGTCAGTAGCTCAGCAGAATCAACTAGAACATTCCAAGAATTTGTTCATGATGCGATGGTCTTAGGCTGTCACGAATTGTTAGACGATTTAGGCAAATTACATTCGCAACTGGTTTATATTTTAGACCTCAAGAAGTTAATTGAAGACCATGGTGAAAATGAAGTGACGCTAAGAGTATTATGGTCTTTTTGTCATGATGTGGTGAGTGGTGGATTATTATTATTTTTTCAGAACGCGTGATAATTATTTTATTTTGAATGATATGATGCAATTTGCTAGTTTCAATAAGAGCAAAATACCCAGAAATATGGTCGAAAAGCTAAAAGAATTATGTCTGCAACAACAGCGATTAGAACAACCCATAGCGGAATTGTCTAACAGCATGTCTGCACAGTCTGTCGCATTTAAATTATTACTCGAAATTTATATCCCTAGCTTAGGACCAGCGCCAGCGGGGCTATTCTTTTTTTTCAAAAAATTGATTCATGATGTGACGTCGACGTCTGCTAGTGCTAACCGTTCTACTTGTTACAAATTATAAAAATAGCAAAATGATTAATGATGCTGAATGTATGGCTATATAGATAGTTTAAAATTGTGTTGTGCATACTGTTCATATGGTAATTGACTAATTAGATTTTCAATCATCATTTCTAACTTGGTTTGTGGTGCTGATGGGTTTTTAATAAAAAAAGAGGCAGCTGGATGCTCGTTTAGATCTTTAATCTCTTTCAATTTATTTTTCAGTTTAGTCATAGTGGCGCTGATTTCATCCGGCTTTTGATGACGAATGATGATGGAACATAAGTCTTGAATATTAGAGACAGTCACTGTTTCTTTTAAGATGATTTTTACCATGATTTCCACGGATAAATAACTATAAAATTCTCTGAGAACAGTGTGGATCTTATTTACGTCTGATATGTCTAAGGATAAGGATTCATAGGTTAGTATAAGACAATTAAGCAAAATCTCGATAAATTTTTCAATTTCCTTACCATCTTTTGCTTTCAAAGCAGTAATCGTTCCGGGTACATCTTTTAGAAGTTGTTCTAGAATGATCTTATGTGTTCCTGCCTCATCCTGTCCATGCTTGAGTTCTTTGAGTAAAGAAGATATCAATAATTTAAGCTTAATCATATTCTCTTTTGAGAAGCTCCAGATTGAGGTAGGTGAAGAAGATTCTTCGTCATTTACTTCTAAACTTTTTAACTGCTTTACTATGTCGTTTTCTGATAAGTGTTCTTTAATGAGATCGAATATCTTTCTGATGTCAAGTTCAGTCAAGCTCGATGGGTTAGAAATAACATACTGAAGTATCTTCGGCGCCATTTCTGTTTTATTCTCAAAAGTGTTAAATATATCAGGAAGCGCTTTTGGGTGTTTTAGCATATTATGAAGGCTAGTGCTAAAATAGTCTTTTTTATAAAGAAGTTCCGGATAATGATCAAGGATGATAGACTTTTTATAGAGTGAACTTGATTCTGAATCAAATTCTTTTATGTTTATCTCTTTAACTTTTACAAAACATGCTTCATTTTTAGGGTAGATCTTCTCTATAATTTTAGGGTAGTCCTTCTCTATAATCGGTATTGTAACAGGACTAGTAGTGGGTGATGGTTGCTGTTGATATTGAAAATGCGTAACTTGCGTTGTTGCTGGGGTTTCTTGATGATGCTTTTCCACAATAGCTAAATTGGGCGATGGGAAACTGCGTAATATCTTGAGACAAGCTAATGGATCTTTGCTCGCTGGTCCAAACTTCTGATAATCATAACTCGTCATGGATGTGGCGGCGATATATTCACCTGCTTCATTGACATCAGTCAACAATCTGTCGCCAGTTGCTTTGATGCAATCGACTGCCCATTTTTTTAATGTAATCAAATCTTTTTTTGCTTCATCTGTTTGCGTAGTTGTGTTTTGAAAACAGCGTACATCGACTGCTTCTTTCATTTCAGCAGGTTTATAACAGCGAGCTAAGTCTAGTTGATGACAAAAATCAAAGATTGTATCTAATGTTCTAAATTTAAAATCTCTTGTATCGCCGCCTTCTTCTTCTCGGTAATAAATCAGTAGTTGTGCATATTTTTCAATTTCTTCAGGCTTCCAAGCAGGATCGGTTGCAACATGTTTTTTAAAATTGGCAACAGCATCATCTCGATATCGTTTGACAGCATTATCATCTTGTTTCCAGCTGACTTCACTTTTTCGTCCAGATACATAAAACGCTAATGTGGTTTTTAACTTTTGAATTTCATCAGGTTTCAGTTTTTTTAAAATTTTTCGTTCATTACTTTTTTTGCAATGCTTAATCAAAAATTCAAGCGCTTGATCGAAATAATGCACTTTTCGCATAGTGTGTGCTAAGCCATGATTCGGCCTTACAATATCTTGATATCGTAAATCAGAGCTGCAAAGGTCGGTTTCGGTATAAGGTTTCGATAAATGTTCATCATAAGAAACTTGAATTGCTCTCAGCCATGGATAGTCATTGGGTTTCTGCAAAGAGGGTGTATTCACAGAAACTGCATAAACAAAGAGATCATTGTCAGCGAAATAATGTTGTTGTCCGGAGGTTACCAACATTTCGGCTTCCTTATCATATTTTGATACAGTCCGAACGGATGTTCCATGAAAGGACAAAACGGTTTTTTGTTTTTTGCTAAAGTCTTTTGCTGTTTTTGCGAGAGCAGAGCTCATGAATCCTTCGTTGTATGCGAGTTTTTCAGGTACATAATCAGATTTTCGAATAGATCCTAAAAAATGACGTTCGACAAATTCATTGCAGTCTGCCAAAGACATAATATTGTTTTGCTTCGCATACTCGAGAATTTCATTTATATATTCTCTGTCTTGACAGCTGTCTTTATTGATTGATTTTAAAAAGTGTTCTTTTGCATCTTGGTAGCGCCAGTATAGATTCAATTCTCTTTCACGAGAATGTTTATTCAGAGCATTTGTGATCAAGCAAGCTTTTTTAAAATATGCGCTAGAGACATCAGTAGTCATTTCTGGATATTTTCCCGTGCGTAATAACTTATTAATTGTAATATAATCAGTATCCGTGTAACTTCTCAGTGCTGATAATTCGTCTTCAGTGAGTGCTGGTTGCGCATCTGATATATTACTTTCTGCGTTAGCACTGTCTGGTGCTTCCTCGGGTAATCGAAATTGTGAAAAGTCTGCTTCGCCCAATAGATAAGTCAGGTTAAAGCTCTGCTTATCGGTATAAACGATAACTTCATTTCGGATGTTGTTTGCGAATATCACATTATTTTTTACGGCTTCACTATAAATATAAAGTAATCGTTCTGTTGCTTTATTCCTGTCTAAAGGTCCTTGTACAAGAGCAGGAATTACTATAGGCGACTTTCGCAATTTTATTTGTATCTGAGAGATAAAGCGAAGGTTGTTGGTTTCCTCTGAAGATAACAAAATATCTTCTCCGCTTATTTTGTTGAACCATGTGGTGAGCTCTGCGTCAGACGATGAAACTAAGATGAGATCTGCATCGCTTAATTTTGAAATGGCAATAGCAAAAGCTTCGAGTAATCGTTCTTTTGCTAAGGTTGCTTCTACTGAAAACTGGCGTGATAGTTTGTATAGCTCGCTAAATTTTTCTTCATACTTTAATTGATCGAGCTTTTTAATTAATTCGAGTTTGTCTTTGTTACTTTCTAATTGAATTTGAATGTTATACATGTGTTCACCCACTATTTATTGTATGGATTCAATATATAAACACACACACAAACAACCTGAAATCAGGATTGATCGTTTCGCCCATTAATTATAGTACAGTTTCATACATATTGAGCGAGCAATACCCGACAGTTTCGTGTAGATTTAACTATTTGTATATATTGATATTGTTGGTAGTATAGTCGTCCAAAGGCGTTGTTGCATAAATCATAAAAGAATGGAGGAGAGGGGGAACTTTGATTTATGCAACAACGCCTGTCAAAACTCGTATTGTTCTCTTTTTGCGTGAAATGAATAAGGACCAATCATGAATCCAAGATTTGCAGCCTATTTAAAAAATATCCCGACTTTTTTTAAACAGACAAAAAAAGACATTATTTTAGAAAATATAAAATCACGTGTAGCAGATGCAGAGACAGGTTTAGTGAGTCAATTGGGTCGAGTATTTAATGAATTTCCACTTTCTTATGAAATCAATCATGAAATATTTTTTGCATTTGAGCCACAAGAGCTCGAGAAGTTGATTAAAAAGACAGAAGCTTTAATTAATTTAAATCATTGTGAATTTTGGGAAGAACAGGGTCCTAAAGTAATTGTGTCACCGGATACGGAAGCTGAGATCAAAGATATTTTATCAATTATGATTGACCAAGCATGCCAAAGCTTATTAGTTCCCAAAGAGATATTTCATTCTGAAGTGATCCAATTTTTCAATTTACAACAACTGTTAGATAACAATAAAAATAATATTCATGTCTTGCATGAAATTGTATTTGAAATTGTATATTCCTATTGTGCGCAAATTATTAATGCCAATTTGACGGATATTTTCTGTAATCAAAAAAAATTGAATATTGGTCAGGTTGATATGTTCAATACAAAATGCAGGGAATTTTATGCATCAACCATAACAACTTACAATTCATTATTTTCGCCTTTTCTTCAAAATATTGTTTTTAATTATTTGTACGGTGAAATGGTTTTTACCTCAGAAAATTTTATGAGTTATTTAGGTACAATAAATAATACTGATATTGTTCAAATGGTGAAAGAGGATTTTATTGTTGAATCTGAGAATGATAAAGACACGAAACTAACGAGTTTAATCTATAAAAACAAAATAGAGTTATGGTTTTGTTTTTTAGAATATTTAAAAAATAAACAAGAGATGGTTTTGCACCAAGCTATTTTCAAAGCATTGCCAAAAGATCTTCAGTCTAGGTGGGAGAATTCACCAAAAGGATTTCCACAATTAAATAAACATGAAATGAAAGCATGGCATGATAGTTTATCGGAAGAAAAATCAAATCATCATGAAGAGGGTTCAGCGGCAACAAGTGCAAAATTAAAAAGTATGTGTTTTTCCAGAGATAATATTGCATTTTTAGATTTTATATTTAAAAAAATTCATGCAGAAAAAAATGCATTGTTGGGTGATTTAAAGAAAATATTTAAAAACTATTTGCCAAATGAAATGATTGATAAAATGCTCGATGATGTTGCCGTCGAATTATATAACGCACAATTTAATTTTAACCTAATTTCACAAGATACTTATGTTTTTATTGAAAATGTATTTCATAAATCAAAACAAAAATCTGCATTGGGGTTTTTGTTTGCTAAATATTTTCCTGAGTTAAGGCAGAGATTAGCATTGAATTCTTCTTTTGAAAGCAAAGGTATTGTTGAAGCCATGCAAGCGACAGACTGGGACTTAACGATTTCGATTCTCATTAATATTAAGTTGCATGATTTGTCGGTGAATGAGCTTAAAATGATCCAAGAAAGTTGTGATAAGTTGATTCACGAATTTCTTAATTTTTTACGTAAGCGCAATCTAACAGCTGAAGAGCGCATCGAATTGATCAATAATGTTATCGACGATAAAAATGCTTTGAGTGCGGCAACAAAGTCATCGGGTGTGCTGCATTGGGCTGCTGCAGTGCTGAATAAGAAAAGACGTACTAAGAGTTTGGAAACATTGCATGAATACAAAGAGGAATTGCTGCAAAAAGATGGGTGGGTGATGGTGCCGCGTTAGGAGGGATTGAGGCAAAGCATACTATTGAGGTTTTTTCGCTTCTCCCCTTGTGGGAGAAGCCGCCAGAAGGGCGGATGAGGGGTGTTTTTGGCTTAAAATCACCCCTCACCCGTCGCTTATAGAGTCGAGAACTTAAGCATCGTTCCAGCCTGACATTACATGTCGGCGCGAAGCATGCTTCGTGAAAGCCACGACTGCACCCTCTCTCACAAGGGGAGAGGTAAATTTTTACAAACTCGAAATCTTCTCCATCTGAAAATGCAGTTTTTCTAAAGCAGATTGTAACTCCATTAATTTTTGCTTTTCTTTTTCAACGACGTCAGGTGGTGCTTTGTCGACAAAGCTAGCATTTTGTAATTTGCCTTCAGTGCGTTCCGATTCTTTTTTTAATTTAGCTATTTCCCGTGAGAGTCGTGCAGATTCTTCTTCTTTATTAATTAAACCTGCCATAGGAATTAAGATTTCTAAATTACCGACTAATGCCGTGGCGGATTCTGGGATAGCATCGTTTGCTTGTAGCCATGTTGCCGATTCAAATTTTGCTAACGTCGTAATGAGATGTTGATTGTTTTCATAACGTTTTTTGTCAAGCGAAGAACCTTTATTGAAAAGAATAGGTAAAGGTTTGCTAGGCGCAATATTCATCTCGCTGCGAATGGTTCGTACTGCAATAATTATATTTTTTACCCATTCTAATTCCAACTCTGCTTGGGTATCTTCTAAATCAACATCTGGGATTGGGTATGACTCAAGCATAATTGTTGGACTTGATTTTCCAGCTAAAGGCGACACACGTTGCCAAATTTCTTCCGTGATAAACGGAATAACCGGATGCATGAGTCTCAGCAAACTTTCTAAAACAGTGATTAAGGTATGACGAGTGCCACGTAATTCATCTGCTTGGCTGTTCGGTGAAAGCAGAATAGGTTTGGATAATTCTAAATACCAATCGCAAAATTCATTCCAAGTAAATTCGTAAATAGCTTGGGCTAATAAATCAAAACGGTAAATAGAAATAGCGTTTTCAACAGCGTGAATTGTTTTTTGAAAGCGTGATAAAATCCATTTGTCAGGTAATGATAGTGTGAACTGCTTGTTTTGAATTCCTGTGTCATGACCTTCCGTGTTCATGAGTACATACCGTGCTGCATTCCAGAGTTTGTTACAAAAATTGCGATAGCCTTCCAGACGACTTAGGTCATAACGAATTTCTCTGCCATAAGAAGCCAGCGCGCAAAATGTAAATCGCACCGCGTCGGTTCCGTGAGGCGAAATGCCATCCGGAAAATGTTTTTGCGTATTTTTTTCGATTTTTTGTGCCATGGCTGGCTGCATTAAGCCATAAGTTCTTTTTGTAATGATATCTTTTAGGGTAATGCCATCGATTAAATCTAAAGGATCTAATACGTTTCCTTTTGATTTAGACATTTTCTGCCCTTCGGCATCGCGAATTAATCCGGTAATGAAGACTTCTTTAAACGGAACTTGACCAGTAAATTTTAGGCCCATCATAATCATGCGTGCGACCCAAAAGAAAATAATATCAAAACCAGTGACAAGTATTTGTGTAGGATAAAATGTTTTTAAGTCAGGTGTTTGCTCAGGCCAACCAAGCGTTGAAAAGGGCCATAGAGATGCTGATACCCAGGTATCTAACACATCATTGTCTTGTTGTAATGAAACAGCTTCAGAAATTTGATAGCGTGAGCGCACATCTTTTTCATTGTGACCAACGTAGATATTTCCTTCTGCATCATACCAAGCAGGAATGCGATGTCCCCACCAGAGTTGACGGCTGATGCACCAATCTTCAATGTTATCTAACCATTGAAAATAAGTTTTATCCCAATTTTCAGGGATAAATTTAACATCCCCATTTTTGACTGCTTGAATGGCTGGTTCTGCTAGCGGCTTCATTTTCATGTACCATTGCTCGGTCAGGTAAGGTTCTATGACGACACCTGAACGATCGCCGCGTGGTATTTTTAATATATGTTTTTCGGTTTTTTCAATTAATCCCAAAAATTCTAAATCTTTTAAAATTTGTTCGCGTGCTGCAAAGCGATCCATTCCTTGATAAGGAGTCGATGCATTTTCATTTAAGTGAGCGTCCGGCGTAAAAATATTAATGGGTTCTAATCGGTGGCGTTGTGCAACCGCATAGTCGTTAAAGTCATGTGCGGGTGTAATTTTCACGCAGCCGCTGCCAAATTCTTTTTCGACATAATCATCAGCAATAATGGGGATGGTACGCTCAGTCAGTGGCAATTTGACATGTTTGCCAATCAAATGTAAGTAGCGTTCATCTTGCGGGTTGACTGCTACCGCAACGTCACCGAGCAATGTTTCAGGGCGCGTAGTTGCAACCGTAATATATTCATTGCTATCGGTGAAGTGATAACGAATATGCCATAGTTTTCCTTCTTCTTCGGAATTAATGACTTCTAAATCAGAAATCGCTGTGTGCAGCTTGGGGTCCCAATTAACTAAGCGTTTGCCTTTATAAATGAGTCCTTCTTCGTAAAGTTTGATGAATACTTCGCGAACTGCATGGGATAATGACTCATCCATCGTGAAGCGTTCGCGCGACCAATCCATGGAAGTGCCGAGACGACGAAATTGTTGGGTAATGGTATTGCCGGAATATTTTTTCCATTCCCATACTTTTTCAATGAATGCTTCGCGGCCAAGGTCGTGCCTGGATTTTCCATCCATTAATAGCTGACGTTCAACGACCATTTGTGTGGCGATGCCGGCATGATCTGTGCCGGCTTGCCACAAGGTGTTTTCGCCTTTCATGCGATGATAGCGAATTAATGTATCCATTAATGTCGCTTGAAAACCATGACCCATGTGCAAACTTCCGGTCACGTTAGGCGGAGGAATCATGATGCAGTAAGACGGGCCTTGGCCAGTGGGCGCAAAATAATTTTTGCTTTCCCACGTTTGGTACCAGTGTGATTCAATAGCTTGAGGGTTATATGTTTTATCCATAAGAATTCTTAGAGTTAGGCTGATTGTAGTTTATGAGTTTTGATGTCATGACCTTGCGATTTGTAAAAACGAAAATGTTCTCGTGCATATGCTTGTATCTCAGGAACGTTAACAACAATTTCAAGCAGACGTGAAAACTGTTGATAAAAGCTGGGAACAGTTTCATTCAAGTTTATTAAAATATCGCGATGTTTGTCAGGAGTGGCATCAAATCCAATTTGTATCGGTGGTGCGGGCTCTGGGCCTTCACCATAAAGATTATGCGGTAAAAAACTATCTTCACGATATGTCCACAGTAATTCATCGAGCTGATGTGCTTCGTCTTGATTGTTTGCCTGGATGTAAATTCTATGCCTGCTTTTATAGGCTTTTTCTATGAGTTTGCAGGCAAGCAGCAAACGCGCTTGTGACGTTTGCTCCTCCAGGATGTAAAAATCAATTCTTGGCACTTTATTTTTTCTCACATTTGTTGATGAGGTACTGTGTTAAAAGCGGGACGGGACGGCCTGTTGCATAGCGATCATTTCCACCCATCATTGCTGCTGTGCCGGCCACATCTAAGTGTGCCCATTGAAACTTTTTCGCGAAGCGTGATAAAAAGCATGCGGCAGTAATAGTGCCGCCTGGACGACCACCGACGTTAGACATGTCAGCAAACGGACTTTTCAATTGATCTTGGTATTCATCCCATAACGGTAATTGCCATGCGCGATCGTAACTTTGCTTGCCTGCGGTTAAAAGATCATTTGCTAGTCCGTCATTATTTGAGAGTAATCCAGTTGCATGATGTCCTAATGCAATTACAACAGCGCCTGTTAATGTTGCAATGTCAATTACGACTTCTGGTTTGTAGCGTTCACAGTAAGTGAGTGTGTCGCATAACACCAAACGTCCTTCTGCGTCAGTATTCATAATCTCAATTGTCTGACCTGATAAACTGGTGACGATGTCTTCTGGTTTGCTGGCTGTTCCGCTTGGCATATTTTCTGCGGTTGCTAATAAGCCGACTAAGTGTAACGGCAATTTCAATGTCGCAGCTGCTTTCAGTGTGCCTAAGACGGTTGCTGCGCCACACATATCGTATTTCATTCCTACCATTGCATCAGCAGGTTTTAAAGAAAGCCCGCCAGTATCAAATGTAATACCTTTTCCAACGAGTGCAATTGGTGCTTGTTTTTTGGAGGTACCTTTGTATTCTAAGCAAATCAGTTTTGCATTTTCTGCACTGCCTTTTGTGACGGACAGAAATGCACCCATGCCTAACTTTTCCATTTCGCGTTCTTCAATAATTTTTACGCTGATCGCTGGAAATTCTTTTGCAAGCAGCTTGGCTTGTTGTGCGATGTAAGTTGGCGTACAAATGTTGCTGGGCAAATTAGCAATATTTTTTGTGTAACTCACGCCTTCAGAAATGGCGACACCTTGGCTGAGTGCTTTTTCGCAAGCAGCCAATAATTTTTTGTCTGTCACTGAAAATGAAATTTGTTTAAACGTGGGTGAAGTTGGTTTTTCACTTTTAAATGTATCAAAGCAATAGAGTGCATCTGCACAGGTTTCAACAGCTTGTTTGATATTCCAGGGTAGATTATGTTCTGCAACGGTTAATTCAGATAGTGTGCATAGTAAATTTGTTGCTTTTGTTTGTGAAAAACTTTTTAAGCTTGCTGTTAATAAGCGTTTATAGTCACGCTCATTAACCGTGATATTTTTACCGCAACCCATTAACAAAACATGCTCATAAGGTTGGGTAGAGTTCTGTGGGAGCAAGAGGCTGTGTCCTGATTTTCCAGAAAAATCTCCTTTTTTGATTAACTGAGTGATCTGGCCATTGAGCGCTTTATCAAGCTCTTTGCCTGAGGCGGTGAATTCGCCTTTTTCTGATACAGCAATAATCAGCGAAAATTTATGCTGTTTTTTTAGGTCCACGCTTTGTAATGTAAATTTCATATTAGCTCCTGAAGGCTTTTTTTTGTATAATGCAAGTTTACTGAAAAAAATAGACTTCTCCTAGTAATTGCATTGAAAATTACGAAAATCGTATGTTTTGCAGATTTTGTCATTCCTGCTAGGCATTGTTGCATAAATTGTTTTATTACCTCTCCCCTTGTGGGAGAGGTCGACGCGAAGCGGCGGGTGAGGGGTGATTAAAAGTACCTCTCACCCTAGCCCTCTCCCACAAGGGGAGAGGGAATCAAAGCAAATTATGATTTACGCAACAACGTCTGTGTAATTTTCAATGCGATTGCTATGTGGGGCCCTAAGAGGATAGGTTTTAATCTAGTGATAATTTCACGATACTTAATCAAAGAAGTCGGTGCAGCACTGTTAGCAGTGACGTTTGTATTACTCTTAATTTTCTTAAGCAATCAATTAGTTCGCTATCTTAATTATGCAGCGACTGGAAAAATCGCTGCAAGTTTTGTTATGCAAATGCTTGGATTTGAAGTGCCTTACTTACTTGCTTTGTTGCTTCCACTCGGTTTTTATCTCGGTATTATTTTTGCGTATGGCCGGCTTTATGCAGATAGTGAGATGCCAGTATTGAATGCCTGTGGATTTGGGATTAAACGCGTATTATTGCTGACGAGTTTGTTAGCAATAGCGATTAGTCTAGTGGTGTTAGTGCTAGCATTATGGGTAAATCCTATTATTGCGGATCAAAAAAGCAAAGGCATTGCCAGTGATAATGTATTAAGCACATTGCGACCTGGGCGATTTCAGGTCATTAATGAAGGACGTACGGTTGTCTATGTAGAAAAAATTTCTCGTAATCGACAGCAAGCTAATAATCTTTTTATAGCAGAAGAGCCGAAAAATAAACTGAATGATGATAAATCATGGGTAGTTGTGTCTGCAGCAAAAGCGTATCAAGCAAAAAATGCAGAACGGCAAAAATTTATTGTTTCTACGGACGGTTATCGTTATGACGGCACTCCAGGCCAAAATGATTATAAGATAATTCAATTTAAAAAATATGCAGTACGCCTACCGGATGCTCCAATCACGACGCCTCATCAGGAGCAAGAAGCCATTCCAACCACTGTGTTGTGGCATCATTATCAAGATCCACAGGCTGCAGCAGAATTGCAATGGCGGTTATCACTGCCTTTGTCTGTTTTTGTTTTGATGTTGCTAGCTGTGCCCATAAGTCGTGTAATGCCTAGGCAGAGTCGCTATGCGAATTTAGTGCCAGCTATTTTAATTTATATTATTTACGTGAATACGTTGTTCATGGCGCGTAATTGGGTAGAATTAAAAATGGTTCCTGATCTGATTGGTATGTGGTGGGTGCATGCTGTTTTGTGTGCTCTGGGTCTTATTTTATTGGTTTATCAAGAATATTGTCAGCTACGATTTTCTTCTCTGTTTGCCTGGGTGAGAAAAAAATAATGGGTATTTTGTTTCGTTACATCGTAAAAAGTGTGATGTCGGCGACAGGGCTTGTCATTTTGGTGATGATGGGGCTTATTTTAATTATCAATTTTTTAGACGAGTTACGTGATATTGGCACGGGAGATTATGGCTTTTTACAGGCTATTTTCCATGTGTTATTGGAATTGCCCAATAATATTTACCATTTTTTTCCCATGATTGCTTTATTAGGTGCAGTATTAGGTTTGGGAATATTAGCTTCGCATCAAGAATTGATTGTGATGCGCGCATCGGGATTTTCGACTCGAAAAATTGCTTTTGCAAATGTGATGGCTGCCTTTATTCTAATTTGTATTGTGAGCGTGGCAGGTGAGTGGATTGCTCCGCAAGCGCACCGTTTGGCAGAGAACCACAAGCAAAGTGCAGAAAATGGTGGTCAAGCAGTCGCTACTGTTTCAGGTGTGTGGATACACGAAGGAAATAATTTTTTAAATATTAATCGAGTCATAGGATTAAACCATTTGGAAGGAGTGACGCGTTATCAGTTTGATGATCATCACCAACTGTTAGCATCTTATTCCGTAAAATCCTTAGATTTAAACAAAAAACAATGGATCTTGCATGACGGAGTCAAAACCAGTTTTTCAAATATGAAAGCTGTCAGCGAACCTTTAGCAGAGGGATCTTGGGATTTATTTTTGAATCCTCAATTATTGAATGTTGGATTAGCTGAGCCTGCGGCGATGACACTGCCTCAATTGGAAGAGTATTCGGATCATTTAGTGAAAAATGGATTGCAAGCAACTGATTTTCAATTTGAGTTTTGGAAGCGGATTTTTCAACCTATCTCTACTTTAATCATGATATTGCTAGCATTGCCTTTCGTAATGCAATCATCACGCTCAGTGACAATGGGCTGGCGAGTGGTATTTGCTATTGTGATTGGTTTTATATTTTATATGTTAAATGCTTTTTTGGGTCAGTTTAGTGTGGTGTTTCAGTTTTCGCCTATCTTGGCAGCTATCGTACCCACGGCTATATTTGCCATTTTTGGTTTATTTTTAGCCTATTATTGGACAAAATAGTAACAAACTAGCCTCGTTAGTTATAAATTAGAATAATAAGAATAGATTATTGAAAGTGTTAAGATTATACTAAGCTTAGTCATTTAAACTAACAATCTAAACGCAATCTGGGCGCCAGACGTGCCAAAGTTAGTGCGACAACGTACTAGTCTGCAACACTGAGTGAGTAATGACTGTTCAAAGAAACAGCATTAGATTTTCTACAAAACGAGGGTAGTTTTTTATGTTTACACGTATTGGACAGTTGTTTAGTCAATTGTCAGGTTTTGCTATGGCAAATCCAAAGCTAAAGCCTATGTTCGCAGTTGCCCCTGTTGTTATAGCACAGCAATCATTGCCTAAAGAACAGCAACCTGAAGAAACAGTCAGCCCGTCGATAACGACGACGGCACCCTCTCGTTTTCAACAGATGTTTAATCATAAAAGTGCGTGGACATCTCGTTCGGTAGTAAATGATTCAAAAAACACTGTTGAATCCGATGTCGATTCTGAAGGTGATAAAGCCACCTGGTCTGGAGATTGGCATCGATCTATTTTGCGTGGTGTATTTGCAGGGATCGCTGTCCCAGCTGTCACGATTCCATTTATCCAGGTAGAAACAAATATCTCGATAAAAAGAGGGTTTAAAGTTGCATGGGAAACAACATTAGAAAAACCCTGGAAAGGCTATCAATTTAGCGCCCTGAGTAATACAGCAAGAGCTTTTTTATTGTTTAATTCAACTTCGTATGCTAACGATTATTTAAAACAATATAATTTAGGCAGCACAGCAACAAAGGCTTATGCATGTTCGCTAGCGGCTATTGCTGAAGGTGGCGTTATGTCTTTCAGAGCACCTATCATGCAAAAATTACATACGGATCAATCCAAAGGCTATCGCGAAATTTTTAGAGATATTACTTCCAAAGAAGGAAGCCGTGAATTTTATAAACACTGGAAAGTGACATTAGTTTCAGGCACGGTGCGCAATATTACTTTTTGGCCTCTATGGTCTATTGTGGTTGACCAAATGGAAAAGCAATTGCTTGTTAGCAAGCAACAAGAAACAGCCATTAAATGGTGGGAAGAATTTATGATTGGGGCAAGTGCTGCTGTGATTGTCTCGCCTGCAGGCTATCCTGCTCATGGTGTCATGCGTCGCTTAAATGATAGTAAAAATATCCCGGGTAATCCATTTGTAGCCATCAAAGATGATTTTAAAATGGCATGGAAGCAGCATAAAAAGGAGCATAAAGAAAAGAAAATTCCATTATGGAAATATGTTCCCAAGCATGTGTATAAGGGTTTTATTCCTGCGTCTGTTGTGATTCTCCCTCTGATGATGGGGACGACAAATTTATCTAAGCACGCTGCTGATATTATTTATGATCATGGTGCATCACCTACTTTGTTTAAACCTAAACGGAATGAAGTGCATGTTCAAGCAAGGGAAGAAGATGAGAATGCGATTTTGTATCGGATGATTTAGGAACGAGCACGAAATAACTCCCACAAGCTAATATCACAACAAGATAACTGATTTTTTTTCTCAGCATCTGCTATGGCCTTCTTTGCGGCAGTTGACATTTTTTTTGGAGTCAGTGCATCAAACACGAGTACACAGGTATCTAAGATAATCACTTATCGGCATCCCATTTTTCATCAACAGGTGAAAGAACGTCGCCTACTGTGCAGTGTTTTTGTAGTTTTTTTAACTTGTTAATCGCATCGCTTTGCGTATCAATAGGAGGAAGAATTCGGGCAATGACGCGACCATGGGATGTCACCAGAATTTCCATCCCATTTTGTGCGTTTGATAAATATTGCGGCAGATGATTTCGCAATTCAGTTACGTTAATTTCTCGCATGATTTTTCTCCTGTACATATTAAATGTACATTATGATTGTAAAAAAATTAAGCTTTTTGCGCTAATTTTTGCTTAAGCAATTCATTCAACAACTGCGGATTCATTTTTCCACCTGATGCCTTCATAGCTTGTCCGACAAAAAATCCAAATAATTTATCTTTACCTGAGCGGTACTCAGTAACGTGTCCAGGATTGTCAGCTAAAATTTTATCGATCAGTGCTTCAATCGCGCTGTTATCGGTAACTTGTTTTAAGCCTTTTTTCTCGATGATCTCGTCGACATTTCCTTCTTGATTCCATAATGATTCAAAAATGGTTTTAGCGATTTTACCCGAAATAGTATTATCACTAATGCGCTCGATCAATTTAGAAAGTTGTGCCGTTGAAATAGGACTTTCAGTAATATCTAAATTTTCTTTGTTTAATGCGCCGAGTAAATCACCGGTCACCCAGTTAGTCACTAACTTTGGTTGTGCGCCAGATTCTTTGACTACGGTTTCAAAATAAATAGCCATGTGACGATTGCTGACTAAGACATCCGCGTCATATGCACTCAATGAATACTGTTCCATAAAGCGTTGACGCTTTTGAGCGGGTAATTCTGGTAAGTCGTCTTTAATAGCTGCAATCATATCTTCTGTAATGACGAGGGGTAATAAGTCAGGATCCGGAAAATATCGATAATCATTTGCTTCTTCTTTGCTGCGCATGGATCGTGTTTCATGTTTGTTAGGATCGTACAAACGTGTTTCTTGTGTGACGGTGCCGCCGCTTTCAATCAACGTAATTTGTCTTTCAATTTCAAAATTAATGGCGCGTTCGACAAATCGAAATGAATTAATATTTTTTAACTCAGCGCGTGTACCTAGCTTGCTTTGACCTTTGGGACGTACAGAAACATTTGCATCGCAACGAAAAGAACCTTCTTGCATGTTGCCATCACAAATTTCTAAATAACGTACAAGGGAGTGGATTGCTTTGAGATAGGCAACAGCTTCTTTTGCTGAGCGCATATCTGGTTCAGAAACAATTTCAAGTAACGGTGTGCCAGCCCGATTTAAATCAATGCCAGTCAATCCATTAAAGTCTTCATGCAGTGATTTTCCTGCATCTTCTTCAAGATGTGCGCGTGTAATGTGGATGCGTTTGACGTCGCCATTTTCAAGTTGAACATCAATATGTCCTTTGCCTACGACGGGTAATTCGAACTGACTGATTTGATAACCTTTTGGCAAGTCAGGATAAAAATAATTTTTGCGTGCGAATACGGATTTTTTTGATATTTCTGCGCCAACGCCCAAACCAAATTTAATGGCCATGCGCACCGCTTCTTCATTCAACACAGGTAAAACACCTGGAAAACCCAGATCAACAGCACAAGCTTGTGTGTTGGGTTCGGCGCCAAATGCAGTGGATGCACCCGAAAAAATTTTACTATTTGTTAAGAGTTGCGCGTGAATTTCTAAACCAATGACTGTTTCCCATTCCATCTTAAAAACCCTCTGGTGTACGTGTATGCCAATCAGTAACTTGTTGGTATTGATGTGCTGCATTCAATAAACGTGCTTCATCAAAAAAGTTTCCAACAAGCTGTAATCCTACGGGTAAGTTTTTAATAAAACCTGCCGGAATTGAAAGACCCGGTAAACCCGCCAAATTCACTGCTATGGTGTACATATCTGATAAATACATGCTGATGGGGTCACTGGTTTTTTCACCTAATTTAAATGCGGTTGTTGGTGAGGTAGGGCTCAAAATGATATCGACATTTTTGAAAGCATCGACAAAATCTTGACGAATTAATCCCCGTATTTTTTGTGCTTTGAGATAATATGTGTCGTAATAACCCGCTGATAAAGCGTAAGTTCCAATCATGATACGGCGTTTGACTTCGTTGCCAAAACCTTCACTGCGCGAACGTTTGTAAAGATCTTCTAAATCTTTAGGCTCATTGCAACGATACCCAAAACGCACGCCATCGTAGCGCGCTAAATTAGAAGAGCATTCTGCAGGTGCAATAACGTAGTAAGCGGGTATGGAAAGTCCGCTATTAGGTAGCGTGATTTCGTGAATGGTTGCGCCTAATTTTTTAAATTCTTGAATGGCAGATTGAATTAATGTTGCGATTTCATTATCTAAACCACTTTCAAAGAATTCTTTGGGTAAGCCAATGCGTAATCCGTTGAGAGAATTATTTAATGTTTGTGTGTAATCCGGTACGGGTTTGTCTATACTCGTTGAATCTTTTTCATCAACGCCTGCCATCACATTTAACAAAAGTGCTAAATCTTCTGCAGACCGCGCCATGGGGCCGCCTTGATCTAAGCTTGATGCAAAGGCAATCATGCCGTAGCGCGAGACGCGTCCATATGTTGGTTTTATCCCGCTAATTCCACAAAATCCTGCAGGCTGGCGAATTGAACCGCCGGTGTCTGTGCCTGTTGCGCCGGGTGTTAAATAGGCTGCGACGGCAGCAGCAGAGCCACCAGATGATCCGCCAGGAACTCTCTCTAAATCCCAAGGATTTTTGACTGTGCCATAAAAACTGGTTTCATTCGAAGAGCCCATGGCGAACTCATCCATGTTGGTTTTTCCCAGTAACACAGTGTTGGATTCTTTAAAGCGTGTGACAACCGTTGCGTCGTACGGAGAAATAAAATTATCTAATATTTTTGAGCCGCAACTTGTTTTAATGTCTTTCGTGCAGAAAATATCTTTTTGCGCGAAGGGTATCCCGGTGAGAGGGTGAGCATTTCCTTTTGAGCGTTCTTCATCTGCTTTTTTTGCGTCGGATAGTGCTTGCTCTTCAGTGACCGTAATAAAACTATTAAGCTGTTTGTCAAATCGTTTGATACGATCTAAAAAAAGTTGAGTTAATTCAACGCTGGAGATTTTTTTAGTTTGTAACTCATTTGATAGTTGAGCAATTGTTTTGTGAGCCATAATTTTTAACCTTCAATAACTTGTGGAACTAAATAGAGTCCAGCTTCAACTTGGGGAGCGATTGCTTGAAATTCTTTGCGTTCATTCATTTCCGTCACTACATCAGGGCGTAGCGGTTGGGAAAGTTCTAGCGAATGGGCAATAGGTTCTATTGAGTCTGTATTTGCCTGGCTCATTTGTTCCACAAAATTGAGGATATTGGAGAGCTGTGCTGTGTAGGTCACAAGATCTTCATCGCTTAAGTTAAGGCGGGCGAGGTGGGCAATTTTTTTTACATCAGTAGTCGTAAGAGACATAAGAGTTTCCACTAGTCATGTTTGAGTTTTGACAACAAAGAGAAAAAGAGGTCAATTATATCGTGAGTAGAAGAATAAAATCATCTTGTTTTTTTGTGGCTACTTTAATTTGAATCTATTAGAATCCACAATCAACGCTAAGGAATTTAGGAATCTGTTAAGTTATGTTTAAAAAAATACGCGGTTATTTTTCAAACGATTTGTCTATTGATCTAGGAACAGCAAATACGCTGATTTATGTACGAGGGAAAGGTATTGTGTTAAATGAGCCTTCCGTCGTTGCTATTCGCCAAAATCCCGCTAATAGCAATAGCCAAAAACATGTTGCTGCAGTTGGCAGCGAAGCCAAGCTTATGCTAGGTCGTACACCTGGCAATATTACAGCAATTAGACCGATGAAAGATGGTGTTATCGCTGATTTTTATGTTACCGAAAAAATGCTTCAACATTTTATTCATAAAGTTCATGAAAATCGTTTTTTACGACCTAGCCCTCGTGTACTGGTTTCAGTGCCCTGTGGATCGACTCAAGTTGAGCGCAGAGCAATTCGTGAATCGGCTATTAGTGCAGGGGCGAGAGAAGTGTATTTGCTCGAAGAGCCTATGGCTGCTGCGATGGGTGCAGGCATGCCGGTGGATGAACCTCGTGGATCAATGGTAGTCGATATCGGTGGTGGAACGACGGAAGTGGCTATTATTTCGTTAAGCGGTATCGTTTATTCTGCATCCGTACGTATAGGCGGCGATCGTTTTGATGAAGCTATCGTGAGTTATGTGCGTCGAAATTACGGCATTTTAATCGGTGAAGCGACTGCCGAGCGGATTAAACATGAGATTGGTTCTGCTTATCCTGCTAATGAGGTCAGAGAAATGGAAGTGCGTGGTCGTAATTTAGCCGAAGGCATCCCTCGTAGTTTCACATTAAATAGCAATGAAATTTTAGAAGCCTTACAAGAACCTTTATCTGGCATTTTAGGTGCGGTTAGAGCAGCGTTAGAGCAAGCTCCACCAGAATTAGCGTCTGATATTGCTGAAAGGGGAATGATTTTAACGGGTGGAGGCGCGTTGTTGAGAAATATTGATCGTTTATTCATGGAAGAAACAGGTCTACCTGTGATTATTGCAGACGAACCTTTAACTTGTGTAGCTCGTGGGGGCGGAAAAGCATTGGAAATGGTGGATACTTCTGGAATAGACTTTTTGATGAAAGAATAGTAGTGCCTTAACTCATCTGTTGTGAGATGCAGCCATTAACTTCATGTTTACAAAAGAATCTCAACCCGGAATAAAAACATTATTCTGGGTAGGAATTGCCATTTTTTCGATGGTGTTAGACCAACGAACTGACTATTTACAAAAACTACGCTCCACCATGGTAACGCCTCTTGTCTCGATAGAATATGCGGTCAGTTGGCCCCTGCAAGCGATAAATAATTTGAGTATTGTACTGAGTACTCAGAAAGCATTGGTAAAAGAAAATCTACAGCTAAAGTCAGATCAGTTACTCCTTAAGGCTCAGGTTCAGCGCCTTCTTGCTATTGAATCTGAGAATAATCAACTAAAAGCACTCATGGCTTCTTCGACCCAAATACAAGGCAAAGTATTAATTGCTCAGCTCTTAGCGGTAGATTCAGATCCATTTATCAATCAAGTTACTTTAAATAAAGGGACACAGGACGGCACTTTTGTTGGCCAAGCAGTGTTGGATGCGAATGGTGTAATGGGTAAGGTCATTGAAACAAATCCATTCACAAGCAGAGTGCTGTTAATCAATGATAGTCACAGCGGGGTTCCAATACAAAGCACGCGTAATGGTGTGCGTGCAATTGCGATGGGAGATAGTTATTCGGGTCTGCTTCACTTGATCAACGTACCTCAAACAGTGGATATCAATGTAGGAGATATTCTAGTGACGTCAGGATTGGGCGAGCATTATCCAGCGGGTTATCCGGTTGGACAAGTTATAGCCGTCAAAAAGACGCCTGGTTTGCAATTTGCCAGTATTGAGGTTAGGCCTAGCTCGCACTCGGATCGAAGCAGGCAAGTATTACTCATTTGGCCGAATGTCGATGTCAAAGCTAATGAAGCTATTAACAAAGCTATTAGTGAAGCTTTTAAGGATAAAAAATGAGATATTTAGCACCTTGGCCCTTGATTTTTTCGACTTTTTTAATAGCATTTTTTCTGATGATACTCCCTATGCCAGCTTGGGCTATTTGGTTTAGGCCGGCCTGGGTGTTGATTGCATTAATTTATTGGTCCATGATGTTGCCTTACCAAGTTAATGTGGGAGCTGCTTGGGTTGTCGGCATGTTAGTTGATGTGTTGAATGGGAGTTTGCTCGGCGAACATGCATTAGCCTTTACGGTATCGGTTTACATAGTTGTGAGTCGGTACAGTCAATTTCGTATGTATCCTGTTCTGCAGCAAGCATTGTGGATTTTCTTTGTTGTCTTCATTTATCAATTTATTTTATTTTGTATTCTATCTGTGATCAGCGTACCGCCAAAAACTTGGTTGTATTGGACACCAGCTTTAACAAGTATGTTAATATGGCCTTGGGTGCTAGGAATGATGCGAAATTACCAACGGAAATTTAAAGCTGCCTAGTAGGATTTAACAATTCATGTCTCAAGAAATATTAGTGAATGTTACATCTCGCGAAGTGCGAGTTGCTTTATTAGAGGCGGGTAGTCTTCAAGAAGTTCACATTGAACGCTGTTTATATCAGGGATTGTTAGGAAATATTTACAAAGGTCGAGTTAATCGATTATTACCTGGTATTCAAGCAGCTTTTGTGGATATTGGATTGGATCGCTCTGCTTTTTTGCATATTTCTGATATGGGTATTCCTTCAGAGCTTAATTACGAAGATAAAGATCACTTGCCTGATATTCGTGATTTGCTTACCACCGGCCAAGAAATCCTCGTGCAAGTTTATAAAGATCCATTAGGCTCAAAAGGGGCTAGATTAACAACCCAGTTTACTATTCCATCGCGTTTTATTGTACTCACGCCAAACATTTTTCAAGTAGCTATTTCTCAAAAAATAACGGATGAAGCTGAGCGAACACGCTTGCTCAGTATGATTCAACCAGATGAGCTGGGTGGATACATTTTTCGGACGGTGGCAGAAGGTGTTTCTCAAGCGGATGTCGATGCAGACAAGTTATTTTTAAAAAATGTCTGGAAAGAATTAGCGGCAAAGGCTAAAAGTATAAAAGCACCCAACATTATTTATGAAGAAATTCCGATTGTGTTAAGGGTTTTGCGGGATATGGTTGGATTTGATATTGAAAAAATACGTGTAGACGATGAAAAGACACTGTTGCAAATGCGTCATTTTGCCGATAGTTATGTGCCTAGGCTTTCGCAGCATTTAGAATATTATACTGAAAAACCCCCTATTTTTGATTTATATTCTGTTGATGAAGAGATACAAAAAGCCTTAGAGCCCAAAATATTTTTGAAGTCTGGCGGACATCTTGTATTTGATCAAACGGAAGCAATGACAACAATTGACGTCAATACGGGGTCATATGTCGGTGTGAATAATCTAGAGCAAACTGTCTTTAAAACTAATTTAGAGTCTATTGAAGTGATTGCTCGACAAGTTCGGTTGCGAAATTTGGGTGGAATTATTATTATTGATTTTATCGATATGATTGATCCGCTTCATAAAGAACATTTGTTAGAAACATTAAAAAAAGCCTTAGCAAAAGATCATTGCAAAACACAAATCAGTGAGATATCGAGTTTAGGCTTGGTGCAAATGACGCGTAAGCGCACTCGAGAAAGCTTAGAACATATTTTATGTACGCCTTGTCCTCTTTGTCAAAAACGTGGTTCGATCAAATCAGTAAAAACCATTTGTTACGAAATTTTTCGAGAATTACAACGTATCTCGCAGTATTATCCTGGAGTTGGATTTGTTGTGATTGTTTCCACTATCGTTTCTGAAGAACTATTGCATGAAGAGTCAACTATGCTGACAGATTTAGAAATCAAGTTGGGAAGACTCATAAAATTGCGTGCGGAACCTTCATACGCACAAGATCGTTATGATATTTTTCCACTGTCTGGAAAGGAATAAGAGTGTTTATCACTAAAGCGATTAAAAAGCTTTGGTATGTCATTGCTGCTCTGTTAATACTGGCTGCGTTGCTAGTCAGTGTCATGCGGTTATTAACCCCTGTTATGAATGAACATAGGCTTGAATTTGAAAAGCTAGCCGCAAGTTTTTTAAAACGTCCAGTATCAATCGAGCATATTCAACTAGGCTGGCATGGTTTAGATTTTGAAGTTTTGTTAAATAACGTAATAGTCTTAGATGAAAAATCGCATCAGCCTACACTAGCAATACGGCAGCTTGAATTGGATATCAGTCTGTTGCGCAGTCTCAAAATGCGTCAAGTGTTGTTAGATAATCTGACGGTTTCTGGGGTCCATTTAGAAATACATCAAAATGATTATGGTAATATAAGGCTAGACAAACTTACCTCGCTCAATGTACATGATAGGTTAACGGGTTCATTAGTTAGAGCTGATGCCATTATTGCATGGATTTTCTTGCAGCCTAATTTACGATTAAAAGATATTTCCTTGCGGTACATTACAGCTCCTCATCAAGAAAAACAATTTTCCGTGACCACATTAGCATTGCAAAATAAAGATCTGTTACATGTTTTGTCAGGAGAAGTTTTGTTAGAGCAGGATATTCCAACAAAAATAAATCTGGACGTTGATTGGCTAGGTAATGTAAGCAATTTAGATAAAGCAAATGCGAATATTTATTTGTACTTAGAGGGTGTGTCACTTTCACAATGGGTAAGTTCCTTCAAGCAAGCAGGATATAAATTAAATAAAGGATTAGCGAGCGCAAAAATTTGGGCTACAGTAGCCGATGGAAAATTTTTAAGTATCCAAAGTAAGTTTCAAGCATATGGTGTTGAATTATATTCTTTATCTCAAAAATCTTCTGAAGTGATTAATCGTATTAGCGCCAATGTGGGATGGAGAAAAGATGGAGACACTCAAGTCATAGCAGGCGATCAAGTGTTTATTGACTTTATAGACCATCTCTGGCCGTCGACTAATTTTTTTATTCATTTTAAACAAGATGGCAATCAACATTATAGTTTAAGTCAGTTAGCATTTGCTTATATCGATTTGGCGGATGTGAAACGTTTTGCTTTAAAAAGTACGTTACTTTCTGAGGAGATCCGCAATGCATTGATTGCGCTCAATCCTCGTGGCGATATTTTGAATTTCAGAGCCAACTTTCCTTCAAGTGCAAGTCTTAGTTTAGACCCAGGTCTAGCATTGGATGCTCAATTTAAAGGACTTTGCTTAACTGATTGGAAAGATATTCCAACATTTAATAATTTAAGCGGAGAACTAAGCTGGGATGGCACTCATGGTAAATTAAAAATAAATAGTGACAATACCTTGCTTACTCTAAAACAATTTTTCAAGCAACCACTTAACTTGGATCATTTTGTGGGGGACATGACATTTATTAAAAATCCTGATCAATCGTGGGTGTTACAAGGAAACAATATTCAAATTATGAATTCTGGCGTGGATTTTAAAACAAATTTAACGCTTTTATTTAAAGAAAAAGAGTCACCTTTAATCGACTTAACAGCACAGTTTACGTTAAAAAATGCTGAAAATATTTATGAATATTCTCCACTTAAAACATTTGACTCAGACTTTCAGCGTTGGCTTAAAGGTGCTTTTTTAAGAGGACAGGCAGAAAATGGAAATGTTCGTTTAAAAGGGCCCATCAACGATTTTCCTTTTGAGAAAAGCACAGGAATATTTACTGTTTCTACGGATATTAAAAACGTCGATTTAAATTTTTCATCGGATTGGCCTGTCATTCAGAATATGGAAGGTACATTATTATTTTCCTATCACTCAATGCTAGCGAAAATAAATTCAGGAAAAATGTTAGATCTTCCTTTGAAAAATGTGGTGGCAGAGATTTCTTACATCGGTGCTGATCAGCCACAAATATTAACATTAAATGGTGAGGTTAATTCGAATTTTGAGTCAGGGCTTCGCTTTATTCAGGCTACGCCAATACAGAAAACATTCGCAAAAGATTTGGTTGATCTGGCGGCATTTGGGCCAATGAACCTTAAGCTTTCTCTCAAGATTCCCTTAAGCAAACCTGAAGCGATGCAAGTCAATGGAAGTGTTATACTTGATGATACCTTATTGAAGTTTCCTAAATTGAAATTGTCACTCACTAATGTAAATGGTGTTTTTTCTTTTACTGATCAGACGATTGAAGCGCGAAATGTGCATGCTAATCTTTTTCATAACCCATTATTATTTAATTTATCAACTGTTTTAACTGCAGATAAAAAATCACAAGTGCGTGCGGATCTTGAAAGTACGATTTCTGTCGGAAATCTAGAAGAGTGGTTTGATATATCGCTCAAACAATTCGTAAAAGGTGCGGCACACTATCAAGCTCAAATTTTCTTGCCATCACTGACTGCGTCGACAACAAGGTTTATTGTTAAGTCAAATTTAGTAGGATTATCTCTGAATCTCCCAGAGCCTTATGCAAAAAATACGAATGACAAGCGACTTTTACAAATGGATATGTCAATTCTTTCGGCGATTAATCTTAAAATGAAGTTAAATTATGATGATAGTATAACTGCTGCATTATATTACGCTATTACAAAAAACAAATTAGAGTTTGTTAATGGCGAATTACAATTTGGAGGAAAAGAAGCAAATTGGCAAAATGAAAAAGGCATAGTTGTTGATGGAACATTGAAACGATTGAATGGTGATGCTTGGCAGCAATTCTATTCGTCGTTGAGATTACCGACGGATCCATCTGCGAGTCTAAAAATATTACGCGATGTTGATTTGAATATAGATGAGCTTAATTTTTATGGAGCTAATTTACATCGTGTCAATTTACAAATAAAAAATGCTGAAGCTGCGTGGAAAGTGAATTTAACTAGCTCTGAACTATCAGGGCAGATGCTTGTTCCGAACAAGTTAGTGGGCAATACGGTTCGTGGAGAGTTTCAACATGTTTATTTGACTGATGCAATTGCTTCAACGACTTCACACAAAATAAATCCAAAATCACTGCCTAGTTTTTCCTTTAACATGCATGATGTGCGATATAATGGCCTAACGTTGGGAGATGTGTTGTTAGATGTTTCCCCGTCTCGTAATGGATTGCTTATTAGAAAATTACAATTGAAGGAGCCGTTCTTAGCGCTCAATGCAATGGGTAATTGGACATTCGCTGGTGATCATAATGAGAGTCATTTTCTCGGTAATATTTCTTCGCCACACCTGACTCAAGCTTTAGCGTCATTGGGTTTTAATCTCAATAATTTTGTTGCAAGTACAGCCGATGCTGTATTCGATCTCACCTGGAATAATACCCCTTATCATTTTTCATTAAGCGATATGTCTGGAAAAATTTCATTGAAGCTAGGCGAAGGAGAGATTTTGCAATTGAGTGATGCGAGTAACGCAAAGCTAGGTTTGGGTCGATTGCTTAATGTGTTTAGCTTAAAGACCATTCCACGGCGTTTAAATTTAAATTTTAGTGATCTTACTGAGAAAGGATATAGCTTTGACACCTTAAAAGGAGATTTTATTTTTAAGCGTGGAGATGCAGTGACTGACAATATGCGTTTTGATGGGCCGGTTGCAAGTGTGGGGATCAGGGGTCGTATTGGATTGGTTGCGAGAGATTTTAATATTAAATTAAGCGTAAAACCTTACGTCACATCAAGTTTGCCAGTCGTAGCAGCAATAGCCGGTGCACCACTCGTGGGTGTTGCGATGTTTGTTGTTGATAAGGTTGTTAGCCATACAGTGGTTAATGAAGCAGCGTATCAGTATAATGTTACGGGTTCATGGAGTAATCCAGTCTGGACGCAGATTAATACGATGATGGGTATGCGTAGGAAGTAGGTTGCTGAATTTAGGATTATATCAATACACAACAGATTAATTATTTTGCTAATCAGTGCTAATTGTGAGCTTTTTAGCGAAAGGCTGACAAGCGCGAATATTTCTGGTATCATTCTCCCATCTGAAAAATTATTTCACATTAGTACATTCAAAAATTAATTGTTCGTTGGAATCATGGAGCGCTACCTAATAATTTTTTTTAAAAAAAATTAGCAGGCACAAAATAGAGTTCCTCCTGAAAAGGACTTATTAAATGCTGCGACTCTCAATCGTGCGTCACGTTTTAAAAATTAATATTATTTTGATAGCAATCACATTGTTTGGTGTTAATACTTGTTTTGCAAAACATGTTCATCATCACCATAAAATTTATTATGCTGCACGTGCACATAACAAAATGTTGGCTCAGCTAGAACCACAAAAGGAAAATAAACGCATTGTGGCATTGGTCAATCAAACGATAGGTACGCTAAATTATAGTAAATATAAATTTGGTGGATCTCGGTTTGATTCGTCAAAAGGTGTGTATATTATCGATTGCTCTAACTTTGTTGATCACTTACTTGCAAAAGTCAATCGGCCAGCTTATCGCAGTTTAGTGAATTCAAGCGGCTCTGACACACCGAACACGCAACATTATTATGAGTTTTTTAAAAGCTTGCCCGCTGGCAATAGCCATTACTGGAATAAAGTGGAAGCGGTTGCTGAATTACAAGCAGGCGATATTTTGGTTTTTCGTAAAGAATCTTCATATGATTCGTCAGGTCATATTATGGTTGTGATGAAAAAACCATTAAAAAATACCGATACCTTCGAAGTACAAGTTGCAGATTCTGCACCGGTAGGCCACAGTCACGATACACGCTTGCCCCATGTATCAGGAATAGGCATTGGCACTTTGCTGTTGAAAGTGAACCTCAAAACAGGTAAACCATTTGCCTATGCATGGCGAGAAGGTTCGTATTGGAAACGCAATATTCATTTTGCAATGGCGAGGCCACTAGACATACGATCATGATGAATCGAATTTGTATTCTGTTTCTATTTATTTTATCTTCTTCACTGTATTCAGCAGATATCGTTACGATAAATACGTTATCACAACAAAAATCGTTTAATGATTTCGCTCAATTGATGATTGCTAAGAAGGGTTTTACTTCTGCAGAGCTTGCTGATATTTTTAAAGATATCAAAATAAAATCAGTATCTCAAGCGACAAATCAATTTCATTTCAAATCGAAATCGTGGCAAAGCTATCGACGATTGCATGTGAATGAGCAGCGCGTTTTGCAAGGTGTGGATTTTTGGAATAAATATCAAGATGCGTTAACAAAAGCAGAAAAAACATTTGGCGTACCTGCCAGTATTATTGTGGCAACTATTGGTATGGAAAGTAAGTATGGCCAAAAAAACGGTAATGCACGTGTGCTAGATTCGTTAACCAATTTCGCATTTGATTCCAGTAATCCTCGATCAGAGTTTTTTCGAAATGAATTAGCGGAATTTTTATTACTGTGCCGCGAGCAGCATTTAGATACTAAAAAAGTGATGGGGTCTTACGCGGGCGCTATTGGCCAGCCTCAATTTATGCCTAGTAGTTATCGGCGTTATGCTATTAATTTTTCGGGTAATTCTTCGATTAATCTGTCTGAGAATATAGTGGATGTGATTGGCAGCGTTGCGAATTACTATAAAAAAAATGGTTGGCGAGAAAACCGACCGGTGGCCGTTCCCGCTTCGATGTCAGGCGGACAGTTTCAATTTAGTTTATTGCATCCAAAACCGATTTCAGTGACAGAGTTACTGTCTAATGGCTTGATAACAGAGACAGTTTTTCAAAATAAAAATCACAAATTTGCTGAGTTGCAAAGCGGTTATCAAAATGAATATTGGTTTCTTTATAAAAATTTTGATGTGATTAAACGCTATAATAATAGCGCTTTTTATGCGATGGCGGTGTATCAACTGAGTTATTATCTAACCCGCTGCAAAGTGGACCGTATCTGCGTTTAAAGAAGCGGAGCTAATTTTTTTTGTGTGATAGTGCTAGTTTTTGTTAGCGCAGTTTTCTGTTCGGCAAATAGGTTTTGAAATCGTTTTTTAAATTCTTCATCTATCAATGGATCAAATTCAGCTAAGTCATCAGCGTGTTCTGGTGCTTTGTTTTGTGCAGGTTCTATCTCGACTGCTGGGGCAAATAAATTTAACCCACCAGGGATAGCAGAAGTGGTTGCAGGTAATTGTGTGCGGCCAATGAGTAAATAAGGAGATTGGTCGAGTAAATCTGGTTCTTGAGCAATGAGGGGCTGCGGAGGCGTTGGTAAAGCTAATGCGGGATAGACAGAGCTCGAAGCGCTCTCTGAGATAGGTGCACTAAGTTGCGGAGCTTGCTGTGCCAACACGGGTGGTTGTGATGCTGGTAATAGATTAACGTTGGGAATGCTGGCAACTGTAAGTTCTGGTTCTTCGAGGCTCTCAGGAAACCATGCTCCGCGCTTGAGGTCATCTTCAGAGAATTTTCGATAGGCTTCTTGCGCGCCATATAAGAAATTGGCACGCATTTCATTGCTTTCGCCTGTGGCTTCATTCAAAACCAAGTTATCTGGATTCATAATAAATCGTTTTGCAGTCTGTAAATTGACAATTAATTTGCGATACCATTTAGCTAGCGGTGGGTATTTTGCCTTATCGGCGGATTGTGCTTCAAGATAGCCGCTTGCTTTGTTAACCATGGCAATGATATCTGCTTCTGCTATATCAAAGCGTATGGCTGCTTTTTTAGTATCTAGGGCTAGTAAAACCACTTTGGCACATAAAAATAAATTGCGTCTAACACTATTGGTTACCCACTGTGTAACGATGCTGCGATCTAAATAGTGATTCATCAATGCAGCGACAGAGGGTAAATAATTTGATAATGCAAAGCCTCCAAGTGGCATCTTTTTATAATTTTCACGCATGAATTTCATCATAGTTTTATCATATACTTTAGCTGCTAGTATCTTATTTTTATATATTTTAGAATTTTTGAAAATTTTGATAAGTTCGTCTTGAATTTTCGTAAAATTTTCAGTATCTAATGAAGTAATTAGTTCAAACTCTTTTTTTTCAGCCTCACTTTCTGCATTAACGACTGCAGCCTGTTCTGCAACCAATTTGTCAAATTCAATTTTTTCATTTTGTATTCGTAATGCTGCAGCTTGCTCAGCAGCGATGGCATCACTCTTTAATTTTTTATTTTCTAAATATTTCGCTGCAGTTTCTCTCAATGCATTGACTTGTTGCATCTTGCGTGCAGTGAGAAATGCGCGTGATGGTAAGATATCTAAAAGTGTTTTCATTTCGTTGATGCGATCAACATTATTTTGATCGATAAAATACTCTAAAGCTTGTGCATACAAATTCAAGGCATCTTCAAACGTTTTTTCGTCTTTTTCAGCAGCTTTTGCAGCTGAAAGCAGTGCAGTAGCGTTTCCTAGGTTTGCAGCTTTCAGAAAAGCATCCACTGCTTTCTGTCCGTGACTAGCTTCCCCTAAGCGAACATACAGTTGACTTAAATAGTGTTTATCTTCTGGTGTGGATGCGACAGGATACGTTTTGATAGCTTCTTCAATATCTAGGTCAGTGCAGCCTGGGCGTAGAAAACATTGAACTAATACTTTTTGAGTTTGGGTATAAAAAACAGAAGAAGGATCTGCTGACTGGAGAGTTTTTTTTAAATTTTCTTTAATGTTTTTTAGAATGCTAGCGTCAGCTTCTTTCTCAAAATAGGCAGAAAGTAATTTAAGAATAGTTAACCCATCCGTATTTTTCTGAGAAACAGCTGTTAATAAATCATGTAAGTAGAGATAAAGTGTATTGCGTTGATCAATGCTAAATTTTTTATAATTTGCTAGCAATATATCATGTGTATTTTGCATAGCTGCAATCATTTCAGATTGGTCTTGCGCGGCTATTTTTGCAAGATCACAGCGGGCTAAAAAGGATTCGTAATATGCGTTAGGTGCAATAAATGGATATTGTTTTGCAGTGGCTTCAAAAGTGGCTATGGCGTAATAAGTGTTTTTTTCGGTGTTATTTAAGCCGTCACGTTGATTTAAACCTTGTTGTAAGAGAATGATTTTCAACATCGAATAATAGTGCGCTGCTTCTTCTGGTTCATTTAATTTTTCATAAAGATCAGCAATGGATGCCATGGTTTCTGTTTGATTGTTATCTGTTGTTTTGAGCTTAATAAGCTGGTTAATCAATTGAATAAGGTATACATCTTTATGCTTTCCATTTTTATTAATTGCTTCCAAACTTTTTATGACGGAATCATCTAATACATTCGCTTTGTTTTTTAGTAATAATAAAATAATATCGTGATATTGTGCATGCCCGTGCATCTTGGTTCTGGTTGAATACCATTTAAGAGCTTGAGCCAGTGGCGTGTCATGATTTTTGCCATCATCGCAGATAGTTTTGGTTTCAACGTCTACCGATTGAATGAGTAAAAGCTCGATTAGGCTGTCGCATCGTCCAGCATAAATGGCATGATGAAGTGCTTGATGTCTGTTAGGTATCGTATCAGCAGGGTTTATCATGCAGATATTGATGTTCTGTGAGGTAACTAGCGCTCTAATTGCTGCGCGATCCCCTGTTTCAATGGCATCTGCAATTTTGATAAATTCTGATTTTAAAAATTCTCTGGGAAATGTTTTGGGCACTGCACTTGACCTCTGTTAATTATGGTCACATGCTACACATAAAAGCTTAAAAAAGTCTTAAGAATGCAGAAAATGATTATATATTGATCTACTTATGAAGGCTTTTTTTAGACCTTGCTCGCAATAAAGCAGCTTCGATAAACGATTTTTTATCTAAGGTATTGGTTGAAGCGACGAGAGATGGCTGAGCGAGTTGATGTTGAATATTTTCAGCGTGTAATCGTTTTTCTCTAGACTGAAAACGCTTTCTGGCATGATCAGCCTGTTTCTGACGATCAAGAGGTGTTTGTACTGCCACCATATCAATACAATCCACTGGACAGGGTGCTAAACACAATTCGCAGCCAGTGCAATCGCGTGTGATCACGGTATGCATAAGTTTAGCTGCGCCTACAATTGCATCGACGGGACACGCTTGGATGCACTTCGTGCAGCCAATGCATTCTTCTTCACGGATGACAGCTAACAGAGGAGGTTTTGCTTTCGTTTCCATATCAGCAATGAACGGCTCAGGATCTTGTTCTAATAGATTTCCCAAGTCTTTTAATGTTTGAATGCCGCCTGGAGGACACAAGTTTATCGCCGCATTTTCATTCACCAATGCACGAGCATAAGGCATGCAGCCGCCATAACCGCATAACCCACATTGGGTTTGCGGCAGCAGGGCGTCAACTTGTTCGGGTGAGAGATTTGGTTTAGTCATAAAAAGTATTTACTTCACCCGCATACCTGGCTGTGCACCTTCTTCAGGACTTAAGATCCAAAGATCTTTTCCACCAGGGCCAGCTGCCAGAACCATGCCTTGTGATTCTCCGAAACGCATTTTGCGTGGTGCAAGATTCGCGACCATGACAGTGAGCTTTCCAATCAGTTGTTCTGGCTGATAAGCAGATTTAATGCCAGCAAAAACTTGTCGCACTTCGCTGCCGATATCGAGTTCTAATCGCAGCAATTTGTCCGCACCTTCAAGATGTTCAGCAGTAATGATTTTTGCAATGCGCAAATCAATTTTTGCAAAATCATCGATGCTGATAGTTTCTTTAATCGGTTCGTGTGCTGCAACAGGTTTTGTAGTGTCAGTTGGTTTTGTATCCAGGTCTTCTTTAGCAGCTGTTTTCATCGCATCAATCTCAGTTTTTTCTAAACGCTTATTCAGCGGTCGGAAAGGTTTAATGGTATGGTCTAATAAGGGTGTTAATCTATCATCCCACGTTAAAGGTGAAATATTCAGTAAATCTTCGCAGTTTTTTGCAGTCTGCGGCAACACCGGTTTTAAATAAATCATGAGTAGACGAAATAAATTGATACCCATTGTGCAAGTGGCTTGTACGTCGGATTTTCGTGAGGCATCTTTTGCAAGTGTCCAAGGTTTTTTTTCATCGATGTATTGATTTGCTTTGTCAGCGAGTGCCATGATTTGACGAATGGCATGACTAAATTCTAAGGATTCAAATTTTTCTGCAATGCTGTCACCTGCTAAACTAAACTCTTGGTAAAGGTTAGGCTCAGAAAGAGAAGATCCTAACTTTCCTTCAAATAAATTATTAATAAAACTCGCGCAGCGGCTAAATATATTAATAAATTTTCCAACTAAGTCGGAATTAACACGTTGCGTGAAGTCATCGAAATGAATATCTAAATCTTCAATACGGTTACTTAATTTTGCAGCGAAATAATAACGTAAATACTCAGGTGGCAAATGATTTAAATACGTTCTTGCTTTGATAAATGTACCGCGAGATTTCGACATTTTTTGCCCGTCTACCGTTAAAAAACCATTGGCAAAAATCGCAGTCGGCGTGCGGAAGTCTGCACCTGTTAAAACAGCAGGCCAAAATAGTGCGTGGAAATAAATGATATCTTTTCCAATAAAATGATACAGCTCAGCAGTACTGTCTTTTCCCCAGTACTCTAAAAAGTTTAGTTTTTTATTTCGATCGCATAAATTTTTGAAGCTGGCCATATAACCTATAGGCGCATCTAACCAACAATAAAAAAATTTATCGGTTTCGCCAGGAATGGTAAAGCCAAAATAGGGCTTGTCGCGCGAAATATCCCACTCTTGTAATCCCGCTTCAAACCATTCATCTAGCTTGTTGGTGACTTCTTCTTGTAAATGTCCGTTGCGAGTCCATTCACGTAAAACAGTTTCGTAATTTTTTAATTTGAAAAAGTAGTGTTCGGATTCTTTTTCAATGGGTTTTGCGCCTGATAAAGTCGAGTATGGGTTTTTTAATTCAGTCGGTGCATACGTTGCTCCGCACGCTTCACAGTTATCACCATATTGATCTTTTGCGCCGCATTTAGGACACTCACCTTTGATAAATCGATCAGGAAGAAACATATTTTTTTCGGGATCATATGCTTGTTTGATGACGCGCTTTGTAATATTGCCACGCTCAAGATGGCGTTTAAATACCAGTTCAACTAATTCTTTATTTTCAGGCGAGTGGGTTGAATGGTAGTTGTCAAACTCAATAAAAAAATCAGCGAAATCTTTCTCATGTTCTTTGCTTAGCGTCTTGACCAGCTCTTCAGGATCAATCCCCATTTTTTGTGCTTGAATCATGATGGGTGTGCCATGACTGTCGCTTCCGCAAATATAAGTACACTCTTCGCCACGCATTTTTTGGAAACGCACCCAAATATCAGCTTGTATATAACCGACAAGATGACCTAAATGCAATGAGCCATTCGCATAAGGGAGGGCACTAGTTATGAGTATTTTTCGAGCAGCTTTGGCCATAAATCTGTATTTCCTTTGGTCAAAAAACAGGATTAGAAGGAGTATAATATATCAATTTGACAGAAAATGCCTAACAACACTTTTCAATTAATGCTATTATTTCTCACATTTTAGTTGGTATTTTTAGGTAATTCAGTATGACGATGACTGTTGCTCAAATTGAAGAAAAATTATTAACGTATGTTGATCCTTATGTGAATCAAGATTTGTTGTCAGCGAAAGTGGTGAAGGGAATTCATGTGACCGATCGTCTTATCACGATTGATTTAGTGATGGGGTATCCTTGTCAAGGATTTCAAGATGAGTTGAGACAACACTTAATAACGCTGCTTGCTGACTTAACAACGTGTGATGTCAAAATAAATATTCAATCGCAAATCGTCACACACGTGGGTCAAAGAGGTATTAAAGCATTACCTAAAATCAAAAATATTATTGCGATTGCTTCTGGAAAAGGCGGTGTTGGAAAATCAACTACAGCAGTGAATCTTGCGCTGGCTTTATCAAAAGAAGGTGCGCGTGTTGGAATTTTAGATGCGGATATTTATGGTCCTAGCCAACCGTTGATGTTGGGTGTCACGACAACTCCCGAACTGAAAGATAAGAAAATGTTAATGCCTATCATTCGTCATGGTATTCAATCGATGTCGATTGGCTATTTAATTGATGAATCAGCGCCTATGGTTTGGCGTGGGCCTATGGTGAGTATGGCGTTACAGCAATTACTGAATGATACGCAATGGGATAATTTAGATTATTTAATTGTTGATTTACCGCCAGGCACGGGTGATATTCAATTGACTCTCGCGCAAAAAATTCCGGTCAGCGCTGCTGTTATCGTCACAACACCGCAAGATTTAGCATTGCTTGATGCAAGACGTGCTTATGAAATGTTTCAAAAAGTGAATGTGCCCGTTTTAGGGGTCGTTGAAAATATGGGTATACATGTTTGTTCGCAGTGCGGACATGCAGAGCATATTTTTGGAGAGGGTGGCGGTAATCGTTTGGCGCAACAATATCATCTGCAATTGTTAGGTAGTCTGCCGCTTGATATGAATATTCGTGCTGAAACCGATAGTGGAACACCAACGGTCGCGCTGAACCCAGAATCTAAAAACTCAAAAATCTATCGTGATATTGCGCGTCATGTTGCGGCGAAACTGTCTCTGCAAGCGCAAGATTATTCGCATAAATTTCCGAGTATTGTTATTCAGAATAATTAAACTTCTTTTTTAATCCATTTCCCATACTCATTACGCACTAAGTTTGTATGCGCATCTCTTTCATCCATAGGTGGTTGGCGTAATCTTTTTTCTGCAAAAAAATGGTTTGCAACAGCAGAATAATTCGCATCAATATAGGTTAAAAAAATAATTTTTCGAGATGTTTGGCTTTCATTGGTTGTGGAATAATGCGGTGTGTAACTATCAAAAATAACAGCGTCACCCGGAGCCATCTGAATAGGCTGAAAATCCCATATATTTAAGTAATCTTGACTCATCGCTTCATATAAAGACGAAAATAATCCGTCGCGATGCTTGCCGAGTGCAAATTGTAATGCACCGTTTTCAAGTGATGTATCATCTAAGCTTATTGCGATGGTAATGTGTTTACTACCATAACCACTTTTTTCCCATCCAGCTGCGGCATCTTGGTGTAATGGAAAAGTTTGTTTCCCGGGAGGTTTGAAATTACATTTATCTTTTAATAACGCAATTTTGTTACCAAAACATTTTTCGAGTAGCTCTATCATAACAGGTGAATGAAGTTGATCGCGTATAGATGAAGTTAAATAGGGAAGAAAATTTTCAACTCGATCAAATACAGTATCATCATCATAGCGTAACCAAGTATTGTTAGGTGCGGGAGTGGTTGCTAAATGGCACAGTTCTTCGCTAAGCTTTTCTATAACGTTTTTTTTTAGTAAGTCGCGATGAATAATGATTCCATTTTTTTCATAACAATTCGGTAACTCTATTTTATCAAATACCACATTGATCCAATGTTTTCCTAAACAATCAGTGAGAAAAAAATAAAATACCCGCCATGTCGTATGTTTATCATTGACTGACTCCATGACATCACGAATAGTTGCTAGTAATTCTTCTTTTGTGTAACGACTACGATAACGCACAACTTGAAATTTTGGCTCTAAACCCTCTGACGCATGATCATGAATTGTTGTTGAAAAATATAAGCGTTGTTGACTGAGTGAAAGTAAATGTTTTAAAACCGTTGGTAAATCTTGTTTAGGGAACAAATGAACCAAAGCTTGTGCGAAGATAACATCAACGCTGTCTCCTTCATACTCAAACATATCGACACAGTGAATAGGAAGTTGTGTTTTGGTTTTAGCAGTTGCCACCATTTCAGGTGCGACATCAATACCTGAAAGATGATGAAAACCTATTTGTCGCATAATAGTTAGATTGTCGCCGTTCGCGCAGCCTACATCTAATATCGTATTTTGCATGCTCATCGCTGGAATGGTATCTTCGCCCACAGCAAAATTCCCAATGAAATGTAAAGCTGATTCAGGCTTTTTTGAGCAAAGAACGATTTCTAATATTTGCCGTCTTAAAGCAGCCATTGGCTCGCTTAAATCAGCGTAATATTCAGTCAATTGACTGTAGGAATCTTGATGTAGTGTTTTTAATTTCATGTTGAATAGTGTATGGTATGTATCACAGTTTAACAACAGATAGAGTGCTTGCCATTATGAACACAAATATACACATAGAAAAAGCTAAATCTACGATTGAAAGTTGGAAAAAAAGTCCGCAAGTTATGCCGAATATTTCGGATACATTCGAGTCCCACTTGTTTGTTGGGCCTATCAACCCGCCTGTTGAATTACAGCAAGAATTTGTAAGATTTTGTAAATCACTTGGTTTGCGAGCATTAAATCTAGGTTTGAATTTTGAAGGAGCGGGTGTCAATACAGTATTACAAACAACTAAATACTACAAAGTTCCAAGCCCTCTGCAAGCGCTTGAACAAATGGTAGAGGATGCTGAAAAACTTTCTGAAAAGTTCGAAGTGGTTCGGATAAAGTTAGAATCCTTAGCGATTAATGATGGGGTGCCACAGTTAGATGAAGAAGCTCATGCTATTCCAGGAGATACTTATTTTGAGTATCACATCAAACTGAAGGACGTGGAAATTAACGAAGCGAATGATAATAAACTCAAAGCGCTGTCTGCAAAGCTAACGCAAGACCTTAACATTAAAGTACCATTCAGCTGCAATAATTTGCCTGATTATCAACGATTTTTAAATGCGCGTACCTACAAGCTAGGTTTTAAAAATTCCTATGCGCTTATCGATAAAATAGCTCATGCAATTAATGAAAACGGATTTACTATCGATCGTATTGTGAGTGAATTCATTGCCTATGATACTAACAAGGCGTTAGATCAAGGATGGCTTGAGTTTGCATAATATGCATCACACTATCATCATTGGTGCAGGTCCCGCTGGCCTTGCGACAGCATGTAGCTTGTCGTCATTAGGATTAAAAAATTTTTTGTTAATTGAGCGCGGCAAATCATTAGCAAAAAGGCAGCGAGCCTGTGCGCAAGACGTACCTTCTGGCGTGGGTGGTGCTGGTTTATATTCCGATGGTAAATTCAGTTTTTTCCCATCAGCAACGTGGCTTTGGAAAAATCTCTCTTCTGACAATTTATCGATTGCGTATCACTGGCTAAAAGGTATTTTACAAAACCATAATGTTAATCCACCTGATTTAAATGCTCAGCAATCTGTGGATATTGTTTCTGATAACGTATTTAAAGCTTATCCTTCATTTTATATCGATTTCAATGAACGATATAAAATGATTGAACAGTGGACTAAACAATTTAATGCGAATATTTTAACGGATACAACGGTCATCAATATTGCAAAACATAATAATGTATATTGTATCACAACGAGTGCGGGCGTATTTTTTGCTGAAAATATTGTGATTGCGACAGGTCGTATGGGGCCATTACAATTATCATCATTCACATTACCGATTCCTCAAGCATTTCAACGCATAGAAATTGGAGTTAGAGTAAAAGGACCTTATGGTCATCCATTTTTTAGTGAGTTGCAGCAGTATGGCGATTTTCTAGATCCAAAATTTATTTTCACTCACAGAGAAAATCGACACGTATCTTGGCGAACATTTTGTTATTGTAAGCGCGGTGAAATTATGCATTCCGGGGGTGACGGCTATGTGACATTATCTGGCCGTGCTGATTGTCCACCCACGAATGAAAGCAATATAGGCTTTAATACGCGTATCAAATTACCAGCAGCACGTTATTTATTACCGAAGCTGTTAAATCCATTCATAGTCAATCTAGCAGATGTTTATCGTAATCCTAGCATGTTGTCTCAATATTTTGATCCGCTCGTTGCTGATTATGTATTTTTGGGATTGGTGGAGCTTAAAAATCATTTTACCAGTTTAGCTGATGCAAGCGCATTAGAAATTGCGGGTCCAACAATCGAAGGAGTGGGTGATTATCCTATTGTAAATAACCAATTAGAAGCTGAATGCCCAGGCATGTATGTGGTTGGCGATTCGCTTGGTTTATTTAGAGGGTTAACTGCTGCGTTGTTGAGTGGTCATTACATTGGACAAAAAATCATGAGTCATTCAAACGCTCATTCTGCTATCACGTCTGTCGTCAACTTATGAATATTTTGTTTGCTAGTAATAACCCCAAAAAAATTTCACTCGTCAAAAAGATGTTTGCTCAGTTGCCTGTAACAATTACAGATCAAGGAGAGCATGGCGTGCCTGATGTTGTGGAAGATCAATCAACATTCTTCGAAAATGCTATTCTCAAAGCAAGAAACGCTTGTCTTCATACTAATCTCCCAGCTATTGCGGATGATTCGGGTATTCTTGTTCCCAGCTTAGGAAACAAGCCGGGTGTTAGAACAAAACGATATGCGGGCGAGGGAGCAACAACGGAGCAGGCAACGAAGAAGTTGCTGACAGAGCTTGAGGGAATGACTGGTACAGAACGAATAGCTAAATTTGTTTGTACTATGGTTTTTCTCCGTCACGCTTCTGATCCCACTCCGCTATTATTGCAGCATGAAATGGTTGGGGAGATCGCAGAGCAACCGCGAGGACAGGGAGAGTATGGCTTCGATAGAATTTTTTATCTTCCATCGTATCAAGCAACATTTGCTGAGTTAGCGCCTAATATTCGAGAGAAAGAAGATCCTCGTAATCATGTTTTAAAACAGTTAATTGTTTATTTTAAGACTTTGAGCGGTCTCTAATATGAGGTCCCCATGAAAAACTTATCTCCTTTGTTGATATTAGCTATATCAGTTGCACGTGAAAAATATTTATCAACACCTTATACAGATATTTTTGAGCAAGAAAACCTGCGTCACTATAATAATCTCGCAAAAATTCAACTGAAGCGCGGAGTCGTTCACAGGCCAAATCATAATATTATCCATACACTACGAAGTTTGAGATACGTACGCTATATTGTTGACATGCTGTTGAAATACGGTGTTCCCTCACTACAATCGCAACTCATTTCCATCAAAAATAATGGGAAACTGGAGTCATTCTGCCAACAAATTGAGTTGGCAAGTATATTTAAAGTGGCAGGTCGTAATAGTGAAATCTCTCGTCCAGATTCAGTCGAGCTTTATACCCGTTACCGAACTCAATCAGCGCTCGCTTTTCGTGACTTTGTTGATAGCTCAGAGGAAGCACGCCAGCTTTTTTATACGGTAGACGAAATCGATTTTTACCAAAGAAAAGTGGTAGAAGATTTAGGAAACCCCGATAATAAAGAATTACCACAACTCATTTTACGATTAGCGCATGATCTTGATTTGCAACGCTGCAGATCCAGTGAGGCAATACAGACAATGCGTCGGATGTACGACAGTCAATACCTCCAGTCTGGCTATACATTTGAACCACTGTGGCAGTTCGCAAAATCTTGCATCAGTGAAACAGGTGGCAGTGTGGTAGCGGGCTACAATGAGCAGTTATATGATCTGACAGAAAATCCAATCGCTTGTTGGGAAATTCTTTCTGCAAAAGCACCTTACGAGGATCCACTTTATCGTGAGTCTGTAAAAGGAAACCTTAATTTAAACGAAATATCTCGTATTATTCGAAAAGGAAATGCAATTGCCCGAGTTGTTACGTTACCTGATATTGAACTTAAAATGCTGAGCGATCCAAGACACGTACGACCCATCATTGAAACAACGAAAGATAGAACGCTCTATACAGACCAGCGCAATGATAAAACCGGGAACGTCAAATTTATTCATAGATCTCGTAAACATTTCGAACCGATTGAAAAACAGCGTGTTGTTTTGAGTACAACATATAATCTTGAGAAATACAGGGATGATAATAGCGATCTCTTGCCAAGAAGTATTTTATTGGATGCCGATAGAGGCAAACCAAAGGAAACACCTTATAGCAAAAAAATGGCTGTCTCACGCGTTCACACCAATGGAAAATATATTCCCTATGCTGATAACAGATTGGGTTTTTTATACGATGACGCCTTGCTGCATCATAAGGGTGATAGATACATATGGATCAAAAATGCTGGCTCTATCACCAAGCCATGGTTAAATGGTTTGATCACGCATAGCATCACAACATCTGCGCTTCAGATACATATGAGAATAAATACCAATGATAAAATAAATAATGAGCTCTTAAGAGGATTAACACTACATGGCTTGCGTGCTTGTTTTTATCCCTATAACAGCACTGAGCGCATCAATTTGTTTTGTGAGTATTTAATTGCGCGAGACTCTTACCATAACTTCCCCAGAGTACCGTTACTTTTATGGGAATATGACACGGATACTATTTACTTCTATGACATTAATCTTATTCGTTCTGATCTGGCTAAAAGCATGGAGAATAAAACGTTATCATCAGAACGCTTGCAGAAAGTTGTCACAATCTTAGGTATAGAACAAACTCTCACTAAAAAACCAGAACAATTAGTGTCTGACATTGTTGAGCAGTTCGTGAGGTGGGAATATTATTCATTCACAGACCCAGCTGAAAAGGCAAGAGAGTTACTCTTTCAACAGATTGTATCTATATTAGAAAACATGAAATCTCAGAAGGAGCTAGAGTCGTTAGGGATATTCTCTACAGCTGCTGGAAAAATATTTCATCAACCCGTTCAGGTAAATTGCGAAAGTTCACACGTTGTTAATTTTGACGATTTTATGAGAGCTGAACACTCTGCTGAGAGTGATTGCGAAAACACGGTATGTCCCACTTGCAAACAGGCTATCACTGAAATCAATATGGCTCATGCTGTTATCGATAAAATGTATTCGGTTGTCACGGATATCATTCGTACTAAGGGTGTGAGAGAGATACTGCCTCATGCTGCTTGTAAAATGAATATGGACTCTCTGCAGTCACTCTTTAATCGGAATGATGAACAACCAACAGATTTGTTGTGCTTAGTTGCAAGGAATCTAGCAGAGCGAGCAATTAAACAATATAACTTGCCTTTATTAATTCAATTAATGAGTCAAGATCACTTAAAGAAATACATTGTTAGCAGCAGTCAGTTGCTTTATGTTTCTGCTTTGAATTGTTCTAACCAAATGCTCAATTGCCTTATACAATATGGTGCAGAGATAAATGGATATGATGAAGACAGAGGAACGCCGCTTCACTATGCAGCATTTCACGGCTCAGGCACAGCAATTCAAAAATTATTAAATCAGGGTGCCAATCCAAGTTCTCTTAATCGAGATGGGTTAACTGCTCTGCACATCGCCGCTCAATACGGCAATAATACAGCTGTAGATGCTTTACTGAGCGCGCCATCTCTCGCGGTTGATTGGGTAAATCTCTGCGATGGTTATACACCATTGCTCACAGCTGTTAAGTATGGACATCATGAGATAGTTGAAAAGCTAATTAGTCATCATGCAAATATAGGCCATATAAACAATGTGGGGGATTCTGCGTTGCATATTGCAGCAGAGTATGGCTATGAAAAAGTGATTGACCTTTTATTAAAGAAGGGTGCCGATGCAAACTATAGTGATAAGTCTGGAGCCATACCACTCTTTCGGGCTGCAGCTTATGGGCGAGAAGGTGCGCTACAATTGTTATTGGAAAATAACATACAACATATTGATAGACAAAATAAGTTAGGCGATACAGCGTTACATATGGCAGTGAAATTTGGCCGCATTGCTACGGTGAAAATTCTTTTAGAGAAGCATGCGAATGCAGAAATTTCCAATCAAGATGGTGAGTCTGCTCTTCATCTCGCAATAAAGTTTAATCGACAAAATATAGTTTGCGAGTTAATGCAACATGGAGTTGATTTCATGTGTAAAAATAACAGTGGTGAAACACCGTTGATGCTTGCCAAAAAGAACTTCGACAAAAGCTTATTAGCATGCTTCACTGATGAGCAAAATAAAAGAGAAGCCAAGAACTCTAGCCAGCTTGAGCGCAGACTATTTTAGGATGAGATAATGAATAACATTAAATCTATATGTGTTTTTTTGGGTGCAACGGAAGGGAAGAATCCTGTTTATCGTTCAAATGCCGATTTATTAGGATTGGAAATTGCTAAACAGAATTGCACCTTAATTTATGGCGGTGCTCGTAATGGTTTAATGGGTGTGCTCGCAGATGCTGTATTAGGAGCAGGGGGAGATGTTATAGGTATAATGCCAGCTTCCTTACCAAGCGAGCTGCACCATAATCAACTCACTAAATTGCATCTTGTCGACACTATGCATGATAGAAAAGCATTAATGTCAGATTTGGCAGATGCTTTTGTATTTTTCCCTGGCGGCCTCGGTACATTTGAAGAGGTATTTGAAGTATGGAATGCAAAAAAAATAGGCCTGCATAATAAACCACTTGGCTTTCTGAATATTAATGGATACTTCAATGGGTTGTTAAGTTTCCTCAGAGATTGTTCAGCAGAGCATTTTATTACTGAAGATCATTTACAGCAGGTTATCATCATGGAAGATCCTGCGGACTTAATAAAACATATGCGAACTAATGTTAGTAAGAGACTATGAGCACTATCAATCAACAGATTCGAATTGCACGACCTAGTGATAATATTGATGACTTAAAAAAATTTTACATTGATGGTCTTGGGTTTAAAATCATATCTGAGTTCGACTTAGATGGATATCGAGGCATGATACTGGGTCACGAGCGTCATGGGTATCATCTAGAATTCTTGCAAGAGTATGGAATCCATTATGGCAAAGCACCAAGTCACGAACACCTATTGGTATTTTATTTTAGTGATGTGAGCGCTTGGCAGTCTGCTGTTGCTTGTATGTCGCGCATCGGGGCTTTGCCAGTCGAATCTCATAATCCTTATTGGGTTCAATATGGCGTCACGTATGAAGATGCGGATGGTTATAGAGTTGTGCTACAAAACTCTCGCTGGAAACGTTAGCTGCTTATTAATCTGAAGACACAGCGAATTCTGCTACTTCAGATACTTGCGCGCACTGAATGCTATTCACTATATTATCCCATAGTTCAATGCGTGCTAGGATAGCCGTTTCGGCTGCATCTCGTGCCTCTGCCCATTTAGTGGAATCACTTCCACAAATTTCTTTCATCATTTCTAAAGCCATAGGCCCATGTTCATCTGCGTCAATGTGGATGTGCCTTTCAAAATACCAGTGCAATGTTTTAAGTTTTTCTTTGAGTCGCTCATCTTGTTTGTCAATAAACTCGCGAAACATTTCTGGAATAATATCTTCACGACCAAAAGTAAATGCCGCTGCGATTGCGTGAAGTTTATCTGCGTTAATAATTGAAAATGTTTTTTCTACAAAAGTTTGCGCGCTTTTCGGAGCATTGCAAAGCAATAGCGCTTTATTCCATGCAACATTGTCATTCAGTAGATTTAAGAGAGTGTCGATTGCAGTGACAGAGGCGCCAGACTCTCGCATGGCCAGCAAATAAATTTCAAAATGACTCAGGACAGCATTGCCATACTTATCGCTTTCTTCTCCTAACACTATCTCATTAAGAAACCGCGCGCTCTTTGGATATTGATTTGGTTTCCATGGTATAGTTGTGCAGGTTAATTTATTCTGTAGAACTTTTAAGAGCGACATAAAATCCCAAACAGCAAAGACATGTGATTCCATGAAAATATGCAGATCTTTCATGGTGTGAAACATTTTGTAGAGTGGGTGAGTTGTTAGCGTATTGTAAAGAGGTTTTAAATGAGCAGTTAACTGACTTAATTGTTCTGAGGGTTGCATGGTTGGCATTGTCATTTACTCTAAGTATTGTTGGTGTTTTCTCAATGGAGCCATTATTATCCACTTCTATTTTATATGCAAATAAAAAACACATTACTATGGCTGTTTTCAATCAAGATCGGGCTTTATTTTGAACAAAAAGCTTTTAAAAATTCATCGACATGACAATAGACTTACAGTAAATTCACTTTCTTATTTTCTTAACTAGAATTCGCGTTTAAAGGAAAAAATAATGGCTATCAAATCAGATAAATGGATTCGTCGTATGGCGGAGCAGTATGGCATGATTGAACCTTACGAAACAAAACAAATAAGACAAGAAGAATCCGGCAAAAAAATTATTTCGCATGGTACATCCAGTTATGGTTATGACGTGCGCTGTGCAAATGAATTTAAAATTTTTACGAATATTAATTCTGCTATTGTCGATCCAAAAAATTTTACGAACTCTAATTTTGTGGATGTGGTTTCGGATGTTTGTATTATTCCTCCTAATTCGTTCGCGCTTGCGCGTAGCGTAGAATATTTTCGTATCCCGCGTAATGTCTTGGTGATTTGTTTGGGGAAATCAACGTATGCTCGCTGTGGAATTATTGTGAATGTCACGCCGTTGGAACCTGAATGGGAAGGTCATATCACCTTAGAATTTTCGAATACAACGCCGTTGCCTGCGAAGATTTATGCAAACGAAGGGGTGGCGCAAATTCTTTTTCTAGAATCAGATGAAGAGTGTGAGACTTCTTACAAAGACAGGGCGGGTAAGTATCAAGGTCAGCGAGGTGTGACGTTGCCGATTACCTAGGAATAAGACCTTAAGAGCTAACTCTCGAATAGCTCCCCCTTTGAAATTTTTACAAAAAAAAAGAGCGCCAAGCGCTCTTTTTTAATTTTAGTGAGACTATTCGTCGTCTGAATCACCCATGTCATCATGCTGCAATGGGATATCGCGACTCGCATTGACATGCTCTCGCAATTCTTTGCCGGGTTTGAAGTGAACAGCATATTTTGGCTGAGTCACTAATTTTTCACCGGTTTTTGGATTGTGGGCTTTGCGAGGTGGGCGGTAATGTAAACAGAAGCTTCCAAAGCCGCGGATTTCTATCCTGCCACCATTACTGAGTTTTTCACTCATCTGCTCAATAATGCTGTTGATAGCTAATGCGATATCTTTCTCAGGAAGGTGAGAAAGTTTTTGACTAATTTCTGCGATAAGTTCAGATTTAATTAGCATTGTGTTCAGCAGTAATGCTGCCTCCGTGTTTTAGACTGTGACGAACAACTGCTTGTATCTATGAATATATTATATCTGCTATGAAAAATCTAGCGTTAGACAACTTTATGATGATTTAATATTGTTTTATCTATGAGTTCCAGCCGGTTTTGCATATAATGGAAATATTTTATTCGATCTCGGGTGACAAATGCGCAAGATAATCCTCATAATGACTGCTTTATTACTCACAATCACCCCATTGATGGCATCTGCTGTACGTGTGGATTCCATTTATACAGCTGAAATTCCGGTTGCCTCTCATTCCGAAAATGATAAAAAAGAGGCTATCCAGGCAGGATTAGCGCAAGTGTTTGTCAAGGTGAGTGGGAATATTCGGGTAATGGAAAAGAATCCCAGCTTAGCAGAGAGCCTTAAGCAAGCAGATTCCGTGATTCGGGACACAAACTACACAAACGTGCTTGGGGATTCCAACGCGACCTTGCTGAGTATGCGTTTTGTCCCTGAAGGTGTGAATAAAATGTTGCGTGATGCGGGAGCTAGTGTCTGGACTCAATCTAGGCCGTTAATTTTAGCTTGGATAGTACTAGAGACGCCATCGCATCCTGCAGATATTGTTGATGGTTCGACGCCAAGCGAGTTGCAGAAGTTATTAAAACGTGCTTCTAAGCAAAGAGGGTTGGCGGTCATCCTACCCTTGATGGATGTATCCGAGTTAAGTGAGGTCTCTGTAGATGATGTGATGAAAAAATCATTGCCTGTCTTGCAGAAAGCTGCTGTGCGGTATGATAGCAACGGATTATTGATTGGAAGCGTAAGCAAACAAGAAGAGAATAATTTTAAAAGTGAGTGGTTGTTTGTTTCAGGCACATCACAACAAAGCTGGAATATCACCGGTAAAAGTTTAGAAGAAATCATAAAGAATGTTTCGAATAATATGGCAGATACGTTAGCTGAAAATTACGCGGTTGCATTGACAGATATCGTTAAGTCACAACTTGTATTAAAGATTCAAAATGTAAAAGAGCACACGGAGCTTATTGAGTTAATGAAATCATTACAACAACTAACGCCGGTCATCGACGTGCAACTGGAAAGCGTTTCTAATGATGAAATTAGTTTGAATGTTAGTTTAAGAGGCAGCAAGCAAGCGTTTATCCAAGCGGTGAGTGGCGATGAGACTCTAGTTTCCATATCATCAAAACAAAGTGATGATGACACATTAATTTATAAGTTGGTTCATTAAAATGAAAAAAGATATTTATATGCAGAGCAATCAGCTTCTGATTCTTGCTGGTATCGGAATCGTGGGAAGTCTAATTTATTTTTTATCTCCTATTTTGACACCTTTTTTGGTGGGTACGTTACTTGCGTATCTAACGGAGCCGTTAGTTAAAAAGTTAATACAGTTACGATTGTCTCGCAAGATGAGCGTTTCTATCGTATTTTTGGCGCTGTTTTTTATGCTTTCGTTGTTAATATTATTGCTTATCCCTGTCATGGGAAAACAAATGGATACACTTTCTGTGATTATCCCGAAAGTGATTGAATGGTTGCAAGATACTATACTTCCTTGGCTAAAAGATAATTTCGGTATTGATGAGGGAATGATTAGTATCCCAACTTTAAAAGCAGTTTTATCGGATAATTTAGGAAAAGCGAGTAGTGCTGCAGATTGGATGGTGAAAGCGGTCGTGCATTCAGGTGCAGCATTATTGGAGTGGATTTTTTATATCATTTTAATTCCTGTCGTCATGTTTTATTTGCTATGCGACTGGGTTCAATTTGTGAAAGGTATTCGCAACCTTTTTCCAAGAGACCTCGAGCCTGCTTTTACGAAAATTATGAACGAGTGCGATGAAGTGTTAAGTGCATTTTTTCGTGGCCAGTTGATTGTGATGGTAGTGGTCGGCACGCTTTATGCTACTGGGTTAACCATTATCGGATTACAAGTGGGATTGGTTGTTGGAGTTATTGCAGGTATAGTGAGTATCGTTCCTTACTTAGGTTTTATTGTCGGTATTACTATTGCTACAATTGCAGCTTTAGTTCAGTTTGGTAGTTTTTCTTCGGTGTTATTAGTCTGGTTAGTTTTTGTTGTTGTGCACGTTATTGAAAATATCTTTCTACTCCCTAATTTGATGGGGAATAGGATTGGTTTGCATCCAGTTGCGGTTATCTTTGCTATTTTGGCAGGTGGGTGTTTATTTGGATTTCTGGGAGTGCTGCTTGCTTTGCCAGTGGCATCGGTGATTATGGTTTGCATACGTCATCTTCATCATCAATACCGAAAAAGTAATCTTTATAAAGCGTCAGAATAATGGATGCAAATGATGGTTAGTCAATTAACATTGGGTGTGGGTTTAAGAGATGAGGCTACATTTGCAAATTATTATGAAGCCAACAATGGACCGCTCATTCAAGAATTAAAAAAAACAGCGAGTGGTCAAGGTGAGAAAATTATTTATTTTTGTGGGTCTGGCGGTTTGGGTTGTACCCATCTCCTGCAGGCAGTTTGTCATGAAGCAAATCGAAATAAATTGTCGGCGGTTTATCTTCCATTGACAAGTCTTATTGATTTTTCCCCCGCCGTTTTTGAGGGGTTGGAATCATTAAAGTTAATCTGTATTGATGATTTGCATTTGATAGCGGGTCGACCATTATGGGAAGAAGCTTTTTTTCATGCATATAATCGTATTTATGATGCCGGTGCTCGTTTGATTGTGACTGCAAATGTTATGCCAAAATCCTTAGGAGTGGTTTTACCGGATGTTGTTTCTCGACTATCATGGGGAGTGGTTTTTCAATTGCATTCTCTGATGGATCTAGAAAAATTAGCTGTCTTGATCATGCGAGCAGAAAGAAGAGGCATGATGTTAAGTGAAGAAGTTGGAAAGTATATTTTAAATCATTGCCCACGGCATATGTCTACATTATTTGCTGCACTAGAAGCCTTGGATAAAGCGTCATTAGCTGCACAGCGCAAACTCACTGTGCCATTCGTGAAGTCAATTTTACAAATTTAAATTTTTTAAAGATAGGAGACATGATGTCGCAAATTAAAGAAATTAAGGGATTAGAAATTTTAGATTCGCGCGGCAATCCTACTGTGGAAGCAGAGGTTATTTTAACAAATGGAAAAATAGGTCGTGCATCGGTTCCGTCAGGGGCGTCTACAGGTTCACGAGAGGCGTTGGAATTAAGAGACAAAGAGGCGCGTTATGGTGGAAAAGGTGTTTTAAAAGCCGTAGCCGCGGTTAACACAGAAATTTCAGACGCATTAAAAGGCAAAGATGCTATTCAGCAAGAAATGATTGATAACACATTGTTATCCCTAGACGGTACAGAAAATAAAGAAAAATATGGTGCTAATGCCTTATTAGCTGTTTCGTTAGCAGTTGCTAGAGCAGCTGCATCCGATTGCAATGTGCCACTATACAAATATTTAGGAAATAGTGACCCAATGACTTTGCCTGTTCCCATGATGAATATTGTCAATGGTGGCGCGCATGCTGATAATAATTTAGATATACAAGAATTTATGATTTTACCCGTAGGCGCTTCATCTTTCCACGAGGCGTTACGTTATGGAGTCGAAATTTTTCATCAATTAAAATCGATTCTTCACAAGCAAGGGTTGAGCACAAGTGTCGGTGATGAGGGTGGGTTTGCTCCTAATTTATCGAGTAACGAAGCTGTATTACATAATATTTTAGAAGCTATCCAATCAGCAGGATTTAAAGCAGGAAAAGATGTTTTTCTCGCGTTAGATGTTGCAGGCTCTGAATTTTTTCGAGAGGGAAAGTATCATTTAAGTGGTGAGAATAAAATTTTATCGTCAGAAGAATTTGTGACGTATCTTGCAAAATTAGTAGACGCGTATCCGATTATCAGTATTGAAGATGGTATGTCGGAAAGCGATTGGCGCGGATGGAAATTATTAACAGAACGTCTAGGAACAAAAATTCAGCTAGTGGGTGATGATGTATTTGTGACAAATACGAAATTACTGCAAGAAGGCATTTCAAAAAAAATAGCGAATTCAATTTTAATTAAACCCAATCAAATTGGCACACTTACTGAAACATTAGCAGCCATAAAAATGGCTAAAAAAGCCCGATACAATACGATTATTTCTCATCGCTCCGGTGAAACAGAAGATACTTTTATTGCTGATCTGGCAGTAGCAACTAATGCGGGTCAAATTAAAACGGGGTCATTATGTCGATCGGATCGTGTTGCTAAATATAATCAACTTTTACGAATTGAAGCTGAATTGCGAGAAGACGCAAAGTATGCTGGAAAGACTATTTTTTCAGCCTTTAATTCATCTCTATCTGTTGAGTTTTAGAATATGCTTTTCGATAAACTGAAGATGCTCCCACTCATCTTGATTCTTGTATTCGGAGTTTTGCAGTATTGTTTATGGTTTGAAACCGATGGAATAATTGATATGCTGAAAGCTAAGAAACAATTAGCCTTATGGGTTCAAGAGAATAATAAATTAAAGCAGCGAAATGAAAAATTAATTCAAGAAGTGCAATATATTCAAACGCATAATGAGGCGATTGAATCGCAGGCCCGTGCTGAATTAGGAATGATTAAGAAAGGTGAAACATTCTACCAAGTACCCCGTAGCTAAGCTGCTCAGGGGAAGAAACATCAAAAAGAGGCGAGAATTCAAATGAATATATTAGTGAGTAACGATGATGGTTTTTTAGCGCCTGGTATTAATATCTTAACGAAAGCACTAAAAGAATTTGCTAAAGTGACTGTGGTTGCTCCGGATCGTAATCGTAGTGGAGCAAGTAACTCGTTAACGTTAGATAATCCGTTGCGAATTGTGACAGCAGAGAATGGATTTTTTGCTGTGAATGGTACGCCTACAGACTGTGTGCATCTTGCTGTGACTGGGTTGCTGACAGAAATGCCTGATATGGTTGTGTCTGGTATCAATGAAGGATCTAATTTAAGCGATGATGTCTTATATTCGGGAACAGTTGCAGCAGCGACAGAGGGGCGTTTTTTAGGATTACCATCGATTGCCATTTCACTTGCTGGTCCTAAGTGCGAGCATTATGATGCAGCAGCGAAAGTTGCCACTCTTCTGATTAAGCAGCTAGTGAAAGATAAAATTCCTGCTGATACCGTTTTAAATGTTAACGTGCCAGATCTGCCATATTCTCAATTAAAAGGATTTCAAGTGACTCGATTGGGAACCCGTCACATTGCAGAACCAACCATCAAAGAATCAGATCCTAGAGGCAGAAGAATTTTCTGGGTAGGTCAGCCAGGACCAGAACAAGATGCAGGTCCAGGTACGGATTTTCATGCTGTTAATTCCGGTTATGTTTCTATTACTCCATTACATCTTGATTTAACGCACTACAAAGTGTTTGACCAATTAGCTGGCTGGACCAAAAGCCTTGAATTAGGATAATTTGTGGATAGCAGATTTGTTATCATTTTATTATCAATTTTTATCTTAGTTGCTTGTAGTGAAAGTCGATTTCATGCGCCTGTTATCAATGGAAATATAGAGAGAATTCCTAAGAATGGTATGCATAAGGTGCTATCGAGAGAAACACTTTATTCAATTGCTTGGCGATATGGTTTAGATTATCGTGATTTGGCTGCTTACAATGGAATAGTGTCGCCTTATCATATTAATAGCGGCCGTTTAATTTCTTTACGGATGCCGCCAGAATATGTCAGAAAAAGCACAAAAATGAGATACCATCACTTTGCATCTTTTATCTCAAATGTTCCTGTAATCGAAGATCGTGAATCTGTCAGTGTAAATCCTGTTTGGCAATTTCCTGCAAAGGGTCGATTGATTGGTTTTTACTCGAATAGCAATAAAGGGATCAATATTGCTGGAAAACGTGGAGATCCTGTTGTTGCTGCTAGCTCAGGCAAGGTTGTTTATGCAGGGAACCGTTTGCGAAGTTATGGTAATTTAATAATCATAAAGCATAATGAATCATTCCTAACAGCTTATGCGCATAACGATAAGATCTTGATAAAAGAAGGAGATTGGGTTCGAGGTGGGCAGAATATCGCTGAAATGGGTAATACAGGCGCAAGGCGTGTCATGTTACATTTCGAGATTCGGCTGAATGGCCAGCCTGTGAATCCTTTGGTCTATTTGTCAAATCAGCGGTATAATTAAAGGACTCAGTAATAAAAAGTAAGTGGGGTGTTAATGACCCGCCTGCTTTACCTTTTTTTTGGGTGCTGGTTCCAAGGGGCTGGATACTCAAGATTGAGAAGTCATAAATCAGAGCCCGAAGGATTATTCTTCCGTTTGTGGAATGAACTGGAAAGAGGTTCAGTATATGCCAAGGAAAGTCAGCACTAAGGTCAGCAAATCCAAACCTAAACAAAAAAAAACAAAAATTGTTGCGCGACCAAAAAAAGTTTCACGTCCAAAAAAAGAAAAGATGGATGTCAATAAAAATGAAATAGAAATAGAAATCGAAGAAATAGATGAAGAAGAAAAAGAAGAAAGTGCTGCAGAAAAAAAGTCAGAAATTACTGAAGCTGTTACTCAAGACTATATAAAAAAATCAACTGATCCTACTCAAATATATTTAGGCGAAATAGGCTACTCACCTTTACTGACTGCTGAAGAAGAAGTGTATTATGCGCGTCTCATTCAAAAAGGCGACAAGGCTGCTCGTGTTAAAATGATAGAAAGTAATCTTCGTCTTGTCGTTAAAATTGCACGTCGATATTATAATCGTGGATTAGAATTTTTAGATTTGATTGAGGAAGGTAATTTAGGTTTGTTGCGTGCAGTTGAAAAATTTGATCCAGAGCGAGGATTTCGTTTCTCTACTTATGCCACATGGTGGATTCGTCAAACGATAGAACGTGCCATTATGAATCAAACTCGTACCATCCGTTTACCAATACATGTGTTGCGTGAGTTGAATATGTATTTGACTGTTGCAAGAGAGTTATTAAAAACGCAAAACCATGAGCCTTCCTATCAAGAAATTGCGGATGCTCTGAATAAACCTGTCAACGATGTGCAAGATATTATGGAATTGAATGAACACATGATTTCGTTGGATTCAGTGATTGGTGGTGAGAGTGGTGCTGGCAGGCCTTTGTTAGAAGCGGTTGCTGATAAGCATAGAACGGATCCTGTTGATTTATTAGTTGATGAAAGTACATCTGTTCACCTGGAAGAATGCTTGCATTCCCTAAGTGAAAAACAATATGAAGTTTTGTGTAGACGCTTTGGTTTGGGCGGTTATGAGCGTGAGACATTAGAAGAAGTTGGCAGAGCAATTGGCCTCACACGCGAACGTGTTCGTCAAATTCAAATGAGTGGATTAAAAGCATTGCGGGAAATTATGAAAGAGCAGGGTATGATGGATGAAAACTAAAATTTAGGGCGCGCGTTCATTAAACAAAGCAGGAACATTGGTTTTTAACATTTCCATATAGAATTTTTTCGCATCTTCACGTTCTAAGACTGTTTGAGTATCTACCTCTGAAAATTCATTAGCATGGCCGGTCTGAATTAAAATTAAAGTTCGCGCTATGCCTTTTTTTACATCGTGAATTAATTCTAGTGTAGAGTGTGCTTTAAAATTATGTGGATAATCTAATATAGTCGGTGGAAAGTGATTTTGCATTAATAAATGATTTAATAACAAAGTCGCAAAAACGCGAGTATTTCCATCAGAATAAGGATGCAACTGTTCGCAATCACGAATAAAGCTAACAATACACTTTATTTTTAGCGTGCTATCAGTTTGCATTTTGATGGCAGAAGAATATTGATGAATATAATCATTCATGATGTCGGGTAGTTTTTGTGGGTTGACCTTACTATGAAATGTTACTTCATATTCTTTCCACTGATCTGTAATAGCTGCGTGGATATATGCTGCAGAATGATGGAGGATTGATGTGGCTTGCGAATGAGAATGTACATCTTTATGATGTTTTTCTTGGCCCTTGATATCAAAATGGATATTGAGTTTTGCTTTTTCCTTTATGTGCATAGCAATTTCTTGAATGCCATCTCTTGTTGTGTTCTCAGGTGTAAGTTTAAAAATTTCTTCCTCTCTCGTTCTAAATTTTCCACCTTGTTCAGGCATATGTGTTTCGGGGTTATATTGTGTGTTATGAATTAATCTTGACGTGGCGTGCCAGTGTAATTCATTTATAAAATTTATATTTAATTCAGTGGCGCGATTCTCAAGGACAAAATTGAATGTATTTAGCATACGTTCTAAATAACATTTTTTGACTATATGCCCACTGTGCACTCGTTCAGATAAATTATTACTTAAAATACTTTCCGCTTTTTTATGATTGTAGTTGGGGATAAAAAAGCGCCATAATTCTTCTATCGGAAATTTTTTTAAAGAATGGTAGGGATCGAATGTTGGTGGGATATTTTCAACTTTAAATTGCTTGTTTTCTAGGTTTGTATTATCACCATTCATAAATTATCCTAGTGTCATCAGCAGCTGGGTTTTGAAAAAGATTAAGTCAATGAGTTATCCTATTTTACCTGTTGTTTATACTTAAATCAGTATAAATATGTTGAATAAGTGGATTTTAATAAGTGGGAAAGAACCTATTTTAAATTTCCTACAGACGCAAAAATACCCCAGCATTTCAGGTGCGAGAGGTATGTATCTTTGTTAGAATGTTCGTCATTCTATTGAATTCAATTTGGAGATTTTATGAATAATAAAGCAGGTTTAGGCGATTTAATGAAAAAAGCTCAAGAAATGCAAAAAAAGATGCAAGAAATTCAAAAACAAATAGCCGAAATGGAAGTGACCGGCCAGTCTGGTGGTGGTTTAGTTAAAATTGTGATGACGGGTCAACATTATGCAAAACGCGTTACGTTAGATCCTAGCGTATTAAAAGAAGAAAAAACAGTTATCGAAGATTTGATTGCGGCAGCGATTAATGATGCTAGCGATAAAATTGAAAAAGGTACGCGCGATAAAATGTCTGGGTTGGCAGGATTTAAACTTCCTGATGGTTTTGATTTGCCAGGAAAATAATTGCATGTTCTCGAGTCCCTTGCTGGAACAGCTTATTGAATCACTGCGTTATCTCCCGGGCGTAGGGCCGAAAACTGCCCAGCGAATGGCATTTCAATTATTAGAGCGTGGTAGGGACAATGGCAAACGCCTGGCTGAGGTTTTACTGAAGGCAATGCACCAAATTGGTCATTGTCATCATTGCAGAACCTTTAGCGAGAGCGAGCTATGCAATTTATGTGCCTCTCCAAATAGAGATCCCAGCATTCTTTGTATTGTAGAAAATCCAGTGGATATGATTGCTGTGGAGCAAATGGGAGGTTACAAAGGACGTTATTTTGTTTTAATGGGTCATTTGTCTCCGTTAGACGGAATTGGTCCAGAACAAATAGGAATAAAGGAGTTAAATGATTTATTAGGGAATGGGATGATTAAAGAGGTTATTTTAGCGACTAATCCCACTGTCGAAGGGGAAGCAACGGCTCATTATATTTCTGAAAATGTGAAGCAATATAATATCAAAGCGACCCGCATCGCTCACGGTGTTCCGTTGGGGGGAGAACTGGAATTTATCGATAGCGGTACGCTGGCGCATGCATTTGCTGGGCGAGAAACAGTTAAGTGAAAGAACGTTATTGCTGAATTATTTTATGAATCACAATTTATGCAAATTATTAATTTTTTGTTTCTTATTTTTTATTCACGGCACCTGTTTCTGCAGTCATTCTGAATTAATCATAGAGCCTGAGCAGGGTACATACCCTCTACTTCATGCTGTCGATACGGCTAGGCGATCTGTGAATCTTGTGATGTATGGATTCACTGATTTAGAATTTGTATCTGCACTGAGTCAAGCTAAAAATAAAGGTAAAACTATTCAAGTTTTATTGCAACATTATCCCTATAAAGCTACTGATGAAAATACAGCTGCGATTGAAGCATTATTGAAATCCAATGTTTTGTTGAAGTGGCCTAGTGATCACTTTCAGTTAACACATCAAAAAACATTTTTAATGGATGATGGCACTGCCATTGTCATGACTTTTAATTTAACGCATTCAAGTTTTAAAAATGAGAGAAATTTTGCATTAATTATTCATGATGCAGATGACGTGAAAGAGATTCAAAATGTTTTTAATGCAGATTGGCAACATAAACAAACAGAAGTTCATCAGGAGAATTTAATTTGGAGTCCGGAGAACAGCCGAGAAAAAATCCTATCACTGATTCAACATGCGCAGTCTGATATTCGCATCTACGCTGAAAGCTTGACGGATTATGAAGTCATTGGAGCTTTAGCCAGAGCAGCGCGAAAAGGTGTGAAAGTGACGTTGTTAACGTCAGTCAATACTGAAAAATCATCTAATAAAAAATTTGCTTTTCTACAACGTGCAGGCGTGCAGATTGTCGTGAGTCAACATTATTATATTCACGCTAAGGCTTTAATTATCGATAATCAAATAGCTATGCTGGGTTCGATTAATTTTACTCGCGAATCCTTAGATAAAAATCGCGAATTGTCTGTTGTGACGCATGACCCTGTGATTATAAAACAGTTACAGCAAACATATGATTTGGATAGCCACAGTAATGTACTTGCTCCATCCGTTAATTTTAAAAAATTATCATTGCCATTGTTGATTGTTCAAGGAATCAAGGATCTTGCTCGTTTTCATAAAAGTGATTCGCAAGAGCATAGGCATTATCGCAGACATCACAGGTTGCGGAAGAAGAAGCTTTATGTTTAATGCAACAATGATCTCAACGGATGTGGGTTATTTGAAGGCGAAATTAATTCGAATTTAGGTATTTCTACAATAAAAATTTCGTCATTGAGCGTTTGCATTTCATAGTGGCCTTCCATAAAACCTTGAGGAGTGCTCAGTTGGCAAAAACTGCTGTATGCGAATTGTTTGTGAGGTTTAATGATAGGTTGTAAGCCAATAACACCAGGGCCTCGTACTTCTTCGATTTTTCCTCGTGCATCGGTGATGCGCCAATAGCGGTTTAGCAATTGAATAATATCATCCTGCCCATTAATGATAGTGATATCATATGACCATACATAACGAGAACTTTCTGCAGACGACTGATCAGCTAAGAAATGTGTTTCAGTTCTGATTTTAATTTTGTTATCTTTCATTATTTACCTTAATAATACCAATAATATTAACATGACAATCAGATAAGCCATCAATCCTAAAAACGCCCCTTTCCATGTAAAGACTGGATCTTGAGATTTAGTTGGTTGCATAAGTTCCTTTAAGCACTCAGTGCTTGCAATAATTTATTATGAATTCCTTCAAAACCTGAATTGCTCATGATGAGGACGTGATCATTCGGTTTCAGTTCTTCAACTAATTTAGTCACTAATGCGTTGGCATCATCACACAAAATAGTCGGTTGTGAAAAACTTTTTAAAACAGGTTCTAAATCCCAATTCAAAGCATTTGGACGTTTGCAAAAGACTTTATCCGCTTGAACTAACGCATTTTTCATTTGATCTTTGTGAACGCCGGTTCGCATAGTGTAAGAACCAAATTCGAGTACAACAAAAATTCGTGAGGATCCTACTTTTGCTCTAAGGCCAGAAATGGTTGTAGCGATTGCCGTAGGATGGTGGGCAAAATCATCGTACACGGTAATCTCATTGACCTTACCTTTAACTTCTAAACGGCGTTTAACATTTTTGAATGAAGTTAGCGATTCTATGCAAGCTTGAGTAGATGCTCCAACGTGTGATGCGGCTGCTAAAGCAGCTAATGCATTTTGTACGTTATGCATACCTAACAAATTCCAATTAACGACACCCATTAAATTTTTATTTAAATAGACTTCAAAGTGAGATCCGCAATTATCCAATAATTTTGCTTGCCAATTTCCGGTGTTCAATCCAAATGTCGTAGTCGGTGTCCAGCATCCTTTCTTCAAAACCTCATGAATATTGCTGTCTTGTTCTGGAATGACAATTAATCCATTTCGGGGAACAGTGCGTACTAAATAGTGTATTTGTAGTTGGATGGCAGCCAGGTTAGGAAAAATATCGGCGTGGTCATATTCAAGGTTGTTTAATATAAGTGTGCTTGGTCTATAATGAATAAATTTTGATCTTTTATCAAAAAAAGCACTATCATACTCATCCGCTTCAATCACAAAGAAAGGTGTATTTCCCAAGCGAGCAGATATCCCGAAATTTTCGGGGACTCCACCGACTAAAAAGCCTGGATTGAGACCAGCGTACTCTAACATCCAGGTTAATAAACTGGTTGTCGTGGTTTTTCCGTGAGTGCCTGCAACTGCTAATACACGGCGGTCCTTTAAGACATTCTCGGCTAACCATTGAGGGCCAGAAATATAAGAAATACGCTGTTCTAAAACGTATTCCATTAAGGGATTCCCTCTGCTAATGACATTTCCAACAATGACATAATCAATATCATCGCTTAAATTGCTAGGTTCATACCCTTGCATTAGCTGAATTCCCTCTGAGGCTAATAAAGTGCTCATAGGGGGATAAACATTAATATCTGAACCAGAAATGTCATGCCCTTGTTGTTTAGCCAAGAGGGCAATTCCCGCCATAAATGTTCCGCAGATACCTAAGATATGAATTTTCATATGATCTTCCGTCGTTTTAAGCTAAGATTTTGTTGTGGTATTATACCTATAGCACATGATAAGTAACTAGTTTTAGCTTTGTTTATGCTTAAGGATAAGCAACATGAATAACGATTACGCACATTCATTATTTGAAGCTATTACTGATAGCGCCGCTATTGTCGATAAAAGTGGTCGTATTGTTGATTGGAATCAAAATGCGACGACATTATTTGGCTATTCCAAAAAAGAAGTGATTGGTCGATCTATTAATTTAATTTATACGCAAACACAACCTTTTCAAAAAATTATTCAAGAGATTCTTCCTCACCAAAAAAAATGGTTTGCTGAAACCAGCTTTACTCGAAAAAATGGGACGGAAGGTATTTGCAAAAGTTCTGTTTCTCTGTTGCATTATGCGCACCAAACCAAACCCTTGGCTCTTTTGATGCATCAAAATATTTCGGCAACAAAAGATGAATTTCAAGAACTTCAGGATACTAATGAGAAAATGTTACAAGAGTGTTATGAGGCATTGCACTTGAGTCATGGTTTGCTAATTACGAATATTAATACATTAGAGCAAAATGAAAAAAACTTAAGAGAAAGCGAATTACGTTTTCATTTACTTGCAGAAAATTCTACTGACATTATTTCTCGTCATACAACAGATGGGACATTTATCTATCTGTCTCTTTCTTGCAAGACTTGGTTAGGATACGCCGCCGATGAGTTAATTGGATTTAATTTATTTAAGTTAGTTCATCATGACGATTTGGCAAAAGTTAGAAAAGCATTTAACCGTCGAAAAGTGTATGGCAATCATCAAATGGTCACGTATCGAATTCGTCGCAAAGAAGGCGACTACCGTTGGTTTGAAAGCAATATTCGATTTATTCGCGATGAAGAAAAACATTATTTAAAAGAAATACAAGCTGCTTCTCGTGATGTCACAGAAAGAGTGCTTGATAAAAAGGCTAGATTGCGCGGTCAGCAGTTGGCGCATGTTTTTCGATTAAGTACGATGGAAGAAATGGCGTCAGGCATGGCCCATGAAATTAGTCAACCATTGGCAGCGATTGTCAATTATACGCGTGGATGTGTAAGACACTTACAAAAAGGACATGATGACGCGACTCAGTTAACAGAAATTATGGAGAAAGCTGTTGCCCAAGCTGAGCGAGCAGGAGAGGTTATTCATCGATTAAAAAACTTTTTTTGTAAAGGGCAGCTTGTTAAGACAACGTGTAAAATAAATAGTATCATTCGCGAAACAGCAAGTTTTATTCGTAACGAGTTAAACACGTCAAAAACAAAAATTGATTTTGATCTTATGAAAGATTTACCGCTGATTTCTGCTGATAAAATTCAGTTACAGCAGGTGATGTTGAACATGATGCAGAATGCAATAGAGGCAATGAAAGAGATTGATCAACATAATCGTCGAATTCGTATCCAAACGAAACCAATTGATGAATCTGTTATAGAAATTACGGTAAGTGATACAGGGCCAGGATTTTCAAAAGAAATTATTACAAAAGTTTTTAAACCCTTTTTTACAACGAAAGCGCACGGAAGAGGCATGGGGTTAGCAATTTGTCGTTCTATTATTGAAGCACATGGCGGTCAATTTACGATTAATCCCAATACGAATAATCAAAGTTGGATCCGATTCACTTTACCTATTGTTTAGGAGAGACCTATGTCTATTGAGCCTATTGTATATGTTGTAGATGATGATCAAGCAATGGTGGAGTCATTATCGTGGGTAATCGAATCAGTTGGTTTAAAAACGAAAACATATATTCGTGCGCAAGATTTTTTAGATGAATATGACCTTCGTCAACCAGGGTGTCTGCTGTTAGATGTGCGCATGCCAGGTATGAGTGGGCCTGAACTGCAAACTAAACTCAATGCGTTGGGGGCAACTCCTTTACCTATTGTCTTCATTAGCGGGCATGGTGATGTACCCTTAGCGGTGCGTGTCATGAAAGCAGGGGCTATTGATTTTTTAACAAAACCGTTTAATGATCAAGTGTTGTTAGAAAGCATTAATAAGGCCCTGCGTATTGATAAATCGAATAGGGACAAACAACAAGAAAATGCACAAGCCGAAGCTAAATTTGCTTTGCTCTCACACCGCGAAGTTCAAGTCTTGCAAGGAATTGTTGCCGGGAAACAAAATAAAGTTGTTGCGGCTGAGCTAAATATTTCGCTGAAAACAGTTGAAGCACATAGAGCTAGTGTTATGAAAAAAATGGGGGTAAAATCAGTACCCGAATTAGTAAAACTGGTGCTGACGAATGGTGTTCAAGAACCGATAAGCGAAGATTAAAAATAGCTAATTTTGATCTAGTATTCAACAAATTTCCGCATTAAATAGCAAATGTAAACAATACATCCTCTTTCACTAGGTATAAACCCTGGGCATCCTCAGGGTGACTAATACAAGTGGCGCACGTTTTTGCTAATTTCCATTAGCATCCAATGGTGAGATTATGGGAGTCCCCCGTTGGAAAGTGAGTGTTAAATCTCCTCCAACAAAAATAGGAATTAACTAATAATGGAGATAGTTAAGATGAAATCACCCAAAAATGTATTGTTAGTTACAAATGCAATGACTGATGAAGAAATTAATTTGATCAAAGCTGCTGTTAACATACAACAAAGTTTACAAATTTGCTTAAACATAGTCCATGTTATACCTAGTTTGCCTACTTGTTACTTTAATATCCCTTCAACTGTCTTGCTTGCAGAGCGTTATTACGAAGAAGCAGAGAAGTCATTGACTTCCATTGGGGAAATTCTTGGCGTTGATGAGAAGCATCAATGGCTCATCACCGGTCGGATTAAGAATGAAGTGCTAAGATTAGCAAATAGCCTAGGTGCTCAGTTTATTTTGGCAAGCAGCACAAATATACCTGAATTGCACAAAGCTTCCGGACTCCACAGAAAAGAAAACAATTTAACGTTGATACAAAGCATAAATAATTTAGTTAGATTGTGATTTGGAAGCATAAACTATGTTACAATTTTTTGTGGGTTACGATTTTGTGTTTGCCATACAGCAATAAACTCACACTGTATTTAATGGATTTAAATATAGTGTGAGCTCTTTATTTCATTTCAAAAAAACTCTTCAGTAGAATCAATATTTCTTGATCTCACAAATAAAACAATTATTCTAGCCAGTGCGGACATACTCCCAGTGCTGAAGGCTAGACGCAAATTTTTAATGTCTATTTTTACCTCTCCCCTTGTGGGAGAGGTCGGCGCGAAGCGACGGGTGAGGGGTAATTTAAGCCAAAAACACCCCTCATCCGCCCTTCGGGCGGCTTCTCCCACAAGGGGAGAAGCAAAAAAACCTCAATAGAAATTATGCCTCGATCTCTCGGCTCCCAGTGCCCGCTTTCTTACTATTCATTAGATTCTGAGGTTATATATCATGGAAAAATTTAATGCCCTATACGCGCAATCAGGGGGTGTAACAGCTGTTATTAATGCATCTGCTTGTGGAGTCATTGAGACAGTGCGTAAGCATTCTGATAAGATAGGTCGCTTATATGCAGCTCGAAATGGAATTATTGGGGTTTTAACAGAAGATTTAATCGATACCAGCTTTGAATCAAACGATGCCATTGCAGCGCTGCGTTATACTCCATCGGGTGCTTTTGGTTCTTGCCGACATAAATTAGGTTCTCTAGAAAAGTATCGTTCACATTACCAACGTCTCATTGAGACCTTTTCTGCCCATAATATTAAATATTTTTTTTATAATGGCGGGGGTGATTCTCAAGATACGGCTTATAAAGTGTCTGAGATTAGTCAAACATTAGGTTATCCTATTACCTGTATTGGCATTCCCAAAACAATAGATAACGACTTACCCTTTACAGATAACTCCCCTGGTTTTGGTTCGGTTGCAAAATATGTAGCGATTTCAATAAGAGAAGCTGCTATGGATTTAGCTGCAATGGCACTGACTTCCACAAAAATATTTATATTGGAAGTGATGGGACGCCACACGGGCTGGATAGCTGCAGCAAGTGGTTTATCAGCAGAACAAGAAGGCGATGCTCCCCATATCATATTATTTCCAGAAATACCCTTTCAGCAAGAAGCTTTCTTAGCAAAGGCTGAGCAATGTGTGAAACGCTATGGGTATTGTGCGATTGTTGTCTCAGAAGGATTACGAAATAAAGACGGCTCCTTTCTTTCAGAGTCCGGCTTGGTTGATGCATTTGGGCATGCACAATTAGGAGGAGTAGCACCGCTGATTGCAAAACTGATTAAGCAAAATTTAGGATATAAATATCACTATGCCATTTCAGATTACTTGCAACGATCTGCTCGTCACATCGCTTCAAAGACAGATGTAGAGCAAGCCTATGAGCTTGGGAAAGCCGCAGTCAATTTTGCCTTGGAAGGTAAAAATGCAGTGATGCCTATCATTGTGCGTGGTGCTGGAAAAAATTATTCATGGACTATTGGAGAAGCTCAGTTAGACAAAGTCGCTAATGTTGAAGTGCACTTGCCGCCTGACTATATAACAGAAGATGGATTTGGTATTACTGAAAAAGCGCGCCACTATTTGGCACCATTGATAGAGGGAGAGGATTATCCACCTTATCGCAATGGGTTGCCGGATTATGTTAAGTTGCAGAATATTGGTGTTGAAAAAAAATTATCGACGGAGTTTTTGATAGAGTAGTCACTCTTTTTTATGCTTATCATGCACCTCTCCAATATTTCTAAATAAGCCTCGATTCGCGATAATAGTCGTAGCGACATTGGGGCTTATAATTCTTTTAATCACTAACTCATGTAAATATTGTTCCAAAGTACACATACCTTTATCACCATTGGTTTGCATAGCAGATTCCATATGAGCGCTCATATCCTGACGAATAAAATGTCGTATCGCTTGCGTAGCCAGCATAACTTCAAAAGCAGCGACTCGTCCGCCAGTCAATCGTCTTACTAAAGTTTGACAAATGACAGCTTGCAACGTTTCAGATAATAAGGTTCGTACTCTATTTTTTTCTTCAGCAGGAAAAACTTCTGTAAATCGACTAATTGCGATAGGTGCTGAGCTGGCATGCAGAGTCGCCATGACTAAATGTCCTGTTTCTGCTGCTGTTAATGCTAGGCGCATCGTTTCTAAATCGCGTAGTTCTCCTAAGAGAATCACATTCGCATCTTGTCTTAATGAAGAGCGTAGGGCAGTTGAAAAATCAGGAGTATCACGTCCGACTTCGAGTTGATGAAAAATGCTTTGTTTGCATTTATAAGTAAACTCAATGGGATCTTCGATGGTGATAATATTGCATGCTCGAAATGAATTAATATAATCGATCATTGCGGCAAGCGTCGTGCTCTTGCCAGATCCTGTCGGTCCTGTCACCAAAATTAATCCATGTGAAAAGTTTAATAATGTCTTTAAGACAGTCGGCAATCCCAAGGCTTCAAAACTTGGAATCTCTTCAGGGATGACTCTGAAGACAGCAGCAACACCATTTAATTGATGCAAAATACTGACTCTGAAGTTCCCTATCTCTGCGATATAAAGACCAATTTCGAGTACCAAATTTTTCTCGAATTCTTGTTTTTGATCTTCAGTCATAATGCTAAAAATTAATTTTTTGGCATCTTCTGCAGACAGAGCATTTTCATTTTTGCAGTGAGCAAGAACCCCATCGATTCTCATCAAGGGAGCTTGCCCAGGAAGTATATGCAGGTCAGAGGCTTTTTGATTAACACTAGCCTTGAGTAGTTGCTCCATCTCCATCTTTTTACTCCAATTTTGTAGGTATAACATATGATAGCAGATGAGGGTACGTATCAGCGAAGATTTGTTCTAATTAGAAATAGCTTGCAAATATTTTTTTAAATGATTATCATTCTCATTTGCAAATTTTATCAATGAATATTACGAGAAAGAGATGCTAACCAAAACCAGCACTCAACTCATGAAGGATAAGTTATTACCCAAGGAAAAAGCCGAAGAAGGGGCGACACCGTGGATATATTGCCAGCTTATCTACGTGGTGATCAATGCGTTTTTAAGTACTTATTATGATACTTCAAGTGAAATAACTGACTCATTCGATTTAGAACCCAATTTTTTGAATACGGCATGGCAAGCTTTCATTCCTGCATTAACGATAGGTTTGGTTTTAAGTATATGCCAAGGAAAATGTTATAAAGCACAAAGCAAACACTTTAATGATGCCAAAAATAAAAAATTACCTGCCCTGTCTGTTCAAGAAGATGTTCAAGCTCCCTCAAAAAAAAATTCATTCAGTAATAAAGCGCTAGCATTTACGCATTATTTGGCTGAAGTGAATAATGATATTCAACCCATGGTTGCTTTAATTAAATTAGCTGAGTTGAATTTAACGCCATGGCAATGGCGATTTTCGTATTTAGGCATTGCCGTGTTTAGTTTGTCAGGAAATATTTTAGAATTAATCACGACCTTTATTGCATTGAAAGAAGAAGATGGTGATGAACACAATAACAATTCTGATTCCCATAAAACATGGAAGTGTTTGCAATTTGTAAAAAACATGCTGAATACATTTTTAAAAACAAATTATACCGTTGGTAGTCTCGTTACAGAACTAGCAAATCTTGAAAAATTTTTCTTAGGGATCTCATGGCAAGGATATGTGGTCGCGATGCCGCTTGCCATGTTTTTTTCAGCGTGTGAGAGCGTATGTCATGATGCGGAAAGCGATCATTTTATTACAAATCATCCTGTTGAATCAGACGTAGAAAATCCACCGTTAGCTACTGAAGTAAAAGACTCAACCCCCCAATTAACAACCTCACAGCATATATTTAATTACGGACATTATTGTTCTGATATAGTCGAAGGTCTAGCAGCACCTTTAGCGACTGCTAAAAAATTAAAAGTTGAGTCACTGTCTATCATCCCGAAAGTCTGCATTTACATGGGGATGAGTGTGTATAGTTTTTTTGGTAACATGCAAGAATTTAAAAATACGCGCACTGCTTTTCTCGATAAAAATCTAAAAAATACGAAGAGCTCATCTGCACCAAAAGCAATTGCTCACTCATGAGTTACTCAGAATCCGTCGGTTCGATAGTTTTTACTGAATTCACATCCAAAGTTGCACCGAATACATCCATAATTTTTTGTACATGATTGTCAGTTGTAATCGCCTCGACGGCATGCGCATGGCGTTCTTTTTTCGTTTGAGCTTCTCTTTTTGCAGTTGTGTCTAATTCAGCAGAGCTGATTTTAATCTGTAATTTCAGTGGTTTTTTTAAATAAGCGGTGAGTGATTCTTCAAGGCGCTCGGTGAGTTTTTGGCTAAGCATAGGTGCATGTTTGTGAGATAAGGCTAATGTTAGCGTATCATTGTTGCTTTCAACGAAAGCGCAGTTTGATGCGAGGGCATGTGCCATGCCTGTTAAACCTAAATGAGGCAAAAGTTCGCTCCAGTTGTCATTGGACACGGAAGTGATTGTGTTAGCAACGGCGGGTTTGGCAGGTGCTTTCGCAGTCACTGTTTTTGCTTCAATGGGTTTGTTAGATGAAGGTGAAGACACAGTTTTTGCAGGGATAGATACTGACTGGCTCGCTTCTATTTTTGCAGGATGAAAAGCTAACATGCGCAACATAATCATTTCAAATCCTTGAGAAGGATTTGAAGCGATTGATAAATCACGTTTGCCGATTAGGGCGATTTGATAATAAAGCTGTGTATCTTCTGCAGAAAAAAGTTTAGCAAGCTGAATAATTTTTTCATTTGGCTCTGCTGCATCAGGAATGGCTTGGAGAATAGCGATTTTATGCAAAATCGTTAATAAGCTTTCTAACACATGATGAAAGTCAGGTGCATGTTCGGCGAGAGAGGTCATTTCTGCAAACAGATTTTTTCCATTGTGTTCGGCCAGCGCTTGTAGTAAGCGTAGCAATGCTTCACTTTCCACATGGCCTAACATGTTCTGCACGTCACCTACGTTAATTTGTTCGCCACAAAAAGCAATAGCTTGATCTAATAAACTTAACGCATCACGCATGCTGCCGTCTGCTGCTTCCGCAAGCAATGCGAGTGCAGGTGTTTCAGCCGGAAGACTTTCTGTGTGACAAATATGTAGGAGTTGTTTTGCAATTTGCTCGACCGGCACACGTCTTAAATTGAATTGCAAACAACGTGACAAGATAGTGATGGGTAAGCGTTTCGGATCCGTTGTTGCTAAGATAAATTTCACATGTGCAGGCGGTTCTTCTAATGTTTTTAATAGTGCATTAAAGCTGTGTCCAGACAACATATGAACTTCATCGATTAAATAAATTTTGTAACGCCCTTGTGTAGGAGCATATTGAACGTTATCAAGTAGTTCACGTGTGTCTTCTACTTTTGTACGCGATGCTGCATCAATTTCGAGTAAATCTAAAAAACGACCTGTATCAATCGATGTGCAAGCTGAGCATGTTCCGCAGGGTTTTGACGTAATTCCCGTTTCGCAGTTTAAGCACTTTGCAAGCAAGCGAGCCAGTGTGGTTTTTCCAACCCCACGTGTTCCTGTGAATAAATAGGCGTGATGCAAGCGTTGTTTGTCGAGAGCATTGATTAACATTTGTAAGACATGTTCTTGTCCTACCATTTCATCAAATGTGTGAGGTCGCCATTTACGTGCTAGAACTTGATAGCTCATGATAGTCAAAATCCTTGTTGATTGATGGCAATCGCGTTGAAAAAGCATGCGATTTTTCATAATGCTCAATGCAATTGATTAGCGTGTGCGTAAGAGGTGATATATAGGGTGGCCTCCAGTATTAGCCAAACTTCGGCGCCCGAATCTGTTATTACCGCTGCTTCCTTCCGGACCTGACGGGGTTCACAACATATCGCCGCGAAGCGACCAATACTGGGTGACCATTAACTTTAAATAATAAGTTGCAGAGTCCTGTATGGCGGAGAGAGAGGGATTCGAACCCTCGGTACGCTATAAACGTACACACGCTTTCCAGGCGTGCTCCTTAAACCGCTCGGACATCTCTCCAGCAGCTTTCAAATCATTGGTGCGTAAGATTAAACTAGAAACTGCTAATGTGCAATTAGAAAAATAAGATAATCTTGGCACTAATGAGTTGATTAATTAATAATCAATTATTCACTAAATAGATTGATAGTAGTTTACACATATTGTACAATAGATGTCTTAATTATAGGAAAATGAACAAGCGACAGAACATGAAAGAAAAACTACAGAAACTTTATCATTATTTGAACGAGACACCTCAGAAAGTTTTTTTAGAAAAAGAGTCTAAAGAAATCCGCGATTATTTTTATGCTTGTATGCCCTACTTAAGCGATCATCAGCAGAGTTCATATTTATTAAATAAAATGCGTAAGCTGAGTAAAGCATTCGATCTTTTAAATTGTAGTTATCTTAAGCCTATACTCTTTGGCGAGTATGGTATCCCTATTCTTGATCATGATTATGAAGAAGATGTGCAAGAACATTATCATTACGACTTTCCTGATGACAAGAAAATAAAAGAAGATTATCAAAAATTTGAAAAGCAATATGGTCATCCATTTAAGGATGCTCAGGTTGTAGAGAAATTTAAAAAAATATTTACGTTAACAAAATTTGTAGGTGATTTCATAGAATTCACCAACGATGATGAATTGGCGTTACTTCATGCTTACAAATTATTAGTGTATTTTCACCCGACGAATGATGCGCAAATAAATATAGACTTGATTCTCAAAAATTATCATACGTTTGTTAGCCAGCACAATTTGTTAGTGATACAAAAAAGTTTGCATGATGCTTTAGTGAATAATATTCCAGTTTATCGAGCTGCATTTCCTCTGCAGTTAACTGATTGGCAAATGATGATTTTAGAAAAAGGGCGACGCGCGACGCGGTTATTTGCAATCGCGGATAAAATCGAAGCAAAAATGCGAGAAGAAAGCAGCGCTCTTAAAATGCTAGATGAGAAGCTCAGTCAGCAAGAAGAAAAAATCGATGATTTGACGAAACGTATTAACTTGATCGCTGTCAAATTAAATCAACCTCAGATTTCATTTGGCCATGTTGTTTGTTTGCCGCAACTATCAACCAACACTTTGAAAAAGCGTAATGCCTATATCACTTATACTAGTGCAACTGCATTGGCTAAGAAAATTACATTTCCAAATGCAGGTGAATATCCAGAGCTTGCCGAATTGTGTTCGCAATACAATGTTCCTGCAGAAGTGTTTGAGGAATGTTTGCGAATTAGAAAAAGGATTAAAACTGAAGACAATTTACCAAAAATAGAGTTTGATGGTGCAAAAGCGAATAGGCCAGGATACTGGTTAGTGAAATTGCCGATTGATGATCCAAGAGCATATATCTTAGGCTATATTACCAATTGTTGTCAGAGCATAGGTAATAATGCTTGGAGGTGTGTTGAAGATGGGCTGACGAAGAAAAGCAATGGTTTGTATGTGTTACTAAAAGAAAAAAAATTATTACATTCCACACAAAAGAATTTACCTATCATCGCAGGAAAAATTAATTATCAAGCTTTTGATTTGGTAGGACAAGCATACGCATGGCTCAGTTGCACAAACAACTTGGTATTTGATTCCTGGGAAAACTTTCTTCCTTTGCGCGATGATGCGCCAGTGGTTGATATATTGCTGGCATTAGGAGAAGAGTTGATAACGGTTTGGGGTTATTCACAATTTCACATCGGAAAAGGTGGTCAAACACCGTCTAAATTGTTGCAAGAAAAAAATTGTGCTTTAGCTGATGCTAACGAATACATGCTGGAAGGTTACAGCCATGGTGATACAAGAGAGCAAATAGTCATTGCAAAAAATACAAAAAAACAAAAAGCGTTAGTGGATGAATTAGAAAATATTTGTTTGAAAGCGCCATTATCTGCCATTCCTACTCTCTTTAAAGATGTTTGTGAATATTTATCACCTAATATTCTCTGGTCACAGAAAAGATTCGATGAAATGAAAAATCTTCTCATATCAAACGAGTTATGGCTGGTTCTAAATGAAAATGCAGCACCTATTTCAAATTATAAATTGTTAAAACAATTTGGATTTAGTTGGTTGCTTAATCTGTTAAATAATAATTTACTCACACAAACAACCATACATACGTTTCGTGAATTTCATGGAGATAAACAGTGTTATATTTCTACTTTCCAATGGATAGAGCTGAAAAAATTAGGGATAAACGATAGTATTATTTTTTCCATATTGACTGATTTAGCAGCCTGCAAGTTTTCATATAAATTTGGTTTACACTATTTTCAACTGTTTACTTCTCGCGAATTTAATTTATATCTTGGCGATAAACGTAAAGAACAACTTGAAGCTATTTTAGATCACTTGTCTGAATTGCTAGAAATGCAAAAAAATAAGCTCTTGACTAAAGAAAACATTGAAACAGGTTTGGTGCTGGCAGAAGGGCATTATTTTTATATTTTAACTGTTGTACGTGATGCATCATTGGCGAAATTATTTGCTGAGTATTTTCTTAAACATAGGCATTGGAACTACAAAGACGTGATTCCATTCTTGCTTTCATCAGAGATTACCGCCTTTTTAGGTGGGATGGACAATTACCAAAAAAACTTTTCGATTTTAGAAGATGATATTGCAGGGCTGATGGATTTAAATAAACAACAGCTACTCGTTCAACAATATTTAAAGATGGGTTTCAAACTACAAGACAAAAACAAGCGTAAAGTGTTTTGGTCGTCGTTAATTGAATTTAAAAAATCGCAATCTGATTTTGAACAACTGATTAATTTTAGCTTTCATTATTTAGATTTGTTTTGCCCGGCACTTGAGGAATATAACAACTGTTTGCATGAAATTAAGCGTCTTGTTCCTTTGCGCCAATATATTGATGTCTCTTTTCTAAAAAATATGTCTTCAGAAACGGCGTCGAAATTAATTGCGAATGGGCATAAGGAATACATCTTACACGGTTGTGCATTACTTAAAAAGTCAGATATCGAATGTAATACCCAATTTTGTTCATCTTATCAAGCAATGATTTTGGATGGAAAATTTAAAGGTTATTCGGGAAGTTTTGCGGTAGCGATAATCGAGTTAACAAAACGATCTTTGGACGAAGCTATCCATATATCTGCATTAATAAATAAAACCATCAATCATCAATATTACATGCAAGCGGTTATTCTTCTTCGCGAACAAGGAGAAGTTTTTTATGAAAAATACAAAGAATTTATCATAAATGACTCTTTGTCTGTTAGTGAGTTTAGTACAGCCAAAAACTTAATTCTTCTGGATTCTGCAGGACTTATTGATCCTATTACGATTAAGTATGCACAACATTTCGAAATGGATGAAAAGATTATTCCTTCACTGAAACAATTTAATCAATCTACAATCTATGAAAAGTATGCGTTGATGTTAGTCAATGTCAACACTTCATGTTTGTACCAATTAATCAATAGAATTTTGGAAATTCATCAGCGTGGATGGTTTATTGAAAATGCGGAAACGATTTTTAAAGATGTGCCAAAAGCCTGGAGATTAATCGAGGCATTATATAATTTGCCTGCAAATCTTTGTGCCGAAGTAGACTTTCTGTTATCGAGACCCAAGTATGCTGTGTGGTTTAGTCGATTAATAACTTATTTATACAAAGGTGATGTTCTCAATCCTATGACTAAGCAAGTGTTAATTGATTATCAAGATTCTGATGGTGTGTTTGATCTTGTGCCTGCATTTGTGAGGTTGCAAAAGGCGGGTATCTACTCAAGTTGTGTCGATATTTTGCTGGTCTATACTAAAATGAAACCGGAATTCGTTACGAACTTTGTTGAGCTCTTAATTAAGCTGCATGAAAACAATCTTTTAATTGACGAAAATAGTAAGTCAATTTTAGAGTTGAGATGTCAACAAACTAAAAATGACGAGTCGTTTGCCGTTATTTCAGCCTGGCATAATTTAAAAACGCATAGCGAAGAAATGTATGTGGAAAACCGTCAACTCATTTTAGATAATTCTTGGAGTGCTGAAAATTTAAGTTTATTATTAGTTGATTTTAATCGTCTTAATTTAGATGTATCAGCAAAGAAATTCTTAATAAATCATCCTGCAGAAATTAATCCATTTTATAAAATTTGGAATTCTCGCGATCGACAAAATATATCGCAGTACGCGAGTTATTGTAAGGATGGCTCTATTGAAAAAATTCTTAGCGTTCTTAAAAAGGAACTGAAGAGTAAAGATCAATTGCTAAAAATGCTTAAAAGAAATGATTGTGCTGAAGCCAAAGAGTTAATTTGTGAACGTAAGCTTGAAGATTTAATTGAAATGATTTCAAAAGATGGGCTTCCGTGTGTTCGTCAACTGATTTATTTTTTAAAAAGATTAAATTATTCTTATTATTCTTTGTATCTCAATCGCATTGAATCTGTGTTGCTTCAGTTGTTGCCTGATCAGGATTCTTTAGATAAATTAATTGAGCAATTCAATGTTTCCCAGTTGACTAAATTTATTTGTGTTATGCCGGTAAATCTCATTTCTCATTTGAGCTTAAAATCATTGATCCTTTTTTTGAGACATTATCAAGATCCATGTTCAACTGTAGATGTTGCGTCTCATCCTTTTGTCAAGATGTCATCTAGACTCAATGAATTACTGATAGATGAAAAAACACTGGATGAGGTGATTTCTCAAACAAAATCAACTCTAATGTGTGCGGATTTTATGAAAGAGATTCCAATGACTGTTTTAAATGGAATTGTTAAGCAGGGAGGAGGAGTCAATCAGTTTGCGGCGCATGTTTTTAATCGTAGTCTTCATAGACAGGTTTGGATGGTTGCGCTCAGAAGGGTTCTTATTGATGAGCGTGCAAGAAAAACAAATACATTATCAATGCAGCAACGATTTTTTTATGGTAAATCTGATAAGCGTGATCAATCGTCTACCTTAGTAGTAGCGCAACACAGTGTGTGTGCTCGCTAGGCGTCAACTTAGCAAACATTTACCTCTCCCCTTGTGGGAGAGGTCGCCGCCACCGGCGGCGGGTGAGGGGTGTTTCAAAGTAATTATCGCTAAAAGCACCCCTCACCCGCCGCTACGCGTCGACCTCTCCCACAAGGGGAGAGGTAATCGAGTTTTTGCTAATAGGTTATTGTCAGTATTTTTAATGTCTCTTTTCCACCCGGCGTAGTCAATGTAACAACATCTCCCACTTCCGATTTCAATAACGCTTTTGCAACAGGAGACGTCCAGCTGATTTTATTTTTATTTACATCAGCTTCATCAATCCCGACGATCTTGACAGTTCGGTTAGTCCCATCTTCTTGTGCATACGTGACTGTCGCACCAAAAAATATTTTCGTTAGATTTTTTTGGCGGGTTGGATCCACTACTTCGGCATGATCGATGCGTTTAATAAGATAGCGAACGCGTCTGTCAATTTCGCGTAAGCGCCTTTTTCCATAAATATAATCACCGTTCTCCGAGCGGTCACCATTGCCAGCCGCCCAGCGCACTGTTTCTACAACTTTCGGGCGTTCATCACTGACAAGATGACGTAACTCATTTTGTAATTCAGCAAATCCAAAAGGTGTAACATAATTTTTTATGCTAGCAGAAATGATTTCAGGTTTTTCGGGTTCATCATCGGAATCCGTTTCTTTAGTAAATGCTTTGCTCATAATGGTTTTCTTCTTTATCTTAAGGTGAAGTAGAAAAATTTATTTTTTCATGTTGTGGCTTGTGTTGCTAGGCGAAGGTGAAAGTTCATGCTTAGGTGAAGTATCAAATAAACGATTTGAATGTTGAAGCTTTGATTTTTTAGAATGGCCATTATCGTTTTCATCGTCTGACTCTGCTTTACGTTTGTTAACATTGTCAGGCATTTTTAGTAATTCGTTATGCATAAATGCTATTGCATCAATGACTTTTTGATCTTCAAAAACCGATTTAAATTGATTAAAATGACCGTCGTTTGCTGGAATTAATCCACTTGCAATTGTCCCAGTCACTCGCCAGCCAGCATCTTCTAATTTATCAAAAACAATTCTGGATTGTTTATAAAATTCAGATGGGTTAACTTGAAAAGTATTCCATGGCACTTTATTTGCAAATCGCTGTATTAATAAAAGCTGCTTAACAAAGTTATTAGCGATGTCAAGATAAGTGTTTAACTCAATGGGTTTGGTGGGTGCGTCTTTTAAAATGGTGATAGCTTCACGCAGGCTATTCAATTGCTTAGCTAAGCTTGCATTGACTAAATTAGCAAATGGATCGACTATTTGATACGGATTTACTTCAATTTTTGTTCCCTCAATAGGAAGGTCTTCATCGATATCCATTTTGCTTTCTGCATGTTCTTCTAAAGGCGGTGTGTTATCAGCTGAGATTTTAGCGATGTCATCAGCATTCAACTCTCCCATTAATGCATTCGGGTATTCTTGTGTGTATTGCTTGAGTAATTTTTTGAGTCTTGTAACTTGTGAATTTAAATTTACATCATCTAGTCTTTTTTGATATTGACTTATTTCAGTTAGCAATGCTGTTATTTCGTTTTTGTATTCATTTTCAAATCGATGAGCAAATGTACTTGCCATTAAAACAAAGCCGAGATATGCATTTCCTTTTTGTGTTTGTAATGCTTTTTTACGGTGCTCACCAAAATGGTGCACGCTCGTATGCTTATAGTCTTTGGTGAGTCTTTGCATAAGTTCTTTTAAAATATTATCATAAAAAAGTGCAATCAATTTTCTGTCATCCTCTGTTAGATGAACATTGAGCTGGCTTAATTCGCTTCGTATCAACTTAATATCAGCTATGTGCTCATCTTTTAATGCTTTGTCCATACCAATAAAAATCAAATGAAATTCATTCTTGAGTAATTGAATTTTGTTTTTCAGGCGACTAACCATGATGTTCTCCGCTGAATACATTTGCCTCTATCTGAAGTTTAGCAAAGAATATGAAAAGTGCTTAAAGCCTATTATATAAATGGACAAAAAAATCAATACAATCAAATGAGTTCTTGAGGTTTAGGAGCGGATTAAAATATTTTTTCCATGATGCTCTCATAAATTTTTGCTAGAACATCTAAATCCGAAATAAGTGTGCATTCATCCACTTGGTGGACTGTTCTATTCACAGGCCCTAACTCAATCACTTCAGCACCAGTGGGTGCGATAAAACGTCCGTCCGATGTTCCACCACCCGTAGAGAGAACAGGATCTAAGCCAGTGATCGTGTGAATCGCTTTTCTTGCTGCGTTGACAAGTTTTCCTTGTTTAGTGAGAAAGGGATTGCCTGAGAGATTCCAGTCTAGATCAAATTTTATTTTATGTTTGGTTAAAATATTCAGAACACGTTCTTTCAGTTCATCAACAGTGACAGCAGTAGAAAAACGGAAATTAAATAATATCTCTAGAGTGCCAGGAATGACATTTGCTGCGCCTGTGCCTGCGTGAAGATTTGAAATTTGGAAAGTTGTTTTTGGAAAGTAGTCATTACCTTGATCCCACACTTCATTCGCTAATTCATGTAACGTAAGCGCGCTCGTATGAATGGGATTGTGTGCAAGATCAGGGAAGGCAACATGACCTTGCTTACCATGGATCGTTAATTTCCCATGCAGTGATCCACGTCTGCCTACACGAATTTGATCGCCTAATTTGTTTTCGCTGCTGGCTTCACCAATAATGCAATAATCAATTTTTTCGCCGCGCTCAACTAACTTCTCTATCACTTTTTGAGTGCCGTTAATGCTGGGCCCTTCTTCGTCACTTGTAATCAAGAATCCAATGGAACCTGTAAAATGCGGGTTTTTTTTCAAAAAGTTTTCTGTGGCAATCAGCATAGCTGCTAAACCGCTTTTCATGTCAGCAGAGCCGCGACCATATAAATAATTATTTTGTATCGTGGGTTCGAAAGGTGGGAATGTCCATTTTTCTAATGGGCCAGGAGGAACAACATCTGTATGGCCAGCAAATACAATTAACGGCGCTTGCTCACCTAGGCGTGCCCACAAGTTATCAACGTCTTCAAAGCGCATAGGTTCTAATCGAAAGTTTAATGCTTCTAAACGTTTGCTTAAGAGGGTTTGGCAGCCAGCATCATCAGGTGTGATAGAAGGTTGACGAATTAATTGTTTCAATAATTCAAGCGTGGCTGACATGAGTGGTTTCCTTATACTGTATTGGCTTCTCGCAAAAGTTCATTTAAGCTCACTTTTCCACGTGTTTTCTCATCAACTTGTTTGACAATCACGGCGCAATATAAACTATATTTGCCATCTTGGCTGGGTAAGTTACCTGAGACGACAACTGAGCCTGCAGGAATGCGTCCATAACTTATTGTTCCGTTATCGCGATGATAAATGCGCGTGCTTTGCCCGATATAGACTCCCATGGAAATCACAGAGCCGTGCTCAACAATAACGCCTTCAACGATTTCTGAACGTGCGCCAATAAAGCAGTCGTCCTCGATGATAGTGGGATTGGCTTGCAAGGGTTCTAAAACACCGCCGATTCCCACTCCGCCTGATAAGTGCACATTTTTACCAATTTGTGCGCATGAGCCGACTGTTGCCCAAGTATCGACCATAGTCCCGCTGTCGATATAGGCTCCAATATTCACGTAAGAGGGCATCAAAATCGTATTAGATCCAATAAACGCACCTTGCCTGGCAATCGCTGCAGGGACAATACGCACACCGCCAGCTTTAAGAGATTCCTCGCTAACTCCTTGATACTTTAGAGGAACTTTGTCATAAAATTGTGTACAGCCCCCATCTAGGACTTGATTGTCATGTGTTTTAAAGTACAAAAGAACGGCTTTTTTCAGCCATTGGTGGGTTATCCACTGACCATCTATTTTTTCAGCAACGCGAGCTTTCCCGCTGTCTAAAAGGGCGATTGTGGCATGAATAGCTTCCTTTAAAGTAGGGGAAACTGTTTGTGGAGACAGAGTTGCTCTGTTTTCGAAAGCAGATTCGATCATATTTTTAAGTTGTTGCATAAGACCTACCGTGTATTGAGAGTTGAATTATGGTAGGATATCGCATTTTGACGGTATGTAAATGCGCTTATGTCTCAATCCAAAAAGCCCCCAGTACAATTAACCAATGCGTTAGTTATTTATTCGCGGTTATTTGTTTATATTCGACGTTATTGGTTTTCGTTAATGATTGCTGTCGTCGCTAGCATTATTTATTCGGGAATTGATGCATGGTTCGTTTATTTTTTAAAGCCTTTATTAGATGAAGGCTTAGTTAAAAAAAATCATCATTTTTTACAATGGGCACCGATCATGGTGTTGGTCGCATTCTTTATGCGAGGACTCACCAGTTTTTTTTCAAATTATAATATTGCTTCTGTGTCTCGAAATGTTATTGCCAATTTACGCCAGGATTTATTTAAACATTTGCAGCGATTGCCTGCGAGTTTTTACGATCATTCGACATCCGGTCAAATGCTGTCGGTTATTTTGTATAGTGTTGAGCAAGTTGCCAATGCGAGTGCTGATGTGTTAACAACAGCGATTCAATCGACATTTTTAATTATTGGTTTGTTGTTTGTGATGTTTAATATCAGTTGGAAGCTGAGTCTTCTGTATTTTATTATTATTCCACTGATCACAGCAGTGATGCGTTACACAAGTTTACGAGTAAGACGATTGAGCTTAAGTATCCAAGAGTCCATGGCTAACCTAACACATCGTGTAGAAGAAAATTTAGAAGGCTACAAAGTTGTTCGTGCGTTTGGCGGGCAACAGTTTGAAGCTGACAAATTTGATAAAGTAGTTCGTGTGAATCGTCAACGTGAAATGAAAGTGGTTGCAGCACGTTCGTGGAGTGTGTCAACTGTGCAGTTAATTGCTGCCATTGCATTATCTGTGACGCTGTATGTTGCGACACTCGATATCGCTGACTCTATCTTGTTAGCAGGTGGTTTTGTGTCATTAGTTGCTGCCATGCTTGCATTATTAAAGCCTATGAAAGATTTAACGTCTATGCAAAATAAATTGTATCGAGGCATTGCGGGTGCGCAGACAGTTTTTGATTTGTTAGATGTAAAACCAGAAGAAGATAATGGAACGGAATCATTGCAACGTGCTAGTGGAGAAATGATTTTTTCTCATCTGGGATTTTCTTATGAAGCCGATAAACCTGTTTTGGCAGATATTAATTTTGTTGTAGAGCCAGGCCAGGTCGTTGCCTTAGTGGGACGGTCAGGCAGTGGAAAATCAACATTAGTGAGTTTGTTACCTCGATTTTACAATCAATTTACCGGTGATATTTTGCTAGATGGAAAATCTATTCGTGATTATCGACTGGCGGATTTGCGTAATCAATTTGCGCTGGTTTCACAAAACGTTACTTTATTTAATGATACAGTCGCACATAATATTGCGTATGGTCGTTTTGGTGAGGTCAGTGAAACAGAAATTATTGCAGCAGCAAAAGCAGCACATGCATTCAAATTCATTGAGGAATTACCGAATGGCTTACAAACGATTGTCGGTGAGAATGGCGTCCTGTTATCAGGAGGGCAGCGACAACGCATTGCTATCGCGCGAGCTATTTTAAAAAATGCACCCATATTAATTTTAGACGAAGCAACATCCGCGCTGGATACTGAGTCAGAACGATTTATTCAATCAGCATTAGAAGAATTAATGCGGCATCGTACGACATTAGTGATCGCGCATAGGCTCTCAACTGTTGAGCATGCGGATAAAATTATCGTGCTAGACAATTCGCGAGTGGTCGAAATGGGTAATCATGCTGAGTTACTCGAAAAAAATGGATACTATGCCAAGCTTTATCATTTGCAGTTTAAAGAAGAAACCATTCATGCCTAGCATAGAACAACATTGGTATCGTTCTTCATTAACATGGTTAACAATGTTATTGCTTCCGTTTTCGTGGTTGTATCATCTTGCCATTGTTATTCGAAAAAAATGTTATCGTTTAGGAATTAATAAAATTCTGCATGCAGATGTACCCGTTATTGTTGTCGGTAATGTCACTGTGGGCGGAACGGGTAAAACACCTTTTGTGATCTGGTTAGCTGAATTTTTAAAGGCGCAAGGTTGGAATCCCGGTATTGTGAGTAGAGGTGTTGGTGGTCGATCTCAAAATTATCCGCGCTGGGTAGTCGAGAGTGATAGTCCAACAATCGTTGGTGATGAGGCGATTTTAATTGCTAAGCGTACGCACTGTCCGGTGGTGATTGGTGTGGATAGACCAGCAGCTGTTCAAGAGCTGCTAGTGCAGTCTCAATGTAATATTGTGATTAGTGATGATGGGTTACAGCATACGCGTTTAGGACGGGATCTTGAAATTGTCATGATTGATCATGCAAGACGTTTTGGAAATAAAAAATTGTTACCAGCAGGGCCGCTGCGAGAAAGTTTGTCTCGCTTATCCACTGTTGATTTTGTTATTTCGCATCCTAAGGCGGAAGTCGGTGAGATACAAATGCAGCTGTTTGGTGATGAATTAATTTGTCTAATGAATCCTGAGAAAAAAAAATCACTTGATGTTTTTAAAAATCAAAAAGTCCATGCTGTTGCAGCTATTGGGAACCCCTCTCGATTTTTTACTCAATTAAAGGATGCGGGGATAGAGGTTGTTGAACATGTTTTTCCAGATCATTATGTATTTGATGAGAAGGATTTATTATTTCCTGAGAACCTTCCGATTCTGATGACAGAAAAAGATGCGGTTAAGTGTCAACATTTTACATGCGTTAATGCGTGGTATTTGCCGATTAGTGTTAGTATGGATGTGGGTTTCGAAAAAACACTTCTTAGCAAACTTGGAGAAGATAAATTATTGAAAACATAAAGGAGCGACAAAATGTGTATATCCAAAAAAGTTGTTTATGTGTTATTGAGTTTATTTATATTTATTAATGTGAGTTATGCGGCAGATACGACTTACACTGAAGATAAGCTAGCATTTTCAGTCAAATCAGATCATCCAGAGTTTGTGATTAAATTGATTTCGAATCCAACAACAGGATATTCCTGGGCTTTGGAAAATGTTACTGGTCAATTAATTGAGCCGGTTAAGCACGAGATTGTTCGCAATCCTAATAAAAAATTAATGGGTGCGCCGGGTTATGAGCTTTGGACATTTAAGGCAAAACCAGAAGCGTTTAGAGTTCCAACCATAATCAAAATTAAATTTTTTTATTCTAGACCTTGGGAAGTTGATGAAAATGCGAAGCCTCTTGTTTTTCAGGTAACAACACAAGAGAAATCTAAGTAATTTTATAACAAAAAAACATCTGTATTTGTGCATTTTGGACGTCCCAATTTGCCTGAGATTGTTGCCAAAGCATCGGCGGTGAATGTGTGTGGAAATCCTATTGTGACTCGGGAAGTCTGCAATCTTGCGAGACGTTTAGGGAAAAAATACTCAACAGAATCGTTTTAATCACAGAAACTCATCTGCATTATCCTGAGTGATAAATACAGCTTCGTTAGCGTGTGGAAATTTTTCATAAAAATGCTGTAACGATTTTTCATGTCGCGACTGCGGGCCTTCCCATGTCACTTGATAGGGGGTGAGAGTATTTCCACGAACTGCAACAAAATCGACTTCGCCTTTATGTAGTTCTTGCCAATAAAATACTTTTTCATATGTTTGTTTTAAACGTAAAAAAACCATTAATTCTAGGCTTTTTCCTAAGTCTTTACCCGTTGTGCTAGTGATTGCATGACGCATGCCTGTATCAATGGGGTAATACTTTTTTTGTCTGCTAAGTTGTTTTTTTTCTGAGAATGCAAAGTAGTGACAAGCAAACAATAGATAAGCATCTTCACACGCTTCTAGATAAGACTTGACAGTATCGACAGTTAATCCCGTCACAGCAGCAATTTTTCGATAACTTAATTCTGAACCACAGCTTTCAAAAGTCATTTTAGCAACTTGTTTAACAGCATCGGGAGTGCGAGCATGAACTCTTTTTAATACGTCTCGCAAAATAATGTCGCTAAAGTATTCTTGTAACAAGGGATAGGGATGCTCAAATGTAAGAGATCGTGGGAATCCTCCTGACATGAGATAGTCTTCTAGAGAATTTTTGGGAAATAGCATTTTGTATTCAGCAAATGAAAATGGAAATAGTTCAAGAGTTATGTGTCGTCCTGTTAAAGCGGTTGCAAATTCACCGCTTAAAAGGCAAGAATTAGATCCCGTCAAGGTGTAATAATTATGCTTTGGACGCTCGAACTGAGTGTGCAGCCATTTTTCCCATCCTTTTACATTTTGTATTTCGTCAAAAAAGAAATAACAAGAGCTGTCTGCGGGTACGTTTTTTCTAACAAGCGTTACAATGCGGCTCAATAAAGTGTGATCAAGATCATTCATTAATCTCGGATCTTCAAAATTGCAGTAATAACACTGGGCCAGTGAGAGATTGTAGTGTTTTGGTAATTGTGATAACAAAGTGGATTTACCGCAGCGACGCACTCCCTGGATAATTAATGCTAGGTCGGGATGTAGTTTTTTAGGTAATACTAATTGTCGAGTTAGGCCAGAAGATGGGGGGCTGTCCCAGAAGCTCCATTCTCTTAAAATATCCATAATGAATTGATTAGACAGCATAAAGTGATCTCGTCTACTTGTATTGACAATATTGTCAACTATACTCGACACCACCATTCTTGTCAAGTTAAGTCGACGCTGACTAGTTAGTAAATATAATAAATTCGACTTGTTGACTAAATTATTTCAATCCCTTAGCATGAGGCTCTTTTTAATTTGCTCAGGATTATGAATAATGAAATATATTAAACCGATCTTTTTGTGTGCATTACTGTTGTCTCTCGCAGGCTGCGCTAGTATTGCGGGTGATAATACCCGTGCGGTAAGAGTGGATTCATCCCCAGCTGGGGCTGCGATTTATGTGGATAACCAACAATATGGTGTCACACCTGCTGTTATTACATTGCCAACTTACATTTACGGCGGTAAAAGTATTACGCTTAGAAAACGCAGTTACCAAGATCAAAGCATGATGGTAAATAGCAAGTTCCAACCTGTTGCATTGTTCGATATCTTGTTATGGCCTACGCTTCTGATTGATGCAGCTACCGGTGATCTTGTGAAAGTGGATCCAGCGAATTTGAATCTTCATGCTAAATTAGATCACGTGTAATCTTTATTCCTCAAATTTACCCCGCTCATGAAGGGCGGGGATATCGTTATTTTTTATCAACCAACCGCCCATTTTCAAACGTCAGCGTCACAATGGACGCGCCAGTGTTATATGTTAGTTCCGTCACTTTTGTAGACGCAGGATTCTCATCTCCCGTCACACTTTGTGGAGCATTGCCCTGCATAATGAAGGCAGGTTTTCCACAAGCAGATTGAACTGTTTTGACAGTATCCCCAACTTGAACAGTGTTTCCACAAATAGCTGTATTCGAAACGCCTATACCATTGACACTCATATTGGTAACTACGCCTTGATCGAATGCTACTGTCATTTTTAAAGTGGCTTGATCAGTCGGGGTGGATTTAACATAGTAATTCCATTCTTGCGGTAAGCTAGTTGTAGAGACATGTGTGGTTTGAGAGAGTGGTTTACCACATGCTGTTGTTACCATATCGATTGAATCACCGACACTGATAGATTGAAAGTTAGTGGGGCAGAGCATAGCAAAAGTGGAAGTGGATAACGTTAGCATCATTAAGCAAGTAACTATTTTATTGGTATTCATAAAATTCCTTGTATGCAGTGTTGTTCCTAGGCTAAAGATCTTGAGTTCCGTAAGCTCAATATTGCAAGTATTACGATAATACCTAATGCTAAACAACTCAAGAATTTAATAATGGTTGACTCACTGTCTTGAGTGGTAATCGTATTTTTTCCAGCATACAGTTTTGTAATTATTAAAAATTTATCCGTGAATGGATGCGGAGTGAGAATATTGTTTACATATGTTTTTAAATTAGGAAAATAGCAAATCGGCAGTTGATAATATGCAGTTTTTTCCGCAACGGCGATGCCATGATTCACGTCATACGACAAAGGGATTTTATACCATTCCTTATCACCTACTGCTCGAAATTGATAATCAATGACTCGAGCTGAGTAGACATTCGATTGAAAAATAATGTAAGAAGGGGCGATACTTAATCCAACGGGAGGCGTCACGGTGAATCGAATAATCATATGAGAATGATCTATTCGCGATGAGAAATTCACAGGATGATGATTGCCTACAAAGATAGCTAATTTAAAAGGTGCTTCAAATGTCATTTCAGTTTCAAATGGAATGCCTTCGTGAGGTAAGTTAATGGACTTGTTCAATTGTAGCTTCCCATCTATTATCCAGCCTAATGCTGAATAATTAGTTCCTGAGAGGGAGTAGCTTCCCATCGAATTATAAGCGATAAAATCAGGCGCTTTGATAGAGGTTATCGTTTTAGAATAATTCGCAAGATGTATGACAGAGTAAAGATAAGGTATTGCATTAATGATAATAAGGAGTGTAGAGATGACCAATAACGATTGGTGATGCGTGTGATGCAGAAAAGATTTTAGTTTATGCTGGGCTATGCCTACAGCTAAGCTGGAGACAAGTGCTATCGTTATTAAAAATCGATAAGACCACTGCACTGGATGAAACAGTAGCCAGAGAATATAACTATTTTCAAAATAAGTAGGGGAAATAACGAGGAAAAAAATGATTAAAACAGTGAGGATAATCGTTTTGATAAAAGGATTAATTTTTTTCCAACATAAACACAAAATTAGAATTGATAATGTAACATGAAAACCGATTTGTAATGCCCAGCTTGACATGAGTGTTGTATGAAACCACGGATACAAAATATTAAGAAAATTGGTTCCTGCTGAAAAAAATCCAGCATGCTTAGTAATTTTAATCGAATGATAATCTTGAAGTATAGGTAACCAAAACCAACTTGTTAAGAGTGTGCTGAGTATAGCTACACTCAAAATAGTGTTTAAACATAATAAATATTTTGATCGCGACATGGGCAGAGAAAAAATATAAGCTACAATGATAACTCCCATGACTATTCCATTGTATAACGTTTGGATTGGATGGCATGGAATAAAAAGGATTAATGTGATAATGCTTAACAAAAATTTTAAAAATAGATGATGCAGATTATGAAAATAAATGTGCTGAACAATATTCAGTAAACTGAAAAACACGAATGCTGAATATTGTAATGAGATCCACTCAACAAAACCACCGCGCACATATAAGTCGATAAATGGAAAAGTGAATAGCTGAAACGTCAGTGCTCCAACAAATGCAGACTGAGTATCTTTTAAAATAATTTTGAATCCTTGGTAAAGGCTTAATGCTCCCAAGAATGAAAAAATAAAAATCGTGAATTTCATTGCAGTATATTCATCGATGCCAGACAAGCTAATCAATGCAGGAAATATATAAGCAGTGCCAGAGTAGTATTGAAAAAGAGGTATTCGAAGGCTGCCATTTAATTCGGGTGCGACGAGAGGAGGAAATTGTCCTTCTAGTAATGCCAGTTTATATTCATAAATATGACGAACATGGTGGGCAAGATCATCATCTATGCTTGTGAGGATTCCGCTATGTATCAAAGGAAGAGCGATGGATAAAGCAATAAAAAAAAATATAACCAAGAAGCATCTAGAGTGATAATAAGGTGTTTGTCCTGTTATGGTGTTCATTATGTTTTTTCTAACTTGGGTTTCAGTTGTTTATGCTGAGCTGACTGATGCCTAGCGACGCGATCAATGTCAATATACTTATCCATGGTGCTGGGATTTTCATGCCCAACATCATCACGAATATGTTCGCGAGGTCTTGTTTCGACATCGGTTGAAATGGCGGTATGTCTTAACCAATGTACTGTCGCAATTTCCAAATCTTCTGCTTCATCTTTTTTTCCTTGCTGGCGTAATGCGAGAATGGCTTTATCAAAAACAGTTTGGACGATATTGCGAATTTGTCTCGAACCTAAACCATTTTTACCACGTAATTTAGGTAGCAGTGGTGTTTGTTCTTCGCGGCTGGGCAAAGGCGGTAATTGTAGGCTTTGTCTATACATTTTTAAAGCTGTTAGCAGTTCATCGGGTACAGCTATATCACGTAATTTGTTTCCCTTGCCTATTGTTGTATACCACCAAAGACCATCTTTGTCGGGTGCGAAGTTTCCCATTGTTGATAATCGCCCAGGTGTATAAGCTAATTCTGATATACGCAAACCCAATAAAAAAAATGCTGACATTAAAAATAGTGTTCGCTGATGCAATATGTCTTCACTTGCCATTGTTTGTGCGGCTGTAATGACATAGTCCCATTGTAATTTACTGAGTTTGCGAGTGACTTTGCGGACTTGTTGCCGCTGAATGTAGCCTTTTTTCTGGCGGATTAAATTGATGGGATTGATCAGTAAATAATTTTCTTGCTGTAAAAAAGTAAAGAGCGAGCTGAGGCAGGAAAAGATAGCTTCGATGGACTTGTTACTTAATTGATAATCCGATTTATCAATTTTTTTTCCTAAACGTCGGCTGGATTTGCTAGCTCGAATGATGAAAGGTCGCCAATCCTCATTCGCTTTTCGCAATCCATTTTCATCAATAAAACGTGGCACAGATTTTATTGCAATCCACGATTTGGGTGGTGATCCTACGAATTGTAAGTAATCACGAATGTCATTGCGCGTTATGTCTTTCAATGATTTTTTGCTAACTAACCATGCCCAATCTAATAAGCGTTCTGTTTCACGACGATAAGCAGTAAAAGTGTCTGCTGAATTTGCATAACTTTTTAAAAATTCGAGACATAATTTAAATTCAGAAATGGCTGCAGAAATATTTAATGTTTGTAGGTAGTCAAAAACTGTGTCTGGCGTGGAGGAAATATTTTCTAAGGTATCAAATAAAGGTTTGGGTACGGCAATAGAGCCTGACATAGTTATTCATTTCCTTTGTCAGACGAACTTTCGGTTTTTTTCTTTTTTTTGGAGCTAACAAATTCTCCTTTGTCTTGGTGCATAATATCTTTTTCTGTCCAAGGAAGTCTTCGATAGTAAGGTAGTTGTTCTTCCATGTTTAAAACAGGATATTTGATGATCTCAAAATAAGGCGAATAATCAAAATCTTTTGGTGTAAATATATAAGGGTTGCGGTGGACTAATCGTTTATTTTTTTCTTCATCGTCTTTGACAAAGGGGAGAATGGGAAAATTCACCGAAGTGAATGCTTCAGCAATTAATGTGGAACAAATACCACTTTCTGGTTCGCCGCTAGGTGTTGTAAATAAGCTTGAACCCCAGCGTCTCGGTAAAATTGACCAAGGTAAAAGAAATCTTGCCAAGTCTAGAGATTGTCTTATGCTGTAACCCTGACCCAAGGATTTGACAGCATAAGCAATGACAAGCTGCGCATCATCAGTTGATAAGCCTATAGGGCGGCAAATACGAATGTGTTGGTGGCGATAACTTTGTAAATGGGATATCACTATCCCTTTATCTAGTAAACCTTCGATGATTAAATGTTTGCGGCTAGCTTCGGGATGTTTAGCTTCAATAATTTTGGAAATTTCTTCATTTTCAATGTCGTCTATACGTCCTATGTATAAGGCAGCGTGTGTCCAAGGGCTCTGGGTTATGGTGCGAATTGTTTGACTGATACGACTTCGCCCTTCAATCAATAAAACATCACCTGGCCTGATTTCAAGTTTTAGCCGATTATAGTCGAAGGGAAGCGGCTCTTTTAACGGAGGCTCGGTGACTAACCACTTTATAAATTTTTCGCGTAGGCTCATGACAGTGTATCTCTAAATGTCCTTGTCATCCCCGGGGAAAATTCACCTCTCCCCTTATGGGAGAGGGTGCAGTCGGAGCTTTCGCGAAGCATGCTTCGCGCCGACGGAACGCCTGACATTTGTAATGTCAGGCTGGACTGTCGTTTAAGCTCTCGATCCAGTAAGCGACGGGTGAGGGGTGATTTTAAGCCAAAAACACCCCTCATCCGCCCTTTGGGCGGCTTCTCCCACAAGGGGAGAAGCGAAAAAACCTAAATAGACATTATACGTCAATCCTTCAGCTCTAACTCTCTCCCACAAGGGGGAAGGGGATAAAAGCAAATTGTGATTTACGCAACAATGCTCCGCAGGGACAGTAAAATCCATTAAATCTTTTTCGCCAACTCACTAGCATACCCTAAATAACCCCTCGGTGTTAATTCATATAATTGTTGTTTTATATGATCAGGGAGTGTTAGTTCTGCAATAAATGCACGTAGAATATCTTGATTTACTTTTTTTCCGCGTGTAAATGTTTTTAATTTTTCATAAGGTTGCTCGATACCAAATCGACGCATCACTGTTTGAATGGGCTCTGCTAAAATTTCCCAGTGTTCATCCAGGTCAGCATGAATGACTTCGATGTTGGGAATGGTTTTTTGTAAACCTTTCAGGGTGGATTGATAAGCCAGAATAGCGTAGCCAAATGCAACGCCTATATTTCTTAATACGGTTGAGTCGGATAAATCACGCTGCCATCGTGAAATGGGTAGTTTTGAGGACATATGATCTAAGAGTGTATTAGCTAAGCCCAAATTTCCTTCCGCATTTTCAAAATCAATTGGATTGATTTTATGAGGCATAGTTGACGAACCAACCTCGTTTGGAAGGTTCTTTTGCTGAAAATAATTTAAAGAAATATATCCCCACATATCTCGATTAAAATCGATTAAAATAGTGTTGATACGCATTAAGCACATGAACATTTCAGCCATGTAATCGTGCGGTTCAATTTGTGTAGTATAAGGATTCCAGTCTAGCCCGAGGTGAGTCACAAAATTTTTGCTTAATGCAGGCCAATCTGCTGAAGAATAGGCAACATGAAATGCATTATAGTTTCCTGTTGCTCCATTCAGTTTTCCTAAAATAGGAGAGTTTGAGAGCTGTTTGACTTGACGATGTAATCTTGCAATCACATTTGCGAATTCTTTTCCGACGGTTGTCGGTGTGGCGGCTTGTCCGTGTGTGTGTGCAAGCATAGGCTGATCAGCGTATGTGTGCGCTAGTGTTGTTACGCTTGCAATGAGATTCTGTAACATCGGTAATATAATTTCATTTCGTGCTGTCGTCAGCATTAATCCGTAGGTGAGATTGTTAATATCTTCGGATGTGCAGCCAAAATGAATAAATTCGCTAAGCGCAGATAATTCTTCGTTTGTCGCGATGCGTTCTTTAATAAAATATTCAACCGCTTTGACATCATGATTAATCTTTTCTTCTAGTTCTTTAATCCGTGCTGCGTCGTTTTCGTTAAAGTCTTGAAATATTTTTTCTAATGTTGTTAATCCATGTTTACTAAGTGAGGGTATTTCAGGAATATCGATTTCGTTTGCCAAGAAAATTAACCAATGAATTTCAACGGTGACACGAAATTTAATTAATCCAAATTCGCTAAAGATGGGTCGCAAACAATCTACTTTTTCATGATATCGTCCGTCTAAAGGAGAGAGTGCGGTAAGAGCTGTCATGTGCAAAAATCCTTTTTAGCTAATAATGTCTCGGCCGTATTTTTAATGTTAGTCCGCATGAACAGCATTTGCAATCGTGAACCACCGGATTGACGCCACAATGTTGCTGAACGTATTCCTGCTAGTAGTAAGGCGCGTATTTTTTCAGTGTTTTCTTTTGCATGCAAAATGCGAGAACTACCTAGAATGACCACACGAAACCTAAATGTGTTAATCGTGCTTGAATAAATATCTGCTAAGTTGCTGATAACGGTTGGATGTGTTAATGAAAAATAATCGACTTGTTTTTGTGTTTGTTTGAGTCGTTGTTTCAATATTTGTAATAGATGAGGCGAGCGCGCGAGTTTTTTTTGCAAATGAATTAGTGACAGTAGATAACGATTTTGTAAACGACCTGCTTTGAAAAGCGGGTCAAATGTTGTGATGACTTTTTCAAGACCTAGCTTGATGTGATCAAGACCACCATAGACACTGGCGACATCTGTTGGATCTGTCTGAAAAATACTATAAATACAGGTTTCAAAAGCTTGGTCGTCAATTTTCCCTTTTTGACTTAATTCAAGAATGAGTGTAGTCGCTTGCAGCATGCCTGCTAAAGAAATAACGATGTTTTCAATTTTATCTTGCACGTTATTGTCCTGTTGCGTTTTGAATGATTCCCCCGCCTAGACACACTCCCTCTTGATAAAATACGACAGATTGGCCGGGGGTGATCGCTCGTTGGGGCTGAGCAAACTGAATTTGATAAGTTTCGTCAGTTAATCTATTGATAATACACACTTGATCTTGCTGACGATAGCGTGTTTTTGCTTTTACTTGTAAAGGAAATTGCTCAGGCAGCCCATTAATCCAGTGAATTTGGGAGGCCAATAAAGAAGAGGCATAAAGCAAAGGATGTTCGTGACCTTGCACGACACATAATACATTGCGTGTCAGATCTTTATGTGCGACATACCAAGGTGCTTCGGGTAGATTTTTGCATCCACCGATTTTTAAACCTTGGCGTTGGCCTATAGTATAAAACATTAATCCATCATGCGTTCCGATGATGTGTCCATCTGGGGTTTCAATATTGCCCGGTTGTGCGGGGAGATATTCGTTGAGAAAATTCTTAAATTTGCGTTCTCCGATAAAACATATTCCTGTGCTATCTTTTTTAATATGATTTAAAAAGCCTGCTTTTTTAGCTAGTTCGCGCACAGTTGTTTTATTTAAATGGCCAATCGGAAAAAGACTTTGGGCGAGTTGTGCTTCTGTTAATAAATGAAGAAAATAGCTTTGATCTTTTTGGCTATCTAAGCCTTTTAATAATTGTTTTTGAGTGGATATTTGTGCGTAATGACCTGTTGCAATGTAGTCTGCACCGCGCTGTTTTGCGTACTGCAAAAAAGCGTTAAATTTGATTTCTTTGTTACAAAGTATATCGGGATTAGGGGTTCGTCCCGCACGATACTCACTCAGAAAATGACTAAATACATTTTCCCAATATTCTGCTGAGAAATTAATTCTAGACATTTCAATGCCTATTTTATCGCAGACGGCCTGGGCATCGGCCATATCGATACTGGCGGGACAGTAAGTGTCAGTATCGTCTTCCTCCCAATTTTTCATAAATACACCTTCTACGTGATGTCCCTGTTCTTTTAACAACAGTGCAGCAACGGAGGAATCAACGCCACCGGACATGCCTACTATGATGTGTTTGGGTGAAATATGGCTCATTTTTGCGTAATAAACTGGAAAAGGGGTAAATTATAACATAAATTCCAGATCACCCAAAATGATAAACAAGATTTGCCGTTATCAAGTTCATAAAGGGAATTGCGGTAGCGCTATTTTTGAAGTCACCCAACCTGCTAATGAGAGTGTATTCTCCTCGCATAGTGATGTGTGGCCCAAATTCATATCCAGTGCCTATCCCATAAAGAGGACGTGTTTTATAACTATGAGACGTTCCGTTATTGGGTGTTGCAATAGTTCCATTTAATGGTACGCCGCCATTTTGATAATTTACTGTTTCTGCTACTCGAGCTGCACCTAAAATCCCGTAGAGTTGAAAACCTGATCTGCCTATTGGTAAGTAAGCTTTTGCGACTGCGTCATAAGTATGGGCGTTGTATGTGATCGTAGATGAAGATGTTGTTGTGGTTCCTCGATATTGAGATTGAGCGTAAATGGAGTAACCAATTTCAAGCCCCAAGCAGGGGTTAATATTCACTCCACCGAATACTCGTCCACTGAAGCCTTCTTGTGTGTGTGATCCACTAAGGGTGGATGTAAAAGCATAATGATTGGGTGTTCCGAGTGATCCATCACCTAGACCTAATCCAACATAGGCCCCTTTGGTTTGTGCGTAAAGGGGGATGAAATGTAATGCGCATAAAACGCTTGTGGTTATTAGAACGATCCTTTTCATGCTTGCCTCCTCTGCGATGCGGCAGTATACCATCCTAAATTCAGCAGTAAAAGCTACTCGAATTATATCCGCCAGTGATACCATACTCCCGTCGTTAAAAGGAGAGATGAAATGACTTATCAACATATTAAAGTCCCAACTCAGGGCGAAAAAATTACGGTCGATGAAGACTTGACTCTGTACGTTCCTCATCAACCTATTATTCCTTTCATAGAAGGGGATGGCACCGGCGTCGACATTACACCGGTTATGAAGCATGTGGTGGATGCTGCTGTCGAAAAGGCTTATAAAGGTCAGCGCAAGATTCATTGGATGGAAATTTATGCCGGTGAAAAAGCAACTCATATCTATGACAAAGACACGTGGTTACCAAAAGAAACTTTAGATGCGTTACAAGAATTTGTCGTGTCAATTAAAGGTCCCTTAACTACGCCTGTAAGTGGGGGAATACGCTCATTAAACGTTGCTTTGCGTCAACAGCTAGATCTCTATATTTGTTTGCGGCCAGTCCGTTATTTTAAAGGGACACCTAGCCCTTTGGTTGAGCCTTGGCATACCAATATGGTGATTTTTCGTGAAAACTCAGAAGATATTTACGCTGGGATTGAGTGGGCAGCAGGTAGTGCAGAGGCTAAGAAATTGATTCATTTTTTACAAACAGAAATGGATGTCAAAAAAATTCGTTTCCCGAATCATTGTGGAATTGGTGTAAAACCCGTTTCAGAAGAAGGCACTTCCCGATTAGTCAGGGCTGCTATTCAGTATGCTATTGATAATGATAAAGATTCCGTCACGTTGGTTCACAAAGGTAATATCATGAAGTTTACCGAGGGAGGTTTCCGTGACTGGGGATATGCTGTTGCTAAACAAGAATTTAATGCAAAAATGCTGGATAATGGCCCTTGGCAAGTTATTAAAAATCCTAATAACGGAAAAGATATTATTATTAAAGACGTTATAGCGGACGCTTTTTTACAGCAAATACTCTTAAGGCCCTCTGAATATAGTGTTATAGCCACTTTAAACTTGAATGGAGACTATATTTCAGATGCATTAGCTGCTCAAGTCGGGGGAATAGGGATCGCTCCTGGTGGGAATTTAGGCGATAAGGTCGCTATGTTTGAAGCGACACATGGTACAGCGCCTAAATATGCTGGTCAAGATAAGGTCAACCCTGGCTCTTTGATTTTATCTGCTGAAATGATGCTCAGACACATGGGCTGGAATGAAGCAGCGGATCTCATTATTAAGGGGGTAGAAGGGGCCATTATCAGTAAAAATGTCACTTATGATTTTGCGAGGTTGATGGATGGAGCCCATTTATTGACCTGTTCGGCCTTTGGCAACGCAGTAATTACCCATATGAACTAAACTAAATATTACCTCCTGCCCCAACTAGGTTTATTATATTAGGTAGGAGGTGCGTTTTTTTAGAAAGGAGATATTTCTTGCTTACCCGCCGGGTCAAAATGTGAGCAATTTTCCCCGTGAGGTCACCATTAAGTATAATACGTATTTTGAGTTTTGCGGGAGAAATGGGAATATTTTACAAAGTGATGGAAAATCTAGATTTATCGACTATAAGTAGGGTAACAGGTTATGAGTAACATAGAAGTAGAAAATGATTCAGAATTACAGGTACTAGAAGCGAAACCAGAATTAAAGCAACCTTCTATGTACCAAGTTGTTATGCTCAACGATGATTTTACGCCGATGGAATTTGTGGTTGAGGTACTAGAAAATTTTTTTAATATGGAAAGAACGATAGCCACCAGTGTGATGTACGAAATTCATATGGCAGGGAAGGCGGTTTGTGGAGTTTTTACCAAAGATGTTGCAGAAACAAAGGTTGAACAAGTAACTGATTATGCACGGAGGCACGAGCATCCTCTATTGTGCAGTATAGAGGCCACTTAAATTTAAAAAGCGCCAGGAGGTGTGCCATGCTGGACAAAGAGCTTGAGTACACGTTAAATCTAGCTTTTAAAGAAGCACGAGCCAAACGACATGAGTTTGTTACAGTAGAGCATTTGCTGATTGCTCTTCTTGAGAACTCTTCTTCCTTAGAAGTCCTCAAAGCTTGTGGTGCCAACATTAATCGTTTACGCAATAATTTGGTCGAATTCATTGACCGTACAACACCGGTTATTCCTGTTCATGTCCATGATAGAGATACACAGCCAACACTGGGTTTTCAACGTGTATTACAGCGTGCAGTGTTTCATGTGCAATCGTCTGGCAGAACGGAAGTGACGGGCGCCAATGTATTAGCTGCAATTTTTAGTGAACAAGAAAGTCAAAGCGTTTATCTAATACGACAAGAAAATGTGAGTCGGTTAGATGTCATTAATTATATTTCCCATGGAACAACCAAGCCTAAAATGATGCCGAGAGCCGACAATGATCAGCTTGGTCATTACATGGAAGAGAGTGAAAATTTACAAGAGGATGGTAGTGCAAGTCCATTAGAGCAATTCACAACAAACTTAAATGCGCGTGCAAAATTGGGATTGATCGATCCATTGGTTGGTCGTGAAGATGAAATTGAACGTACTATTCAGGTGCTTTGCAGGCGCCGCAAGAATAATCCGCTGCTAGTCGGTGAAGCTGGTGTTGGTAAAACGGCTATTGCTGAAGGGCTAGCAAAAATGATTGTTGAAGAAAAAGTTCCCAGCGTTCTTTCAAATAGCGTTATTCACTCCCTAGATTTAGGTAGTTTGCTGGCGGGAACAAAATATCGTGGTGATTTTGAAAAACGTTTAAAAAGCGTTTTGCATCAATTGAAAGAACAAAAGGGAGCGATTTTGTTTATTGATGAAATCCATACAATCATTGGTGCGGGGGCGGCCTCAGGTGGTTTAATGGATGTTTCGAACTTAATTAAACCCTTGTTAGCATCGGGTGATTTAACCTGTATTGGTTCGACAACATATAAAGAGTATCGGGGTGTTTTTGAAAAGGATCATGCATTAGCAAGACGTTTCCAAAAGATTGATATTAAAGAACCGACGATAGAGCAAACATATGAAATTTTAAAAGGATTGCGTAGCCGTTTTGAGATTCATCATGGTTTAAAATATTCAGATGAATCATTAGAAGCTGCCGCAAAATTATCTGCACGATACATTTCAGATCGTCGCTTACCAGATAAAGCAATAGACTTAGTGGATGAAGTCGGTGCTTATCAATATCTTGTACCAGAAGCTTCACGTAAAAAAATCATTGAAACGGTGGATATTGAAAAAGTGGTTGCAAAGATTGCGCGTATCCCTGAACGCAATGTCTCAACATCCGATAGAGAAGCATTAAGAAATTTAACTCGTGATCTTAAGCTCTTAATCTACGGCCAAGATGAAGCTATTGAAACATTGACTTCGGCGGTGCGTTTATCGCGCTCAGGTTTGCGTGATCCCATTAAACCTATTGGGTCTTTCTTGTTTATTGGGCCCACGGGCGTTGGTAAAACAGAAGTTTGTAAGCAGTTAGCAAAATCGATGGGAGTTGAATTAATTCGATTTGATATGTCTGAATATATGGAGCGTCACACGGTATCACGTTTGATAGGCGCGCCTCCAGGATACGTAGGATATGATGAAGGCGGTTTGTTAACAGAAGCTGTTAACAAGCAACCTCATTCAGTTGTGTTGCTGGATGAAATTGAAAAAGCACATCCTGATGTATACAACCTACTTTTACAAGTTATGGATCATGGAACGCTGACAGATACAAATGGTCGCAAGACAGATTTCCGTCACACCATTTTTATTATGACGTCAAATGCCGGTGCAGATATTATGGATAAAACAGCCATTGGTTTCACTCAACAAGATGGAGCAACCGATGTATTATCAGCCGTCCATAAAGTGTTTTCACCTGAATTTCGAAATCGATTAGATGGAATAATTCAGTTTAAATCATTGGATACGAAAACGATTCTGCATGTTGTGGCTAAGTTCTTAATGGAGCTTGAAGTGCAACTCGAAACCAAGCACGTCATTTTAGAAATTGATGATGCTGCAAGGCATTGGTTAGCGAAGAACGGCTACGATCCAAAGATGGGTGCAAGGCCAATGGCACGCTTAATTCAAGAACAAATTAAACGTCCATTAGCAGAAGAGTTACTCTTCGGTAAACTAGACAGAGGCGGTCACGTAACAATATCAGTCGAAAACGACAAGTTAAAGTTTGCAATTGAAGAATATGAAAAGAATGATGTTCATTAGTGAATGAACTGTTTGAAAAACCCCGAAATGACTTCGGGGTTTTTTTTGGGAGTTCTAGGCTTGACTATTCTACCGTAACCAATTTTCCACAACCAATCCTGGCACGCGATTAAATTCACGCTCATTCGCTGTAACCAATGTTAAGTTCAGTGCTAGCGCATGAGCTGCAATCAACATGTCGTGCGCACTAATTGGCTCGCCGCGTTTCTCTAACGCTGCACGCAAAACTGCGTAGCGCTGATCAACATCATTACCTAATGGCATTATAATAATATTTGCGAGTAACAATTCTACTTTGGAAATCAACTCTCTCGAACCTTTTTTTTGAGCCCCATAGCGCAATTCACATGCCGCTATGATGCTAGTGCAAAAGGACGTTTCATCAAGCTTCGTGATTTTTTTTGCAAGTAATCCGGAAGGTTGTTTAATCAGTGTCGATAAAATATTTGTATCGAATAAATATTGCGTGACAGCCATCTTAAATATCTACGTCATCTGGTGGTAAATCAGTAATATCAGGAAATTCTTCTTGCAGTGGTTTCCAATCCGCTAAAAGCATCGCAAGATTATTTTTCTTTTGGACGGGCTCAATAATAAGGCATGAACCTTCTCGATGAATGATCACCTCATCACCTGGCAATTCAAACTCACGGGGAATACGTAATGCTTGATTACGTCCATTACGAAATAAATGAGCGTGACGTATATGTGACATAGGCAAAAACTCCAAGTAGGCATATGTCTAAGCATATGCCAAGAGACGCAAAATGTCAAGTTACTGTTACGCGCCACCCTTTAGACTCATTTCATATTGGAAAACTCTACCATTAGACAATTTTTATTAAAATCCGTATTATTGCGAACAATTTCATTAGGAAAATATTATGCTCAACGCAGCAAGAACACAAAGCGCTCCTCCTCAGACCAAAAAACAAACGATAATATCTTGTACCTGCTTGGGTGCATGGCTGGGAGCGTGTGTTGGGCTTGTTACTGGTGAGATACTCTGTAACACTGTTTATTCCTACAATGAAAATAAGGTTATTCTCCAAGCGACAACAGATTATATTAATCAACAGGGTTTGCCAGCAGGTTGTGATCGTTTAACCGTAACTCCTGAAATCTTCTGCAACAGTACCTCATCTTTTAACGAGATGAATGCTTTGGACGATGCTGCTGATCCTTATGCTCAATCAGTACTTGCTCAGCGTAAAAATCAGTTCTGGTTAAGCTGGGGATGCCCTGTAGCTATTGGATGCGTCGCTGGTGCTTTCATTGGATTCGGTTATGGCTTATATAAAGCAGCCCAAGGTGAACCTACCGAAAATCCAGTCAATATAGAAATTTCACAGCATAGAAATGCGCTATTTTCACCACAAAGAGCATCCTCACCACAAGAACAAGATGAAGAGGTTCAATCTTCGCGTCTTCATACTGCGGCGGCATCCAACGTGTAACGTTTATAAGTGAGATAGATGAAGTTAAACAAGCTCAACAAGATCTGAATAAGGCTTTAGTGCTGCATCTGCAGTAATTAAATGAAGAGGTTCACTGATAGCTTGAGAAATCAGGATGCGATCGAAAGGATCGCGGTGAAAATCAGGTAATTCGGAGATACCAGCGGCATGCCGCCATCTTAAAAAAATTTTCCATTATTAATATTAAGAGAAACATAAATGCATACAAGATTATTTTCTAAAAACAAAGTAAAAGGTTATCTTAAATATACTGCTGCAGCCATCGCTGGAGGAGTAGTTGAGGGTGTTACCACGAATGCAGTTGGATCTGCTCTATTTACGAATGTATTAGACCGTGAAGGTCACAACATGATTGAGTCTTTATATCGTGGTGCTGCAGGCGGTGCAGCTTTATGGTTTGTTGCTGGATTGTATGAAGCTTATGAGGCATCAAACGGAAACTTTATCGACAAAGATCAGCCTTACTGGAAAGTGCAGCTCAAGATCGCATTGATGGGTATAGCAGCGCAATTGCTGGGTTTTGCAATGTTGCTAAATAACACAGAGATGTCTTTAGAAGACTCGATGAATGACATTGGATTTGGAGCGGTATTCACGTTTATTCCTTTGGCATTACTTGCTTTCTATTATTTAGACGAAATTGCAGATTTTACTGACAAGCCTTTTTTAGATGATGCAAAGATAGAAGCGCAAATTGAAGCAGCGCGGAAAAGAGAGCAAAGAAATGAAAGTAGATTAGCACGGTCTGCTCAACGATCTTTTAATCCACCTCCACCACCAGCTGCTTCTTATGAAATGGCTGTTGTTACTCCTCAGATTCGGATTGATATTGATGATGATGCGCCTAGAGGACCAAAGAGGTAAACCTGATCTGGCTTAATAGATAGCTCATTGCTATTATACCAAGATTTTTTTGGAGACTAAAACTATGGAAAGCCGAGCCGAGTTCATCAATTCTGAAATGCAAAAAACGGAAGCTATACGAAAAAAGAAATTGTTAAGTATGCCTCGCCATCAATTTTTTTTGGCAGCTAAATTTGAAGAGAGCGATTCTAGCAAATATAAAAGTGTAGCGGTTCAAATAGACCTGGATCCAGCAAAGGACAAGGATATTTTATGTCGTTTTATAGGCGTTGACTATACCGCACACAACGGATGGGGTCTGCGAGGTTTTTTTATTACATTTATTTCCGAAGAGCAAATATCTGAGTTGAGTCGTTGTTTGCATCTTAATGATATTTATTCAGCCATTAACACTATTAAAGGAGGTCACTTTCAGTTTGAACATGAAAAAAAAGAATGTATTGAAATTTTGACAGATCTTTGGCGTGTAACAAATAGAAGTTATGATTCATGGTTAATACATGAGGTTGAATGCTTGGCTGATAATATAACTCGTTATGGCTATGAAAGAATATGGACACTTGATGGACCCGATGCAACGCCTCAATTACTCATGAGTGGTACATTTACTTTTGAAGGTATAAAGAAAGCTATTAAAGACAAAGCGGATCGCAAGATCTTTGAAAAAGGATATGCTGAAGGTAGAAATTCAGCGTTACAAGAATTAAGTCTTTTGAAAGCAAAGCCATCAAATAAAGAGCCTGACGCAAGTAAAATAGATAATGCATCTGTATTGTCTGCAAGCCCGTAAGATTCTAAATATAGAAGGGGCTGTTGACAATTCTACTATGTTGGCCAGGAATCGGCGTTTTTTCGCGATTTGCTGCTCACATACTTCTGTGTATGCTGCGCTGCAAATCGCGAAAAAGCGCCGATTCCTGGCTCAACCTAGCGAATTGTCAACAGCCCCTAAATTTGTGATAAATATTCAGAAGTAATTTTTTTCATGACTTCTCGGTAAAGGTTAGGTCTAACGGATCGGTGTAATTCAATAATTTTTCGAGATAACGGTAATGACGGGGCGGGGTTATTTCCAGCAGCTACATCGCATATGACTTCTTCGGGTGTTTGTGTGTAACAAGCAATTCCTTCGAGTGAATATTCTTCCGACGTTAAAATATCGTTAACAACGTGGCGAATTAAAATCGAATCTAACATACTGCTCTCCTTTTCTGCATTAAATTTCATTAAACGAAAGTAATCTTTATTTTGTGATTTGATAAGTTCCTTGAGCTCTTCGCAGATGCGAACAAAAAGTTCGAGCTCTATAATAAAACATTCTTCTCTTGATAGTTTGTGAGCATTTATTCCTGCTATTTGACATAGTGGTTCCATCGCTGGCATAGATGCAAATCCTTGGTACTAATTAATATTCGAAGTTATTAAGTTGGTTTGCTGGTAGCTAAATTAAACTGAGCGTTGCTTTTTTTGCGTCTGGCAAAAACCATACATGGGCATGCTATCGATGAGAAACTTTTATGTCAACACTTAAAGAGATATTTATTGCATCTTTGTGCTCGCAATGGATTAAAATATAATCAGTACAATTAAGTAGATTAAATTAAATTGTAAAATATAGCTTAATAATTTAGAATCGCGCCTATATATGGATATCGGGCTGGTATTATCTATCGATGAAAAATCATAATGAAAAAATAGTTTCGATATTAGCAACAAAAAATCCGGCTAAGCGCTTGAGTGAGGTTCTCAATCAGCTAATGACGGAGTGTGATGTTGACGGGGTGCGTTTAAGCAAAAATACAGGTGTTCCAGTCACGACGATTAATCGATTAAGAAAAGGTGATCCTGCAAATAACCCAACGCTGACGACATTGGTACCATTAGCAGAATTCTTCATGATTACAGTCAGTCAGCTAATTGGTGATACACCGCTTTCTACCAGTCGTATGGGCGGAGAACACAAACCTAATGTCATGGCATGGAAATCAATTCCACATCTTACATGGGCGCAAGCAGGGCAATGGTTAGATCATAAAGAAATAGTGGAATCTGAAATTCATAAGTGGACTGCGACAGATATTGCGATTAGTGATCATGCTTTCGCAATGACGATGGAAGGCGATTCAATGTATCCACGATTTCCTGAGGGGACGTTATTTATTATTGAACCAGCGCAACAGGTAAGTAATCGAGATTTTGTCGTTATCTTGCCAAGCAATCACTCTAAACCACTGTTTAAGCAAGTTTTGATTGATGGTTCTGATTACTATATCAAATCACTCAACAAAGATTTTAAAGAAATTAAGAAAATTTTACTTAATGAGAACCATAAAATTATTGGTGTCATGGTACAAGCTAGAACGGAGTTTAAAAGATAAAAATGAAAATTAATCCTATTACAAATTACATTAAGTGGTTTGTTAACCAAATGTATGAACTTCAAAAAGTTTCGCCGCAAAATTTTATTTATAAAATAGCGGGAAAAGAGAAATGCAAAAAGAGTAGTGAAGAAAAGCTCGTTGTTCAAGTCGTCGGTAAAAATGTATTTATAAAATTAACTCCTATCGAGCTCATGAATGATGAAGCAATGCTAAAAGGATTTTCTCCTCTCGATGTGCGAACAATTACGTATTTAGCCTGCCACACGGGCAAAGAAAAAAAATCACTTTATCGAATTGTCGCACAATTTTTTTCAAAAACACGAAATGAAGAGATGTTTACCATACAGGCTGAGAGCGACGCTATGCAAATTGTTAAATCGGCGCAGGAACTATCAAGTGATCCTGAGCTTATCAATAAATTTGCTTCACAGGATGCTCATCGAATTGGTTATGTTTCGGGTGTTGAGCAGGTTGTATTAGAAAATGAATCTTTCAAGAAAATTAATGAAGATAAAGAAGTGAATCAGTAGCATAAGATTTTTTAGACTAGGTAACTATTTAATATGAAAATAAAAATTCCCGCAAGATCAGATACTCCGGAGACTCATTTATTTGTGGAGATAATGAAAAAAGAAAACAACTCTTTGGGGGGTCGGCCTGTAATGTTGCTAGTGCCAGGAGGGCCTGGCGGTAATCATACAGTTTACAATACAGTGAGAAATGCTTTATTTGAGTTTGCTGATCTTATTCTTTTTGATCCACGTGGCTGCGGTTATAGTGACTCTGCTGAGCCTGAGTTTTGTACGTTACAACATTTTATTGATGATATTGAGGCTATAAGACGTGAGCTTAAATTAAATAAAATGATATTAGTTGGTGGCTCATATGGTGCTATGGCGTCACTTGGATATGCAATCAAATATGGTACACATTTAGAAAAGTTAATACTGATTGCAGGTAGTCCAAGCTATCGATTTATTGAAACTGCTCAAAAAAATCTAAAAGAAAGAGGTAGTCATGAGCAAATAAAGGCAGCCGAAGATTTGTGGAATGGGACTTTCAAAGATCCTGAACATTTTAAAGAATATTACAATATTATGGCATCACTATATTTAAATAAAAAATCAGAATCAAAAAGTTCACCTCCAACTACGCAGCCGAATATTCCATACAATATTTCTATAACGAATCTTGGTTTTGGTGGGTTTTTGAGGAAGTTCGATTTTGAGCCTTATTTGCAGCAAGTCCCTTGTGAAACACTGATTTTGGCAGGTAAAAATGATTGGATTAATGACCCATCATATGCAATATTGATGGCGCATAAAATTCCAAAAAATACATTGGTAATTGTTGATGATTGTGGTCATTTTATTTGGGAAGATCAGCGAGAAAAATTCTTTGAGGCTATTTCTGGTTTCTTGACAACTAAACAGCAATCAGCAACAACGACAATGAGTAAAGCACAGTAGAAAACATTTATTAATCATTATATAGGAGAAAATAGCTATGAAAAAAATTAATTTAGAAAGAGGTAAGGGTCGTAGTTTTATCACTTACATTGTTAGAAAGAATAGATAGTTTTCTTTTTTGTAGGCCGTAATCGTGAACAAGGTTTTTTTAAATCCATATTTATTTTTTATTATCCTAGAAGGTAAGTTAATTGCTTGGGATTATAAAAATCATCAGCAATTTGAATTTGATGAAAAGTATCTGAGTAGATTATTGGATATATCAAATAGTCCAATATCGCATCATCAGATTGACACAGAATTAATGGAAAATAACCTGATACTCGATCAAGAAGAAAAAGTGGAGTGGGGTTGGGACTGTCTATCAAAAATATTTCATTTTGGTACGAAAATTAGTGAAGATGACTTGTTAGGTATTAATACGGAAGATGCGTCTTTGTTTGCGTCGGAATATATGAAATTATCTGAAGATACACTCCTAACTTCTCCTTCTTTATTTATAGAAAAAAAGGGTGAAACAGTATATCTTCCTCTGCCCGATTTATCGCAACTAGCCGATATTGATCTTTTGTCTGTTCTAACTAAAAGAAAGACATGTAGGACGTTCTATGATGAATCTGTTTCCTTGGAGACGCTGAGTAGCTTATTGTATGTGACTTTTGGAAATTTTTATTCTGAGCGGAAAGAATATGATAATCTCGGCTTAGAAAGAATAGGATTAAGAAAAACCTCTCCAGCTGGTGGTGGCTTGCATGCGAGTGAGGCCTATTTGGTAGCATTCAATGTAGATGGTCTTCCGCAAGGTATTTACCATTATCAGGCTCACGCACATATTCTTACCCTGATTAACTCGGAAACTTCTTTTGGAGAATTCAAGAAAATATTCTGCGGCCAATATTATATGGAAAATCTTTCTTTTGGTGTTTTTGTTACATCACGGCTTGAGAAGCTCTGGCATAAGTATCCTCATTCTAGAGCTTACAGGGTTGCCCTGTTAGATATCGGGCATTTGTCGCAGACATTCCAACTTGTTGCGACTGCTTTAAATCTTAGCCCCTGGCTATCAGGCGCATTTATTGATGATGAAGTATCAAAGATGTTAATGCTAGATGAAATAAGTGAACAGCCATTGTTTTTTGTCGGTGCTGGATATGGACCTGGGCTTTCATTAGATCCTATGACTGCTGAATATGCATTAAAGTCTAAGGGGGATGAATGAGAATAAGTGCACATTCTCGAGAATATAAATATATATATTTTTTAACTACACTTTATATGTCACTAATGACGTGCAGTGCTGTGTTAGGAAATAAATTAATTGATACTTCATTTGGTGTAGTATCTGCCGCTTCTTTGGTAAGTCCATTTTGGTTTGTTCTTGGGGATATCATTACAGAAGTATATGGGCTAAAAATGATAATGAGGCTATTTTGGTCAGTTATTATTTGCCAATTTATGTTTGCATTTGTTTGTCTATTTTTAATTAATCTCAAGTCTCCTGTTATTTGGAGCGGGCAGGGTGGGTATGATCTTGTTTTGGGTCATTTAGTTCGGATAGCTGCATTTCAATTTGTAGGAATATCAGTTGCGTGGAATTTGAATGCTAGGTTATTAGTAAAATGGAAAATACTAATGGGCGGAAAATATTTTTGGATAAGGAGCATTGGTTCCTCCGGAATAGGGCTTGTTATCTTTTCGCTTGTTTCTGTTTTTCCAGCGGTATATGGACTTTTCCCCTTAAGAATAGTAATAAGTTTGGTGACATGGTCATGTATTCTAAAATTAATCTTTACTGTTTTATTAGCATTGCCTAGTACGCTTCTTGTGATATTTTTAAAAAATGCAGAACGTTTGGACGAGAGAAGTCAGGAATTTGAATTTAATTTATTAAAGGCCTAGGTAATTGGTGTAGCGTAAACTAAATGCGGATTACTTGTGCGCCCCAATTAAATCCTATGCCAGCTGTTGCAAGAAGAACAAAGTCACCCTGTTTTAGAATATTTTTTTCTAAGCAAATTTCTAATGCAAGCAATGTGTCAATGCTAGCAATATGTCCATATTCTTCAATCGTATTATAGGTTTTTTCTTTAGGGATATTTAATTGTTTAAGAACGTTATTGATTATTTTTTTTGTGTTTTGATTAGTTAGTATAAAGGATAAGTTATTATAATTTATATTCGACTTTTCTAGTGCATCATTAATTACTTTCATGTATGAGCTGGCAATAACGTTGTTTCTGAGTTTTTCGATCTTTTCTGCATCTTCTAGTTTAATATACCTATCTTTTAGGGAATAGTTTTTTATCTGGGTACCTCGTGTACCGCCAAGCAAGATTTTATTGCAGCCAGCGTATTCACCATTTGAATATAACGATTGGGCAATTATATTGTGATAGTTACTTTTTCCGATAATTAGGGCGGAAGCACCATCTGAAAATGAATATAACGGAAATAAACTCTGATCAGAGTAATCAATAAATTTGGATAAAGTATCGCTGGTGATAACTAGGCCATATTTCCATCTTTGCGATGTTATTAAATTATTCGCTAAAAACATTCCCATTGTTGCGCTGTTGCAACCATTATTTATTTCAAATGTTAATGCATTTTTTGCTCCTAAGACTTTCTGTATATGACCTGATGGAGACCAAAATTGATAATCATATATGCCACTGCTGCAGTAAATAATAAAATTAATTTCCTTAGGATCAATAGATGTTTTTTTTAAAACAGACTTGGAGGCGCTTATCGCAAAATCAGAAGGATGTTGTTCATTTGTAGATATTCTTTTTGTTTTAAATCCTAATTTGCTTGTGATGTATTTTTCTGAGAAACCGGAAAGATCAGATACTTCCTGCGCTGTCATGATTTTTTCAGCAATATGATTGCTAATTCCAATAATGCTAGTATTCATTTTAACATCCTCACTATCAATGCGAAAAATAATTTACAGTCAGTGGAATACGAATTTCTTGTAATAATGCATAAAGCGATTTTGCCGAAGGCATATCCACTTTATTATTATAGGATTGGTCAGGCATTAAATGATTAGATGAATCACATTTCAGTTGACCGTTCTCAGATTCAATTCCACCCATAATGACAACACGATCAAGTTTTTGTTTGGCTAGGTTTTGATTTTTTGAAATAAATTCATTAGTTTTTATTATTTCTTCAAAGACTTCTGCTCCAGTTTATTTTCATCATCACTTGCTTTTAACCGTATCATCGCTGCAGCAATAACCATATCAATCCGTTCCGATACTAAATAAACTTTATCTGCAGAAGGTGTAGGTTGGTTGGGTACTTGATTGGTGAGTTTAAGTAAGCGTCCGACTTCTACTACTTCCCGGTTTCCTTTTGTGAGATCTGTTACATGAACGAGTTTTTTATATAATCGACTCATGCGCTCTCTTTCATGTTCATAATACAAAGAATTAAAACGTTCTTTGAGAGCTTTAAATTGATTGGCATCTTGTAATTGCAATTTCAAATCTGACGGTAAACTATTTACCGGGATAGTGTATTTTCCTAATTCAGGACTTGCTGCTGAGAAGAGACGGCTGCTAGAACTAGAAGAAGAGCTAGCATTGTTTGATTGGAACAAGTCATGGCTGGCTCTATAAAGCGCCCCATTTTTTAAGCTTAAAATGATGCTATCATTTTTCGAAGAGAGTGTCGCACTACCTTCTTTTCGCTGCCCTATAGGAAAGAGTGATGCTAATCGAGATAAAATAAGTTGATCGGTTGTGACTTGATGAAAAAATTCATTTAAATTTTCTCGAGGAATATCTATGTCTTTCACATCATCTTTTAAAATAACAATAAATTTTTCTTCACCATGTGCCTTTTCTACAAAAGGTATTTTATGGGACGCCAAAAAAAGTTTGATATCGTTATAAAAAAGACTGTGTTCATGAATACGATATTGTTCGCCGGGTGTTTTCTGCGTACCCGGATGTTCTTCTGTAAATGACGATTCTTGTAAGAGGATGAGGTGACTTAAAAAATCAATTCTAAAATGGAAGGCTTCTGCTTTCTCAGGAGTTAATGATTTTTTTTCATAGCGATCTATCAAGGCTTGTTCTGCTGGACTCAAAAATTCAAAAAGAGAATGATGAGAACATTTTGACAAACCGTCTGTGCTTTCGACAGTCAGTTTGCGTGTGTGTTTCCACGCGTTGATAATATCATGCAAATTGCGCTGAAATTTATTTCCTTTAATTTGTGCGAATAATAAGTTGAGAGCGGTGATTTCATTAGTATGACTCTCAGCCTGTTGGTTCGCTTTTGCTTTTATGATATTTTTAAGTTCCTGGCTAAAACTTTCTTGTAATTGTTGTTGGATGCGGACATCGGGTCTTTCTTCCATTTGATTTTGAGCGGGTGGGTGAAATTGAATTTGTTGACTGAGTAATCTTCTGGCTTCTTTCAATAAATCCGTTTTTGGATCATGAAGGTCTTCAGGTAAAATCATGCTAAGTTCATATCTATTTTTATCGATTTTTGCTTTTTTAATCGAGGCAAGAAATTCATCTGTCAAAATAGAAATATCTTTATTTTGTTCGCGCATGTAGTCAGATAAAACATTGGCAATGTCTCGCGCGGTCAGTCCTAATTCCACATAATAAATTTTTGCAATTTTTTCTGCGAGTCTCACGTTGTCAGGAATATTATTATTTTCTGCTGCAGGTTGTGAGGGTTCACCTAAAGCTTGCAAAAAATCTCGTTGAACATTTTGTAAGGCATCTTCATTGATCGTTTCACCTAGCGATAAAATAGTAAAAAATTCTTTGAAGTTGTCACTTGCGGTTTGTAATTCGGGAGTCAGTGGATAGGTACCAATTCGTGTGATGTCGTCAGAAAAAGATCCTAGGTCGAATGGAACAATATCTTCAAACTCTAAACAACTATAGCGTTGATTTCTGAAATTAAACAGAGTCCGTAGCTGATTAGGATTTTTGTGTATGCTCGAAACTGTCAGGTCAAAACTACCTTTTCCACCGGGCTGGTATTCAAAATAAAGCTTGCCCATTTTGACACCGACTTTTTCTCGAGATCCACCGGCTTGTGGCCTCATGACAAAGTCTTCATGTTCAAATAGTCTCTGATGAAGCGTGTTAGGGTCAATGGGTTGTAATGCGCTAATATTAAAGATAGGCGGTTCCGTACTGAGTATATTGAGCGCATTTTTTTCTAATTTTCGTCTGGATCTGCTCATGTAAGTCTCCTAAATAGGATACTTTTATTATAACAGAGAAATAGGAGGATTTAGGGTCAAATCTCGAGTGTGCTTGCGGCACACTCGAGATTTGACCCTTCTACAGAGAATTTATTATGCTTTTGCTGGTTTTTCAACGCTCGATTCACTGCTTCCACCACCACTTTTGCCATCACGGCTACGGAAGCTAATACGACCTTTAGTTAAATCATAAGGGGTGAGCTGCACGGTGACTTTGTCACCTTTTAAAATGCGGATGTAGTTTTTACGCATTTTGCCGGAAATATGGGCGATAACAACATGTCCATTTTCCAATTCTACTCTGAACATCGTGTTCGGTAAGGTATCAATAACGGTACCTTCCATTTCAATTTGAT